>ERZ1034753.18-NODE-18-length-55016-cov-45.373083_pt1 | contig 55016 bp, 35 predicted proteins | sample MGYA00520702_ERZ1034753 | MGnify/ENA primary metagenome ERZ1034753 (study PRJEB33766, sample SAMN09781700) | gut metagenome | biome: gut microbiome | host: Homo sapiens | place: Madagascar | study: EMG produced TPA metagenomics assembly of the PRJNA485056 data set...
AGCTAACTTGTGCATCTGCTCGCTCTCGGTGAAACGCTGGGTGTTGAGGTATAAAATAGCGAGGTTGTTATAGATCATGGCTAAATTTGACTCGAAAGCATGCGGATTAGGCTCCGACAAACGTTTATACATTTCCAAAGCTGACTTGTGCATCTGCTCGCTCTCGGTGAAACGCTGGGTGTTGAGGTATAAACTAGCGAGGTTGTTATAGATCATAGCTAAATTTGGCTCGTAAGCATGCGGATTAGGCTCCGACAAACGTTTATATATATCCAAAGCTGACTTGTACATATGCTCGCTCTTGGTGAAACGCTGAGTGTCGCCGTATAAAACACCGAGGTTGTTATAACAATCAGCCATTTTTTTTTCGTTTTCTTCCAATTTTGTATCATAAAGAATTGACAACTTGTTTATACAAAGCATATAATATTTTTCTGCCGCAACAAATTGTTTTTGATTATGAGAAAAAAAAGCGTAATCCCAAATAGCATCCTGGGTCTGTAGCTTATCCGCCAATCCTTTCAATAATTCGCCAGCCTTATCCCATTCGTTACTCATTTTATAAGCAGACACTTGTGCTTGGATACTCTTCTTATATTCCTCTATATCCTTATCAGCAAGGACTTCTGCAGAATCTGCCTTTTGCCGCAATTCTTCTGCCTGAGTTTTTATCTTCAATGCATCATCTATTTTTTCAAGATAGTTTCCTTGCTCGAATAAACAAATAGCCTCTTCCAATTGTCCTTGATTAAACAATTCAATAGCCTTCTGAGCAAGTGTATCCACCTCACTCTCATCAATACGAGCAAACATATCAGCATACTCATCCATATGTTTCTCTGCATTATCACGTTCCCGATTAATGGAATCTAATTTTGCATAATATTCGTCAAGGGTGAGTTGCTGAGCCTTGTTTTTCTTCTCAAGTTCTGCCAACCTTTTTTTATATTTCTTTTCTGCCTGATTTCTTCCTATAGTAATCAGGTTGTTTTTCTGCTTTTGAAATTGATTCGCATCACAGAGTATCAATTTGAGCGGCTCTTTTCTTGCGCTCCATTCATCTACTGCCTGTTGATTGAATATCATCAAACCAGTCTTGCTAACCGTAGCCCTACCAAGCCTGTCACCCATCTTTATATTCTGTAGCTTCAAGGCAAATGTACCATTGCCCTCATCGCTCACGACGCCATTGGGTGAAGTTGCAGTCTTCACATAAACGCCACCAATCGGTATACGTGGATTCTTACCATTATAACGATAGGTAATTCCTCTTTGTACAAGGACTGATTGAGCCAACACATTGCATGAGCTCAATAATACCATAAAGAATATTACAATTTTTCTCATATTTTTCAATCTTTTCAAATCGCATCCAACAAAATAAACGAAGCCCAATACTTGGCATCCTTATATCCTTTAGCCCTTACATCCTGCTGCGCCCTTTTTAACGCCTCTCGTTTGCTCACACCAGCCATTAGATACCTATAAAAGCTAATCATGAGTTCTGCGGTGGAGGTGTCATAAACATTCTTTAGACTCATCAACAGGGTATGTACACCAGCATTTTTAAAGCCACGTTGCAAGCCGAAGACACCATCTGTGCCTAACTTTCCTAATCCCGTTTCACAAGCAGAGAGAACCACAAGGTCACATTCCCTTAAGTTCATCTTCGCCACTTCAGCTGCTGTAACTATACCCTGCTCGTCTAAGTTGGCACCTGCAAAAGCAAGGATACTGCTTGACATTGCTTCCTGATCAGACATGCCCTTTTGTGGTCTATATGCGCCATGAGTGGCTATGTGAAGGATATTCAGTTTCTTGTCTGTTAAATTAAGGAAAGCTTGTTTGCCTGCATTTTGATCAGACAAAGAAACCACTTTTTTTATGCTTCCTTTCTTTAGCACTTGTTCAATCTCACTGATTTCACGTTTCGTATTGTCCAGGTTGCCGAACATGTTCACATCGCCATTACCTCGCAGTCCTGCCAACTCACGCTTAACCGAAGAAGATTTTGTTCCTTCCTCGTTGTAGTTAATGTCACCAAACAAAACAGCATTGTTTGTCAAAGCAGGTTGTTGATGATAGCACAACACTTTTGTCGTAGAGAGGCGGTAAACCTCCATTTGCTCACTTAGCGGTTTTCCGTCGTATACCAAGTATTCTATACCCATATTATTAAATATACCATCAGCGGAGAAAAATAGTCGTTTCTTTCCCGACAAGTAATCTCTTATTTTGCCCCATACAAGATTGTCCGAGGAATCATAAACATAATCATCAGCAAGCATTTTCTTTCCCTCTGCCAAAGTACATATTGGAATCGTTATAGGTGTTTTAGCATCTTTTGTCAGAATAATTGCCTCCATAAAGTTCTCATTATCTAATACACCAGCTTTGATGGCAGTAAACTCAATGGCAATATCTGTAGCCGACAATTGCTTTTGCACATCCTTCCAATTATATGAGATATAATTAGTGAAATCCGCAAATTCCGCACATTGCTTGTACAGTTGAAGTTGAAGAGTTTGGTTCTTCTGGCTCAATGTCAGAATCTTTTGTAAATCAGCATCACTCTTGGCATTCTGGCGCAAGTTGGATATTTCATTAGAGATAGATTTTGTCTGCTCATACAGTTCCTTCAACTTCTTGTCACCATGTTGTGCAATAACCTTTTCAAATTCAATGGACGAGTTCAACAGAATACCCTTGGAAAGGAGAACTGCATCATAAGCAATAGCAGAGAACTCTGAGTAGAGACCGGATTTGTCCTGAGGAATAAGGGTCAACAATTCCAAGAGTTCTTGGATATTCTTGGTTTCTTCTTGCCAAGTTTGCATTCTCTCGCTTTCGCTTTGCATACGGAATTCCTCACGAACGGCATCTCTGATGACTTCCATATATTGCTTATAGTAAGTGATTGCATTAGAAAAATCTTCCTTCGTAGCATAACAGCCTGCGATGGTGGCAAGCGAACGAGCATAAACAAGTTGTCCCAAATATTGACGTGTCATCCATAGGTTATCCTTCTCCTCCTTGATGATGCCGTCCAATTTCTTTATCCTTTCCTTTTGCATGGCATCGTCCTTGTAGTCCACCTCTTCTTCCTTGCCAGCATAGACGTAGCAGAGGTTCAGCGAAGATGCCGCACTCGTATATTCCTGCGCCATGCCTTTCTCCTCGAAGAGTTGCAAGGCTTGCTTATAATGGGCAATGGCACAGTCATAGTCTTTGTTGTATTTCTCTGCATTGGCGAGATAAAGGATAGCTTTTGGATATTCCTCGCTGTCCTTGTCGTATTGCTCATAATAAGCCATTTGCAGCTTGAAAGCATCGCAAGCCTTGGTATAGTCTTTCATGCCAGAATAAGAAATCCCGATACCTTTCTGGCAATCGGCTATCTTCTTCAAGTCAGAAGATGGCTTCAGATGTGAATAAGCCTCAATAGCTTCCTTATAGGTAATTATAGCTTTATCATATTTTTCACCCAATTGATAGCAAATGGCAGCCAAATAGAGTTGTTGGGCAATGCTAGCCTCTTTGCCATTTATAGTTTTATTCAAGTTGGCGGAAAGAATTTTGTAATCCCCAGCGCTTACCCAATCCTTGTTTTTGGCAAGAAACATGGAGTAATCCTCATATGCCTTAGCTTTCATTTCTACATCCATTTTCAGGGACAGCACTTGCATAAAGCATTCCTTCGCCTTCGCCGTATTGCCTTTGGATGCATAGTAGTTAGCTCTGTCCAACATGCATTTAGGTTCGTTACAATCCTTGGTGAGCTCATGTTGGTTATGATCCTCCGTCAAAACCATGATTCGTTGAAGATTGTTGTTAACCTTACGGTCGCTATAAATCGTGGCAAGCCATTGCAGGAGATTTTCGTACATCTCACTATATTTCTCAACACAAGGTAATGCCTTCTCCCAATATGTGACAGCTCCATCCATATTATCGCTCAGATAATAAAAACGTCCCATGTTGAGCGCATAAAGTCCATAGTTCTTATGTAGCTTGCCTTGCTTTTCCTTCAGTTTGTCACAAAGCGTCATCGCCTGCTCTTGGTATTTCACGGCATCGGCATAGTCTTTCTCCAATGCAAAGCTGAGAGCATAATTATTGAGCGAAGTAATATAGTCTTCATTTACTTCACCGAACAATTTCTTGCGCATATCCAAGGCTTGCTTGGTATATCCGCGTCCTTCAACTATCTTTCCTTCGTTCACACATTGCTTGCCCTTGTCATGGAGTGTTTGCGCCTCGGCAGGAGTTTGGGCGTTGAGGGAGAGGGAAAGGGATAAGGAAAAGATGGATAATATGATTTTGTGCATGGTCAAATATTTTAAAAGTTATATTTCTTCGAAATTATAGATGTCAATCATATTTTGCGGATAAGCAGCACGAGGCTTAATGCTTATAGGATAAATTTTCAATTTTGCATCTTGCCGACTTAGCTGCGGATACGCTCTCAGCAAAGCATGAGCCATCTCTTTCGACACATACTCACTTCTTGCTGCATTTGCAGACCAACACAAGATAAACAAGTCTGCATTATCTATATATCTGAAAATCTCTTCTTCATAAATATCACCAGCAGCCAGTTTATCTCTATCAAAGAAGTAATCCGCTCCTTGTGCTTTATAAGCGAGAGCGATATGCTTCACTTGCTCTATATCTTGATGAGCATATGAAATGAATATTTTATTAAAAGTTCGAGTAATAACTTGAGGGTTTAACATGGTTGGTTGATAATCTACGATTGCTGTCAGGAAGCGCATGTCTCCTACAATATTACCATTGACAAATAAATTGATCTCACAACTCAATTCTTCAACCTCCAAACTATTTGGCACAAAATAATCAAAACTACATTTTGTAAAAGAACCTTGCCAAACAAGACACTTACGTGCATTATACATTATTTTGTCGCCATAGATATTCAACTCTATACCAACCTTATCATTTCGTTTAAGTTTGTTTAGAAGAGGAATATAATCACGACGTTCTGCATTTTTATCCGATTCAATCGCAAAAGACATAACCTTTTCTGTTTCTTCTATCAAGTGTAAATAAACTTGAACAACAAAATGACTTCTACGTTTTATCTCTGCAGGAGCAAAAACAGAACTATATACATTATCTTCTCGAACCTCTTCTTTTCTTCCACCAAACAAACGATTCCAAAAAGAGTTCTTTTCTTGCTTTGCCTTTTGTGGGTGGGGAGTATAGTTCTCTCGCACTTTCCCTATATTAGAACCGCAACCAATTCCACCAGCAGTTACTGCATAATCATTACCACAAAAAACAGGCTCTACTTGTGGTATATAATTACATATATCATCAGCATTCTCTTCACCTTGCATCGTCAACAAATCTTCCACTTCGCCATTCGAGACAAGAATATCAGAATTCTGCATACAAGTCGATGCAAAATCTACCGTTTGAATTGGAGAAAGGATATTGCTACCAATAGTTGCCTCTCCATTACCATCCCATCTAAAAGCATTTTCAACAGTTGTCCATTCGTTATCAATTTCCCCTATTAGTGTGTTGCCAAATTCCTGAACATCAGAAATGCTATCTTCTATATTTTCTAATTCATTCGGAAGCTCAACCGTATCCCCTTTAAATAGTATCGTTTCTTGTGAAGCAGTTGTAATGTTTTCTATTTCCTCCCTAAAACATTGCAAGGACTGACCAAAGCGAGCCGAAATGCCATAACTTAGTGCTTGAAGGATAATTTCCCAAAGTTTTTGTTCTGCATAATTTTTGGATGCTTGCAATCGCATAGGAAGAGGTATGGCTTCACCTGCAATACGTCGAGACAAAGAAGCCTTTCCATATTTTTGCCAAAGAGGAGGCAAAAGATTATTTAGAATAAAATAAGCAACCATAGCAATTTCATATATTGCAGAGGATTCCGTAAACTCTAGAGTTTTGTATGTCTCTGGTGCCATATACCACTTACTAGCAACACCAATTACAGCATTATTGCTTTGATTGAGCCAAACACAACTACCAAAATCTCCGAGTTTATATCTGCCTTCATCATCCCTATATATATTATTAAGGTGAATGTCCCTATATTGGATTCCATGGTCAAGACATTCCTGAACACCATCTATCAAATCCAACATCAGCTGACAGAATTTTGAGAAAGATAATTGATAATAATGGCAAGACAACAAGTCTGAAAGAGGAGTTGCCTGTTCCATTATTATACCTCTACCATCTTTTGTCATGCTATCTACCTGTAAAATATTTGGCAAACCCAATAACTCTTGCATTACATAGAACTCATGATTGATTACCTCTTGCGGAATTTGCTCTCGGAAAACTTTTACAACTTTTTGAGTAGCACATTTTTGATTCCAAGTATAAATATTGGCAGTTGTTCCTATACCTGACAAAATATGTCCAAGTTGTCTTTCATCATTTAACGAAATATGCAGATACTGCAATTCAGAATATCCTATATGCGAAGAACATATTGGCAAACTAACTTCATCTTCAATGTATTCCGTGCTTCCTTTTTGTGGTTCTTTTGACTCTTTTATTGTTTCAGAATCTACACAAAAATAATTGTAGTTCAATCCATCAGCACCAACAACAGGATTGACTCCAGCACCAATAAGAATTTCCTTAGTTTTGGGCACAGCTAATGTCGGGTCTAAATGATACCATTTCCCCTCCAACTTTACCATAAGCCAACAATGGCGACTCAAACGCTCACTATTCTTCAACTTGCCAAAAACGAGTTGACTTTCTATACCTAACAACTTAAAAAGATATTGAGCAGCCTTAGCAAATCCTGTACATACCGAGTTACGATATACAAAAACACTGTGTATCGTTTGGTTGTAAGCAGAATATATATTATAATTGCAATAAAGAGCCAACCATTTATAGACATACATGACTTGTTCCTCTTGCGTCAGTCTCTGTACATCCAAAATATGAAACTCATTGAGAATCACATTTTCAATTAGCCTTTTAGCCTCCTCTGTTCGCTCTTTATTAATAGTATAGTGTAATTTGAGCGTTCTATTTTCTTCAGAATATTTCCATATATGAGAAAACCAAAATATATTAGGGTTATCTCTCATTATTTGACGAATAGCCATGTAAACATCATTATTAGATGTACCCAATGGCAGTTCTAATTGTTCTACATAATTGAGAATTGCTTGATGAACTCTTTTATATATTACCATATTATTGCCTATTGTTATGTATTATTTATCAAAGTTATCTACAGCATCCAAAAGAATAAAAGGTGCCCAATAATATGCAGAATGATATTGCATACGAGTTTCATTTATTGCAAACTTATAAGCTTGTATCAAACTTACTCCTTCGAGTAATTTCGAATAAAATAAGTTCATGAATTTAGAGGTACTAGCATCATTTACACTCCACAAAGAAGCTAAAATACTTTTTACACCTGCCTGTTTAAAACCTCGATACATTCCAAAGACGCCTTCATCAGAATGGAATCCTACTCCTGTTTCACATGCAGACAAAACTGCCAATTCTGTATTATCAAAGTTCATGGCAGACATCTCTTCCGCTGTCAGGATTCCATCTCTTTCTGTATTTTTTGCGCCCTCCAGCCAAGTAGAATTGGCACCAGAAAACGCCATACCAGCCCTCATCATACTAGAAAATTTTACACTTGGGAACTGTGACAAAAAAATATTTTCTTCTACTTTTTTCTCTGTATCAACAAAAAAACCATGAGTTGCCAAATGCAGAATACCAGGGCTATTCCCATCCAACTTTCGAAGTTCATTCTCAGAAGCGTTTCCCCCTATTTTAACAACACTTTTTATTCCCTTTTTTGTAAAAATCTTAGAAATATCCTCTACTTCTTGGTATGTAAATGGCAAAAAGGCAAAAGTTTCGTTTACAGCTCCTCGTTGCTTCTGTAAGTATTCTGAACTGTTATCTAGGGATTGTGAATTTTTATTTTCTTCTTCAGAATAATTTGCAGCTCCAAAAAGTATTATATCTTTAAATCCATGCCATTTTTTCTTTCTCAAAGAAACCAATTGCGCAGTCGATGTTAGCTGATACATATTATAATAATCCAACATACACTTCCCATCGGGTCTTCTTATAGCCCCCAAAGAAAACATATTGAGCAAACCACTAGGAGAAAAGTATATATTTTTAGCCCCTTCCATTAAATTTTCAAGTGGTTTCCATATTAAACTATACAAATTCAACACATCCGTTTGATAAATGGCCTCGGCTTTTTGTTGTGCAGAGGATTCCATATTCTCTGCCATCCACTTGTCTATTTGATTTAGTCTATGATAATCAAACAATTCCACATATTTAGGAACTGGTAAATTTTTCTTTATCACAAGTGCGCCTATAGTAGAATCAGACATAACATATTCTACAGCAACATCCGAATCATCTAAAATCCGTTTAACGTCCTCCCATAATACCACGTCATCGTTCACCAGTCCATCTGCTTTAATTTTTCGATTAATCTCATGTTCAAGTATATCTATTTCACGCTGCTTTTTAGACACATCCTCATTAACTATTGTTTGAAAAGTTTTTTTATCTAGCATAGTCTCACTAAGCCGATTTTGTTCACTTTTAAGGGTTGCTAGCAAATCTATTTTTCTTTGGAATTCAGAATTTTCATTTTGGGCTATACTCTTACGGATTTTTTCAGATGCTCTCAACAAATATCCTTTTTCAACAAGAATAGAATTATAAACGACAGTAGATAACCTATCTGGTTGTATTGGCAACAAAAATTTTAACATCTTATTACCCATGCCTCCCTTAGAAGAAAGAAATGATTCTCTTTCTGAAGATGTCATATAATTAATGTTGCTATCTATTGTCTTCTTTTGTAATTCGTATGCTTTCAAAGCATAAGTAATTGCATCATCATACTGTTTTCCACTATATAATGCCATTGAAAAAATGGAATAGAACTCTGCCTTTGAGACATCATCAGGCATTGCATAGGATTTTCTTTGAGCCAAAGTTTCTACTTGTCGATAATAAAATATCGCCTTAGAATAATTTCCCCTTTCTAAATTAAAAGACGCAAGGGCTCTATTTGCTCTATATAGAACATCATCATTATTTGACTTCAAACACTTTTGCAACACCGATTCTGCTTTTTGAGAATCTTTCTTGACATACAAGAATAAGCTAGATAGAGCTTCCATAAAACTTTCATATCGAACAGTCTCCAAATAATCTGGTTCTACAGATTTGAATGTACTATCTATCTCATCCATAACTTCCATTAAAGAAGACATATTTGTAAAAAACTCTTTCATTTTTTCAGTGGCTATATCTACATATTGATTAAGATATGAATCCTTTTTCATAGAAGCGATTTCTTTTAATTGCTTTTCATAAACAGGTGCACATAAAACAACTATCTCGTTCAAAACAGGTAATACATTTATAATTAACACTCTTTCTTTCACATTTTCACTTTCAATTGAATTATAAAATGCCATCGCTTGTTCCTGCATCAATTTCAGTAAAGCCATATCTTTCACAAAATCATCAGATTTTGCCCTTTGCAGTCTATATTTGAGCCAAAGAAAATCTAATTTCATTCCATAATTAATATTTGCTGGATTCATAACAACATTATCATAATGCCGTTCAATAAACTCTTCAGCCTTGTTATAGTCATTAAATTGAGTTGTGTATAGCCCGACTATTTCTGTTAGAAATTTCATATACAAATCATTATATTGTCCATCAACCACATTAAAACGTTCAAGACCACGTAAAAGCAGCTGTTCTGACTCTTGATATTTTCCCTGTAGTTGCAAATAATTGTTTACAAAGAAATAATCATCAAAGAACATTCCCATTATTCCATCTTCCAAACCCTGAAACTGGGAGTAGGCTTCTGTCATAAGTTTTTCATAAGATTTAGTGTCCCCAAACACTGTTCTTTTCACATCTGCTTGAATTAATTTATAATAACAATTCCAATCACTTTCATCTACAGAATTCTTTACAGCTTCATTTAGGGTATTAAAATAGTTTTCATCATCATTCTTGCCATTATATATTATAAGCAATTCATTATATAATCTCGATGTACTCATCTTGTTTTTCTCAAAAATCTCTTTCACCTCGTTACAAATTCTAAGAGCATCATTAAATTTTTGCAAATCTACCAGTATAGAACTGTATTCCAACAAGTTTTCGGCATAAACCATTGGTTGTTTTTTACCAAGCGACTTCAATAAATACAATAAATTTTCAGAAACCTCACACTGGCCTTCCAAATCAACTTGCTCCACATATATCGACTTTAAGTTTTTCGCTACAAGAACCATTAACCATGTGGGAGAACTAGATGTATTTTTTATAGATTCCAAAACCGCATTAAAACTATCTTGCGCAATGTGCAAACATTCCGTTGCCATTTGCTCATTATTAAGGGCAACCGCTATTCTATAAGAAAGAATTTTTATATTTGCTAGATTCGTTAAATCTGTTTTATAGACTACATTAGCCACATTTTGCATTTCAACAAAAAGTTGATTAGCAAGCACAATATCCTTACCAATCTGCTGACTAATCACTCCATACAAACAATTAAGATAATATTCAGAATATTCTCCATAAAACTTCTTCACCTTTAAAAGATAATCAGAATACTCTGCAAGTTCCTCTAAATGCAAACTTGCCCGACTATCAAGTTCCCATAAAATTCTTTTCACGTCATATACACCAATATCGCCTTGGGGCAATATTGCTGAATATTTTTCACATAATTCCAAAAGTTCTTTGCGATTTTCATCATATGTTCCTAAATCATTATAACATTTAAACTCAACTAGTTTTTTCTTAGCATCTAAAGTTCTAGAATCATTTTCACCAAATAATCGCAAAGTAATATTGCATACTTCCTCATAATATTCACTTGCATTAGAATAAACTCCATTATGAAAAATATAGGATTGCCGAATAGGTTTCTTTGGAAGTTGATCATACACATAAGACAAAAAATTAGGGAAATCAGAGAATGTTGGTTTTAGCAATGCTATATAATTATATATATCCACTCGTTCTTCTGTATCTATGTTATGTAAAGCATACAAACTATCTACTTTCAATTCTAATTGATAAGTTTCATTTTCTCTCAATGGACTTTCAGCATCAGTAATGTTTTCCAAAGCTATTTTTTCTAGGCAACATAAAAAACAAAGTTCCTTCAGTTTCCAATCATTCTTATTTTTTCGAAAAAGACTATCCGCCATTTGTAAATTATATTTAGCTATTCGCATTGATGTGTCATTATCAAAATTAAATGCTGCAAGAAGTTCTGCTCTACGACATTTTATAGCTTCCAAAGACAGTTTTCCAAATTCGCATTCAGCTTTCTCAACTAATTTCGCTGCTACAATTCTAACTTTTTTATTAGAACTATCCTCTTGCCGATTACAGCGCATGACCAAATAATCATAAAGTTCGGGAATATCAAACTCTTTTGCTGCATCTCGCATAGTTCTGCAAGAAATGGAGTCTATGTTATTCGTAATACATACACTTGCTACGTCTTGTATAAGTTTACTCCTATTTACGTTTCTAACATCATCTTCGGAATATAAACATATAGAACAAAAAAGCATCAGTACAACTCCAATATATCTCATAATAACTGTAATTCCTTTTACCAACAAACTAACTTGTCAATTACTTATAACCACAAAGCTAATATTCTTCTTTCCCCTATTAATAACTTCAAGTTCTACTTTGTTATTCTTATCAACAGGCAAAGTAAACACCGTTTTAAAACGACTTGTTCCTTTCTTGGCATTCTTATTATCATTGTGCCATTCATTCAAACCATTACTATTGGTAACATGAATACGCACAGCCACTTTACCACCTGGTTCTGTCACGATACCTAACTCCTGTCTTCCACGTGATACAAAAGTATATTTTGTACTTTTGCCAACTTTTACCAAACAAGTCTTTGTCAGATTCGACCCATCAGTAGTTTGCCCACGGTTATTTGTCGCTCTTGCTATATCATCTGCGTTTGCATAAACATCTTTTCCCAATGCAACACTATCTGCGAATGCACTATCAAAAACAAAATGCCCACTTAAAGATGCTACAGAATCGTCCTTACACCTAAGTGAAGAAAACATAATGACATCTGCGTTCCTCAATTTTTGCGATGCTTCTTTTAATGCCACACTATCTTCATTTTCTAAAGATTTTTGCATAGCAACACAAGCATCGAAAGCCTCATCTATACTCAGCACATTTTGAGCAGAAGTAGTTACAGTCAATGCTATAAGACAAAATAGAAGTAAGATTTTTTTCATCATTGTTTATTTTTAAGTTCATACTCAATTATCAGCAACTTGTTCCAATCGTAATGCCAATCTTACCCCCACCTTTGAACTTCGTTCATTTTGGTCAAAAGACACACGAGATTGTATTGTAACCTTATTAGCTTCACAAGAATAATCGCCACCACGAACCACCTTATATGCCAATCGTTTTTCATCTGTATCATCAGTGTAATAATTAGAGAAACAGATTTCTCCTACATTACCACTCATATTAAACAAATTATAATCATTAGCTTCTAGTTCACCATCACATTTATGCACTTTTCCATTAGAGTTTCCTTTATACCAAGCCACCTTTTTAGGGTCATTGCTTCCAGAATATACATATTGGGCAGAATCATTTCTGCCTAATGCTGCATATTCCCAATCTTGCTCGGTAGGAATCTCAAAAGGAAGACTAGTCAGTTCATAAAGGACATTAGCAAAATTTAGACAATCGCCCAAAGATATATTTGTTTTTGGATACAAAGACTCTTCTTCCGAAAACGGAAGTTTCAACACTCCATTCCATTGTCCAACAGTAACCTCAAACATCCCCATTTTAAGAGTATCAGGCTTAACATCCTGCATATTGTCTAAAATATCCGCAATTGCATTTAATTGCCCAATGGTTATCGTATCATTCTTATAGAAGTTCAACCCTACAGAAGAGTATTTTTTCTCCAACTGTTCCATTTTGGAACTTCTCAATTCTTCTTGTTTTTTCTTACGAAAAGAATCTATTGACATATATATGACACATACCAAAAACATAATCATTACCAAACACAACATGCCTAATGCTTTCTTAGGCAACATTAAGTTGGGCTTACTCTTCAAGTGCTTTCTTACCTTAGGTACTATATCTTTGAACAACGCGTCAGGACTATCACTATAGAATACAGCTTCGTAGTTTTTTATTCCTGCTATATCAGATGGCAGATTAAGACTTGCAAAGTTAAAACTTTCCGAGCGTTCTGGAATTATTGGGATGATATGCAAATCGCTTCTTCTCAAAGCACGCCCTATTTCAATACGCACATAATCTATATTGGCTTCAAATCCAAGAATATTGATTCGTTTGGCGAAATCTTCTTGCGAAAGACTTGTCAACTCATTATAAAAATCAACAGATTCATTACTTCTATCTTTATCATCATAACAGAGAGAGTTTTTGCCAATAACAAGCAAAAAGTCCTTTACATGATCTATTCGTTCAATAAGTTGAACATTAAATTTTCCTGTAAGGTTTTCTCTATCAAAGCTTATTCTACCTTTATAATAAGGTTCCAACAAGTCTTTCAAATGCTCGGCTTTGTCACCGGCATCCTTTCTTCTATAACTAATAAATATATCATACTTATTTCCCATTTTGCTGTCCTTTCCCTACTTGTCCTACACCTTGTGGCATTTGCCCTGAAGTACTTCCTGTTTTTCCTGCACCCTGCATTCCTCCCATCGCCCCCATCTTACTAACAGCTGCGCTACCCGTCGCATTCAATCCTAAAGAACTTTGCAGGCTATTAATCAATGGTGTATAGGTTGCTTTAATGATGTTATCCTTGCTCTCCTTGAAAGAGGAGACAACATTCATAATGTATTCGTTTTTTGCTTTACCCCGATTCTGTAATCTAACCAATTGTTTATAGTCTTTGTGCCAATTGCTGGAGCGACCTTTTGTAGGATTGTACTGGCATCGCTCGCTCATCACTACTTTCATCTTATATTCACCAGTACCCCATGAAGGATTGTTGGCATCTACAGGCATATAAGAACGAGGAATGACAAAACTATCGCCTGTAATATCTATCAACTGTTTATGCTTCATCAAAGCCTCTTGACGACTATAAACATAAACGGAATCCTTTCCCAAATCCATTTCATTGATAGGAATATTTATACAGAAAGAGCCCAATTTCACATCTTGATAAACCTGTACCGCCTCATTAATCCATGATGAAGAGAAGTCCATGCGAATTTTGATAGAAGGAGATTGCTGCTCAGAAAAACTAAATTTGCTGATCATATTCCAATAGTCAATCTGTTCCTTAGAACTTTTTGAGTCAACACCCCTTATGCGATTGGCAGACAAATTTGGCAGATACGACTGGTATGGATGAAACACGACACTATCCAATACTAAATAAAACTTGCTATGCAAGAACAAATGAGAGAACTTGGTCGTATCAACATGACACACCATTTTGAGTATCTCTTTTCCATTACGACTGGCACGGAAGGTGATACCATCAAAATTCATATCGCTTGGGTCTAAGGCGCCATGAACTGATGGCTTCCGGTAGAAGTCACTTTGTCCCTTAACAGACTGCAAACTGTCAATAAATAAGCACTCATTTTGTCTCATTTCCATCCATTTTCTCTTTTGTTGCGAACGAATCTTTGTCAACGATATGATTTCGTTGCTGATGACAGTGAACACAGAAGATACTCCCCCATATAGCATAGACTTGCTTATATCCGTAAATGCGCCTCTGCTTCTCGAACGATAGATTGTAGCCACTTGGTTCAATTTCTTTCGAGTATTATCATCCATTTGGTTGACATTCACCTCAAAATTATCCATCTGCATATTACCCATAATGCCTTCTTTAGGTTGCGCCCCCATCATCGAACCTTGGGCAAAAATGTTCAAACTGCAGAGCAATAGCAGCAATAAAATAACTTGCTTTTTCATATTCATATCTATTTTATGTTTATACTTCTATTTTCTATATTATCATCACTATTAGTTTCATTCATTGCCATCTATCAAGATAAAGGCATCTGAATACATAGGCTCATCAAATCTCTTTTCAACTATAAGGTCGGGAAGCTGAGAACGGTGATAACGTTTTTGTATCGTTGTCGTTTTTAAATACAATCTTGCGTTAGAAAAAGCCTCATGCAATGTTTTTCCCAGCCTAAGAAATTCATACATTTTTATCATCAACAGCATGGTAGCTTGATCGTCAACTCTCCACAAACTAGCTATAATGGCTTTCACACCTGCAGTTTTCAATCCTCGTTGAAGCCCATACACACCATCTGTACAGATATATCCTAAACCTGACTGACAGGCAGATAATACCAATAGATAAACATTAGACAAATCTTGCTCTGCCAACTCTCTCGCAGACAAGATACCATCATAATTATCAGGACTGAATCTACTGCTGTTCATGCAACTTTCAGCTCCAGCCAAGAACAAACAACTATTAGATAACTGGTCATCGATTGATGCAGGTTTAATATCAGAAGCACTGGATGAAGAATTGGAAAAATATCCATGTGTTGCTATATGAATGACAGAGTATTTTCCTAAGAGATTTCTTAAAGCTCCCTCAGAAGCCTGCATTCCAACTAAAATACTATCCTTTGGATTGTTCCTGTAAAAAGAAATGCTATCAACCTCTGTAAGCGAACCTGCTAAATAAGGAAGTCCTATATTTTCGTGCGACATTCTGTAATATGCCACCTTATCATTATTCTTTCCTGCTTCTTCTTTATCTTTCGACTCATAATTCACACCTCCACAGAACAGCACGTTGCTAATTTTCTTTGTATGCGGACGTTCTGATAACAACCTTGTGGAAGTCATTCTATAGAAATGCTTCCCTTTCAACGTTTCCGGTAGAAGATATTCTATCGCAAGGAGATGCAACAAATCATCTGCAGCAAAATATACCGATGTAGATTTCCCTATTACATTTATCAAGTTACGGTTCCATATCAATTTTCTCAATTTCAGATCCTGATAGATATGGTTTTTCATTTCTGGCTCATTGGAAGACAAGGCATCTCCTAATGAAATATCATTCTTCAATGGATAGCTCAATAGGGAATCCTTTGATACGATCTCTATGAATGCCGGTTTAAGGCTCGCTTTGTTAAGCACTAAAGCCCCTATATAAGTTTCACCTTTCTTTTCATAAGTGATAAACTCAATAGCAGAGGAGCCTCTCGGCATTGTTTTTTTCACATCCAGCCAAGTTGTTCGAATAGAAGAGAGAGTTTGCTTTCTTTCCGACAGACTCATACCAGGTTTGAATTGCCTGTTCATTTGCAGAAGAATAGCTTTGCTGAACAAGGCTACATCATATAGAAAACCAGCATCCTTGCCTTCCAGTCGATAACAGTCTGTTGCGAATGGTTGCTCCGCCAGCCAATACTGTTCTCTTTCTGATGCAGACATCCGAATGAAGTTCTGGTCTATAAACTTTTTGGACAAAACAAGATACTCCTTATAATATCGCAAAGCCTGAGAGTTATAAGTTCCTATCGCATCATACTTCAACATAAGAATCTTAGCCGTTTTGCGCAACACTTCTGCTCTACCTTTATCATCACGATGCTGCGTAAAATAGCTCAATATGGATTGCATGATTCCATAGGCCTCGTCATATTTCCCATTACGAGCTAAGCATAAAGCTCGTTGCGACACAATCTCTTGACGAAGAGATTCCATTCCTCTAATTCGTGCATTCTCATTATATCGAGGTCCAGCCAAAATGGAATCGAGCTGAGCAATAGCTTTTGAATACATACCTTGTTGATAATAGATTTGAGCCAAGTCATCTCGCACGGCATCTACAAAATCGAAGTTTCCCGACTTGTTTGGCAAAGAATATTTCAAATATTCTTCTGCCTCAGTATATCTTCCTTGTAGGAAACAAGAATTGCCTTTGATTCTATATGCATCAGCAAGACAAGAATGATAGTTTGCTAGTTCCTTAAAAATATGTTTTCTGAGCAATTCCAACATGTCTTTGCAATAGACATCCATTTCCTTGTATAGCCCTAGCTTATAGGCCACTTCACCCAAACTCTTCTTTACTGTCCAATAAGGCATCAAGAAATCATCCTCATCTAGCATGTCTGCAGTCATGTGTTTTTGTGACAGGTTGTTGTTTATCTCACTTTCCACTTTTTTAAGAACATCAAAGGCTTTGACATATTCTTTCTTTTCATTCAGGTCATACGCCATGAAGTAATCATCCAACACTTGGTCAGCAAAGAAATGTTCTTGCGCTTGCCCCATTGAAGGGACAAAAGGCAACAGGGTTAACAGGAATAAAACTATACGCATCATCATATCTTTCATTTTCCTGGATTATAATTAACAATGACAAAAGCCATATTTTTACCAGTCTTGTTTTGTATCAACAGTTTAAACCTATCACTCTTTAATACCTTTTTGTCAAGTTGTACATAGCAAGTACCATCTTTCATCGTGGCTTTACCAAATATTTTTCCTCCTTTGGTCACAGAAACTGTAAATGCCGATGTGTTATGATAAGGCAGAACAGCAAATTGTTGTAATCCTTGTCGCCCAGTTATCTCATAGCTCACAGACATATTCTTTTTGATCGTAATCTCAATAAAAGAAAACTTATATCGCTCATCTTGCCCATTACGGAATCTGCCACCCATATTGGTTACGCCATTTTGCCTCTTAGCAATGCGGTATCCTATGTCATTGACACCAAACATCGTCACCTTATCTTTGACCGTACATTCACCACGCCTGTCTATGTCAATTTCATCCATGAGGGTCCATTGCCTGTCATAAAGGAACTCACGAGATACTTTGTTAGCATTGGCTGAAGTACGCAAAGACTTACACCTATTAATAATAGTTGTCATTTCCTTAGGTACATCAGTTTGGGCATGGACCACATTGGGAAATGCCATCATCAAGACCAAGCCAATAACTGTAACCATCTCCTCTGGCCAAAAGTTGATTAAAGAATCAGAATAGTTCTTGCCCTTGGCATTGGTTATCTTTTTCTTTGGAAATCGTTGCTTATCCATGTTATCTGCAATGCATTGTTGTAATTCTGACAGTTTAGGTCTTCTTGATGGGTCGAAGAGAAGACACTGATGAATCAAACTACTCAATGCTGCACTACAATGCGAGACTCCTATATAAGGAACTTCCGTTTGCGATGTTTGGCTCTTACTATCTTCCACTGCAAAAGTAGGTACTCCCATCAATGCATAAAAAGCGATATACCCTATTTGCCAAACAAATTCACATTCCTCTACATTTGAATTTTCTACGTTTTTCTCCAAAAAACAAAACTCATCATTTTCCACCCCAATCATATGAGGATTCAAATGATTAGGTGTTATGTTGAGTTTTGCATTCAACAAAAAATCCATCAGATGCCAAGTGGCATTTTCTGTCATATACCCGACTATTTCATCCAAACAAATCATCTTCTAAATATTAAAGTATCAATAATTTTCCCTCCACGTTGCTTCAATGAAACAATTTCCGTAGAAGGAATTACCCAAAATGTACCTTGCGTTGCTTGTCCATCAGCCTTAGAAACGATTCCAATCACAAAAATTCTATCTTTAATCTTAGCCAAGACAGGACCTCCTGAATTGCCAGGATTGATCGGAGCAGACATTTGTATGCATCCTGCTATTTCGCTATCATCCTTTGTAAATTCTACATTCTGACTATTGCCAAATACCTTTACGCAAATACTTTCATCCTGATTATCATTCAATGGAAATCCGATGGCTACAATGTCTTTGTCTGGTTGTCTTCTGAAAACCTTCATATCCTTCATATCTGCTAATTGAAGATTTCCCTTCAGACCTTTGGATTCTACATAGGCGAAATCACCTAATTCCATGTCTCGTCTGGATGCTAAAGGCATAATGGTTCGCCAATAAATAGGATGCTGATCTGTTCCTAGACAGACGACTTGATCTCTCGACTTGTTAAAATGAAAATCAGTAGAATAATACTCATATTGCTCAAGTCCCTTGCTTATCATGCAATGAGCCTTGACCCTATACCTTTCCTCTCCCGACAACATATTACGGGTCTCAGCCATTGTTGCCAATCTCACTGCTGGTGACATTTTATCATCATAAGAGATTCCATTCCAGTCCTCGTCATTTATCCATGGCTCCACACAATGCCGAGCAGTTACAAACAAGCTATCACATGTAAGAAAACAAGTTCCTGCCACCTGTCTATCTAAAGCAACAGCTTCCAATACCTGTTCCTCTAACTTTCCATTTACAATACTATCTTGTACAAGATAAACGGAATCTACATGAATATGATAAATAGAAGCATCATAGACATCTAAATTCTCATGTCGAAGGATATGATAGTCTCTTCTGAGGTACATTGACAGTGCGGATATGAAAAGAGCCAAGAAAGCAATGGCAGCAATCCCATATTGGATTTTCCGACTTGGCTTATACTTCTTATACACAACTCCCATCGAAGCACTATACTCACCATCATTATACATAGAAAACAAAAACGATATAATCTGCCCATCAATCACGAAAGAAATCAAATCTCCATCTTTCAGAGATCGGCAAATTTTCAAGCGTTTTTCATTAATCTGCAATTCATGGAAATCTGTTCGCTTGATGATAGAATAGCCCTTCCCGTCTTGTTTGCATAATATGGTTGCAAAAACTACCGGCTCAAAATCAGAAGACTCAGGCAATCTAAGTTCACAACAGTTTGTCTGGCCTATATCTAACTTCTGAGCTCCACAAAGAAAAAAATCACCTACTTGCTTTTTATCTGCAGAATGATGGTATGTCAACTTGAAATACATGATATTTTAATATTCATTTAGTATAGAAGCAAAAGAAGGAACGCCTTTAAAAACTAATGGAAACAACTTTTTACTATGAGCGGAATGCCCTGAGTAAGTGCCAAGTCATAAACATAGACCTGCTTGCCTGTAGCATCAGGACGTAAGTCATGAAATGCTCTTATGTCATAGTGTATTTTCTTGCCACGGAATTTCTTTTTTAGGGATATATCGTTCTCTATCATTTTCTGTTCTTCGTCTGTCACGGGACGATAACCAAGTATCATTTCTTCAATATTCCATCTATTATGTTCTACCTCTGTCATAATCTCTATCTCTTGCTTTGACAAAGCATAATACCTTTGCCAATCTTCTTGCTCATGTCCAAGCGAATGCATTTTGGAACCAATGGTCATGGCATTGAATATATTGGAATATTGCTTTGGCAGTGAACCAACTTGTGTCCACAGATTATCCAATTTTCTTTCATCAATAACCGAAGGAGATGAAATCGGAACGTTCTGTGGCAACGAGAAACAATAGTTATAGACATAGTTCACCCTCTTGGCAAGTTGCTTCAAGGAAGCAAGAATTTCCATTTGACAAATATAACTGCCAAATGGAAATACAGAATGGTATCTATCATCATTCCTCATTAAATCCATCATGTCGTTCTCTTCCGTATAGCACAACACAGGAATCTGATTCTTATACAACACCTCTGGCAGTGTAAACGCTTCTATAAAGTTGCGTTGCTGGTCTTCCATACAGATTGCCACCGTAAGTTGCTGTCTTTCCGATTCACTCCATTCTTCCAGTTTCATTCTCAACGCATCATTACGCAAGTTTCCGTTCACAAACTCCCACTCAACATCCACGAAGTCTTCACGAGTTTTACCATACATTGGCTGATGATAGAGACATTTAGGAATTTCTTCCTCAAGATTGATGGTTCTATAATAAGAATTAGCAAATAGATGTTGATAGCGTTGTAGCAACAGGTCTCTCCAACTAAAAATATCATCTGCCACTATAGAGATTCTAGTCCTCAAATGGTGATCACGGCAATAGTTGGGATAATGAGCCACTAAAGCTGCATTGATAGCCAAAGCTTCTGCCAAATCATTATTTCCAAAGATGACTAGATGTACTATGGCTTCCGAATTTATATCAATAGGCATTCTGTCTAAAGCAGGATAAAGAGACTGAATATTGGGTAATTTAACAAAGATAGACTTCGCCATAAAATCCTCAGGAGTCGTGGCGAAAACATCTACTTTATGATACAAATCACTAGATATCCCTGTAGTCTGCATCAACCACAAAGAAGTCATATTGCTCAACATTAAATAGCATTCAAGCCGCTCATTTTTATGCTCTTCTAGAGAATATTTCTCTGCTTCATTAACAAGCTTCCGAACAACCTCATTGTCATTTTTATCTTTATCTGCTATCAACATACCTTTATATTTCTATATTTAGTTGATTTCTGGCAACTCATCAAACTTGAGGATTATACTTTCTGTTGAATAACGACGAATAGTTTTGTTTTTCACTTTACTACTCACATCAAAATTCAATTTTCTCAACAATTTTATGATCGGTTGAGGAACTGTCAAATCATTGCTACCATTTTTATTATAAGCCATGAAATAGAGATAGATGGGCTTCAAGACTGGAGATTTATCTTCGTCATTAACCACAACAAGGTTAAAAGCCTTGCCCAACTTCACATCACTCTCATATAGTTTCTTCATACAGTAAGCTTTACTATCCAAGAGAATATACGGGCTACCGTCCCTATTAATCGTAGGTAAATCAGAATCTTCGGAGAAAAGAAGGGTCGTATCCTTTGCCAACAGATATTTTTCTTTTTCCAATAGTTTTTCAAAAGTATGTCGAGTGCCACTTCCCATGCTCGTAGTGAACACATTTACATGATTCTTCTTACGGTTGGCAATAATTGTAGCTAGTTCTGATGTGGTGATTCTCCTATTATCAAAATCCTTAATCATATATTTGAACACATCGTCATTTTTTAAACAAACACTCAGCGTGTCATACCCAACCTTTACCTCTACGATAGAGCCTTTCTGAATGAAAGAATTTTTAGAAGTAACTGTCAAGAAACAACTATCTGTAGCTTGCTCTGCAGACAAACAAACAGGATAATACTGACGTTCATTAGCATCTCCAGGAGTAATTACTTCCTCTGTCAACAAAAGCCAAGCATTACTACTCGGAAGATGTACATAATAACCACCATCAAAGTTTCGTAAGTTGAAACTTGGATGATTACGCTCTATGAAATTTGCTGCTGAGCCGCCACCAGTCAATAATAATATTGGAGACTTAAACAAGTTTTGAGCCAAGATGACAACTCCAACCAATATCACAGCAATTACCACCAATCCTATCGGCTTAATATACTTCTTAAAGAATCCCTTGCATGATTTTCTTTCCTTGTGTTGCAAAACGAACTTTTTGATACGCTCCTTAGCTTTTGCTATCAAATCCTCATTATTTTTATAAGAAACATAGAACTGATTGATAGAACCTTTCAAGAGACCTTCTATATATAAAATGTCTGCCGTTTGTTCTGTAAACTCTTTTAAGAATACCAGGATTTGTGGATGATTTTTCAATTTGAGTTGCTGATAAGCAACAAGAAATTCTTTTTCCGTATAAGGTCCTATTTTTCCCTCCAATACGAAGATTATCAAGTCGGCTTTTTCTTGGATAAACTTATTGTATTCTTCTTGATTTTCTCCAAAATTCTCATATGTTCTAACCGAGAGACTCGTATCATTTCCTGAATGTTCAAACTCTGCATTGATATCATTACCTAATGCCTTAAGAGCCGTTCGCTGTTGCTTCAGATCTTTTGCCCCTGCTACAAAAATATGTATTTTTTTCATCGTTTTTTATCTTTGGTATTACATTCAATCATTATTTACAAATTGCTTTACCCTTTTTATAAGAATGCCATAGTTGAAACTTTGTGTGCCTGTAACACCAGCAAAGTTTACCGCAGCCAACTTGCCTTGTTCGTTCACAACAGGACTACCACTAGAACCAGGGAGGGCTGGTATTGTGTACATAATCTTATCATTGTCAGGCTTTTGAGAGATTGTTCCACTTGTGATTTGTGCCTTGATGCCCTGAGAAGTATTAGACAATGTAAAGCCTGCATTGAATCCTATCATGTATAATTTTTGATCTGTTTGCAACTCTTCTTTATCAGAGGAGGCAAACAGACTTTTAAGCTTATCCAAAAAAACTTGGTTTTCATTATCCGAAACCGCAAAGACATGCTTGCCTTCAGGAGTGAGCTTATTCTTTAGTTGAATCATAGCCAAATCCACATTTTCCTTATCTGAGACAGACGTAACAACACAAGGTATAAAGTCAGTAATCTTAGTGACATAGGTATTGTTATAGGCAATACCCAATTCACATACAGGCTCAACCTTCAATTCGCTCAAATCCATAGTCCTGATATTATCCTTGATTTGAATATCACCATCATACGCCTCTTTCAATAAAGTTTGTTGCTGTTCTATTTGCTGTAGTCTTTCATTATCAACATAATAGTTCCCATCATACTCATTATAGGAATAGCAGTCACTCTTAGATCTTTCTAGTTCGTCATACTTTTCTGACATTGACTCCATCTCTGCCCTTACCATCTCAGCCATGCCATCCAGTAAAGCTCTAACAGACTTCTTTGTATCAGAAAGTGTTATTGTTGGTGCAGCGACATGACGATTAGTAAGGATTTTTCCTTCCTCAGACACAAAGAAGCCTGTACCTGTTATCATTTTCTTGTTCTTTTGAATTTCCGCTAAATCCATCGTCCAGTTTTCCAGGTCTCCTTCCTCATCGAATCCTGTAAAATACCAAACTTTTCCTGTAGGTAGGGTTATCTTATAATAAAATTGATTGGCAACCATCACTACACCAGAACCACATTCCGTCAAAATCTCATCGGATGTCTTAGCACGGTCACATGATGCTAAGCCAAGTAGGACGAAGAGAGATAAATAGTAAAATTTAAGATATTTCATATTCTAAAATTATTTTAATAAGGTTTGTTACTTCTTTTTTCTATCATTCACAGTCTTTATACCATTTCCATAATTTTGGATTACACATATTATAATAAAATTTGGCTTCATTATCTTTACCTAAAATATATTGAATAAAACCATAATAATAGAAATCTTCTTCAGATTGAAAATCTTCAATATCTATTTCCTTTAAAGTTTTGTTAATTGCGTATTGATTATGCAAATTAGCATAACTCAAACACAAAGCAAAAGCATTTCTAGGACTATAATCTAATTCAAACGCTTGCAAAAATAGCAAAGAAGCTTTTTCCCAATTAGATTTCTCCAAAAAACAATTTCCCAATCGACTATAAATCTTTTCTTCTAAACAATTTATTTTTTTTGCTTCTTCTAACAGAGTTATTCTAGTTGCAATATCACTATTCATTTGTTGGTAACAAAACTCTAAATCCAAAGTAATATGTATTACATCTATTTCTGATTTTTTAGCCAATAAAAGGGCTTTGTTTAAGTCACAAGCTGCATCTTGGAATTGGCCTAATTCCATCAAAACACGAGCTCTGTTCAAGAAAATTTCCCATAAATATTGAAGGTGTTTACCTTCTAATTTCATTGTATAAACAATAGCCTTATCATAACATAATTTGGATTCTTGATAATATCCAATATTACCCAAACATAATCCTAGACCTCTATATCCTCGTGGATCTTCTTGATGATTCTCTGTTATTTTTTGGAACACCCTCTTAGCTTCATTGAATTTTTCATGATTGAGTAATCTAATACCTAAATACAAATATGGAAAAATCAAGTTTAGTTGCATAAATTCACAGTCCTTAATCCATAAATTAATTCTATCGTCAGTAGTTGGAGCCTTTTGTAAATCTCGCTGCCTTATAATTCGAAAATCAGTCAAAATAGAATTACGTTCAGCATCAGACAGTTTATAATTGGAATGTATATTAGCTAACTCATCTTGAAGATCTTGCTCCTCTGGTATTTGATGCCATGGCAGATAGGTTCCACCAAAATATCTTATAAGTTTATCTATCCCCTGTGAATATTGCGCATCATTATCATAGATTCCGTTTGCAAATAATTCTATATATATCTGCTCATTGAGCTTATTGAAGTACAAAGCTTCTCTTTCATTCTTATAATTTTTTCGCCATGTTCCAGGTGATTGTAACAAACCTATGAACATTCGTTTTGTAATATTTTTCTTACTAAAATATTTTTCTATTTCTAATAGACACCAAGTAGAATTCGATCTATAATTTGCACTATCTAAAACAAAAAAGATCTCACATTCTTCTACTTTTTTGAGAAACTCTTCCTTGAAGTTAGCACAAGGTTCTCCATTAATTTGATCCCTCCATACAGAAATTCCCGAACGAATTAAGTCCCAATATATTTTTTGAGCAATTTGTTTATCTCTGTGAGAATAACTAAAAAAAACTTTTTGATTTTTCATCTGTTTCTTTCTAAGTACATTAAAAATCCTTAAGCAAACATGTTTGACAAATTTTGCCAAACATGAATTGTCTTTTAATTATAGATTGTACAATCAATTGGTGTCCAAACAGTCGGAGCATCATATTTTAGTTTGTTCACATTGTATACAAATTTTTTCCAATTTGCAGGATTACGCTTTTTCATATATCTAAAAAATGCACTCCACTGACAAGTCGCCACAGCAGCATTATAAACTGTAGGATTCATTGCTTTTAAACTTGACTGTTTCTCTCTCATTTTATCAGAAAAGTTGATTTTTTCTTCTGTATAAGGTAAAGAATTCAATGTCATAAATACCAAATATGTATTTGTATTGCTAAAATAATATTTAGACATTGAATCTGCGAGTTTTTTAGCTGCGTTAGATTCCGGATGAGCATTTATTAACAAATCAGACCAAATTTTCACAAAAGGTAGTGATATCCAACCTAAATTGTCTTTATAGTCACGCACTTTTTGCATTACGTATGCAACATCCCCATCTGAATTTCTAAAATTGTTGTTTATTTTAAATATTTCATCTATCGTAGATTTTATATTATTATATGATGAAATTATCAACTTGTTGTAAGAATGCACTTTAGCCGTATCTTTATCCAGGAATAGAGTTATTAAATCATTTGTAGGAATTTGTGCAATAATTCTATTTTCTGCAATACTTTGATTACTTTGCTTATTGAATTTATATTTAACGTTGATTTTTTGTATATTGCTATAATCATTCATATACCAGCCATTGATTTCTTTGTAGAAATCTGTCTGCTGAATAAAATTCAATGTATCAACTTGATTGAAAAATCTCTTAGAGAATAAATAATAAGGTTCACCAACAATTGTAAATTTACCATTATTTACAGAAAACTTAATGCTTTGATCCCTATCAGTGTATATATATGTATCCCAATATCCATAATCCTCTACATATTTATCCATTAAACATGCAACATTAAAAATTGCTTCATTCTGCTTTCCTTTGTCAATGCTATCATATATTTTTTTTTCAGAATTGGCTAATATGGGAATATTCCTTTCATCTTCTGGAAGACAAGCTCTATCTTCAACTTTTAATCTATTTCCAGCAAGCATCATATCTGTTTGCAACAATCGTAAACCTAGTAATTTATCAACAAATGCAGGATGATACATTATTTTTACTTCATTCTCACCATATAAGGTTACAACAGCATTACATGTATCATTCGCATAATTTACAATCGGTTGAAGCATCCAGTTTGAGAGCGGAATATTATAATTGTTACCGTCAATCATTACCGAACTTTTTTGTGATACAATATCACAATTTAAAGTTATATTTTTAAAGTTGAAAGACTCTGCAGGCAAAGCTTCTTGAATAAAAGCGATGCCTCCAACTTTAGCGAAAACCCTTGCACCTCTTACAGAAGTCTTTACTGAAAAACTTCTTTTGGTTATACTCATTTGCTCAGAAGGTCTCACAAAAGATGTATTTCCAAGATGCATCATCTGTTGTGCAAAAATGCTTGTCACAACAAGAACGTAAATAATAAAAGAAAAGAATCTTTTCATACTTCTATAATTTACTTTGAATAAGTTAAGAATTCACCTCTCCTAACACAACCATCAGAAGAGGCGAATATATTTATATTTTATCAATTCGTTCTCATGATATAATTGTTATACACATTGCCACGATTCATGATCTTGATGGTAAAGACACCGGTCCATTTCGGAACAAAGGAAACTACACAGTCGTCTGAATAATCCACGTCCTTGTCTATCAGATTACCATTCTCGTCATAAACATACAAATCAAGGTCGGTATCACCATCACCGATTACAGTAACCACGGCCGTCTGACCTGCTCTGAAAGAAATGTGATAAACATCAGTACCCTTTGCCTTTACATATGTGCTATTGTATCTAGAACCACCAACAGCACCACGTGTTGTACCAACCTCATCTATCAATGCCAACAGAACACCATTGCCAGCCGCCTTGACTTTTGCATCTGCCAAAAGCTTTGCAACATCCAAGGAAATATTTCCTTTCTTCTGGGCTGTAGATTCCTTACCTTGCTCCTCTTTCTTCTCCACATCTGCCTTTGCCAAACCTACTTGCTTACACAAACGAGCAGCCTGAATCAAAGACAAAGCATCATTGTGGGCATAACCATACTTTGACAGCTCTGCTGCCATACGTATCGTGTTCTCTGACTGAGGAATACTTACAGAAGCATCCTTCTTCTCCTGTGCCATCAGTGCCATTGGCATTGATAAGGCTAAAATTAAAAATAATTTTTTCATCGTTCTAATTTTAAAGATTAATACGTAAAAAACTAATAACTTCTCAATATTTTAGAAATTGCCAGCATTAAAAAGCAATCATACTTCATATTGCCAGGATCTATTCGCCGAAGATCCTGATAAGAGCAGAGATCAATGTGATGTCCCTTTTTCTTTAAAGACTTGCGATATGCTTTGCGAGACGCACCAAAAAGTTGTTCATCCTCCCACTGTTCTTCGGGTGTTAGTGGAGTAAAACCGATAATGAGTTTCTCAACATTCCAACGAGCATGCTCACATTGTGCCAATGCTTGAAGATTATCTTTCACAACAGATAGAAGACCTTTTTCGTCTTTTGTCAGCAAATCGTCTGGCTTGTCCAATACAGACCTGATACGTGTTGGAATGCAATCGGAACAAAATACGTTGGAGAGTTTGTTGCGCAAACTTATCTGATATGCAAGTGTCGTATCATTTTCTTTGTCAGAACAAAGTCTATCCCATTTTTCTTTTGTTTCTTCTGACGGTTGTTGATAGCAGAAATAGAACAATGCCTTACCATAGCGTTCGGACGCATTCGGATCATCGGGAGGAAGGTTGTCTATGTCGGCACCAACATTATATACCATATTTATACGACGGGCATTTCGGACGTCTATTTTCTGAGTACCCCGGCTTATTTTCCCAAGCACGTTATCATCAATTACGACAGGTTTCAAGCCGTTATCGTTTTCCTTTTTCAGGATATATTTGTCAAATTTATCATCTTCATATGCTACGAGTTCCAATTCAATATCAATATATGAATACTTGTTGATTAACTCGACAGTTTCACCCGTATTGCCATCTATAAAACTACACTTACAGATATCAGGCAAGTGGCATAAATATTCTTCTTTCTTCAACTCCTTCAGAATGTCAGAATGCATTGTACGATTATATAGAATCGTAATCTTAGTACAATACTTTGGAATGTACCTTTTACCATCACCCTCCTTAAAGTTTGGAAAATGAGTCACCAACGCCACTTGTCTAGCAATAAACAAAGCCATTGGGACTGTGTAATGAATAATGACATGTACGTTATCGGACGAAGAAGGAGAAATCCCCTCAGCACCCATGTTCTTATCCTTGCTTAATTGTTCGAGTACGTATTCTCTAGCACTATACCAGCATTCTATGACTTTATCATCAAAAGTGTCATTGCATTCTGATAAATCTCTTTGGGTGTAAGGAGACAACGGGCGCATCTTTTGAAAAAGCTCCTCCTTGTAGTCTATATTATTATTTGAGTCTGGCATTGTCCTCTGATTTTTTACGATAATTGGCAGTTTGCTGCGTAAGATAAATATTGCTATTGCTTGCATCATATCCAGAAGGATTCTGATAGAGTTGCAAATCGAACCATCCCATCGCCTTAATTACGTGCTCCATAACCTTAGACTGTTGCCATTCAAAGGCATCAAGCATAGTATCTGTAAGATAGACGAAGAGTTGGAGAGGAAGTCCATCGCTGGTCTGTTCGAGCCAGCGCACTATCAGTCTCGGCTGCTGTGACACGTTTGAATTATTCATCAGCCAATGATAAAGGTAAAGACGGAAAACCTCTATATTTAGCTTGCCACATTTCACTTCCTTTTCGATAAAAAAGTTTTCTACATCCAACTCATTTCGTAATCGTTTAACATCATTGTCCGTCAATGGATGAATCCAACCAGAGTCAATAACAAATGTCTTTTTCATCAACCTTCCGAGCGTCTTGCCTTCCATCATGCGCTGGCTGTTCTTAAAATGCTCAGTATGTAAGATGTAAGTAGGGAATGCAGATGTTGTTGTATCCCAGTTTTCAATTGTCACTGTGGTGAGAGATATAGTGCGTACAAATCCTTCAATACCCTTTGCAGGTACAGTAATCAAGTCACCAATCTGCAGCAGTCCATTAGCACGAAGATAAAAGAATGCTGCGACACTCTTGATGGTATCCTGAAATATCCAACCTAGTACTGCACCTAAGACTGTAATAACAACCGTGTCGGTCGGATTATCTTTTTGGAAATTTATACAACTGACTATCACTACTATCCATAATCCAAAAGCTGACAATAAAGATATTTGGCTCCATGTGATATACGTTTCTTGTCTACGCAGACTGAATATTTTATTTAGAGTTTTAGTCACAAACCATACACACCACAGGAAGAGCGACATTAATGTAGCAACCAATATTTTAGAAACAAATATAAATCCTGTCCGCCAAAGGATATAAGCAATCAAAACAAATGTCAAGGCAGCAGGAATCATATAACGTTCATACTTCGTTTTAAATAATGCTCCCAAAATTAACCTATGGCATCTTGTAGATGAAAGTTGCCTACGATAGTCATATACGCTACCCATAAACCATAAAATAAGTACCGTAAGTATGACAGATGGCAGAATCACGTCCCCATAAGTGAGATTTCTCAGAAAATCCAAAAAGCTTCTGAGAATTTCATTTTTGCCAGGTAATGAATTGATGCCACAACTAAGCGACATGTCATCCATTAATCGAAGAAAACGCAAGACAAGTTTTATGACAAGGCACACCCCCCATAAAACCAGTAATGGTATCATCAATCTATTGTTAATTTTGCTTTTTAGCATATTCTTATTTTCTTTTTATCTCAAATCCCAATTTCTTCACCAGCTTCAGCGTCTGCATTGCCATCTCTCTATCATAAAGCTTTTCACTTTCTGGCAGATTACAGTATGGTATCATATCAGGAGTTTCCTTTTTGGCATCATTACGCTCAGGACCATAACTCCAACCTTGATCGGTTCGAGTTTTTGCCCATATCTCATGCGCATTCTCGGCTATAGCTTCCTGAAGTTCTGCTAAATCCTCATCTAGAGTAACATCATCAAGATTTATCGGATAAGGTTCGTAAATGAACTTATCTGATGTATTTACTACAACAAGATAATTATTAGACTTATCCCAAGCCTGAGAGAAAGAAGTAAGACTATACGCTGTCAGTTCCTCTTGTGTGTTTGGATTAAAGAGAATAATCTGCTGCTTCGCCATGGATACAGAACTGATAGCTACCGCATGATTAGGATAAGATTCCCGGTTCGATTTATCATCTCCAATACCATTCTCCGTTTCTAATAGAGCATTATCAACAACAGCTATCAACTGATTACCACTTTCAAGAAGTCTGATGATATCTTCTATCGTAGAATTATAGCGACGGCTTACTGAAAGATGATTCTTCTCCAATAATCTTCCAATATTATATAGTGGCATTCCCTTATCTTTCAGCCAACAGTTACGATAAGCTTCGTCGAGTAAACTTTTGTGGGTTGCTTCGATACCAAGCTGCTGCAATACAAATTCTTCACACTCGATATCGCATAGATAATTATCTTTTTGCCGTGCAGCCATTGCTGTCATCGGCAAAGACTTACTTTCTTCACAAGACGAGAACATTTCATCATCCACTTCTTTGGATATGCGAATGATTTCTCGTAATTCTTCATTCTGTTCTGCAGCTTTCAAAACACGAATCGTGTCTTCTGCCGAAGTGTTGCCCTCTAAAAACGCAGACAACAGTTCATCTGAAATCATTATATTATTATCGTTCATAATGCTTTTTGTCTTTAAGTGCAACTTCCGTAAGAGCCACTATTGCTCTACGCTTAATATTATATAGGTTTGCAACTGTTATTGACAGTTGACTAGCTACATCTTCTGGGGTCAGTCCATCTATCATCAACAACCTGATAACCATTGCATAACGCTGGTTTTTCATTTTCCCCAATAATGAATCTAAATCCATATTGGCTAGAGAACATTCTGTTGACAAAGAACTCTTGACTCTATTATTAAGAGGTTCTTTACTTTCATTTTCTATCACCTTAGCCTGTGACTTCAATTTCATACAATGTCTTATAGCAATAACCTTTAGCCATTGATATAAGGAACTTTCAAAATTGAATTGCTTCAAGCGATGCGCTTCATTCTCCATCAGAAGGACATAAATTTCACTGATGATTTCATCATAATCAACAATCTGAGGGCCAAACACTCGACGTATGATACTCACAAACAAAGGTCGGCAATCCTTAAAGAAGAATTGAGCCGTCACACGTGGGTCGTGAGCTATAAGAGCCGTTACTATTTCCTGATCTGTCATGAGGATAAAAAGATCACAGCTTTACACCGCAGCCACAACAGAATCTGGCATCTATCGGATTCTTTGTTCCGCAAGAAGTACAGAACCGAAATTCTGCTGATGCATGAAAAGTACTTTTCATACTATTGGCATTAACCACTTCTTCTGCTAACGCTAAAGCCTTATCATCCAGGGAAGCCTGCTCTACGATACCCCATATTTGGGTAATCAGTACAGGCCAGAAGAACAACATGGAGATGACTGTAGGAATCGCCTGCTGTCCCCAAATGCCGACACCCGCCTCAAAATAGATGTTGCCTCCTTGTGGAAGCAAAGTAACTTTCAAGGCTGTTTTCATGCCCAATACAGCTTTAAACAATCCACCTTTAGTAATAGAGATATCATAACCGCCACTACTTAAAGCGATTTTCTGTACTTCATATCCTTCACGTATAAAATCATTTTCTATACGATTTGCTATCTCCGGAATCAAAGATACAGATCCATTCAACGTTTTATTTGTATTAAATGCTGCCATACCTCTATCTATTTAAAGATTGGATAGAATAAATGTTATAAACCGCATAGAGAACAGAAGTCTCAGCTAACAAATCCTTGATGTCTCGAAGTTGTTCTTCCGAAAATTTATTCTCTATGTCTTTGAACAATCCGATAACTTTTTCTGACTGTTCCTTGATTTCCTCTTCCGAAACAATACCATCCTCCATGATCTTCTTAAAAGATTCCTTATTGAGGATAGCTTCATCTATATTCAATATTCCATTTTGATTAAAAAACATATCTTGTTAAGTTTAGAAGATTAAACAAATTTCCTTCAATCATTGAAAGATACTCTAACTTTTAAAGTCTTGTCCCACAATACTTACAGAAAGACCAATCAGAACTTACGGACTTGCCACAATGGTGACATTTCTTTCCACTCTCATTTGTTGTCTTTAAGTTTTCTTTCAACGACTTATATTGAACACTTTCACCCCATTTTAGAATTTCCCTTACTCGAACAGCGTTTAAAGGATGATCCAACCCCATTGTAACATAGAGCTGTAGTGTCTTATCCCAAAGTTTTCCTGTTCTGATTTCATCATACTGATCAGCCTGTCTTGCCCATTCCTGCATGTTTATGCCCTTTGTTATATTTTTAGGACCTCCAGCTAAACGTGCCATAACTCTTGCAACAATTTCTGGTGAAGTAATGATACTACCACATCTATCGCAAGATAATTCACTCTTGCGCGACCAATAAAACATTGCAATTTGTATTGGTACACTTAGTGAACCCAGAATACCCAAATAACTGGCTCCCGAAAGCAACAGTTTTGCCACACTATTATAGAGAACATGATGACAAAGAATATGGCCACATTCATGAGCAAGAACAGCATCCAGTTCTTCATCATCCATCATTTCTACCAATCCTGATGTAACCGTTATGTATATCTTGCTATCTCCAAAAGTGAAAGCATTCGGAATAGGATTCATTTGAAGATAAAACTCAGGCTCTTCAATGCCAAGTTTCTGGCAGATTGGTGGAAGATGCTCATACAAGTCCGGCAATTGAGATTTTGACAAACGTATATTGGAAGCCATATTCATTCCATACTGCAATTGTTCATATCCCAATGCCAGGATTTTCTTTACTAAGGCAGGAAAGCCCGGAATATTTTCCATTTGGCGAAGTGCTGCAGCATCTTCAGGATGAATAAATTCGGATGGGGTAATCATAATGTTGTTTGATTGATAATGTTATAGGGAAGTAGCATATCCTACCGACACCCCAAAAGTGTTCTTCTTGGAGGAGACGCAAGAGGTAAGTCTTGCGTAAAGAAGGCTAAAGCCTCCTATTTGGAGTGTCACATTAGACAATGTGCTCATTTTATACTATAATTGTAAGATGGTAAATTAAAATACCATTTACTTTTTTAGTTTATGAGTACAAATTTAACTAAAAAAAACGAAAACTACAAATGGGATTTTGACAGAAAAGGTATAAGATGCAAGCACATCAGTATATGTGGCAATAAATTAGGCTTATCTGCAATATTTTATTGGTATCTTTTAAAAAAGGGCTTCTAAATTTTCACTTGCGAAACCTTAGCTTAGCACGCGCACGTATAAATCTTTTTTCTCGAAAAAAGTCTCAAAGTATCATTCTTGGGCCAAAACACAGACTTATCTATTTAATACACAGAGCGTTAACAGAATGAGACTTCTCTAAAAATGGAGGGAGATGTCTCATAGAAGTATCATGAAACAGCGAGAAGTATCATCAAAATCCGGCCATGCTAAGCATTTTATTGCCAATTCGTGGTTCACAATTGCAGAAAAAACCACGAATTGGCTTCAAAAAATCATCCTTCCTTGATAATCCAGTTGCTGATAGTTCGCTGGGTACTATCATAATTCACCCCCACTTTGTACAATCGCTTGCCATCGGCAGAATATGGAATGAGATAACCCTTGTCATCTATCTGCTTCAAGGCCTCCTCGGCAGAGCCATCGTATTTCAGTTCGAACACATAGATGGCTGCAGGCAGATGGAGCACGGCATCAGCCCTGCCTATAGCACTATCCTCCTCCACCTTGATAAGGGCACCCATCAGGTTGAATATCAGATAGAAGACAGTATGGAAATCACGCTCATTCTTGTTACTCAGACGATTCGAGATACTGGATAGATATGCCTTCAAACGAACCATCGCCTGTTCAATTTCTCCTTCATAAACCAGTTCTACGAACTCATTCACCAGTCCGTTATTATCTACGGAAACCGGCGAAAGATAATTGGGCGCAAGACTCTTCAGCATACCAATCTTCACCTCCTGGTTAGGATAACCCAACTTATAACTCTTGGTGAACGGCTTGTATTGCTTGATGGTGAGATAACCACTCTGATAAAGCAATGGCAAGGCAGAGGTCATCTGTTCTGGTGACACATCGAAATCGTCCACACTCACGCTCTTCTGCTCGATATCAGTCACGTTAACATGATATTTCTGCAAACTCTTGATGAGATAGCTTGGCGTACCTGAACCAAACCAATAGGCATCAATCTTCTGACCAGACAACGCTCTTATCAGGCTGAACGGATTGAACACATCCTCAGAATGCTCGCTGAAATGATAACCATCATAATATTGGCGCAATTCATCCAGGCATTCCTCATAAGATACACCTAAGGACTCACCCAAAGCCTCTACATCAGGCTTCAGAGATGTGACAAGCTCGTCCTTACTGATGCCACAGATAGCAGAGTACTGGTCAAGCATGCTGATATTGTCGAGGTTATTCAACTCGCTGAAGATACTGAGCTGGGAGAACTTGGTAATGCCCGTAATGAAGCAGAACTCAAGATATGGGTCGAGCATTTTCAAAGGACTGTAGAAATTCTGCATGATACGACGCAACTGACTAAGATTATCCTTCTCATGCACAACATCCAGCAATGGGGCATCATATTCATCTATAATAACAACGACTTTTTCACCCGTCTGCTCGCAAGCCTTCTTTACCAGGTCTTTCAATCTGAGATTGGCATCTTCCTGATGCGACTTGTACCCCCAGATTATTTCCTTCTCTTCAAGCATATCAGCCAGATATCTTTCCAGTCGCTCTCCATCAAAGTGCTTGGCACCGCTCATATCGAAATGCAGTACAGGATGCTTCACCCAATCCTTCTCATAATCAGCAATGGCCAATCCTTCGAAAAGTTCCTTTCTCCCCTCGAAATAGGCTTGCAAAGTAGAGGCAAAAAGCGATTTTCCAAACCGCCGAGGGCGACTTAGAAAGATATACTTCATTCCTTTCTTCCTGAAATCTGCGATGTATTTCGTCTTATCCACATAGAGGTATCCTTCCTCACGAATCACGTCGAAAGTCTGTATCCCCACAGGATATTTATTCACTATTTCTGCCATAATCTTACCCACTTAACGTTTTGCGCTGCTAAATTACAAAGAAAATCTGAATATACCAAGTTTTCACTCTTTTTTTTCTGCTACATTCACAACGCGATTAAAGACATGTATATAGAAGAGTTGATAAAATTCTGCCCACAGTCAGGAAAGTCAACGTGAATTATAAATAAGTTTTAACCGAGTCAACCCGTCTTACAAATAAAGCTAAAAGTGGTCAACTAAAATCGTTAAACCACACTACGCTCAGGAATGTCCCCCAACTTGTTCAGTATGGAATATGAGGAGGACAACTAAAAATATGACTAAGTTTCAGGCAAGTCAACGTAAATTATAAAATAAGTTTTAACCGAGTCAACTCGTCTTACAAATAAAGCTAAAAGTTGTCAACTAAAATCGTTAAACCACAAGGTGTACAATATGCTAGTAACGAATACATCAAATTACTAAGAGAATACGGTATCATACCTAGCATGACAGAATGTGGCAATCCGAAGGATAATGCTGTAGCAGAGCGTGTCAATAACACGTTGAAGAACGAGTTATTCATGGGGATTTCTTTTACTTCTTTACAGGAAGTAGAAGAGGCTTTAGAAAGGGCAGTACACTTTTACAATGAGTTACGCCCTCATGGAAGTATCGGGATGCTAACACCAAAGGAAGCTGCGAAACAAAAGGGAAGTTTAAAGAAAAATTGGACAAGTTATAGGGAAAAGTACATAAAATCCTTGTCAGTTCAGGAAAAATGATTAATTTTGCAGCAAAATTGTAAAAACCGCGATCCACCCCTAGGGGTGGGTCCTTTGTCTACTTCTATTAGGAACTAGAATGAAGTATGTAAATACTAACTAGGAATAAGATAGAAGATTGACAAGTAGAATTAGGAATAGAGAAAATAATTGTCAACTTACAATAGGAATAAGGAACTATGTAGTCAACTAAATATAGAAAACTACAAACTAAATATAGGAAACTACAGCCCAAAAATCATCCCATAAAATGGGCACTCGATGCCCGCGGTACGGGCAATAAGTGCCCATCACTTGGTCTGTCGATGCCCATTACATGTTCTCTGAGTGCCCGCGTGATGGGCACTCAGGGAACAGCCAATGCTTGACTTTTCCTGATTTCAGTAGACACTTTTTTACTTTATAAACTAGAAAGGTAGACACTTTCAATTTTATAAAACTGAAATAGTAGACACTCCTTATTTTTTGTTCCTATTTTTATAGACACAATAAAAAGAATCGTACTATTTTTGTAGTCAATTCTTTTAAAAAACGAAACAGATTAAGGGATAAAAGCGAAGCACTTTGTAAAGAAAAGCTAAAAATCATGATACATTGATGATACTTCTCGGCTCTAAAACCGAGAAGTATCATTCTGCTATCTCGCTATTTATCAAGCATTCATATCATTTTTGCAGCAAATAATGAGACTTTGAGACTTTTTTCGAGAAAAAACTTTTTCACGTAAGCAAAAACACTTATCTTTTAGATGAGGTACGGATTGGCCTGTAGCAAACTATATTTGAATGCTTCTGCCCCTAATTCACCAACCAGTCGAGTACATACAACTGCCGAATCCCATCATGCAGCACTTCGGGATCATTATCCAACGTTAGGAGATATTTAGGATAATGATCGGAAACGGCTTGCAAAGGAGCCAGTTCACGCTTCATCGTATTCTCATCTCTTACACTCAATGATACCTGATAGTACTCCTTTTAGAGTTTTAAAGACAATAAAAATGCAGTGCACTGCAAATATACAAAACTTTCTAGAGAAATTTGCAGTGCACTGCAAATTTTATTCGTTTTTATATATTTTTTGCAGCACACTGCATTTTAATTTGATATTGATTGGATAAAGCCATCAAATTTTCTGAATAAAGGCACTGGGAATATAGGCTGTGGTAATCAGGCAGATGCCTGACAGCTCTACCACTACCCTCTGCTGGCCGGCAACTCTCGCTACCATACCTTCAATTCCTGTAAATTCGCCTTCTATCACCTTTACTAGGTCACCGCTCCTGTAATGACACTGCTCGGGATTCACCAGCCGGATATGTTCATTATCAATACTCGTGAGACGGATGAAGTTCATCATCTCACGGTAAGGAACTGTAAGCGGTGGATTCTTGCCCTGCTCGTCCTTCCTGAAATGATTATAATAATAGGTAAGGAAAGAAAGATCCGAGGTATTCTCTACCAGTTGCTTCACGCTTTCTGACGTGGCATAAACGAAAAGCAACTGGGGAAGATAAGGCTCCAATACTCGCTTGCGTCTGCCATTGATATATTTCAAGACATGATGCAGAGGGAGATAAACCTCTGCATCTGCATGACTGCTACTGTTGACGATATAATCGTAAGCTTTCTGTTGCCTGTTATATGTTGCCCTCAAAACGAACCATTGTTTTGAGGGGTCGGGTGTATGTTTCATGTATGACATAGGCTCTATGCTTTACAAACTATGGAAATGATCTATCAGCTTGCGGCGATAGACGCGGCTCACCTTCACATAATCTATCGCATCAAACGGAGGATAGAAATGGCACACATTGTCTACCACCTCTATCAGATAGTCCATATTGATGATATACTTCTGATTGATCTGCACAAACTGCTCGCTCAAATCGAGCAGGGCTTCACTCTTGATATTTCGCTTCAGACGGATGGTCTTCTTGCTTCCGGCAACAACCACCTCCCAACAGCGCTGTTCATGATTATACTGAAAGAGTCCGATGTCGCGCTTGTCTATCAGTTTGAAATCCAAGGTGTTGGTATAAAACAGAAACTTAGAATTCTGCTTGCGGCAATTACTCTCATCCGGATGAAGTACGAAGACGTCTTCATGGGTGAGACGGTGCATGATAGTAGCCAGATCCTCCTCATCGATTGGCTTGAGCAACACATCAAAAGCCTTCTTGCGAAAAGCTGGCAAGATATACTCATCATACGCAGTATACATCACGACACGACATTTGCCGTGAGTATGACTGCTCATCTTCTCCAGAAAGTCCAGACCCGACAAATCGGGCAGCTGGACATCGAGAAAGAGTACATCGGGCTGGACCTGACTGACAAGAGACAATCCATCCATACCATTGATAGCCATGCCCCCAACCTCTACATCCTCAAACTCCCGAAGACGTTCTGCCAAATCCAGGGCAGCTTGCTTATTATCATCAACTATTACTGCTAACATAATCTGACTATTCTTTAGTATTTTACATTTATAGGTATAAAGAAGGTACACTGACATCCTAAGATCTTTCCGTCAGCATCTACCTTATTATGCATCAAGAAACTTATCTTATTCTTATTGCGTTCGTTCAGGATAGCAATAGTCTGGCGGATGATGTTGAGTCCCGTACGATGCTGAAGTGCCATCTTGGTGGCATCAAAACCAGGTCCATTATCCTCTACCGTGATACGAATATCCTCTTTCTGCCCCTTTTGCACTTGTATCGTGAGGCGTTTATCACCTTCCCAGCCCCTCAAGCCATGCACAAAGGCATTCTCTGCAAGAATCTGAACAAACATGGACGGTATCATCATCTTGTCCAAGTCGATGGTTTCGTCTATCTGGACGTCAAACCTGAAGTCGTCTTCTATAAGCTTGCTCTCTACCAGCACATATTGTCTGACAAATTCCAGTTCCTTCCTGAGAGATGTCTGCATCTGGAGAGACATGTCCAGATTAGCTCTGATCAGCTTGGTCAATTCCAACAACTCATTGGCTTCCTTATTATCAGATTTTACAATCTTGTTGTTCAAGACATTGAAAACGAAATGAGGCGAAATACGGTTTCGGGCATTGTTCAATTTCAGGTTCATGATATTGAGTTTAGCCGCCTCCTGTTCTCTGCGGGAACGAACCACAAACAAGGCTGTAGACAAAATCAGAACGAGAAGAATACCTACAATCAGATATATAAATCCCCTTGCCTGCTGGATTTCCACATTCTTATGTTCTATCGCAATGCGATGATGCAGCAGCAGGGTGTCCTGAGAAAAACGCTGCATGATTTCTACAGAACGCATGTGGGTTCGATTGTGTGCCAGGGAATCCTGCATCAGGTCATCAGCCTTCATATTCTGATAAGCTTGGCGATAGTCGCCCTTAGCCTCATAATATTCTCCCAAATACTGATGACGAATCTGGAGGAGCGAGAAGTCCAGCTGGTCATTCGATTTTTCTCCAGCCAATATTCTGGCTACAGTATTCCAATCTTTTTTCTTTACTGCCTGTCCGATACGGATGGTATTGCAATAGTAAATGGCTGTCTCATCGCCATTCTTTCGCATGTAATCCTCTACTTCATCCAAACATTTATCAGATAAGTCTAATTGGTTGAGATTCAGATATACATCAGCCAGATTGAGCTTACAGAGATACATGCTGAAGGTTTCACGCTTGTCGTGTTTTTCCAGCAGTTTCTTCAACATCAGGAATTTCTTCAGAGAAGTTTGGTAATCCTTGGTATAGTAATAATAATTACCATAGTTATTCAGGAAATAGGCCTGCAGGTTGAGCGAAAGATCAGAAAAGCTCTTTTCTGTCTGTTGATAACAGTTCAAGGAAGCCTCAAAATCTTCCAACAACAGATAGATGCGTCCCAGTCCCATATACAAGGATGCATTCTGCACTTTCGGCAATTGGAGAGAATCAGCAATGAACAGTGCCTTGCGATACCAAAGGGCAGCCTTAGGCAAGTCATTGTCGAAAACATAGGCATCTCCCAGATTGGCACAAAGATCCGGCATCAACTTAGGAGAATCGCTGTTCTTAAGCAATTCGTAAGCCTTATGATAGAGCATGATGACATCTTCTCTCTTCTTATGAAAATTATGATAATTGCCAGCCTGGCAATTATAGGCGTATGCCAAAAGGCTGTTGCGACGTGGAGATTCAGGTTGATGCTCAGCAAATTCTACGACGGGATTTATATACTGGGGCATAGAATCAGGCGAAGATGAAAGAACAAACAGCTTACCCAATCTGGACATATACTCATAATAAGTAAGACTATCAGGAGCATTCTTCATTCCATCATCTATTTTCTTACGGGCAAACTGAGGGTTCACTTCCATAGAATCCTCAATGGAAAGCAAGCTGTTCGTATCGTCTTCACATCTATCATGCTTTTCCTGCTGGCAAGCAATCATCATCCAAGAGACCAAAAACAACCAGATTATATGTTTTACTCTTACCATTTAGTTATTTTCAAGAGTTAGTTTTTTATCTTTCTACAATTGCAAAAATACATATAATTCCTGATTTCTCCAAGCTTTTTGGTAAATTTATATCACCAATCATAAACATTTTATTTACCAGCCACATTACCAGTTTACCACATATACCTATTTTTATGCCACATAAACTTCTATTTTGAATATTAATCACCTTTTTAAAACAACAGATACTTCTATCTCAATTACCAAAAGCAGAAACTTACCTAAAAAATGAAGAAAAGATGCTGAAAAACTTATTTTTTATTGTATCTTTGCATGCGTATATCAAAACAGAAAGATTTATGAACAACTACAAGAATATTAAAGCCAAGGTCTTAAGAATAGATGAAGAAGAACATAAGTTCGTCATCGAAGTGGAAGACAAAATTTATAAAATAGGACAGATTGACTTCCAAAGAAGGCAACCCATGCCCGAAACCCTAGACTGTCTGATGGTAACCACCCACCTGGGCAAGGTTTTCATTGCTCAAAACATAGAACACCTCATGAGACAACATTACAAGGAATATGATGAGGTGGACTTCAAAATTAAAATGACTGTAGGCGATTGCTATCACCTGGAAGACCAATATGGCTTCACTGCCATACTAAAACGAGATACCATTATCAATGCGGCTCTTACCCCAAGAGTAAGATGTAGAATTACCAAATTCCGCCAGAAACTGATGGAAGTACAACTGGTTGACGTCTTGGGTGCAGAAAAATCAGAATTTTCACTCTCTGATCAAGATTTTCGCAATATCATCGGTGATGAAAGCTGGAACACAGAAGAATTCAGGAAACTGATGCTCGGCGATACACCATCCGAAATATTCGACCTGGAGTGCCATCGATGGATAGCTGGTATTTCCGGCAGTCTAAGCCAGGATGAACTACAGGCTCAACTGCTGGACATTCATACTCATTGCATGGAAACTCTAGAAAGCAAGTATCTGCTTCCACGCTGTCAGGAAGCAGAACGCATTCTGCTGGAACAGCGCTTTACTGATATCATAGAACTGCTATCCTACTATATCCAGGCTATCGAAATTCTGAAAAACGGTATGGCAGAAGATACTATCTGTCATATTCTTTCTACCCTATCCACTTGTGCCTACATCTATCATCCACGCAAGCAATTCTGCATCATGCAATGTATCTTCATGCTTGACTTCTCGATTATGGAGAAACATATCAACACGATTCTTGCCACTCTCCGCAGCCAAGAAGTATATCTCTGGAACAGAAAACCTTTCCAGATGCAATGGCTCAAACTGCTACAGGGATACGTAGACAATATCTATAGCCAGACCGACCGGCTATCGAGCGATACAACCACTAAGGAGACGATGATACAAGTACTGATCATCGAGCTGATACTTGGCAGAAATGCTACTCACAAGATTTACGACACCTCCCTGAACCAAGCCATACTCTACCGCCTGGTATCATTGATGAACGTAAGCGATTCTAACAAGACTCTGCAGAGAGCTTTCCTTTCACTCTTTACCCAGGCAGAGTTTGATGCAGCCCTACCATTCAACAGCGATGATGCCTTTGTACTGGCAAACATGCTCTGCTCGCAGAACAACGATACAGTGGAAAGCTTTGAACCAGCTAAATATGAGAGTGATATGGCATTGCTGTCTATTAACGAGCAAGCCATCACCATACAGCCAAAAGACCTGGATAAGGAAAATCTCTATATGCCACTCTCTGTCCGTATGGGACTCTGGCACGGAATTTCTGTCCGCCTCGATGAAAAGCCACCGGTAAAACTGAGAGGTAAGGAGGGCACCACTATCGAGCATTACAAGGAGCTATGGGAGTATATCAACCACTCGCTATTCGCCCAAAAGCGCAAGACATCCAAAAAGACGAACAGAAAGCTCTATATCGATGATGAAACCATGATCATCGTGACCCGACAGCTCCCTGGACAACTTCTCTTCGAATGCAAGATTGTGGAAGATGGTTGCGAAGGAATGGGTACGCTCGATGTATTAAACGACGTAGTACCTTTCTTCCCTGGCGATGTCAATATCCAATCCTTTGAATATCAGGGAATGCCACTCTTGCTACGTACTTATGTAAAAGACGTAAAGAGCGACGGAAGCTATGTCTTTGCCATGCGCGACATGATAACCGAATACGAAGAAGACGTGAGAGTGAACGACTTGTTCTACAACTCTCGCCTCACCTGCCTGCTCTTCAATCAGGTGCCTGGAGTTCCCCGTATTCCAGCCGTCAGCAGCGAAGGTTTCTCGGTCTCTATCTGTCCAGCTCCTGGCATGAGCCTCAATGACTTGAAGAAAGGCATGATTGTAGAAGTAGACAACATTACAGAAGGTGCCAACGAATATCTCTATGGTACTTTCCTGAGAGAATCGCCTGAGAGCAGATTCAGCCTTGCCGATGCATTCCATCAACTGATGCTGGGATATGCAAACCATGAAGTATACAATCCTAAGGAAGAGAAGGACGAATTGGCTAATGCCGTTTCCATGAACGAAGTATACGTATCAGAACTGATGGCCATCATCGATGCCAAGGCAACACTGGAAGAAGATAACATCAAGGCTTATAACTATCTCAACTTCTGCCGATTACTTGCCATCATGCTGGATAGCAAAGAACGCATAGGATATTATGACAGCCGACTGACATTGCTGGAACTTCTCAACGACTTTGCAGCATTGGATAAGGTTGATACCAAGAAAATCAATCATATCGCAGAAACAGAGCCTGAACTATTCGAACGCAATGCCATCCTGCGCCACGACTTCATGCAACTGCGCATCATCGGTTGTCTGGATAGCGAGGAACATTATGAAGAGCTATACCGCTGGAGCAGTCTTACAGAAGATCCTCATCTGCAACAGCTTGCATCGCTCGTTCTCTCCCATAATTTCGTCAAGAAATCGGGACTGCTCACCCAGGCGGGCGACATTCTCGACAAGATTCGTGCGCTCCTGAAGCTACAGAAATCTTCTTCCAACAAAAAGAACTATGGCAAGGAAGACTTCCATACAGAGTTCAAGACATCTATCGTATATCCAGAGAACTCCATGCGAGTGGATGTTACGGCACAGACAGTGAAGATTATGCAGGAAATCTGCGCCTTCCTCAATGCCGAAGGTGGTCATCTGTATCTGGGTGTATCCGACATCGGTTACGAAATGGGATTGGAAGAAGACTTGAAAAACCCACTCTTCAAGGGATCTAAAGACAAATATGAGATATATGTCAACAACCAGATTGTTTACTATCTCGGACAGGAGGCTGCCCACTATGTACATACTCACTTCGACGAGGAAGTAAGCAATGCCGTACTCATTATCGATATCGAGCCTTGCCCTACCCCAATCGCCGTGGGTTGTGAATATTTCGAACGCATGGGAACATCAGCACGTAAGGTAAATGCCACCTACAGAGAAAAGTTCCTTGCCATCAGAAAACAATGGGCAGAGGAGCATATTCCACATCTGGCAGTAAACACTACTCCTTCTGCTAATATCGTAGACACTGCCCAGAATGAAAAGAAAACTAAAAACATCGTCAAACATGTAGAATCTGCTCCTATCACAGAGCATATACAGACTTCACGTCTGCGCAACAATGCCCTGCATGATTATGAAGACGGTTACCGCCCAGTTACTGCCGTCATCTGTCTGATGGATACCGACGAATATAAGGTACTGGATGACGATGACTGGCAAGATTATCGCCTGAAACTTGCAGTACACGAAGACGAAGAAGAGGGATGGCTCATTCTGGTATACGAGAGCGGCAGAGTATGCAAGGTTTCCATGGCAGAACTTCTGCAACGAGAACGCGGAAGGGAATTCAAGCGTTTTGCTGGTGAAAAACTCATCTTTGCCTCTATCGCAACAGATAAGGATACGGTATGCGTTGGCTTTGTTGACGGCAAGACCAACCGCTATGTAAGATTCGACGATGTAGAAAAATTCGAGCATACCAAGATGCAAGCCGAAGGTACTCTACCTATGGATGTGCCTAACGCTGGCGTTCACTATGTAGAAATTATCAGTAAAGATCTCGTTCCGGTAAACAGAAACATCGGTAGAAAGACCATCGGCTGCATACTGAAGACTATAGAAGGAAAAAGATGTATGGAAGTTCTTCCAGACTGTAAGATGAAATAAAAACAGAAAACTTTTCACAGGAAATAAGTGTTTTCTTTAGAAACAGACAGATTCATTCCTACCCAATAGGTGTAGCTTATTTTTAGAAAGCCATACCTATTGGGTACTTTTTTCGTTCAAATAAAACATAAAAGTACCATAATTTAAGAAAGAAAACAAGCGTATATTTATTTTTTTTTCGTAACTTTGCCACCACAAATCTAAATAAGTAATATTAATATTATAACCTAATGAAAAAAGCAGTTGTGTTAATGGCCATACTTAGCCAATCTTTAAGCATGATACATGCCGACAATTATGCCGAAACAAGAGGAATCGGGCAATACCCGGGGCGCCTTTCACAGTTCACGGCTCCTAAAATGGTGAAGGATTATACCTATAGGAACATTGCATTGAACCGTATGGTATATACTTCATCTAATGCTGATTTCAACCTTACGGGACATCTCGTAACGGACGGTATCATCACCAGTAAAGCTCCTTCGTTTCTCAGTGTAAAAACCAATGAGGGCGAATTGTCTAACCGCGACAAGGAGAAAATGATAGACGGCAATACGGTTACAAGCCAATATATCAAAGGTGAAAATGCATTTGTTGAGTTTAATTGGGAAGCCATGAAAGTGAATCTCAAGAAATTGGAATTTACCGGTGAATTGGCTTTCTATAAGGACAAGGCTTCGCAAGGCTATACCATTCGTGTGATGGGTTCACACAATGGTAAGAAATGGGAAGTACTGGGTGAAGAGAAAGGTTCTGATCTGCCTGGTGTTGCTACCAAACAGCAGGTAAGTTCCGACCCTAACAAGTTCCAGGACGTAGTAAAACTCCCACTTAGAAAATTGAATGTTTCTATCCCACTGAAGAAACCAGGCAGCTACGAACATGTACGCATCGAGTTGATTATGCCGGGGGCTGCGTGGTGGCGTATCAAACTCATCGACAACAGTACCTCTTGGCGTCCATCCATGCACTTCGCAAGCGTCTGGAAGTCTGACTTAGCTAAGAAAACTGATACTAAAATTCAGTGGCTCTATGTAGATTTGGGCACAGAGGCAGACTTCGACCAGGTGAATCTCTTTTGGATCAACAAAGCTCGCAATGGCAAGATTCAGGTTTCAAACGATGCCAAAAACTGGAGCGATATAGCAACCTTGGGGCAGCAAAAGCAGAAAGGTCTGATAGAAAAAATAGCTTGCAAAGGTCATGGGAGATATGTTAGACTGCTGCTTACAGAACCGGATGCATCCGGCCGATTTGCCTTGTCTGAAATGCAGGTGATGGGTAAGGGTGGCTTGCGTGCCGAAACAGCCAATACCCTAACCTCTACCAATGGGAAACAAATGCTCAACCAGTGGCAGTTGCGACGCGAAGGAAGTGATACCTGGATTCAGGCAACAGTACCTGGTACCGTACTCACCAGCTATATGAATATCGGTGCGGTGCCAGATAATCGCTACGATGACAATATGCGTCAGATTTCAGAATCGTTCTTCAATTCTGATTTTTGGTATCGCACAACTATCGAGTATAAGCCATCAGCCAACAAGCAGCAACATACTTATCTCAATTTCGATGGTATTAACTGGAAGGCTAATATATTGCTAAACGGCGAGAAGATAGGCAGAATTGATGGTGCCTTTATCCGCTCTCGCATCGATATTACCAAGAAACTGAAACCAGGTGCCAACAAGTTGGAGGTACATGTCATCAAGAATGCTCACTTTGGCGTTGTGAAGCAGAAAAATCTTCAGAATACAGACCTGAACGGTGGCGAGCTGGGTGCTGATAACCCAACCTTCCACGCTTCAATTGGCTGGGACTGGATAACCAATACCCCAGGTCGTGAAATTGGTATTTGGAATGATGTCTATCTTACTCATGACAATGGGGTAAGTGTTTCTGACCCTGTAGTAACATCTACTTTAAACTTGCCTGATACATTGGCAACAATGACTCCGTCTGTCTTCTTACAGAATGCAGATGCTGCAGAAAAGACTGTGAAATTGGCAGGTTATATCGGTAAAATCAAGTTTGAGAAGGAAGTAAGCTTGAAACCAAATGAAAAACGTGAGGTAGCTTTCGCTCCTACCGACTATCCACAACTCAAGGACCAGCACATGAATCTTTGGTGGCCTAACGGTTACGGTTCTCCTTATTTATATGATGCAGGTTTCAGAGTATCGGATAAGACTTCCGGTGAGATGCTTTCTGAGGTCAACTATAAAGCTGGTATCCGACAGATGAGCTATGCCGACCTGGAGACCCAGACCAAGATTTACATCAATGGCAAGCGATTGAACCCATTGGGTGGTAACTGGGGATTCGCGGAGACTAACCTCAACTATCGCGGACGTGAATATGATGCTGCAGTGCGTTATCATAAGGAGATGAACTACAATATGATTCGCGACTGGGTAGGACAGATTGGTGATGAAGAACTTTATGAGGCATGCGACAAGTATGGTATCATGGTATGGCAGGACTTCTGGCTAGCTAACCCTTGGGACGGACCAGATCCTGATGATCACAAAATGTTCCTGGAAAACTCTGCCGATTACATCGCCCGCATCCGCAACCATGCCAGCATCGGTATCTACTGTGGACGTAATGAGGGATTCCCTCCGGCAGCCATTGATAAGGTTTTGAGAGAACAGGTAAAGGATATCCATCCTCAGTTGGGTTATATTCCTAGCTCAGCCGACTTAGGTGTCAGCGGACATGGTCCTTATCAGATGAAGTCACCATCTTTCTACTTCGCTAACCAAAGTCACAAGTTGCATTCAGAGCGTGGTATGCCTAATGTTCCAACCTTCGAATCTTTGAGCAGAATGATGAAACCAGAACACCTGTGGCCTCAAAACGATGCATGGGGACAGCATGATTATACATTGAAGGGTGCTCAGGGAGGTGAATCTTTCAACAAAATCATGGAGAAGCGTTATGGCAAACCTCAGAGTGCAGAGCAGTTTACTAAATGGGCACAGTGGCTCAACTATGATGGCTACCGTGCGATGTACGAGTCTTCTCAGCAGGATCGTCTTGGTTTACTCATCTGGATGAGTCATGCCTGCTGGCCAAGCATGGTTTGGTGTACCTACGATTATTACTTCGAGCCAACTGCCGCATACTTTGGTGTAAAGAAGGCTTGCGAGCCACTGCATATCCAGTATAATCCAGTAAAAAAAGTAGCAGAAGTAGTTAACTTCACTGGTGGTGCCAAGAATGGCTTGGTTGCCAAGGTTCAGATCTTTGATCTGTACGGAAAGTTAATCAAGGAAGAAAGTAAGGAAGTGAACGTGGGTGAAGACCAGACCGTAGATGCGGTAAGCGTAAGTGAACCGGACGAAGAAGTTTATTACATCAAGTTAAATCTCGAACAGAACAATCAGGTTATTTCTGACAACTTCTATGTCCAAGGTAAGGAAGAAGATAACCTTCAGGCACTCTCTAAGCTCCCTAAAGCAGATGTTGCCATCAGTGGTAAACGTTTTGTTCAACAGGGTGAAGAGTGGATTGGCGAAGTTGAAATCCGCAACACTGGCAATGTTCCTGCCCTTCTAATTCGTTTGAACCTAAAAGGTGGTGATGGCGAACAGATTCTCCCAGTTATATATAGCGACAACTACTTCTGTCTGATGCCAAATGAATGTAAGAAGATCAAGGTATCTTATCGAGATGAGGACGGAAGAGGTCAGGCGCCATACGTCGAAATTTCTGGATTCAATAGATAAATATATCTATACATAATATTATAAGGCATTTATATATAATAAGATACATTTCATCATTGAGGGCAACCGACATCTGTTCGGATGCCCTCTTTTTGTAGAATAGTCATCCCCTAATACATACTATAAAAGCTTTTCCACCCTTCTTGTACTTTTTGCATAAATAATCATAGAAAAAAAATCAGAATATTAGTTTATGCGGCAATTAGAATAATAGTATAATCTAATAATCTATTTGCCAACAACACAGCAATTATACATGAATGCAACAGTTCTTTCGATAGAAAAGGCGCCTACTAGCCAAATTTCTAAACCAGTAGGTAAACAGAAAAGTGGTTTTTATGAAAAGGCTTAGTTTATATTAAGAATTCAATACCACAAAATAAAACGATGGCCAGAAGGTTTGCGTTCACGCTACGCATTATGATGCTGTAATTAATCATAGTCGTTTGTGTTAAAAGGTTCATTTTTGCAACTCCCCGGAAGCCCCGTTTCTTGTCCTTTTTGGGGTCGTCATTGATGACCGGCGCCTGCCATCATTTATCCCCCGCCTGGGTCATCATAGATAACCGTTTTCAGGCACATAAGGCTTTTCCTTCGATTGCTGGTGCAAAGATACGATAAAAGTCTGAGGGAGCAATAGCTTTTCCCGCCACTTGAATTCATTTTTCCCGTATGTTGTGAAAACGGGGCTGGAACAGTAAGGAGGTTAATGGAATGGCGAAGCGGTCATTAATGCCCGGTCATTATCGGTCATTAAGAAAAATCAATCCGGTCATTTAGCCTTATAGTATAATATTAAATTTTAATATTATACTATAAACATTTTTGCCGCCCCCGAAAACCTTAATGACCGAAAATGACCGGTCATTAATGACCGGATTTAGGGTGTATATGTGTTATTTGAAAAGCTAGAAAATAAATGATAATAGTTTGATAACAAGCTAGTTACATTCTATTGATATTTTTATAAAAGACAGAAAATCCTGTATTGTTCGGTGCTGATTTTAGGATGCATCTTACAGGTGATGAAGACTTTTATCATCGTTTTGCCAAGGCTTTTGGTGAGGTAATAGATGAAGATGGGATAAATGGAAGTGTGTATCAGTAAGACGTTTTAAGTTTAAAATCACAAAAAATAATAGAAAACTTGAAAAGACTTCCAACCAAAACCACTTTTCTGTTTACCTAAAACCACTTTTCTGTTTACCTAAAACCACTTTTCTATTTACCTAAAACCACTTTTCTATTTACCTAAAACCACTTTTCTATTTACCTAAAACCACTTTTCTGTTTACCTAAAACCACTTTTCTATTTACCTAAATTTTTATAAGTACTTATTTATCAAATACTTAAGAATTCCGTAATATATAATATATATAAGAAAAAAATAATATTTATTTCTTAATAGTTTTTTTTGGGTAAACAGAAAAGTGGTTTTAGATAAATAAAAATCAGTATTTTGGTAAACAGAAAAGTGGTTTTAATGAAATATCCTAAACTTATGGGATAAAATCATAAAGAATTTATTGCAATTATATCCCACAAGCTTAGGATTTATGGTATGTTTTCTATTTTCAAATATTATGTGAAATCTTTGGTAAGAATTTCACTCCCTTAGCTAGGCTATGATTTAACCTAAATAGAATACAGGAGCTAATGATCCTTCACATTTAAAAAACTTTTTTGCCATATTTTCTAGCCCAGTTTCTTTGAATTTCCTGATGTCTTCATCAGGAATATTGATACAAAAGCGATTGTTCTTCATTCCGATAAACTTAGTTCTTTTGATCAATTCCTTTTGCTTTTTATCCTTGATAAGAGCAATAAACTGGTTCCATAAATCTTCTCCTTTCGATGTATCTACTTCTATTTTCTTATCTTTATCTTGATAAACATGTGCAAAGATATCCCCTTCTTTTTGGACTTCAGTTTGGGTATCTTTAGATTTTACGAGTTTATCGTTTATACGTTTTGCAATATCAGCATTTTTATCATCTAGATGCAAGATACCCACATCGGTTCTTTTAATTCTGAAAACGATGTATTCTGGATCTCCCTTTGATTTTCCATTTGGGTAAATAAAATCTTCTGGCTTAAACTCCTCAAAGATAATATCTGTTTCATTTCTTTCTGCCATGCGCAAAAGATCTGCTCTCACTACGTCTAAAACTTGTTTCTTAAACTGTGAAAACTTAGGATATTTGTTCATGATAGGCTCACCTTTCTCGTCTATTGCAATATTACCATTCTCATCTAATTCTACTAGTCCTAAGTACTTTTTCATCTGCAAATATTCTACTTTTATTTGCAGACTCTTTTCCAAACCAGTTTGTCTAAGTAAATAGATGTACAGACGTGGTGTATTAATTTTCTTTGAGTATTTTGCAATCATAGAGATGTGGTGAATATATCCTTGACTCATATCAAATAGATTCATTGTGAGTTTAGGATCTATTTCTAACAAAACCTCACCTTTAATTCGATCCACTTTTTCTCCATCGCTCTTTGTGTATCCATTTTTGGTTATAGGAATCTCTATATTGGAGAATACATGCTGAATCTTTTCTGTATTGTCATCCGTTCTGACGCGTACAGAAAGATTCAGTATTTCATTCTTTAGGGTATCGCGAAGCAATTTATAATTGTGAAGCTCCGTAGATACCTGAAAGTCCTTTATATCTATTTTTATAGGTGGAATCTCCATTACAACGTGTTCAATACCCTTTTCAAACAGATAATCTGAACGTGTGTCGCCTAATTGCCTCTTTTCCATGAAATATTCATCTACATACTTTTGGAGATGTGCACTAGCAACCATCAGAATATTTTGCTGCAGCAAAGTGTATTGCTTGTCAAGCTTTGTAAGTGCAAATGGAGTGTTAATCCATACTAAATTCTTATTTTCTTTCGACTTTGCCATATTAAAACCACTTTTTTGTTTACTATAAACCACTTTTCTGTTTACCTAAAACCACAAAGTTGTTTACTATAAACCATTTTATTATTTACTATAAACCACCTTTCTGTTTACCTAAAACCACTTTCTTATGTACCTAAAACCACCTTGTTATGTACCAATACTTGTTTAACAAATAGAAAATCAGGTAGTTACAAGTTGTGTAATATATAATATATTACTAATATCCTAATGGATATCTTTTATATATTTCACTTTCTTGGTAAACAGAAAAGTGGTTTTATAGGTTTCTGCTCTGTTTTTGGTAAACAGAAAAGTGGTTTCTACTTCTTTAAGTAGTTCATCAAAATATCGTAAAGCAGATTTTCCTGTGGTATATCGTCTGCTAAACATTTCATTTTTAGGAGCAGAAGCTCTTCTTTATTAAGATAGGTAGCTACACTAGTTCTGTTTTTGCGTTCATCTGCTGTCCAGTAACTCTTTCTCTTTCTGCCACCTTTTGATACCTGTTTTTCAGGTTCTTGTTGTATAGGATTAGCGTTTAATATACTTGGACGATCATTTTTGCCCATATTATCAAGAGACTCCCCTATTTCTTTAATATTTCTTTTTGTGATAGCCATAATTTCTTATTTTAAGTTGAACATTATTTTGATAGCTTTCTCGTAATCTATACCTGCAGAACAATATGGGGCATATTCAAAGACACTTTCTCCTCTTGCCTGACTTTCTACAAGCTTTACACATCGACGAATTCTGCATGGAATGACGTTTTCACCATGTTTTTCACCGAGTAATTGACGTAATTCTTTGGTTATATTTGTTCTTTCATCTACCATAACCGGTAAAAGTCCCATCATTTCAAGATTATCGTTCATGTGGAATTCTTTTACTTCTTCCATTACGCTAAAAATTTCGTCAACACCCTTTACTGAAAGTGCTTCCATTTGGACAGGAATCAGTACTTTACTAGCTGCTACCAACGCATTATAGGTGTTTTTAGATAATGCTGGAGGACAATCTATGATAACGTAATCGAAATCATCAAAAATGTTCTTTAAACCTTCTCCAGTCATGTCGATACAGTTGTTGTCTTGTAAACAACTTAAGAGTACAGTATAACTCTTCATCTGTTCTCGAAGAGAAGGACCACCAGGCAAATGTTGCTCGATGTTTTCCATCTGACCTGAGCCAGGAACAGCATATACACCATTTTTGCATTTGTAGATTGGTAATCCGCTTTGCTTGCACATAGCTTCGTAGATGGTACTGAGTCCCTCCTTTTTCATACCCATGAGTGAGGAGAGATTACATTGTGGGTCTAAGTCAACAACTAAGACTCTGAGATTATGGTTTCTTCTTACTAAGCCCGCAGCTATTGATTGTACCGTAGTGGTTTTTCCAACACCGCCTTTATTATTTACTACAGCTACAATTTCTTGCAATTCATGTTCCATACTTCTAAATATTTTCTAAAATCTGTATAAAGTTTACATAAATTGCCTAATTGCCGGCAATTCTTATAAACGTATATACTATCTTTCGTTATTACCAATATTCGAATATTATATTATTCGTTTGCAAAAATAGGAAAAATATCTGATATTTAGCTAGTTCTGCAAATAAAAAATGTTTTTTTTAATAAATATTAGAATATTAGTCATATCTTTTGTTCTGAAAAACGTTTATTCATCAATGCTTTTAAACTAAATGTCGTTTATACTAATTGCCGGATAATCTAATAAACTTATATTCTAATTGTATTAAATACTAACAAACTAAATGACGTAAAAAGAAGATTCATTAGTATAAAGCATATTGGTAAAGTTCAGAAACAATTATTAAAATATAAAATTACACATTGAAAATGCCTTTATAAATTTTACCGATTTAGATTACTTTGATATGCTCTCACGTTAAAGAGAGTGAGAGCATATCAATTCATTCTTATATCATTTATGTTTCTATTTGGGGATAATCTATTTAAATCTACCCAATTCCAAATACCAGGTACTCTTCCATGGCGACAGAATTGCCAAATGTCGTAGTGAGGTTTTCCTGGTAATATGGGTTCGTGGTTATAGCTAGCTATCCATAGATAATAGCCATCAAATTCAGGACTCAGATAATCCTTGAAGTAACTTTCGCTACAATAAATCATAGGGGTATGACCGTAATAAGTTTTGCAAAGTTTACAGAAAGTTTTTAATAGTAGTTGAATCTCTGCTTTACTCATTCCCTTTGTACCATCATCCTCTGCATCTACTACGGGTAGTAGGTCTTGTTTATCTTTATCATATACAGCACGGAAGTTTTCAAATTGTAGGACAGCTGGAGCCTTGGAAAGAAAATGGTAAGAACCTACTAGTATTCCTTTTTCTCGAGCTTTCTTGATATTTGATTCGTACCATGGGTCTTGAATGTTTGTTCCTTCTGTTGATTTTACATAAACAAATTTCAAGCGCTTGATTTTACCCAGTTCATCCCAATGAATTCTGCCTTGATGACGTGAGATGTCAATTCCATCGTAGCTACCAGAATATTGACCATAGGTTAAATCCCGAGTTGGCCATTGGTTATCGGACGCTCTTCTTATGATATAAGATGAAATCATTCGATAAGTCTCAAATCCAATTATGAATATTATGACAAGACTGATTGCTATAGAGCACAATCGATTGCCTATATTGTTGTTTTTCTTTTTAGCCATAAATTGTATATCATTTGAGTTGATTTGGTGGACAAAAGTAATAAAAATAAATGTAAAAAAGCACTTTTTAAAAGAAAAAAAATATTTTTATCTTTGATTTGCGACGTGAGATCTACAAGTTACCATATTATATGCGCATATGCGAGTACGCTTGCATACGCATGCGAATATGCGCACATATATAATAATGTAAGATAGTTTATAACGAATAACGAAATGTTTATAACTGTTAAAAATAAGGGTGTTTTTATAACTTTTTTCTCAAAGTGTTTGGTGGAATGGAAAATAGTTAGTACTTTTGCACTCGCTTTTGAGAAATCGAGCATTCCTCAAGGCGATAAAGAAAGAGTTCTTTGAAAGATTTTACATAAACAGACAAGTAGTACAAGAAGC
>ERZ1034753.19-NODE-19-length-54589-cov-9.395900_pt1 | contig 54589 bp, 45 predicted proteins | sample MGYA00520702_ERZ1034753 | MGnify/ENA primary metagenome ERZ1034753 (study PRJEB33766, sample SAMN09781700) | gut metagenome | biome: gut microbiome | host: Homo sapiens | place: Madagascar | study: EMG produced TPA metagenomics assembly of the PRJNA485056 data set...
CCCTAGACCCACTGATTAAGAGTCAGTTGCTCTACCAACTGAGCTAAGGGTGCATTGGTTATTTTGTTATCAGCAACCACGTTTCTGAATTGCGAGTGCAAAGGTACAATCTTTTTTGGAAACAGCAAAACATTTCCAAGTTTTTTTTCTTTATTTTTTTCGTTCTTAATACAAATCAAGTCGGCAACCCCTTTTACTCCTAAAAACAAACAACCCTGACCACCTAATAAGGTAGTCAGGGCTTATTTGACATTTTATATTATTTCTGAGATTGGATACACTTCATAACCTTCTCAAAATATCTCTGAGTGCGCTTGACACTATATTTGTTGCCGCCATTCCACGAACGTATAGCCTTCTCTATATCGTTAAGCGGATTAAAATGCGACTGCATGAGAAGAAACATCTCCTTAGACTTCTCAAGACTGAAGCGGTCGCGCAGCGTGTAACGCTTCTTGCTTTTACGCTTCTTTAGAATGTTGTTGCATTCTGCCACCAATATTGGTGTAATCTGCATAGCACCACACGAGTTGCCTTTAACAGCACGAGTGTTGCCTTCGCTTTCAACTTGTACAATAGCCTTAATCACAGGCTCCCAGTCGAAATTTTCTGTTTGTGCAGCTCCTGATTCTGCTGCAGCGTCAGCACCCATTACGGGACTTGTTCCCAATACACATACAATAAATAATACTACTCTAAAAAGTTTAATCATTATTAAATTCTTTGTGGAATCCGAACACTATCCCTTAAATATGTTCCTGTTACAGTTCTTCAAAACAGAACCATAGACATTTCATATATGGAAAGACCGTCGCCTGGGTTAAACTCGATTTTATGGAGACTGGTCAGACCGAAATAAATATTCACGATTAATGCCTGAAAACAATAAATTCTGCAATAACCTAAATTCCGTTAGATACTTTCAGATATGCCTCTAATACAAAAAAAGTACATATCCTTTTTTCTTATCGGATGCAAAATTACACAAAAATCCTGAATTGTGCAAGTTTTTCGACCACGTTTGTAATATTTTAAGCATTGTAAAATAGTAACAACTTTATGAATATCAAGCAAATACGTTATGTACAGGCACATGTATGACATAAAATATACATATAAGACAATACGTACACAAATACAAAAAAGGAGGCATTACGACATCCAACATTGTTAAAATTCTTAACTATGTTCGGAAGACATAATGCCTCCTTTTTAATATATACAGAAACATTGTCCCTATATATATAATAAGGTGTAGATAAATTATCTGATGCGTTCAGAATCTCTTACGCGCTTTTCGTCTTTAAGTATAGCCATACGCGCCATCTGCACAAGAATGATTGAGACAGCCGGCAAGCAAGTGGCAAACTCTACATGGAAAGTTGTATCGGCAGAGATAACATTGCGTGTCATTGCGCCAAACACAATATACCATGCCACAAGCAAGAAAAGGTTGCAGGCACAAAGGCGACTCTGAAGCATGCGGTTTTTGTATAGACCAATAGTGGCTACACTCAGTATGCTACTAAGAACAAGCACACCAAATAGACCGCATACAGAATAGTCGGCACCAGTGCCAAGCATAACCATAAGGTTGTACATCTTGAAGCCAACACCCATTGCCTGTGGCTCGAAGCTGCCAAGAGGCAAGCACAAGCAAACCACAGAAGCAACGAAAGCCAACAACAGGAAGACTGACTGCTTACGCTGTATCATATCTTACAACTCTTCCTGGTCCTTATTGGCATTATCCTGAGCTGGGTCACGATAATACACATTGCCCTCAATGAATTCCTGAGTAGCAAGAAGCGTTGGCTTCGGGAGTTTCTCATAGTAGCGAGAGATCTCTATCTGCTCGCGGTTCTCAAACACTTCCTCAAGTGAGTCGTTGTAAGAGGCAAACTCAGCCAGCTTCTTATTGAGGTCCTGCTTTATCTCAACGCTAATTTGGTTGGCACGCTTTGCGATGATTGCAACACTCTCATAGATGTTTCCTGTCTCGTCGCACAAGTCCATAATGTTGCGCGTAACGGTATTGACAGGAGCTTTTGACTTTTTGTAATCCATTAATTCGACGTTTATTTTTTATATATTAATGTTTAATCTGTTTATCAAGACGGATAAGATGGTTAAGACGGATGCTTATATCAGTCTTTTGTAAATGCCTTGCACTTGGTGATGAACTTCTCGGCAGTAACCTTATCCTTTGAGTCGGGATATTCGTTCAAGAATCCGTAGCATTCGTCCTCAGCATCCTGGAAACGTTCAAGCTTCTTCTCCTCCACACTCTGCTGTGCCAGTTCAAACTTGCTCTTCATAACAAGCAGCGAGAACTTTTCGCGAAGCTTTGAGTAAGGATAATCCTTTAGAGCATTCTGCGCTGTAATGATGCAAGCCTCGTAGTTGTTGCCTCCATATGTACAGTTGCCGAAGTACTGTCCCAAGTCATAATAGAGCTGTGCCGAATACAATTCCTTCTGCACAAGTTTGTCTTGCAACTCAAACAAGCGTTGCTGTGCCTGCGAACGCTCCTTGCCATCAGGAAACAAGTCGATATATTCCTGAAAAGCAGCTATGGCATTTACCGTCTGCGACTGGTCGAGACGAGGCTCTGGTGTGCTATTATAAAGACTCATACCAGCATAGAACTCAGCCTCCTGTGCATATGCTCCCTTAGGATAGCTCGAGAAGTACTTCTTGAAAGTAGCGGCAGCTCCCTCATAGTCCTTGCTGTTGTATTCAGCCATACCAAGCATATAGAGACTCTCCTGTGCATTGTCTGTACCTTTCTGCAATGTAACCAAACCCTGCAACAGAGTAGACGCACGAGTATACTTGCCCTGAGCATAACACTCCTTTGCGTATTCGTATTTGTATGAGTAGTCGTTGGTCTTGTAAACCCTATTAAACTCGTTGGCACAACTTGTAAAAAGCAGCGCCGACAAAACCACGGCTGTGATGTAATTCTTCATAACTCGATATTTTTGAAATGCAAAAATACACATTATTCACCTATCTACAAAGAAAGTGTGCTTTTTTTATAGAATATTCACGCTAAAATAACCTAAATACAAGGCAGCTGGAAGTCTATTTAACCTATTTTCTCTTGCTTGGCTTACTTCTTTTTGTTATTTTTGCAGTTCAAAATTTTGAAAAGCAATTCGACATGGACTTTAACATAACATCCAAATTTGCACCTACAGGCGACCAACCGCAAGCCATTAAGCAGCTCACCGAAGGTATAAAGCAAGGCGAACCAGCACAGGTGTTGCTTGGCGTAACAGGATCGGGCAAGACTTTTACTATGGCTAACGTCATAGCCAATATCGGACGCCCCACCCTAATACTTAGCCACAACAAGACACTTGCTGCACAGCTGTACGAGGAGATGAAAGGATTCTTCCCCAACAACGCCGTGGAATACTACGTATCTTATTATGACTATTATCAGCCAGAGGCATATATGCCATCGTCAGACACGTATATAGAGAAAGACCTTGCAATAAACGAGGACATCGACAAGCTGCGCCTGTCGGCTGTAAGTGCTTTGCTTTCGGGCAGAAAAGATGTTGTCGTTGTGTCGTCTGTATCGTGCATATACGGTATGGGCGGACCTACAGCCATGTCAAACAGCATTATCAGCGTACGCAGAGGCCAGACTATCGACCGCAACGAATTTCTGCGCAAGCTTGTAGATGCATTATATCTGCGCAACGATATTGATATGAAGCGAGGCAACTTCCGTGTAAAGGGCGACACAGTTGATGTGTCGATGGCTTACAGCGACAATATTCTGCGTATAACATGGTGGGACGACGAGATTGACTCTATAGAAGAACTTGACAGCGAAACCTATCAGCGCATCGACAGCTTTGAAGAGTACCAGATATATCCTGCCAACCTGTTTGTTACATCAAAGGAACAAACCGAACAGGCCATACGACTTATACAGGACGACCTTGTAAAACAAGTAGACTTCTTCGAGGGTCTTGGCGACCACATCCGCGCACAACGCATAAAGGAGCGTGTGGAATACGACATGGAGATGATTAAGGAACTGGGACATTGCTCAGGCATAGAAAACTACTCGCGCTACTTTGACGGACGCGAACCCGGACAGCGTCCTTACTGTCTGTTGGACTTCTTCCCAAAGGATTACCTGATGTTTATAGACGAGAGCCATGTTAGTGTGCCACAAATTAGTGCAATGTACGGAGGCGACCGTGCCCGAAAGCAGAACCTTGTGGAATATGGATTCCGTCTGCCAGCTGCATTCGACAACCGTCCATTAAAGTTTGACGAGTTTATGGAGATGACCAATCAGGTGGTTTATGTATCGGCAACACCAGCCGACTTTGAGTTGCAAGAGTCGGGCGGTGTGGTTGTTGAGCAGATAATACGCCCTACGGGTCTGCTCGACCCTATTATCGAGGTAAGACCAAGCGAGAACCAGATAGACAACCTGTTGGAAGAGATACAACAGCGACGCGAACGCGACGAGCGTGTACTTGTTACTACATTGACCAAGCGTATGGCTGAGGAGCTAACCGAATACTTGCTAAACCACGACATACGCGCCAACTACATACATAGCGACGTGGCTACTCTCGACCGTGTACAGATAATGAACGACCTACGTGCCGGCTTGTACGACGTTCTTGTGGGCGTTAACCTGTTGCGCGAGGGACTTGACTTGCCTGAGGTATCGCTTGTAGCCATACTTGATGCCGATAAGGAAGGATTCCTTCGCAGCCATAGATCGCTTACGCAGACTGCTGGACGTGCCGCCCGAAACGTTAATGGCAAGGTAATAATGTATGCTGACAACATTACCGAAAGCATGCAAAAAACTATAGACGAGACGGCTCGGCGACGCGAGATTCAGCTGAAGTACAACAACGAACACGGCATAACACCACAGCAGATACGCAAGGACATAAAAGACTCGCTTGCATCAATATCGTCTGCATCGGCTACAGACAAGAAGACAGTCAACCGACACGGCTCTACCAACGCCAACACACAGGCATCCAAGCAATATCGCCCATACATCGAGCCTGATGGCTATGCATATGCAGCCGACCCTATCGTTAAGCGCATGACAAAGAAACAGCTTGAGAAGAGTATTGCCGACACCACTTTGCTGATGAAGGAAGCTGCCAAGAACCTCGACTTCTTGCAAGCCGCACAGTATCGCGACGAGATATTGCGACTTCAGACTCAGCTCGAGAATAGTTAAATAATCAATAATACCCAGTTCGTAGCATTAATTTTATTAATTTTGCAAAATACAAACAAGTGAGCCATAGACTCACAACATAAAACATTAACAACAATCACGTATGAAAAAAATATTTATCATGCTGCTGATGTGTTGCCCACTAATGTGCGCAGCTCAAAGCGAATGGGAAGCTCCGACAAGCCACAAACAGAACAGCGAGGCTAATGTAGATAAAAAAGATGTTAAGAAGGATGCCAAGACTCCCAACACCACTATCAACCCTAAGGACATCAAGGACTGGGAATACATAAAGCCAGGTGTTGTGCCCGAAGTAGATGGAAAGGTAGTATTCGACTACGAGCTCGACCTTCCAGGCATGACCGCTCAGCAGATATACGACAAGACATACGTGGCTCTTGACAGTCTTGCCAATACAGAGAACCAGATTAACAGCTGCGTGGCTCTTGTAAACCGCAAGGAGCACATGATTGCAGCACGATATCAGGAATGGCTCGAATTCACAAGAAACTTCCTGTCACTCGACCGCACCAAGTTTAGCTATACTATTGTGGCATCATGTACCGACAATCACCTCAGCATAAAGTTGCAGCGCATATCGTACAACTACGAGGAGGAGCGGCAGAACGGATTTAAGACAACTGCCGAGAAGTGGATTTCGGACAAGTATGCCGTCAACAAGAAGCACACCAGACTGATAAATGGACCTGCAAAGTTCCGTAGAAAGACCATCGACCGCAAGAACGACATATTCAAGTACATCACAGAAAAGGTAAAACAATAACCATAAATAAAACGCACTTGCATAAAATATGGACAACAACGAAACAAACATCAACAACGAGGTTGACGAGAACACAGGCTTAGAGCGCCCGCATCGCTTTCATCGCCGACCAGCATCCGAGGACAAGTATTTCAAGATACGCAATGTGCTCAACATAATATTCATGCTTGGAGCAATAGTGGGCATGGGCGTATTCTACTTCCACAGCCGTACAATGGGCACAATCATCATTCTCACCGCTATGGCCTTCAAGATTGCCGAATGTTGCTTCCGATTCATCCGCCAATGAACAAGATAATGACAAAGTCAATAATAAAATTTCTACTCGCTTTTGTTGCCGCCATACTTGTACCGACAAGTGTGGCGGCACAATTTGATGATAACAACCAGTTCGACCAGTTTGGACAGCAGTCAACAGACAATAACGGTCGACTCTTATCAGGCAAAATGTCGGCCGACTCGCTTGGTACCGACAAGGAAATACCGCGTGGCATAAGGGTATGGACCGTAGATGGCCGCTTTGGCGACCAACGTCCTGCCGTTGTAGACACTATATCGCACATGTATCCCAACTCCATCTTCACTACAGGTATTCGTGGCGAATACAACACTACGGGCAATCTTGGCGCACCACGTATAAACCGTATATTCATCGACCGTGCGTCTGCCGACCAGTTTATATTCACACAGCCGTACGACTATGTTGTGTCACCGGTCGACCAATTCCACTTTACCAACACGCTTTCTCCTTTCACTAACCTGTCGTATAACAATGCTGGCAACCGCACAAACGGCGAAGACCACTTCACGGCAAAGTTTGGAGTTAATGCAGGAAAACGTCTTGGCGTAGGTTTTAACGTAGACTACATCTACGGCAGAGGCTATTACGCAAGCCAAAGCACATCACACTTCAAGTATCTTATGTACGGTTCATACATAGGAGACCGTTATCAGGCACACCTTATCTATTCTACTATAAACCAGAAGGTAACCGAAAATGGAGGCATTACCGACGACGAATACATAAGGCACCCAGAAAGCTTCGACGACGATTTTGCCACTAATGAGATACCTACTGTACTTGAGGAAAATTGGAACCGAAACAAAAGTCAGCACATATTCCTTACCCATCGCTACAACTTGGGATTTAGCAGAAAGGTGAAAATGACCGAGGAGGAAATCAAGGCTAAGAAGTTTGCAATGGAGTCGCAAAAGGAGAATGCCGACAAAGAGAAAATGGAAGAGGCACGCAAGGCTGCCAAACGCGACGGAAGAGAATTTGACGAGAAACGATTCAAGAACACGCAATACAGCGGTCGACCAGATAATGCCAAGATAGCAAGCAAGGCAGCTTCCGACTCGCTTGTAACAAAGCCTGCAACAGGACGTATAACTGTAAACGGCAAGGCTGCCGCCGACAGCTTGAACCGCATTATGGCTAAGGCTGCCGAGGACACTATGTGGATGAAGACCGAATATGTGCCTGTAACAAGCTTTATACACACCCTGAAGTTTGACACATATCGCCGTATATACCAAGCCTATAAGTCGCCTGCCGACTTCTATGCCGAGACCTACAACACAATAGGCTCATTTGGAGGCGACTCTATCTACGACAAGACAACCCACTATCGTTTGCAGAACACGTTTGCAATATCGCTTCTCGAGGGTTTCAACAAATGGGCTAAGGCTGGACTAAAAGCCTTCATCACATCCGACTTGCGCCATTTCACCCTACCCTCCCTAAATAGCGCCAGCACATCATACAACGAGCACAACCTTAGCATAGGCGCTCAGTTGGTAAAGTCGCAAGGCAGAACGCTACACTACAACGTTATTGGTGAGACTTGGCTACAAGGCGAAGACGCAGGACAATTTAAGGTAGATGGCAATGTAGACGTAAACTTTGCACTCTTTGGCGACACAGTACGCCTACAGGCTAATGGTTTCTTCCACAGCCTCAACCCGTCGTTCTACTATCGCCATTATCACTCTAAGCACTTCTGGTGGGACAACGACAACATGTCGAAGATAATTCACTCGCACGTCGAGGGTCTGTTCAAGTACGAAAAGACCAATACTACCGTACGTGTGGCATTCGACAACATCAAGAACCACACCTACTTTGCCATGGGCTACAACATCACAGACAGCAAGCTACGTACTGCCAACACGCTCGCTGTAAAGCAGGCAAGCGGAGCTGTGAGCCTATTGACACTTGCCTTGCAACAGGACTTCAAACTGGGTCCGCTGCGCTGGGAGAATGTGGTGACATACCAGAAATCGTCAAACAACGACGTTATACCAGTGCCCGATCTAAATATCTACACCAATCTGTATCTGCGATTCAAGATTGCAAGAGTGCTTAAGTGCGACTTCGGTGCCGATGCACGCTACTTCACCAAGTATTATGCACCCGACTATAGCCCGGCTCTTGGACAGTATTGTGTTCAGACCGGCAACAGCCGTACCGAGGTGGGCAACTATCCGCTGGTTAATGTATACGCCAACTTCCACCTGCAACACACACGCTTCTTCGTGATGATGAGCCACGTAAATGCAGGTCAGGGCAACCGCGACTACTTCTTTACGCCCCACTATCCACTTAACGAACGAATATTCAGATTCGGTGTGAGCTGGAACTTCTTCAACTAAGAGGCGCAAGCAAAACATCATAAAGAAAACAACCTGTAGGAGCATGACATAATGCCATATATCCTACAGGTTGTTTTTTTATATACTAAACCTAACGTACATCAATATCACTTTCCAATATAATATAACTGATACTGCAATACCATACATATTAAACTGCAGTACCATATATATTAAACTCCAGTACCAGTTGTATGGTACTCCAGTACCAGTTATATAGTACTGAAAAACGGTACTGGAGTACTCATAAAGACATATAGGTTAACGCTTTTAGTTAACTATTATCTGCCTTTATCCATATAAATAAAGTTGACACAGTCGGCTGCTTTCTGCCTTTATCCATATAAAAAGTTGACACAGTCGGCTTGCCATCAGTTGGCAAATACAAGGGCAGCCGATGCAAGCAATCCGAATATAAACATATTGCGTGCCGTCATTCCAAGCACCCGGTTAAGCTCGGCACCTTTCCTTATACTTCGCATCTCGTTGAACGCCCATGTATGGAATGGCGTGTATATAATTAATAGCGATTGTGTCCATTGTCCGTCGTGCCAATCGAGTAACACAACACCGGCAATAGCCAGAATGGTGCCTACAAGTCCGAGCATAAGATACAAAACCAGTCCGCCGCGCTCGCCAATGCGCACAATAAGCGTAAGCTTTCCTGCACGCCTATCGTTGTCGATGTCACGATAGTTGTTCACCACGAGCAATGTGTCAATAATCAGTCCGCAAGCTATCGACATCAATACCACGGCAAACGGAATAGACGTAAGCGCGGTAGGAGGAGCCGTGAGCCAATAGGTCATGCAAACTGGCACAATACCAAAGAATACGAGCACAAGCAAATCGCCAAGTCCGATGTACGAGAACGATATGGTATACAGAAAGCAGAAGACAACACATGCCAGTCCAACCATTATCATCTCCCAACCACCATAATATACCAGAGGCAGTCCAACGATGCAAGCCAAGAGAGTAGTAACGAATAAACCACTACGCATAGCCGATGCCGTTATCCATCCTTGCGCGCAGGCACGCTTCGGACCAAGACGTTGTTCGTCGTCAGTACCTTTCATAAAGTCGAAGTAGTCGTTAACAAAGTTGGCATCCACCTGCATTATCAAAGCAAACAGCATGCACAACACAGCCGGCACAACCCTAATTCCACACCATCCATACATAGCCACGGCACAGGCAATACCTATCATAACGGGCACGGCAGCACCGGTGAGCGTCTTGGGGCGTGCGGCAAGAATCCAAGCCTTAAGAGAATTAACCCTTACATTTGTTTCATCCATTATATTTGTTTTTATCTGTTATTGGTCTTTTTATCAATTTTTCTTGCAAATTTAGCCATAATAAACTAATTTTGCAAGTAAATCTCTATATCATTCAATTATGGATACACGAAACGTAAGCCTCGACCTCATGGAGTTTGTCGAGCAAAACATACTGCCAAGATACAATTCCTTTGACAGGGCACACAACCTTTCGCATGCAAACCATGTTATAAAGAACTCGCTTAAGCTTGCCCTCTCGACGGGTGCAGATATCAATATGTGCTACGTAATAGCAGCCTACCACGACCTTGGACTTGAAGGTCCGCGTGCCGTACACCACATTACAAGCGGAAAGATATTGATAGCCGACAGACGTCTGTGCCGTTGGTTTGGCGAGGAACAATTAAAGATAATGAAGGAAGCAGTTGAGGATCATCGTGCATCAGCATCGCATGCGCCACGCAGTATATACGGAAAGATTGTGGCAGAAGCCGACCGCGACCTTGAGCCAGACCACGTGTTCCGCCGCACTATTGAATATGGACTCGACCACTATCCCGAGAAGAACAAGGAAGAACATTGGGAGCGGTTTCTTGACCATATGGAGCACAAATACTCGAGCAATGGGTATATAAAGCTATGGTTGCCAAACTCGCCCAACGAGGAATATCTGCGACAAATACGCAACACCATTGTGAATCGCGAGGCATTGCGCCAAGCCTTCGACCGCATATTCGAGACCATAAAATAAGCCTTACATATTATATATAATAAAGCTATGCACATACTGGAAATACCATCTTTCTTTCCCCCGTACGGAGGTTTGTTTTGCCTGGAGCAAAGCAAGGCTTTGGTCAAGCAGGGACACACGGTAAGGATAATATCCAATCTTAATGTCAGCGCTCGCCTATCGCCAAGTCTGTGGTTGCATAGCCATACCCATTCGTATGACGTCAATATGGACGGCATACATGTAACACGCAGAGAGATGCGCGCCATACCTTTTTGCATGAAACATAATGTAGACAGATGGTGCAGCATTGTGGGCGAGATGGCAGACGAATATATAAAGAAGTATGGCAAACCCGACATCCTGCATGCCCATTGCTGTGCATGGGCTGGATATGCTGCTATGCTTGTAAGCCGAAAACACAATATACCATACGTCGTAACAGAGCATTTGGCACCAGAGTTGCATCTTAAACAATTCGGAAAAGACGGCATCAACTCTTGGCAGGTACCGCTTCTACAAGAAGCCTTTAAGAAGGCAAGCCGCGTGATATTTGTATCCGAGGAACTTGCCAATGACCTTGAGCCGCTATTTGGTAGCAACTTTAATTGGCAAGTGGTGTCGAACACCATCGATACCAATGTCTTTGTTTATAAAAAACGTAAGCCCCTTGAAGGCAGAACGTTCACAATTTGCTGTCTTGCCATTTTTATTCCACTCAAAGGCTACGATGTTTTGTATAAGGCATTTGCCGAATTTATACAAAAATACAATACTGAAGCACAATTGCTTGTGGCTGGTGCTGGCACTAACAGCAAAGAGATGAGGAAGCTTGTAGATAAGTATGGAATAGGCAAACATGTAAAACTATACGGCGAGTTAGACCGTAACGGCGTGCTCGATATTCTGTATAAAAGCGACTGCCTTGCACTTGCCACACGCAACGAAGCACAAGGACTGGTATTGCTTGAGGCAATGAGCACAGGCATACAGGTCGTAACTACCGACCGCACACCTAAGAATGTACATATTGAGGGCGGCTGTCTTATTGCTCCATATAATAGGGCCGACATCATGGCAAAACGATTTGCCGAAGCTATGCACAACACAAGCTTCGACGGCAAGGCTGTGTCTGATTGTGTAAAGAGTCTTGTGTCGCCCAATGTCATTGGTAAGCAGCTGACTGATATATTCAAGAGCGTTATCTCAAGCTATAAAACACAATACTCAGAGCAAAGTAAAAAAAACACTGTTAAATAAGACTCAGAACAAGCTTAAAAGACGTTTGATTGCGACAAACGCCCCTCGCACACCAAGCATAACATTCCATAAGACAGCATTGGACATCACAGCCATCGCTGTCTTAATTCTTTTATCGGGCTTTACATTCCAGATAGACATACACTCCAAGGCTATTGCCTTAAGCTTGGCATCGCCACTTCTGAAGGCGTGCATCAATAATTCAAACACACGCAACGAGAAGAACCAACGTGTTTGCTCTGTATCAATACCAGCCAGATTGGCAAGCCTCCACGAAAGCATTGCCGTCTGACGCACAAAACGAAACTGCTTAACATGATTGGGCTGATTGCTTACTGACGGCTTGCCTGTGCTGTAGGTCATGGTTACATCGGGCAAATAAGCCACCTTACCATTAAGAGCAAGCATAAAGACAATCTGAAGATCCTCGCATCCTATGTCTTTATTTCTAAACAAATCGATGTTGGCATCATAACAACGCTTAATTGTTTCGGCACGATAAAGGGCTGTACAGAGATGCACAACTGGTGTTACAGTCTGTGTGACAATAGCCTCAAGCATCAACTTGCCGTCTGTCTTGCGAGCAGGAAACTGTACAACATCATTATCCTTAGTATCGTGGGTACTCTCATTATATATGCGCCAGTTGGTATGCACTATCGTTACCGATGGATCAGTCTCCATTATCTCGACTTCTTTATCAAGTTTCATAGGGTCAATCCAATAGTCATCGCCAGCGCAATCGGCTATATATTTGCCTCGACACGCCAACAAGCAGTCGAAATAATTATCTACAACTCCCTTGTTGGGGGCTGCTGGCATAAGCCTAACGATGTGTGGATAGCGCCTGACATAATCTTCGCATACAGCTCTGGTGCCGTCAGTCGAAGCATCATCGCCAACAACAATCTCTATCGGCAATCTGCATTTCTGCATCAATATAGAGTCGAGAGTGCGCGCTATGCTGTCATGTTGGTTGTATGTAACTACTATCACCGAAACCAGGCTATTGTCTTCCATTATATATGCTGTTTAGATATATACACTTAATTACTTCATTATCACACAAAGGTAGACATAATTGCCCACCCCACCAAAATATAAGCAACATTTGTGTCATGTTTTGCCGTCTTTGCAAAAATTTTCATTACCTTTGTTTTTTAATCAATATTTTATTGTAAAGAAGAATAAAGACGGCTATACACATGAGCGGCAAACAGAGCTATACACACATACTGAAATACACAGGAATGTTTGGCGGTGTTCAAGGACTGAACATTGCCATAACATTGGTGCGCAACAAGTTTGTGGCGCTGCTGCTTGGTCCTGCAGGTATGGGTCTTGTGGCACTCTATAGCACAATAGTCAACTTCTTCTCACAAGCTACAAGTCTCGGCATCTCATTTAGTGCCGTGCGTCACGTTTCCGAACTGTTTGATAGTGGCGACATTGAACAAACACATCACTTTGTCAAGGTGGTACGCGGATGGACATTGCTTACAGCCTTAGCCGGAATGTTTCTGCTTGGCGTGCTTGGTCCGTTGCTCGGCTCAAGTGTATTCGGATGGGAAGCCAGCGCTCTCGACTTCATCCTCCTGTCGCCCGTAATAGCCATGACGGCAATAACCGGTGGCGAGACAGCCATACTTAAGGGAGCAAGGATGCTTAAGCCACTTGCCACGATTCAGGTACTAACAATGATAACAGCCCTTATTGTAACTGTGCCTGTATACTATTTCTTCGGCATCAAGGGTATTATTCCCGTGTTCCTCATCCTGGCTTTCGTAACAATGATGTACACGCTCCGCTCTTCGTGTAAGTATTTTCCTTACCGTCTGCGTGGAGTAAAAGGCATTCTTGGCGAAGGTACAGGAATGGTTAAGCTTGGTATTGCCTTTGTTTTAGCTGGAGTATTTGGCAGCGGTTCTGAGCTTGTTATACGATCCTTTCTAAATGTAGAGGGCGGTCTTGACGTTGTAGGCCTGTACAATGCCGGATATATGCTTACCATTACATACGCTGGCATGGTGTTCTCGGCAATGGATACCGACTATTTTCCGCGACTGTCTGCAGCTGCCAACGATACAAGAGCAATACAGATTATAGCCAACCGACAAATAGAAATGTCGCTGTTGCTTGTGTCGCCAATGCTTGCCGCATTGATAGTTTTATTACCTATCATCCTGCCTCTGCTATACAGTAAATGCTTTGCCGAGATAATACCGATGGGACAGATTGCTGTGTTCTCCATGTATTTCAAGGCCGTGACTCTGTCACTCGAATACATCAATCTGGCAAAGGGCAACTCTAAGGATTATCTTATGCTGGAGATTGTATACGACGTACTTGTGGCTGTGTTTATTGTATACGGCTACAGAACGTTAGGTCTATGGGGCACCGGACTCGCACTTACATTATGCCACCTACTAAATCTTATAGTTGTGCTGATATACTCGCGTGTGAAATACAATGTAAGTTTGTCGAAGGATGTACTGACATCGGCAGCCATTCATCTGCCATTAGGTATCATCGCCTATGCTACAACCTTCATACAAAACTTTTGGATGCACTGGACGTTGAGTATCATTACCGTGGCAGTAAGTGCAGCCATATCGCTATACATTATTATATATAAGAAGACATCTGTCTGGGATAAGATTAAGAACAAAATATCACGACATGATTAAGATATCTATCATCGTTGCTGTATTCAACGACGAGAAACATATAGCCGAATGCCTTGACTCGCTTGTAGAACAGACGCTGCATGACATACAGATAATATGCATAGACGACTGCTCTACAGACAACTCCCTGTCTATAGTGAAGCAATATGCAGCACGCGACAAGCGTATTGAGGTAATCAGTCTTGAAGCCAATCAAGGACAGGCAAAGGCAAGAAACATTGGACTGAAAATAGCCAAAGGACAATACATAACGTTTCTCGACAGCGACGACTGGTTCTCTAAAGATGCACTAGAAAAGGCTTTGGATACATTCGAACAGAATCCACTTACCGACTCGGTACTGCTGAAGCTGATGCTTTGTACCGGCAACCCACAAGAGTATAAGGGCGAGATGTTCAAGAACCAAGACTTTGAAATGTATTCGGGCAAGGAAGCTTTCGAACTTTGTCTTGACTGGTCGATACATGGAGTATACGTTGCAAGGAAAGACTTGTTCGACAAGTATCCATACGATGATACATGCCATGCCTATAGTGACGACAATACAACACGTGCCCACTATCTACACTCGCGTGAGGTGCGCATATGCGATGGTATTTACTTCTACCGTTACAATCCAACGTCTACTACCAATAAGGTGTCGGCAAGACGGTTCCTTCAATTGCGTGCCGATGAAAGTATGAAGCATTCGCTATACCAGTGGAACATATCTGAAAACATTATAAAGCGATTTGAAAATATACGCTGGTTGCATATGATAGACGTATACAAGTTCTATTACCTGCACGCCAAAGACCTCAATAAGAACGATAGGAAATTTGGCCTTGATGAAATACATAGGACATGGCAGTTGATAGACCATAAAATACTGACACATGCAACAAGACGCAAATTTGGATTCATGCCTATGCCTTGCTGGACATTGTTCAGAATACAAGAATGGGTGTACTTCAGTCTGCGCCAAATACTCGGACGAAACGGATAATGGCCACACAAAGCCAACAATAATATCACAAGACCGAGTGACAACATCATCATTACAATTAAAACAAGCAACAACTATGATCAATCAACCATTAGTAAGTTTCATCATACCTGTATACAATCTCGATCCTGAAATGATACGCGAATGCCTTGAAAGCATCATGGCACTATCGCTAAGCAAGCAGGAAAGAGAGATAATTGTCATTGACGACGGATCAGAGTTTACGCCACTTAACAATCTGCCGGATATCTGTGACGACATAATATACATAAGACAATGCAATCAAGGACAATCGGCTGCACGCAACGTCGGACTGCGTATGGCTACAGGAAGGTTTGTACAATTTGTAGACGGCGACGATCGACTTATACGAGCACCCTACGAGCATTGTCTCGATATTGCCAGATACCATAATCCCGACCTCGTGTTCTTTAAGTCGACACAGGACGATAAGGATGTGGAGACACCTTTCACCTACGATGGTCCTACCACTGGAAGCGAATATATGCGCAACAACAATATACGAGCAGCTCCATGGGGGTACATTTTCGAACGCAATATCCTTGGAGACCTGCGCTTTACACCTGGCTTGCTTCATGAGGACGAGGAGTTTACACCTCAGTTGTTCCTACGCTCTGAACGATTCTACTCTACCGACTCTGAGGCTTACTTCTATCGTCAGCGCGAGAACTCAACAATGAATAACCAGGATGTCAACCATACCAAAAGGCTATTTGCCGATACCGAGCACATCTTATTGCATCTGCAAAACCTTGTTGTACCCGAACAAGACCGCGCAGCACTAAATCGCCGCATAGCACAACTTACGATGGATTATCTATACAAAATCATCAAGCGCACACACGACAAAAAACTTTTGGCTGAAACAATGGAGCGACTGAGAGGCTACGGACTATATCCGCTGCCCGACCGCGACTATACTAAAAAGTACAAATACTTCCGTCGCATGATTGCAAATTCGATTACACGCAATGTGCTGTTTATGCTCATAAGGAAATAATAACATCTTTTTAGATGATTATCAAAACATTTTTGACTATCTTTGCAAAACTATCAATTTAAGAAAATCGGAAATGAAGACAAGACATTACATACTGATAGCACTCGCATTGCTCTCTACTGCAACATACGCACAGAAGAAGAAACCTGTTGCAAAGAAGAAACCTGTAGTTGCTGTTAAGACCGACAGCGAGCATGCCACTATGACAACACACGCCAAGGCTCTATACGAAGACATGCTGCCAAACACACAACGCATTTTTGTTATAGACAGTACTGTTGTAGACTGCGATAATGTGCTGAGCGCAATTCCTCTGCCTAAGGCATACGGCACTTATGTAGACTACGATACCTTCTTTAACAAGCAAACGGGCTGCAAACAGCAAGTGTTTGTAAACGGATTTGGCAATAAATGCTATTATACCGAATTGGGCACCGACAGCATAACACGTCTGTATATGTGCGACCGTCTGGGCGATGGTTGGGGAACACCACGACCGGTAAAAGAGATTAATAATGAATTTACAGATATAAGCTATCCGTATATGTCGTCAGACGGACTGACGCTTTACTTCTCTGGTGTATCCAAGACAGAAGGACTGGGACAACGCGACATCTATATGACAAAGTATGATGCCGAGGCTGGCGTATTCATGTCTGCCGAAAATATTGGACTGCCATTCAACTCTGTTGCAGACGATTATGCCTATATTGTAGCCGATGCTGACCGTATGGCATGGTTTGCCTCTACACGTCGCCAACCAAAAGGCAAGGCTTGCGTATATGCCTTTGTGCCGTCAGAACAACGCTCCAACTATAATATTGACGAGTTGGGACGCAACCGCACTATCAAACTTGCATCGCTTATGAGCATAAACGAGACATGGTCGTCGCCCAAAAATCGCGACAAAGCTATGGTACAGCTCAATAAACTAAGAGCCAATGCGGGAAAAGCTGTGGCAGAGAAGGACATAATACTATTTGTGGTAGACGACAAACATACATATACCAATATCAATCAGTTTGCTTCTGACGCCACACGCAGAGCCTACTACGACATTGTGCGACAGAACAACGACTTGCGATCTATCCGCAACAAGATTGAGACACTACGTGTACAATACCACAATGCAACCGAATCGGGCAGAACATCGATAGGCGCACGCATAGCAAATATAGAGAAAGAGGAGCTTGACACAAGAGCTGCTATAAAGAGAGCCGAACAGGACTTGCGCCGCAAGGAGAGCAGTTTATTGAATAACTAATAGCAGTTAACGAATAATCAGGCTTATCTCAAAGAACAAATAATTACAACAACAATTAAAGAAAAAGAACAATCTATTATGGCAAAAAAACATTTCGCTGAATCTGAGCTTATCATTAACGGCGATGGATCAGTATTCCATCTGCACGTTAAACCAGAACACCTTGCCGATAAGGTGATACTTGTAGGCGACCCTGGTCGCGTAGAACTTGTAGCCTCACACTTCGACTCAAGAGAGTGTAATGTTGAGAGCCGCGAATTCCATACCATCACCGGTACATACAAAGGCAAACGCATAACAGTTATATCTACCGGTATCGGATGCGACAACATCGACATCGTTATGAACGAGGTGGATGCACTTGCCAATATCGACTTCAACACCCGTGAGGAAAAGGAACAGTTGCGACAGCTTGAGGTTGTGCGCATAGGCACTTGTGGTGGTTTGCAACTTAATACACCTCCAGGAACATTCATATGCTCTGAATATTCTATCGGTTTTGACGGTTTGCTGAACTTCTATGCCGGACGCAATGCCGTATGCAACCTGCAAATGGAACGTGCTTTGCTTAATCATCTTGGATGGTCGGGTAATATGTGCCAGCCTGCTCCTTATGTTGTTGCAGCTGATAAAGAACTTGTTGAACGTATAGCCAAGGATGACATGGTACGCGGATTTACTGTTGCATGTGGTGGATTCTTTGGTCCTCAAGGTCGCGAGCTACGCATTCCTCTTGCCGATCCGCATCAGAACGAGAAGATTGAGAGCTTTGAGTATGAAGGCATACGCATCAACAACTTCGAAATGGAAAGCTCGGCTCTTGCCGGACTTGCCAAGCTTATGGGACATAAGGCTACTACAGTATGTATGGTTATTGCCAACCGACGCACAAAGAACGCCGATACTGGATACAAGAGTCATATTGACGACTTGATAAAGACAGTACTGGAAAGATTGTAAGAAAATTGTACAGAAGGCAAACATATAAAAATGATAATTGGCGGATATAACGACTACTTGAATTATTTGTCGTTATATTCGCCAATTATCCTTTTGGTATTATATACCTATTATTATATAATAGTCTAAACACATTACTCCCCTCCCTATAGGTAGGGAAGTAATGTTTGGTATCTTTATCCCTTAAGCTTTATCTCAAGCTTCTCAAGCATATCCTTTGTCATTGAATCCAAGTCGTAACGAGGACACCAATCCCACTCCTCGCGAGCGCAAGAGTCATCCATACGATCAGGCCAACTCTCTGCAATGCTCTGCTTTAATGGATCTACATCATACTCCATCTCAAACTCAGGCTTATACTTCTTGATGGCAGCAAATACGGTCTCAGGAGCAAAGCTCAACGAAGCGATGTTGAAAGCATTGCGATGCTTTAGGCGTGCAGGATCGGCCTCCATAAGGTCAACAGCGGCCTTCAAAGCATCAGGCATATAAATCATATCCATGAGAGTGCCTTCCTTAATAGGGCAGATAAACTTGTCGCCACGAACAGCGTTATAGTAGATGTCCACAGCATAATCGGTTGTTCCGCCACCTGGAGGTGTTACATACGAGATTACACCAGGGAAGCGAACGGCACGAGTATCGACACCATACTTATTAAAGTAATAATCGCTAAGAAGCTCGGTGGTTACCTTAGATACACCATATATAGTACGTGGACGCTGGATAGTGTCCTGAGGAGTCATCATCTTAGGAGTTGACAAACCGAACGAACCGATGCTACTTGGAGTAAATACAGCACAACCATGTTCGCGAGCCACCTCAAGGATGTTCCACAATCCATCTATTCCAATCTTCCAAGCCAGACGAGGCTTCGATTCAGCCACAACCGACAACAGAGCGGCAAGGTTGTAGATGGTGTCTATCTGATACTGCTTAACAATATCAGCTATCATCTGTGGATTTGTCACATCGGCTTCTGCCATCGGGCCACTCTCTGCAAGCCATCCTTTAGGCTCAGCTCCCTTAATGTAGCCAGCAACAACGTTTTCGTTACCGTAAGTTTCACGCAATACCTTTGTCAGTTCTGAGCCAATCTGACCAGTAGAACCGATTACCAAGATTTTCTTCATTTCAAGTGATATTTAATAAGTTGTTTGTTATTTAGGCATTTTAATTATCACATAAGCTTTTCACCTTATATATAGGCATTTTAGTAGCCTTGCAATTCGAGTGCAAAGTAACGATTTTTTTTTCAATCTACAATAAGAAAAGCGCATAAAAATCAAAGGAATTATTTTATGATAAAATTTAACACGAATTAATGTCGTATCTGAAAAATATTTAGTTAATTTGCAAAGAAATTACGGCAGCCTACGCTAACGACACGCTGCCAACAGTGCTTAAGAACTTTTTTATATTTTCTATTAAATCTAAACAAAATGTACGGAAAAATCAAAGAACACCTCTGCACCTCATTAGAAAACTTGAAGAAAGCCGGACTCTACAAAGAAGAGCGCATTATTGAGAGCCCACAGGGCGCAGCTATTGAAGTTAATGGTAAGGAAGTACTTAACTTCTGTGCCAACAACTATCTTGGCCTGTCTAATCATCCACGCCTTATTGAGGGTGCTAAGAAGATGATGGACCGCCGCGGATTCGGTATGTCATCTGTGCGCTTCATCTGCGGAACACAGGATATACACAAGGAACTCGAGGCTGCTATCTCAGATTATTTTAAGACAGAGGACACAATCCTCTATGCTGCTTGCTTCGATGCTAACGGTGGTTTGTTTGGCTCTATTCTAACAGACGAGGATGCCATTATATCTGACGCACTCAACCACGCTTCTATTATCGACGGTGTACGTCTTTGCAAGGCTAAGCGTTATCGTTATGCCAATGCAAATATGGAGGAACTTGAGAAGTGTCTTCAGGAAGCTCAGGCTCAGCGTTTCCGCATAATCTGTACCGACGGCGTATTCTCTATGGACGGCAACGTTGCTCCTATGGACAAGATATGCGACTTGGCCGAGAAGTATGACGCACTTGTTATGGTTGACGAAAGCCACTCTGCTGGTGTTGTTGGCGCTACTGGTCATGGTGTAAGCGAACTTTGCGGAACATACGACCGTGTAGATATCTACACAGGTACATTAGGCAAGGCATTCGGCGGTGCTCTTGGTGGTTTCACCACAGGCAAGAAGGAGATTATCGACATGTTGCGCCAGAGCAGCCGTCCTTATCTCTTCTCCAACTCATTGGCTCCATCTATCATCGGTGCAAGCCTTGAGGTATTCAAGATGCTTAAGGAAGACAACTCTATACACGACCGCCTTGTAGAGAACGTTAACTATTTCCGCGATAAGATGATGGCAGCCGGCTTTGATATCAAGCCTACACAAAGTGCCATCTGCGCAGTTATGTTGTACGACGCTCCTCTATCACAGCGTTATGCCAACCGATTGCTCGAAGAGGGTATCTACGTTACTGGCTTCTACTATCCAGTAGTACCTAAGAACGAGGCTCGTATCCGCGTACAGCTTTCTGCCGCACACACTAAGGAACAGCTTGATAAGGCTATCAACGCATTTATCAAGGTAGGCAAGGAACTTGGTGTGCTGAAGTAAAAAAGACAATATAGAAGCCACACCACAGCCCCTCCCCATAGGGAGGGGAGCTGTATTCAATAATTGCAACAGTTGGAGGGTGTGGCTTCTATTTATTTTATTATTGATTATTACGTTTATCTCCAAAAAAATCGTATCTTTGCACAATTATTACACATTATATAGCAAAGATATGGAATTGATACTTAAATACTTTCCCAACCTTACCGATACACAGCGCACACAGTTTGCTGCGCTCAAGGCACTATACGAGGATTGGAACAGCAAGATAAATGTTATCTCGCGCAAGGATATGGACAACTTCTACGAGCATCATGTGCTCCACTCGCTTGCCATAGCCCACGAGATTAAGTTTAAACCTGGCACAAATGTGCTCGACCTTGGTACTGGCGGTGGATTTCCTGGTATACCATTGGCTATTATGTTCCCTGATACACAGTTTAAGCTTATCGACCGCACCGGAAAGAAGATTCGTGTGGTTAACGAGGTTGCTCAAGCTATAGGCTTGAATAACGTTGTTGCCGAACAACTCTCTGGCGAGGAAGAGAAGGCTAAATACGATTTTGTGGTAAGCCGTGCCGTTATGCCCCTACCCGACCTTGTTAAGATTATAAAGAAAAATATTGAGCATAAGAACCAGCACAATGCTCTGCCCAACGGACTTATATGCCTTAAGGGCGGCAATCTTCAGGCCGAGACTCAGCCATTCAAGAAGATTGTAAGCCTGACAGAAATTCATGATATGTTCAAGGAGGAATGGTTCAAGGAGAAATACCTTATATACTTACCGCTTTAAAAGGGAAAAGTGAAGAGTGAAAAGTGAAGAATCCTATAGTGAAGAAGGGAAAAGGGAAAAGTAAGTAAAAAAAAAGACAGACATTTAGTATGCTTAAAATAGAAACATTCACCTGTAACATGTTGCAGGAAAACTGCTACGTTGTTAGCGACGAATCAAAAGAGTGTGTCATCATCGACTGCGGTGCCTACTACGAGGCTGAGAAACTTGCCATAGAGAAGTATATCACCGACAACGAGTTGAAACCTGTGCACCTAATAGCAACACACGGACATCTCGACCATAATTTTGGTAACCCGTTTATTTCCAAGACTTATGGCTTGCCACTCGAGATAGACTCGTCTGATGCTGCGCTTGTGCGTGCCACAGAGAAACAAGCCGCTCTCTTCGGAATTACACTCAACGAGCCTATGGATATGGACATCAAGATGTTTCATATGGGCGACCGCATCAAGTTTGGCTCACACGAAATAGAGGTTATCGAAACTCCGGGCCACTCTATGGGCAGTGTTGTGCTATATATCAAGGATGAGAAATTGGCATTTACTGGCGACACTCTGTTCCGCGGATCTATAGGTCGCACCGACTTTGAGGGTGGTAGTATGCTTATGATTATACAGAGCCTACGTATGTTCGTTCAGTTCCCTGACGATATACGCCTACTTCCAGGACATGGACAGGAAACAACAATGGGATACGAACTGGCTCACAACCCTTATTTGGATAGATAAGACACGACATTGAAAACAGAAAAAATAATTCTTGGCATCGACCCTGGTACCAATCTTATGGGTTATGGCGTGCTGCGTGTTACGGGTAACAAGGCGGAGATGATGGCTATGGGTGTCATCGATATGCGTAAGGACACCGATCCTTATCTGCGTCTTGGCAAGATACACACACGCGTAACCGAGATAATCAACCAATACTTACCAGACGAGATGGCTATCGAGGCTCCTTTCTTCGGTAAGAATGTACAGTCGATGCTTAAACTTGGACGCTCGCAAGGTGTGGCTATAGCTGCTGCAGTAGGACATAGCGTACCAGTACACGAATATGCCCCAATGAAGATAAAGATGGCTATCACCGGACAAGGTTCGGCTTCTAAAGAACAAGTAGCGGCTATGCTGCAACGTCTGCTGCGCCTCGACACTAAGGAGATGCCTAAGTTTATGGATGCAACCGACGCCTTAGGCGTGGCCTATTGCCACTTTATGCAACAAGGAGCGCCTGTAGCCGACACCCATTATAATGGATGGAAAGACTTTATCAATAAGAACCAGGGGCGAATGCACGGACAACCAAAGTAATCAACATATTAAATCAGGATGACACTATGCAGAAGATTATCAGTATCATTGATGGTGTGACACGTATGCCCGACTGGCGTATGAGCCAACCGGTAAACTTTACTTTATGCGATGGCGAAAATATTGCAGTCATGGGACCTAACGGTGGCGGCAAGTCGATGTTTGTAGATATCATTACTGGCAAACACCCTCTACTGGGCGATGCTATAAAATACGATTTCGCACCATCAAAGCGCGAGTACATATCAGACAATATCAAGTATGTTTGCTTTAAGGATACCTACGGCGGCGACAACGACTCTACATACTATCTGCAGCAACGTTGGAACCAAACCGAAATAGATCCCGAGACTGCTACTGTGCGCTCACGCCTTGAGGATGCATACAATGCAGCCGGAGAGGATACGCCTGAACGACGTACCTTACAGCAGCATATCTACTCACTATTCGGACTTGATACTATGCTCGACAAGTATGTCATCCTATTGTCAAGTGGCGAACTGCGCAAACTTGTCATTGCTTCATCAATCTTCTCTCAGCCACGTCTCCTCATTATAGACAATCCTTATATAGGTCTTGATAGCGAAGCAAGAGAACAGCTAACAAATCTCTTGCAGACACTATCTACCGAGCACGGCATACAGATAATGCTTGTGGTAAACCGAACAAAGGATATTCCAAACTTTATCTCGCACGTTGTGGAGGTGAAGAATATGACGGTTGGCGCAAAACTCACACGAGAGGATTATCTGCAAGCTGTATCCAAAGGCGATGACACATTATCTGATACTGCCACTAACGCTGCCAATACAGCCTCAACAGCAGCCAACTCGTGCATACAGCAAATACTCGACCTGCCATACAAGGACGAAGATTATAACGCCGAGCACGTAGTAGATATGCACAACGTATGTATACGATACGGAGAACGCACCATATTAAAAGACCTCAATTGGACTGTACTCAACGGTGAGCATTGGGCTCTTACTGGACGCAACGGCAGTGGCAAATCTACACTACTTAGTCTTGTATGCGCCGACAACCCACAGAGCTACGCTTGCGATATAACTCTATTTGACCGTTCGCGTGGTTCGGGCGAGAGTATTTGGGATATAAAGAAACACATTGGTTATGTATCGCCAGAGATGCACCGCGCATTCCGCAGCAATGTCACTACAGAGCGTATTGTGGCAAGCGGATTCAGCAATGCAGTGAGTCTATATGTAAAGCCCGACCCAAAGAATCATGACACATGCCTCTTCTGGATGCGCGTGTTCGGAATAGAACATCTTGCCGAACAGAGTTTCCTGAAACTATCAAGTGGAGAGCAACGTCTGGTGCTACTTGCAAGAGCAATGGTCAAGGATCCAGAGCTTCTGATACTCGACGAACCACTACATGGTCTTGACGAGCCAAATCGCTTGCGCGTTAAAACGGTGATAGAGACATTCTGCAAGCGACGTAACAAAACACTGATAATGGTAACCCATTACGAGGACGAATTGCCATCGTGCATCGACCACCGCAAAACATTGGTAAGAAATAAATAATTAAACAGGAGCCTCACCCTATACCCTTAAAACATATCACTCTATACCCTATGAGAGACGGGCATGAGGGAGGGGGCTAATAAAACACTTATAACAATGAAGAAATTATTAATGATTTTCGCCATTCTCTTTGCCGCCACAAGCGTATCGGCACAGGAGATTTACAAAGAGGTAAAAAGAATACAGAAGCAGGCTGAAACATTTGCCAACGACACAACAAAGAACCTCGACGAGCGCAAGATAGCGTGCTTCAAGTACGATGCCATATACTACCTCGTAGACCGTGCCAGTCAGGAAGACCGCTTCACTGAGTACGAGCTTGGTCAGCAGACCGATGCCCTCATCGAGTTTGTCAACCTATACGTTAAACGCCTTGCCTCTGCCAACAAGAAAGACAAGGATATGGTTAAGGCCAAATTTCGCACCGCATCCATCAACAACTCGCTCTTCAACGATGTAGACAAGGAAGTGGTATACAGCTATGTAGACAACGACAAGTTCATAACCAACTTCTCGCTCGACACCGATTGGGTTAAGGCACTGGAAGCAGTAAAACAGTAAAGCCACTATATAAGACAAGTAATTAAAAAAAATCCATAAGAAACGTGCAGTTTCTTATGGATTTTTTCTTTAATATGCAGTTTGTCCAAACAATTATATTAAATGGCAAAGTATATTATATTAAATGGCAAAGTATATTATATTAAATGGCAAAGTATATTATATTGACTTATAGCTATATATTAGACTTTGCACAACGTACTATTCTTCCTCGAATATTTCTCGATAACCAGCCAGGATGTCAGAAGTAATCTCCCATGTGCATTCATCATTGCTGCTATTACAGCATATAAGGCCTTGGTAAGCTTTGTGGGCAAGGTCTTTGTATTTATCGATAATTTTGTTGTCTGCTACAGTCTTTTCCAAGACGGCTGCATAATAACAATATGCCGTATCATACTGACCGCAACTACAGCAATATTCGGCAAAACGCAAGGAAGCCTCAAACTTTTTCCTTCCGTCCTTCATCTTGTCTATTCTGTATCTCATGTCACATGAAACTTCATCAAATACATCATTTGACATAGCTATAACCCCATGCATGTTACATGTAGCAACTTTCTCGTTCATAATCAATACTTGTTAATGTCCTCATTATCACCATTATCTCTGAATACTCTTGGCAGAATTGCCATAAATCCTTGAAATATAGCAATTACAAAATGTTGTATCATTAGCAATGGCGTATCATTTTGAAAATTGTGAGTACAAAAATAATCAAAAATCTTGGCAATAAAGAATTCAATATAGAAATAAAACGCGAAAGTAGCGAAATAGAACGATTAAGAGAAGATACAAAGAAATAGCACAACAACAGCTGTACTTTCTTGCCGTTATTTAGCGTTTAATTCAACTTTTTTATGTAAGTTTGCAAAACATAACAAACCCTATCTATTATAGACAATTAAACAACCAAATATAAACAATTAAACAAACATCACGAACATAAAATCAACAACGATGAGAAGACTCTTTTTAGCAACACTCCTCGCATCTTGCGGTCTTGCTGCTATGGCAGAAGACAATCCGCTATGGTTGCGCCATCCTGCCATTTCGCCAGACGGGAAGACAGTAGCTTTTGCCTATCGTGGCGATATATTTACAGTGCCTGTTGAAGGCGGAACAGCAAAACAAATTACATCAAATGCTGCGTTCGACTCATATCCGATATGGAGTCCAGACAGCCGACATATTGCCTTTGCATCCAATCGTGAGGGCAGTATGGACGTATGGGTGATGGATGCAAATGGTGGTATACCTCGCCGACTGACCACAAACAGTGGAAGCGAGCTACCATTGCGTTGGCTTAACGACAAAACTGTAATGTTCAAGGCAGACGTTATGCCTACTGCCCAATCCATTATCTACAGTGGATCGTTTGCACAAGTCTACACCGTAGGAATAGAGGGTGGACGTCCACAACTATTCTCTGAAATAACAATGGATGCTCTTGACATCAACGACAAGGGTGACGTGCTGTACATGAACAACAAGGGTTATGAGGACCAGTGGCGCAAGCATCACCGCTCGCCTATAACACGTGACATATGGCTTAAAAGTGGCAACAAGTTTAAGCAACTTACTACCTTCAACGGCGAAAACCGCGACCCTGTATGGGCTGCCGACGGCAAATCGTTCTACTATCTTAGCGAGCTTGACGGCACATTCAATGTATACCGCCGCACCCTCGAAGGCAAGGACACACAGATAACAAAACACGAGAAGAATCCTGTACGTTTTCTATCGGCTGCCTCAAATGGTATGCTGTGCTACGGATACGATGGAGAGATATACACAGTGCGCGAAGGCGAACAGCCCAAGAAACTAAACATACGCATTACTGCCGACAACGAGGGCAAGCATCTTATTAGACAGATACAGCGATCTGGCGCAAGCAACATCAAGCTGTCGCCTAATGGTAAGGAGATAGCTTTTGTTCTGCACGGCGATGTGTACGTTACTAATATCGAATATCGCACAACCAAACAGATAACAGATACACCTGAACAAGAGCGCAACATCGATTTTGCTCCCGATGGACGTACCATAACCTACGACTCAGAACGCAATGGATTGTGGCAGATCTACACAACGTCTATCAAGAATAAGGACGAGAAACAGTTTGCATATGCTACTGAGTTGGTAGAGGAAAGAATTACAAAATCAGACAGTACTTCCCTATGTCCGCAATACAGTCCGGATGGCAAAGAGATTGCCTTTTGGGAAAATCGCAGCACACTGCGTATTATCAACATAAAGAGCGGTAAGGTGCGCACGGCGATGGACGGCAAGTATCTCTATTCATATAGCGATGGCGACATCGACTTCTCGTGGAGTCCAGACAGCAAATGGCTGCTTGCATCGTATATGGGCAATGGCGGATGGAACAATACCGACATAGCCTTGGTAGACGCATCAGGTAACGGCAATATACACAACCTTACAAACAGTGGCTATAGCGACGGCAATGCACGTTGGGTACTTGATGGCAAAGCAATGCTATTCAGTAGCGACCGCGCCGGATACCGCAGTCACGGCAGTTGGGGTGCTGAGTACGATGCTTACATCATGTTCTTCGACTTGGACGCTATGGAAAAGTTTCAAATGACAAAGGAGGAGCGACAGCTTGCCAAGGAGAACATGACGAAGAAGGAAAAGAAAAGGATGAAAAGAAGAACGAGGACAATCCGAAGCCTGCAGAAGTGGAACCTCTGAAGCTTGACCTTGACAATTGTCGCGACCGTATAATACGACTCACCGTAAACTCGTCTAACCTTGGCGACGCTATACTTGATAAGGATGGCGAAAATCTATACTACAAGGCTGCGTTTGAGGGCGGATACGACTTGTGGCGTCACAACCTACTGGAGAGTCGCACCGAGATTATAAGCAAGAATGTTGGTGGTGGCTCAATGACATTTGATAAGGACTATAAGAATCTATACTTCCTAAGTGGCGGCAACATAAAGAAGTTTGACACATCCGGACGATCGATGAAGAACGTAGACTTTGAGGCTACATTCAACTATAAGCCTTACGACGAGCGTGCTTATATGTTCGACCATGTGTACAGACAGATTAAGGACAAGTTCTATGTAGCCAATCTGCATGGAGTGGATTGGGACGGATACCGCAAGAACTACGAGCGCTTCTTGCCGTACATCAACAACAACTACGACTTCCAGGAAATGTTGAGCGAGATGTTAGGCGAGCTTAACGCATCACACACTGGTGCAAGATACAGTGGAAGCTGGGCTTCGCTTCAGACAGCTAACCTTGGACTGTTCTACGACGAGAGCTATGAAGGCGACGGACTAAAGGTTAAGGAGGTGGTGAACAATGGTCCTTGCTCTGTAAAGAATACCGACATCAAGCCTGGTTGCATAATCCAAAAGATTGACGGTACCGACATAACCACTGGTATGGACTATTTCCCGTTGCTGGATGGCAAGATTGGCAAGCCAATACGCCTTACTGTAAGCAAGGCTAAGGGCGGCAAGACATTCGATGTTGTGGTAAAGGGCATATCTAAAGGCGCACTTACCGACCTCTTGTATAAGCGTTGGGTAGAGCGCAACCGCAAGCTTGTAGACAGTCTGTCTAACGGACGTCTGGCTTACGTGCACGTTAGAGCAATGAACAGCAAGAGCTTCCGCGATGTTTATAGCGAACTGCTTAGCGAGCGCAACCGCAACCGCGAGGCGGTTATCGTAGACGAACGACACAACGGAGGCGGATGGCTACACGATGACCTTTGCACTTTGCTCAGTGGCAAGGAATATCAAAACTTTGTTCCACAAGGCAAATATATTGGTCGAGACCCATTCAACAAGTGGACTAAACCATCATGCGTGCTTATTTGTGAAGACGACTACAGCAATGGACATGGGTTCCCAATGGTATACAAGACACTTGGCATAGGCAAGCTTATTGGTGCTCCTGTAGCAGGAACCATGACTGCCGTTTGGTGGGAGAAGATGATAGATCCGACTATGGTTTACGGTATTCCACAAGTGGGATGCAGAACTCTTGACGGCATATACGGCGAGAATACTCAGCTAAATCCAGATATCGTGGTGTACAATACACCTGAAGACTACCTCTCTGGCAACGACCGCCAGCTGAAGAAAGCTATAGAGGAGATGTTGAAAGAGGCTGATAAGAACAAGTAAAACCCATACTCTACTAACAAACAACATTACATAAAATGAACAAACTGACTATCGGAATTATCTCCGCTCTTGCTTTGGCTGGTACAATGCCAGCCAAAGCACAGTTTAAACTTGTAAACCCGGTGCCGCAGAATATACAAAGCACTGGGTTTGCACAGTTGCCACAATGCGTTAATATTAAGACAAGCAACAATCGTGACAATTCGTTTGCCGTAGCTGCCCTGAAGAATGGCATTAGGGTGGAATCTAATGCAAAGTACACAATCACACTCGGCATAAAAGGCGACAAGTGTGTCAAGGCATACGCCAAGCATTTGCCTAAAAAGGCAGAAGGCTACTGGCTCAGCATAAACGACAAGGGTGCTATAATAATAGGTAACGACGAGGAAGGACTCTTTTATGGTGTACAGACTTTCCTTGGCTCTATTGCCAAAGGCAAACTTGAAACTGGCACCGTAGCCGACTGGCCTGACGTAGACTTCCGCGGTACTGTGGAGGGTTTCTATGGCACACCGTGGAGCCATCAAGCACGTCTTAGCCAGATAGCCTTTTATGGACGCAACAAGATGAACACTTACATCTACGGCCCAAAGGACGATCCTTATCACCGCGACCAATGGCGCAAGCCTTATCCTACAGAAGAGGGCAACCGCATAAAAGAACTAAACGAGGTAGCCAAAAAGAATGGTGTAAACTTCTATTGGGCAATTCACCCGGGAGTGGACATAAAGTGGAACAACGAAGACCGCGACAATCTTATCAACAAACTTGAGATGATGTACGCTCTTGGCATACGCTCGTTCGCCGTTTTCTTTGATGACATCTGGGGAGAAGGCGCTAAGGCCGACAAACAAGCCGAACTGCTGAACTATGTTGACAACAACTTCATCAACCGACATAAAGACATATCGCCTCTTATAATGTGTCCTACCGAATACAACAAAGCATGGGCCAACGACGAGAAGGGTTATCTGCGCACACTTGGCACAAAGATGAATAAGGACATACGGATAATGTGGACAGGCAATTCGGTTGTGCATTGCATAGACAAGGAGTCGATGCAATGGATTAACAGCAGAATTGACCGTAAGGCTTACATTTGGTGGAACTTCCCTGTGAGCGACTTTGTTAGAGACCATATACTTCTTGGTCCAGCCTATGGCAACGGCAAAGACATTGCAAGCGACGTGTCTGGATTTGTATCTAACCCTATGGAACATGCCGAGGCTTCCAAGGTTTCGCTTTATGGTATAGCCGACTATACTTGGAACATGAAGGCTTATGATGCCAAAACCGATTGGCTAAAGGGCATAGAAGACCTTCTTCCTGGCAATTCCGAAGCACTTCGCACATTTGCCCTTTATAATAAGGACCTTGGACAAAATGGACACGGGTTCCGTCGCGAGGAAGGTGAAGAGCTTAAGGATATAGCTGCTGCAGCTGTGAAAGGCGACCGCAAGGCTATTGAGGAGATTAACACTAAGTGCATACAACTGAAGAACGCTTGCGACCTGTTGCTTGCCGACAAGAGTAACAAGGAACTTATACGCGAGTTGCGTCCGTGGTTGCTGCAAGCAAAGAATCTTGCCGACTATGGTACTACGGTTGTAATGATGAATCAGGGCAATAATATTATCAACTTCAACAATCTCTATCAGCAAGCCAAATCTATACAAGAGCAGATGTTTGAGCTTGAAAACTCTGACGTTCGCCATGCCTTGCAACCAGGCATAAAGGTTGGCACAAAGGTGATGCTACCTACACTGCACAAGCTATTTACTCTGGCTGTAGACAACTACAACAAGCAGAACGGCACAAACCTCTCTAACGTGGCAGAATATATGCCATATAAGCTAACGAGCAACGTAGAGCAGTTGCGCTTGCTGCCTATTAGCATCAAGAACTCTAACGTGAACGTGGCTCCTTCCAACGAGGTTATCAACTGGCAGAAAGACGGCTTCATCGAGATAGAAACCGAACACGTGGTTATGCTAAACGGTATGGACTTCAACTTTGACGTTGAGAGCATTGCCGACAAGTTTAAGCTCGAGGTTATGACAAACGGTATATGGCAGCCTATAAGCCTAAGTATGAACAAGCGCAATAAGACCTTGGTGAACGCAGGACACGAGATTGACGGACTAAAGGCAAAGAAGCTACGACTTACCAATACGTCTGGCGAAGACCTAAAGGTTTACTTCCGCAGCTTTAAGTTTGCTACGAAGTAAAGGCGCAATGGGCGTTAATGCTCATGCTGAGCATACAAATATAAAAGGAGGCTAATCTATCATGATAGCTTCCTTTTTTGTTTCCACCTCTTGACTATTCTATTTTCATCATCCGTTTTTGTAGCGCATCATTAAGATTGTCTGCAGACTGCAACCTTAGTTTGCGTCGTATGTTAGCTCGTTGTGTATTGATGTTCGATTCTGATTTGTTCAGCATCGTGCAGATGCCACCTAATTTATATCCTCTCAATATCAGTTGCACAATGTCACGTTCAGATGAAGAGAGCTCAGGGAAACTCTCCTCTATTTGTTTGCTCGTTGTCGCTTGCGCTTTCACATATTTCATAACATTATCGACAACATATTTTTGGGTCTTCTCGCTAAATTTATTAAGAATAAGAAGTGTCTCGTCTTCGCTTTGCTCCTTTTTAGCCAATTCTATATACAGCTTGAGCTGTTCCTTGTTTAGCCGCAGAACATGCATAAGCTCTTCCTCCTCTTGTTTTATTGTCTCGTTTTCGTCCTGCAACTGCTCGGATATACGGGCAATGTGTAAGCCAAGTATGCCTATATAAGCAAATACAAGCAACACCATAACGGCATATTGCTGGAAGTCGTGACCGTTGGTGAATAGCATACACACAAAGAAGGTGACGATAGAAATGACCACATTGGTCAAGATTGTTATGCCCTGATAGGTGGCGACCGAAAACATGGTGTTGGCTGTGAGAATAAGGATGTTTACAAGAATCACCATTTGTGTGTGAGGCACCGCGGGTGTGAAAGCACAATATACAGTGTCTATGCTTATGAGCACCTGTGTTGTAGAAGAGAGAAGCGACACTGTGCGCAAGATGCTCATCTTCTTGACAATGTAACATGTGGACCACAGTAAGGTTAGCAACAACAATATGCTGTTGGTGAATTTATAGAAAATATCGAATGAACCAGATAGCTCTAACAAATCAGACAGAGCGCCTAACACAAGTATAGGCACATACCACACAGCCAAGCGTTGCCTACGTTGGTTAAGCAATGATTTCTCTTTAACTTTTATTATGTTCATAATAGTTATGTTTAGTTTTTTAGTTTTAACACCTACTTATAGCTGCAAATTTAGTAAAAAAATAGCGTTTTGCCTTTTTTGACGTGTAAAAATTAAAGATGCAAAGTCTTTTGACTATATTTTAGGGTAGTTTGATTTGATAAATATTTATTTAAAAGCTAAATTTGCCACCAAGAAAAATAGAACAACAATTCAAATAATCTCTAAAAAATTTACATTATGAACAATCAACACAAAACCATCGACCATTGCTTCGCACTATGTGCAGCTATGGCATTTTTCTTTTCTTTTGTTTTCTGCGCATGTAGCAATGACGAAAATATTGCTGAAGGTGGAGGCGAAGATGATGTAGTGTTTGTCGATGACAACGATGATTCCACACCCACCATCGACGAGATGAAGGTGAAATCGTACCTACGAACCTATGTTGTTGCTGGCAACTATAGGCATAGCGGAAAGGCTCTCGTCAAACGTTTGCAAGACGTGGCAGAGGTTATGGACGCAAGCGTTCAGACATTTATTGTAGACAACAACAGCGTGGCAACACTTACAGACCTCGATTATCGTAACATGGCTCTTCTCGTGGCACGTGGAGGAAACTTGGTTATTTGCCAGCCAACAAAAGCGGTACTAAAAACAATGGCTGTGAAACTGAAAGACACGGCATTGTCGATGTACAAAAACCAAGAACTAACATTCAATGATGTGGGCTTCCGCGCTTTTCATCGACTGTTACTTATGTTTAAAGAAAACAAGGATTTTTCTCCAGCCATGACCGACAACATCGACAGCAACGACATTCTTTTCGACCTTTTAGCTTTACGCGGCGATATGAAACACGCTGTAACCGATGTCACCGAGCAGGAAAAGGAGAATGCCAACAACCCACCTACAGATTATCTCTATGGTAAGCTTGCCGACGAGACTGCAGAATGGCTTGACCGACGTGACGATAACAAGGAACGTATGGCGAAAGGACGCCTACTCATGGCACAGCAAGCTAACGGCCCACAAGAAATATACGACAACATCAGCACAACCGACCAGTTTGAATATGCTATGGTCACAAGAACTGGACACAAGCGGGCCATCATGAAACTGCAATATAACGTTTGGGCTGTGAACGACACCAAAGGCTACGACTATTATCTCCTCCAACAGGAAATTGTCTGCACCAACGACCAGTTTAATTTCGCATACGATGACAAGAAGAAGTGGACATCTTGGGGAGTGAGAGAAGCGGTTATTGAAAGCCTTACTTATGCTAAGAATCCCAGCAAAACAATATATGCTCACTGGCCATATCTTAAAGATCTGTCTACAAACGTGAAGTTTTCTGACGGTAGCGCAAGCATAAAAGACATATCTCCAACTCAAATAGACAAGGGTAGCACCACCTACACCCAAACCACACACATGTCGCTCAGTGTGGCGTTTCTGAATCCTGAAATAAAGGGCGGACTGGACATGACAAACTCGGTAACACGAACAATTCCCGACATTAGCACCGACTTCAAATTAGGAAAAGACGCCATCAGCCCACAATGGTCATACGCCATCACACAACAGCCTAAAATTATAAAAAAATTTGGCTCAGACATCTGGCAACACGACGTGGTCAAGCCGTCTTACCACTCCACTTTCATTGTAGGGCACAGTTGGATATGGAAGGTAAAACACAATGACAAAACCTTTAGCTTCGACACTCATGTCACCCTAAACATGGAAGCTCTTTGGTATGATAAAGGTTTCAATAGGAGCGGATATCACATCTTCCCCAACCATATTGACGTAACCTATCAGCTCACGCCGCCATCGCGTTATGAGCAGGTGTGGCTGATGGTGATGAAAGAGCGCAACGATGATGACTACAATTACATGAAGGAGTATGTCAGAAACTTTGAGTCGAAGTTCTCACTAAACACTGTAAAAAACGATGACAGATATGAAATTGGCAGACGAATGGACTCTATAGCCAAGGATCTCTCAACACATAAGGATATCTTCTTGGAGCGTAAAATTAAACCCTTCCAACTTAGGTTTATCCCTAACGACAAGACAGATGCCATAAGAGTGTATGACGTTAATTTCTCTGCCTCGCCCGCTGTAAAAATAAATAAAGATGCAAAATAACATCGTGAAGGAACAAAAATAAGGAAACATTAGGCTAATAAATGCCGAGCATAACAAGCAAAACGGCTAAGAGTTTAAATCAACTTCTTAGCCGTTTTTGCTGTAGTTACCAACTTTTACGATTATTTACTACGCAAAAGAAAACGTGTTCCTAATGCCAATAAAAATATGTATATTAACAAAATTAATATTGTCTCAATAAAACTTACGTCAAAAGCGACTCTCATAAGTTTACTGATTAGAATAAATACTAATACACATAATATAGGAAGTATCTCGTTCTTTCTTTTATAATCATGAGTAAATATCAATACAATTATGTAAGAAAACACAATAATACCAAGAATAAGTGCCACCATATTAGAAAGGCATTATACAACGAGAAAGGTCTGGCAGGGAAAATCCCTACCAGACCTTATTTAATTTTGACCTATTACTATGTGACTCTTTACTTAGCCTCATTCTCTGGACGGAGCTCGCGAACTGTCTCGGCAGCGCGCCACATTTCCATGTCGTGCATAGCCTTAAGCTCAGCGTTAAGCTTCTCACGGTAGTCTGGCTTAGAGTTAGAATCGATAGAAATCTGAGCCTCGTTACCAGTCTTAACAGAGAGATAAAGCCACTCCATAACAGGCTTGATAGCCTCGCGGAAACGAGGAGCCCAATCCAAAGCACCACGCTGTGCTGTTGTAGAACAGTTTGCATACATCCAGTCCATACCCTTCTCGGCGAAGAGAGGCATAAGACTCTGTGTAAGCTCCTCAACAGTCTCGTTGAAAGCCTCAGAAGGAGAGTGACCATGCTCACGAAGAACCTCATACTGAGCCTCAAGCAATCCCTCAATAGCACCCATCAGTGAACCACGCTCGCCAGTAAGGTCGCTTGTTGCTTCACGTTGGAATGTTGTCTTGAACAGATAGCCGGCACCGATACCAATACCAAAGGCGATAGTCTTCTCCTCAGCCTTACCTGAGTGATCCTGATAAACAGCATAAGAGCAGTTCAAGCCACGACCCTCAAGGAACATTGTACGGAGCGATGTGCCCGAACCCTTAGGAGCAACCATTATAACATCTACATCTGCTGGAGGAACTACACCTGTGCGGTCGTTCCAGTTGATAGCAAAACCATGTGAATAGTAAAGTGTCTTGCCAGGTGTTAGATATTTCTTTATTTTTGGCCATACTGCAATCTGACCTGCGTCAGAAAGAAGCATGCAGATGATAGTACCCTTCTCGGCTGCCTCTTCAACAGAGAACAATGTCTTACCAGGAACCCAACCGTCAGCTACAGCCTTGTCATAAGTTTTGCCTGGACGCTGACCAACGATAACGTTGAAACCATTGTCGCGCAAGTTTCCTGCCTGACCAGGACCCTGAATACCGTATCCCAAAATGGCAATCGTTTCGTTTTTCAGAACTTCACGTGCTTTTTCCAATGAAAACTCTTTGCTGGTGACTACTGTCTCTACAACGCCACCGAAATTCATTTGTGCCATATTACAATAGTTTTAAGGCGGTCTACAAACGACCGCGGGTTTATATTTTCTTAATATCAGTTGTTCGTACAAATACTGGTCGAGGTGTTATTTTGTTTCTTTTACGACTGCAAAGGTAATAAATTATAACTAACCAGCAAATTTTTCTATCAGTTTTTTACAAAAATAAGTTTACATCTGCACACTTCTTTCATATCTGTGCTATTATCATTGCTTTTTAGCACCATTATGTCGTATTCTTCGTCCGAACGTTGCTCAACAGCGAAATGAAGTTTGTCGCCAAAGTATGATTCTGCCACATAGGCAATGTCGATACGTTGCAATCTATACTTATTGTACCAATCCAATGGCCACATGTCAAGAATGTGCTCAATATACTTAACCGAGTTAATATGTCCATTAACGTCCACATCACTATAATGTGTGTCAATACTGTGACTTACCTCAGTTGTCTTGGCCACCTTAACACGCTTGAAAGGTTCGATAGGACATTCCTTATCTGTTTCAATATACTTTGTAATCAGTCCGTCACGCTCTTGCAATATGTCTACACGCTGGCGGCTTTCGGTGTCTATCATTGCCCAAATACTGCGACCATAGCCATATATCTTACCTTCTTTATCGCGAATGGTAAAGTTTCGGCTTGTAAAGAACTTCATAACATTCTCCACCCATGTGTCAACAGTTATGCGGTCGTATGCCTTAGGCATATCGGTCATCTCCATAACAAATCGCGACAACACCCATGTCTTGTGCACAGTGTTGAGATAGTCCATACCATAGCCACGCTCGTTGCTATGGAAGTCGGCTGCATTTAGCAGATGATTGCCAAGATGACCAATAAATATTCGATTAGAGAAATCACAGTGGAAAGGCTCTACAAGGAAGTCATAGCTTCCAACTTTGCTTAGTAGATTCATAGTTAAATATAAAATAGAAAAGTCCCACCCCGCCCTATTGGGCAGAGTGGGCGATGATTAATAAATATCTTTATTTATTATGCAGATAATCCTGTACCGGTTCGTTGAAGCTGCGTGTTACAGCCACACGACCAGAACGCGAATATTGCAACAGACAACCAAAGTCGTTGAAAGCACTAAACAGATTCTGCACTTCCTCTGTCAATCCTGCTATCTGTACAGTAGCGTATGTAGGGTTTACCTCCATCATACGTGCTCCGCTGCGTCGTATAACACGCGATATCTCTGGATTCTGCATCAGCACGGGAGTTGAAATCTTGTATATTGCAATCTCGTGGATAAAGAGGTCGCTATCGAGATAGTAGTCGGCCTTAATTACATCTATCTTGCGCTCTATCTGTTTTGTTATCTTTATTATTTGTTCTTCGTCGCTCCAAGCCGTAATGGTGTACTTATGTATGCCTTTTATGCTGGAAGCCGACACATTAAGACTCTCTATATTGACCTGCTGGCGTGTAAACACTGAGGTTATCTGGTTGAGTATACCGGCGATATTCTCCGAGTAAACCAGTAATGTATATAATTTCTGTTCCACTTTTTCTTCAATGTTTAATTATTACTGTCCAATGCTTCATCAATGGTTAAACATTAATCTCAAGAAGCATTTCGTCCACACTCTTACCCGGAGGTGTCATAGGTAGAACGTTGTCTTGCTCTTTAACGGCACATTCGAGGATATATGGACCAGGTGTTGCAAGCATCTTCTCTATAGCAGTATGCAAGTCGTTGCGCTCTATCACCACATCGTAGTTAAGATGGTAACCACTGCATATCTGTGCATAGTCAGGGTTAAGCATCTTTGTAAACGACTGGCGATGGTTGAAGAACATGTCCTGCCACTGGCGTACATTGCCAAGGTAGTTGTTGTTCATAAGTATCACCTTAACTGGAGCCTGCTGTTCCATGATAGTGCCAAGTTCCTGTATACTCATCTGGAATCCGCCATCGCCAGTAAATAGGCATACTGTACGTTCGGGCGAGCCAAATGTTGCACCTACTGCAGCAGGCAATCCAAATCCCATAGTGCCAAGACCACCACTTGTAACAACACTAAGCTTGCGCTTGAACTTAAAGTAACGGCATGAGAACATCTGGTTCTGACCAACATCGTTCACCAATACAGCCTCGCCCTTTGTTGCCTCAGCTACAGCATTTACAATTTCGCCCATAAGCAGCGGACCATCCTTGGGATGTATGGCAGGCTCTATAACCTTCTGGGTTTCCTGTTCAAGATATGGCTTGAAACTGTCTATCCATTCCTTGTGTTCGTTCTTATTAAGCAAACGAGTGATGGCCGGAAGCGACATCTTACAATCGCCTACAATCGACACGTCAGTCTTAATGTTCTTGTCTATCTCTACATTATCTATATCAAGATGTATAATCTTAGCTTGCTTAGCGTATGTGTCAAGACGTCCGGTAACACGATCGCTGAAACGCATACCAATAGCTATAATAACATCGGCATGCTGTGTAAGAACGTTGGGCGCATAACTGCCATGCATACCAAGCATACCAACATTTAGAGGATGGTCTGACGGGAGTGCAGAGAGTCCAAGCAATGTGCGGGCAGCCGGTATGTCTGCCTTTTCAAGAAACTCTATAAGTTCATTATGCGCACCACCTAATTCTACACCATGTCCAACAAGTGCCAACGGACGCTCGGCATTATTTATAAGTTTGGCAGCAGCAGCTACATGATCGTCTTGAATCTTTGGATATGGATCGTAGCTGCGAACAGATGTAACCTTTGCAGGCTGCCAATCGCATGTACCTACCTGAGCACTCTTAGGAAAATCGATAACTACCGGACCTGGACGACCTGTACGTGCTATATAGAAAGCACGGCTTATAGCCCAAGCCACATCCTCTGGACGACGTATCTGATAACTCCACTTGCTGATAGGCTGAGCCAAACCCACAAGGTCTACCTCTTGGAATGCATCAGTACCAAGAGCGCTTACACCCACCTGTCCAGCAATAACCACGATTGGGGTAGAGTCGATCATCGCATCGGCTACACCAGTCAATGTATTGGTAACACCAGGACCGCTTGTCACCAAGCATACTCCGACATCACCACTAACACGCGAGAAACCTTCTGCAGCATGAGCAGCTGCCTGTTCATGACGCACGAGAATATGATCGAAAACTTTTTTCTCGCCTCTTGTATAATCGTATAGAGCATCAAACACCGGCATTATAGCTCCGCCGGGATAGCCAAAGATAGTCTTTACACCCTCGTTCTTGAGAGAACGCATCAAGGCTTCTGCTCCTGTAATTTTTTCCATATAGTCCTTCTCCTTTGCTTTAGATTATTCTCACACCACCCTTATCTGCCGAACTAACACTCTGTGCGTATGCACGCAATGCCTTGCTCACCTTGCGGTCGCGTGTGAGTGGCTGCTGTGGACGTGCGGCAAGTTCCTCATCACTTAGCTTGACATTTATTGAACGGTTGGGAATATCAATCTCGATAATATCGCCATCCTTAATCTTTCCAATGTTGCCGCCAGCTGCAGCCTCAGGAGATATATGTCCGATACTCAGACCAGATGTACCACCAGAGAATCGACCGTCAGTAATGAGAGCACACTCCTTACCAAGGTGCATACTCTTAATATAAGATGTAGGATAGAGCATTTCCTGCATACCAGGGCCTCCCTTAGGACCCTCGTGGGTTATAACAACGCAGTCGCCACTCTTTATCTTTCCACCAAGTATACCCTCGCAAGCTGCTTCCTGTGAGTCAAACACTTTTGCAGGACCACTAAACTTCCATATCGAAGGGTCAACACCAGCAGTCTTAACCACGCATCCGTCCTGAGCAATATTGCCAAACAGAACAGCCAATCCACCATCTTTGGTATAAGCATGTTCGAGAGAACGTATACAACCATTCTCGCGATCTACATCAAGCGATTCCCATTGTGCATCCTGACTGCCCATCTTTGTAGAGAACTTTCTACCTGGTGCACTATGATAAATGCGGTCTGCCTCAGCCGATATTTTCTCACCCGTAATATCATATTCGTTCATAGCCTCAGCAAGTGTCAATCCATCAACACGCTTTGTTTCACCATGTATCAGTCCGCCACGGTTAAGCTCGTTCAAAATACCAAGAATACCACCTGCACGGTTGCACTCCTGTACACTATACTTCTGAGTATTTGGCGAAAGCTTGCACAGGCAAGGCACATGACGACTAAGTTTATCTATATCTGCCATAGTAAACTCTGTCTCTGCCTCTTGAGCAATAGCAAGCAAGTGCAGCACAGTGTTAGTACTACCTCCCATTGCGATATCAAGAGTCATGGCATTGAGGAAAGCATTGCGTGTGGCAATGTTGCGTGGCAACACACTATCGTCTCCATCCTGATAATAAGCAAAGGCATTCTTCACTATCTGGCGGGCAGCAGCCTTAAACAATTCGATACGGTTCTTGTGTGTGGCAAGTATTGTTCCGTTACCAGGCAGAGCCATACCAATAGCTTCGGTCAAGGAGTTCATTGAGTTGGCTGTGAACATACCCGAACAGCAACCACATCCTGGACACGAGCACTTCTCTATCTGCTCAAGGTCGTCGTCGGACACAGTCTTGTCGGCACCCTTAATCATAGCTGTAATAAGGTCGGCATTTTCGCCATTCCAACGACCAGCCTCCATAGGTCCGCCCGAACAGAACACAGTAGGAATGTTAAGGCGCATCGACGCCATAAGCATACCTGGAGTAATCTTGTCGCAATTAGAAATGCAAATCATAGCATCAGCCTTATGGGCATTGACCATGTATTCCACCGAGTCGGCTATAATGTCGCGTGACGGCAATGAATATAGCATACCATCGTGTCCCATAGCAATACCATCGTCAATAGCGATAGTATTAAACTCGGCTGCATAGCAACCCATACTCTCAATTTCCTGCTTAACAATCTGTCCTATCTCATGTAGATGTGTGTGACCAGGTACAAACTGTGTGAACGAGTTGACAATAGCAATAATGGGCTTGCCAAACTGTTCGTGTTTCATACCTGCGGCGACCCAAAGAGCGCGAGCTCCTGCCATACGGCGGCCTTCGGTACACACTGCGCTTCTTAACTGATGTTTCATTTGCATATTGTTTCTTGGTTTATCTATTTCTTTTATGTTCTTGTATAAAGTGTCCTGAACAACACCTGCATAGTGCAAAGGTAATTAGTTTTTGTATAACAGCCAACAAATTCTAAGTAATTTTTGCTCTTTTGCAAAGGTTATACAGTAAAAACAGACAAAAAAGTAACAAATTAATAGCCATATGACACAATTTATTTTATTTTGTGCAATTTATCTTACAACAATCTTCATACAATACATCATCAAGAGTTACCTGAACTTATCACTTTAGCTAAATACAAAGAATTATCACACGCTTTATATTGGCTACCACCCAAAAGTGGCAACAAGTGGCAAATGGTCGCTAAAACCATTAAGATAACGCGGACCAAGATAATTGCGGCGCGGTTTCACGCCACCATACTTATCATCTGGTTCGATAAGAAACGGAGCATCGTATATATAACAATTGTCTACACTTGCAGCCAACGATTCGCTTACAAGTATATGGTCTAAGCTTCCCCACTCGCCTTGATAACGATATGTTCCTTTAGCCCCGTTGTGTCCTGTTGCCTTTTCCGAGATGTCTTTCATACGATTGCTGCACAACAGACGCACGCTTGCCGATTGGTTATAGTCGTTAAAGTCGCCGGCAATGATTATCTTCGCATCTTTCGACACATTATTATATATAGAGTCTATCACTTCGGCCACCTTACTGGCTGCCGCTATACGAAAAGGTCGCGATTGTCGTTCGCCACCACGTCTGCTGGGCAAATGTGCCACAACAACATGCAAGGTATCTCCAGATGCGATAATACCCGAAGCATATAGTATGTCACGTGTAGGTCGCATATTCCTTATTGGCTCCACCCTCACACTATGACTATTTATCAACCTAAAAGAAAAAGGAGAGTATACCAATGCTACATCTATGCCACGCTCGTCGGGCGAGTTTGTCATAACATATTCATACCGGGCATTGCGCAACAAGCTACGCCTTGTAAGGTCGTGCAACACACTGTCGTTCTCTACCTCGCATAGAGCAACCATATCTGGCAACTGCCAAGACCGACCTTTTACATAGTCTACATCTTTAAGTTCCTTGCCTTGCAACACGCCTCCTTGTTTCTCTCCACACGCTATTATTGTCTGCCCCACTCTATTAAGCTTGCGCCAATAGCGTGTACGCGTCCAATGATACGAACCATCCGGCAGAAACTCTGTGTCATTCTTCAAAGAGTCGTGCCTACAGTCGAAAAGATTTTCGCAGTTAAGTTCTACGAATGTGAAGAGGGAGATTAGAAGCATTGATAGAGTCATTTGTTGTAGTTTTTTTATAGATTCAACTTCAAGGTATAAGCATTTCTACAAAAGTAAGAATTATATTTGAGATGACAAACACCTGAAACGAAAACTTTCATAAAGACAAACCAAAAGCTACAAGCGGCTCTTCTCCCCATTACCAGCACCAGTACCTTTATACTTACTTTTTGCTGTATTGAAGTTATACGATAAGCTCATACCTACACAACGTTCATAGCCATAACAGTCTTTTTTCATTACGGTATGGCTGCCATACATTGTCCATTGTTCCTTGTCGGTCTTGAACAAGTCGTTGGCATAAACGCCTATTACAAGAGCGTCGTTGAGGAATGACTTTGTGAACTTCACGTCCACACGAGCAAATGATTTTGTTTTTTGCAGGTCATTAAACCTACCCGTCTTATATCTCATATTGAGGAAAGCCTTTAGTGTAGGCGTTATGTTGAAACGATTGTTTAGACGGAAGTTGAAGCATGGTCTGTTTGATGGTTTGTTGATATCAAAACCATCAGTACACAAGAACGACTGTGTGTAATCTATCTCTGCCATAGGATTATACCAACCGAAACGGGGCGAAGCCACTATCGACACATACACATCCTGACTATTATTGAAGTTGACATTGCGCAGAAAGACAATGTCCTTACCTTGATATAATGTAGCTATCCACACCATAGGTTTGTCGATATAGTTGTAGCCGGCATTGAACGACAACCAATCGTACACCACATTCAAGTCCACATTATTTATTATACAAGGACAGAGATAAGGATTTCCACCCTCATAAGTATAGCGATTATCATACTGCACCTCATCACGCAGACTGTTATAGCTGGGTCGCTGAGTCTTGCATGTATAAGCAAGTTGCAATGCCCATTTATCACTATTCCATGACATAGAAGCAGAAGGGAACCAATCGGAATATCTACGACTCGGCTCAGTCTGCAATTCCCCGAAATAATAATAATCGGACTTTACATTCTCGTATCTCACACCTGCATTTACCGTGATGTCGCCAAACTTCAAGCCATACTCAGCAAAGCCAGCAATATTATGTTCCTCTATCTTTGTATTCGACGCAGCGACATATTGTTCGGCATTAGCGTATTCGCCACGAATACGTGAGGATGTAAATTCGGTGCCTATGCTTAGCGTTCCCTTCCAAACTGGGTAAGACAGAATGAGTTTGGCGGCAGCCATATCACTATGCTGTCTGTTGCATGTATGAACGTCGCGACTCTCAATATCTGCACTGCTCTCTTTGATTGACATCGTCCTACCTTTCTTTTTCCAGAAATAAGTAGCGTTGAAATCCACACCCAACTTGCCTATCTTACCTACATAATATGCATTAGCGTTATGTGTAGGACTAAAGCAATCACTCATATTGGCCGATTCGTTTACGAATGCTGTTTGCTTTCCGTTTTCCATTATCTTCTGATAAGAGCCGGTCATCTCTCCTTTGCCAAAACCCGACTGATTTTCGTAGCTCAATCCAAATGTATTGTCATCATCTATGGAATAAGCAAAGGCAGCCTTAGCTCCGGCTCCTTTTGAACGATACTTAAGCGGTGCTGCCTGTTCAATGAATATATTCTTCGTACCATTGATTTCGTTAGACAATACATTATCCTCACCTCCGGGTGTCGTTGAACCCCATAGTTCACCAAATACTTCTACCTTATTAGTACGATATATTGACGACATGTATTGCGAACCACCCCACCACTTGTTGAACATTGTAGTAGTATAGTTCTCGCCACTCCATCCTTCGCCCTGACGGCGTATTGTATTGATACGTATTACGGACTTAACCTCTGCATTATATTTAGCACCTGGTGCGGTGACAATCTCTACATTCTTTATATTATCCGATTTAAGTTGATGCAGTTCGTTAAGATCTCTCACCTGTCGGTTGTTGATATAGATAAGCGGCGAACCTTTGGCAAACACATTCACCGTTCCATCCGAACTGACATCAACGCGAGGCATTTCGCGCAACACATCAGTTGCTGTACCAATTTTGTTAAGATCGGAGTGTTCTATATCAACAATCATACCCTCCTGTCCCAACTTTATGTTCTCGCGCATAGCTTTTACCTTCACGCCTTTAAGGTTTATCGTATTCTCATGCAGAACGATTGCTCCTATCATACCGGTATTGTATGAGTGGAATACGGTCTGATAGCCCACACAACTCACCCTTACTATTGCCTTACGGGCTTTGCTGGGAATCACAAACTGACCGTTCTCGTTAGTCACACCACCATTTATCAATGAAGAGTCACCCACATTAAGCAACGCTACATTGGCAAAATCTATCGGGCGATTATTGCTGTCAACTACGCGACCAATCATTTTTGTAGATGATTTCTGCGTGCATTCCACGAATATATTGTCGCCATCTATCGTCATCTTCATCGGATAGAAACCAATGATTTGCCTGATGGCATCAGGAGCGGTTCGCTTCACCACATCAGTGGTAACCGTGAAGTCCTCCAACTCATCATATATGAAATTGATGTGATAATCCTTTGTGCTCTTGGCAAGGACGGTGAGAGCTTCTGACATCGAAGTGTTGCGGAAATTGTGGGTAATGCGTTGGGCATAAGCGGAGTGAAGAGAAATACTCATCAAGCCCACGAGCAATATAACGTATCTTAATCTTTTCATCTTATTCCACTATTAGGGTTTGACCTTCATGACGAATGTTCACTTTCTCGAAATGATTCATCAGTTTTATGATATCATCTATGCTCATATCCTCCTTCAGTTGAAGAAACAGACGGATATGTCGGGCCGACTCGTTCTGATAAGTCACCTTAAGATGGAAATGCCCTGCTATAGGGGTCAGGATATTCTGAAGCTCAGCGTTTTCATAAACCAACGGAAACTTGGCAATACTTGCAGAATCTGCCTTTTCTTCTATGTTAGCTTTCCGAGTGAAAGAAACCTCCAGCACAGAATCCTTGCTTGCTGCAATGAGTTCGGTATTGTTCTTGTCTGATGTCTGACGAGAAAGCAAAGCCAGATGAATGGCTGCAAAGGCGAAGCCTGAGACAACAAGGACTGCAGCAACGGCTGCCACCTTTCTCATCGGACTCCAAAGAGAAACCGCTTTGGTACAGTTCTGCTTTTCCTCTTTCAGCTTCTTCCATTCAGCATCAACCGAAGGCATCTTCATTTCTTCATTCGACTTGTCGAAATCAAAAGCCTGTCGGGTTTCAACCATCTGCTGATAGATTTCATTCATTTCCTCATCGCCTAAAAGTTCAGCCTTCTGGGTTTCGGAATAGCTTTCAGGACGCTCCAAGAGGTCGAGGAGCATATCCCATTTCTTAGAATCTATACTATATAACTCTTGTTTCATTTTCTTTTCTTCATTTTATGGTTTCTATTGTAAGCTTAATACAATATAATAATTGTTATGCTACTTTCCTTTCAACTTTCCTCTGAGCGTTCGCAAACCTTTCACGATGTGCTTGTTCACAGCCGAGATGCTGATGCCTAATTCTTCCGCTGTATCCTTATACGACATGCCTTCGCGATAGCACAATCGGATAACGGAAGCGGTCTGATTGGTCAAGTCGTTGTCGATGCAATCCACCGTTGCTTGCCATCGCTCTTCCAGGCGGTAAGGCTCTTCCTCCGTTAGTTTCTCTTCCGAGAGAGGAAGAAGCTGTTTAAGCCTTTCATCCCGTTTCTTCTTGGCAATAATATTGATGCAAGCATTCTTCACGCTTCGCATCAGATAAGCCTGGTCAGGAATTAGCTGTTTATCCCACAACCTTGAGAACACGTCGCTCACCACATCCTTCGCTTCATCGTTGTCATGTAGCAAGGCAAAGGCTAAGCGATACATCCGTTCGTAATGGTTGTGAAACAGCTGTTCCATCTGCTGTTCATTATTTTCAGTCATTACGTCATTTTCTTTTTGTTTCTACTCTTATAGACAAGCTTTCCATAAATCAATCACCCCTAAAATGAAGAATTATTCATGTTTCTTTTGGGAAAACATTGTAGCCTATTTTATACAAAGGTAATAAAAAAGATAGGTTATTATGCTTAAAAAAATATAATAACCTAATTGTTTTTCTATGTTTATTTGGTCGTATGTGTCGAAAAGTGTAGCTTTGCGATGATTTTATGTGTCAGAAAGTGTAAGATTTTGCTATTATTATATGTCTAAAAGTGTAATATTCTGACATTATTATGTGTCTAAAAGTGTAAATCTATGAATTGCCCTTGAAGTTTTATGAAGACTTGTCGGTATTCAAGCTTTATCTATGCGATTGTGGACTGATGGGGGCTATGGCAGATACAGCTGCAAAGGATGTGTTGCTTGGCGATAACGTGTTTACAGAGTATAAAGGAGCGTTCACAGAACAATATGTTCTTCAACAGTTGCTTGCGTCGGGCATCAATCACATCTACTATTACAGTTCCGATACCTCTCGTATGGAAATGGATTTCCTTGTTCAACGCAATGATGCCATATTGCCTATAGAGGTGAAGGGCGGAACAAGCATAAAAGCCACTTCATTGCACAATTATCTTATGGAACATCCTGACATATCAGCCATACGCTATTCAATGTTGCCATACCGCCAACAAGAGAATATCACCAATATGCCACTATACGGAGTTTTCCTCTAAAAAACATCGGTCAAGCAAAGTAGCTCATCAACCTTTCGTTGATAACACTTCGCTTGACCGATTGTCATTCATTTATTTTAAAGAGAGTTTCCATAAACCCAAAGCTACAAGCGGCTCTTCTCCTCATTGCCGGCTCCCGTACCCTTATACTTACTGCGCTTGGCATTGAAATTGTAAGTAACCTGCAAGCAGACGTTGCGAGTGTAATTGTAACAGTCTTTCGTTGTGCCCGCCCCAAGTCCGTACATCGTCCAGCGCTCCTTTACCGTCTTGAAGATGTCATTTGCATAAAGATAAATTATCCATGTGCGGTTGGCAAACGACTTGTCAAACTGCAGATTGACGCTGTAATTGCTCTTCATCATAAGAAATCCATCAGCATTGGTTGTTGCAGCATTAAGGCTGATTGCCGCATTCATTGTTTCTGAAAGAGCGAATTTATTGTAGAGCGAGCACAACAGCAAGGGTTTGCTTAATGCCTTACTTGAGCCATACTTCTCAGTATCGAAGAACTGCTGACTGTAATTGAACTTCCACGTAGGACGGAAGATTCCGAACTTTGGCGAAACATTTACAGAAGCATAAAGCAGCTGGTTACGGTCGAAATTCAATACTGTGGTATAAGCAAACTCCTTTTCTGGATAGACATACTTTGTCCACACCATCACATCCTTTAGATATTTATATCCAATGGAAATATTCAACCACTTGTACATTATCATGGTCTCAGCATTGAAAACCTTTTCTGGTTGCAAGGTAGGATTTCCACCTTCATACAAGAAACGGTTGTCATACTGCATGAAATTACTCAACTGCCGATAGCTTGGACGGTGTATCTTCTCGTTGGCATTCAGTTGCCAATGCCAGTTGCCCTTGTTCCATGAAACGCTGAGATTAGGAAAAAAGTTGTTATACTTTCTACTAACATCGTCCTGCTTAACTCCATCAGACAGATAGTCACGGACGATATTCTCGTAACGCACACCAAGTCCTACAGTCCACTTGTTGAGAACCAGTCCGTACTGTGCAAAGCCGGCAATATTCCTTTCATGGATATCCGTCTTTGTGGATGGCACCAACTGCTCTTCATTTAGAAACGTTCCGTGCGAGTCTGTCTTCGACATCTCCGTTCCTACAGACATATTTCCTTTCCACAAAGGAATGTTCACAACCAACTTGCCTGCCCACATATCGCTATTCTGGCGATTGCTTGAGTGTACCTCCTGATTGCCTAACTCCTTGCTGATTTCAAAGCCCTCATCATTACGCCTGTTTTTGACAGCATAATATGTGGCGTTAAAATCAACACCTACATGTCCAACTTTTCCCACATAATACACATCGGCCTGATGCAGGCTAAGAGAAGGCTTCATAACCTCATTCTGATCAATGCTACCCTGTGCCATACCATTCAGCAATACATCCTGTCGGCTAACACTATTCGTCCTACCTTTCAACATACCGTAGTAGCGATAAGAGCCACCAACAGAATTGCTATCATTAAGCGAATAATCGGCTGAGAGTTTTTCCGACAAGAAGCGGTTGTTAGTATCCAAATGAATCAGCTGGTCATTGTAATAATGCTTGTCGGGCAAATAGATATCGGTAATCAGATTATTATCCTCGCCGTCATGTGTACCCATAGTCCATATACTATTGGCTATCTCGAATTTCTTGGTCTGATATCTGGCGCTGATATTTTCGTAATCCGCCATCCATTTATTGTATTTACCATAAGCGTCCGTACGCAAGCTGAATCCATTGGCACGGCGCTCTTTGGTACGTATACGAATTACCGACTCCACCTCCCCATCATATTCTGCACCAGGACTTGTAATCACAGAAATCGACTTGATGTTGTCGGGAGTGATGTTTACAATCTCATTATTGTCATGTACACGTTTGTTGTTGATATAGATAATCGGCGCTCCTTTACCAAACACGGATATCTTTTGTCCATCAACCGATACACGTGGCAATAGGTTCAGAACATCAAATGTATTAGCCATCTTAGAGAGCAAGGTATGCTCTATGGCTACTTCCATTCCTCCAGGCAATATTTTATATTGAGGTCTGTCACCCTTCACCACAACGCCTTTGACAATCATGGTTTTGGGGTGCAATCTGATGACCCCCATCTCTGTATTGTTGTATATACGACTGACTGTCTTATAACCAATGTATGAGATTCGGGCTAACACCTTTCTGGAGTTGGAAGGAATTACAAAGAAGCCATTCTCATTGCTCACTCCATGACCTACGATTGTGGAGTCAATGGGCGACAGCAAGGCTATTGTTGCGTATTCGGCTGCATTGCCTCGCTCGTCTAAAATGCGTCCCTTATAACGAAATGTTGACTTCTGTGTGCATTCCACCATAATATTATTCTCCACCTGCGTCATCCTGATAGGATAGAACCCTATCAGCTGCATAATGGCATTAGGAACATTCGAGTTGCGGATGCTCTTGGTCACCTTAAAGTCCTCCAACTCATCATACACAAAGTTGATGGTGTACTTATGCTGACGTGCATTCAAGTCCTTCAATGCCTCAGAGAACGACACATTATTATATTGTCGGGTGATGCGTTGGGCGTAAGAATGCTGAACCAAAATCAGCAGGAAGAAGAGGAGGAACAGGCTGATGGTCTTACCGTTGTTGGGTGTAGTCTTGAATATGTTTTTCATAAGATGTCCTCCCTTCTTATTTCACCATCAATGTGCCATCGGCATACTCTATCTGTATGCGGTCGAAAGCATTCAACAGCTCCAGGTTCTGCTCCAAAGTCTTCGTCTTGTTCCAATTGAAGAAGAGGCGCACATGCTGTGTGTTGGTATTCATATACTCCACCTTGACATGGTAGAAGTCTGCCATCTGCATAAGAATGGTTCCTAACTCAGCATTGTCAAACACCACTGGCTTCATGTCGAGCGAATCCGTTGGCTCTACAGTCATAGCTTTAAGACAGTCATTAGCTAATTGCTTAGAGTTGGCTGTCTGTTCTGTAGCAGCTTTTTCTTCCACTACTTTGTCTGAAGTAGAGAATTTAAACCAACCGTTCTGCACAGCAGCCAAGGCCACACCCGAAAGAAAGATGATGCCAACAATGGATGCTGCAATCTTCATTCGGTTGCGATAAGTGCTGTTTGCTTCCTTCTTGTCAGTTAACAGATCCTTGTTATGTGTTTCAGCAAACTCCTTCCAAGCCTTATCCACGTCAACCTTCTTTGGCGTGGCTTTCTTGCCAGCCATTCTCGCCATAGCCAAGTCGCGTAGAAACTCCTTCACTTCCTCATCAGCAAGCAAGTGTTCCATTTGCTCGTCTGTATATTTCTCGGGATGCTCTTGCATGTCAAAGAGCATCAGCCGTTTTTCGTCTTTGTTCATGTTAGTCATTGTTTTGCTCATTTTATATGTTCCTTAATCCAGTCCATCGCCTTAGAGAGATGGTTGAACACCGTCACCTTGCTCACTCCCACTTCATCAGCCACCTCCCGATACGACTTGTCTTGCAGATAGCGCAGACGGAAGATAAGCTTACGGATGGGAGGTTCAAGGTCGTCGATGAGAAGCAACAGCTGTTCAAGACGTTCGTCGGTATCTTCAGATAAGATAACGTCAGCATCATCAGTCAACAGTCTCGCCACCCTTTCCTTCACGCTCTTGTGAGCAATCAGATTAAGACAGCGGTTGCGTACGCTTCGCATCAAATAGCCTTCCTCGCTCTCAGGCAATAGAACTATATTATCAGCAAGAATCTGCGTGAACACTTCGCTCACCACATCCTTGCTTTCGTCGTCATTCGAGAGAATGTATCTGGCCAGATTGTACATCTTCTCATAATGCCGGCGAAACATCTGTTCTATGTCCTTTTCCTGTGTCATATATACTATATACAGTTGAGCAAAGCAAAAAACTAAGCAAAACAATGATTATTTTTGAAGAAATATTGGCAAAGACCACCCATATCTTTCAAAACAAGTCGTTTCCCGTTACCTGCCTGTTTATCTTTCTAGCATACATATTATTATAAAGTCCATGTGGCGTTACGAAGGTAGGAATAAGCGTCTTGGTTGTTTTAGTCACTTTCTTGAAGACCTTCAAACGGTGTACTAAATGTGCATCGTATGCCTTGCTAATTTCATATTCCCCATTGCAATACTTCATTTCGCAGATAGAGATAGACCTGTCTGAACGGTCTATCAGTAAGTCTATTTGCGTTCCATGTTTCAAGTCTTCATCAGCCTCCTCGTCAGCCAAGACTTTAGTGGTAGGACGATACGACCATGAACAAGGAGTGTTTATGCAACCGTCTATACCCAGAGCCTTGACAATTTCATTAATGTGGTGAAGACATACTATTTCGAAGGCATGTCCGCACCACGATTCATATTCTGCAGTAGTTTGCATCTTTACCCAATGGTTGTCGAGAAAAGCACCTTTGTTATGCATAAACTTGAAATAAAACAGACAGAAAGGATCTATCAGCTGATACATCATGTCTTTCTTCGACTTGCCCAATGGGGTGTAACTGCGAATGAAATCACATTGCTCAAGTTCCTTGAGAATCTGGCTGAACCTACCATTGTTTGCCAATCCCGTAGCATCAAGCAGGTCAAGGCGGGTCATGCCTTTGCCCTTGTTCTTTAGGGCTGTAACTATGGCAAGGTGATTATCGGCTTTCTTAAAGAGCGAATTGAACAGACGCTCGAACTCTTCGGTGAGTTCTCCGCCACGTGTGAAGCAGAGTTGCTGGATATTTTGCGCCACGCTTTTGTTGGTTTCAAAAAGAGACAAGTAATAAGCCACACCGCCCATTGCCATATAACATTCAATGATTTCTGGTCGTTCATAATAGAATCCTTGTGATTTGAAATACTCTTCTACCTCATGTAGCTTGAATGGAGAGAGCAGTATGTTGTGGGTGATGCGATTATGTAGTCCTCCACGTGAATTGATAACTTGGTTGAGCATCCAGGTGGTGGCACTTCCACAAGCAATCAATTTGATGTCACTACGGTAGAAAGCCCAGTCGTTCCAGAAATGTTCAAGAGCACTTATGAAGTTGGAAGCATAAGTGTCGAACCAAGGGAGTTCATCGAAGAAGATGATTTTTGTTCCATCTGGCATCTTTTCCAATGCTTTCTGAAGAAGTCGGAAGGCTTCCGGCCAATTGGTAACATCTGCCTCTATGCCTAACTGGTCATTAAGTGCGAAGCTGAAACTTGCAAGCTGTTCCTTTGTTGTGACATTGTCCTTTCCTGTGACGCGAAATGCAAAACGGTTTTCAAATAGTTCTTTTACAAGAAAAGTCTTGCCTACACGACGTCTGCCATAAATAGCTATAAATTCAGATTTGCGACTTGAAATATAATTCTCAAGCTTTTCAATCTCTTGTTCTCTGCCTATAATATTTTCTTTCATATATATTTTATATTAGTGGAACCTGTCGCAAAGTTACATAAAATATGAGATTACGACAACTTCCAAACGAAAAACCTGTCGTAATCTCTTCTTTTTATTGAGATTACGACAGACTTTAGCAAAGGAACATTGTCATAAAACGCTCCTTTGCCGTCTTGAAGATGTCGTCTGCAGAAAGGTATATTATTTTTATTTTTGAAAACATAGGCAAAGGCAAGATAATAATCGCAGAAAATAATGTACTTTTGCAGCCAAATAATCAGAAGAGCTTATGAATAAAGAGAAGCACGATTTCTTTCTCCATTCCAATGAGGTGAACCTTATCAACAAGGAAGATTACGACAAGATAGAACTATTGGTGAATGCGGCAAAAGCCTTTGCCCGCAGCACCTACCAGTGTGTCTATATCATCGACTATTTTCATCAGGACTTCATCTATGCGTCAGACAACCTCGCTTATCTCTGCGGATTGGAACCGGAACAATTAATGGAGGCTGGCTATCAGATGTATATCGACCATGTTCCGGATGCTGACCTGCAGATGCTGCTCGAAGTGAACAAGAAGGGATTCGACCTTTTCAACGAACTACCCGTAGGCGACCGTCTGGACTATACCATCTCGTATGATTTTCATCTTACCAATGGCAATAATAGTCGATTGATTCATCATCACCTCACCCCTATCCTCCTTTCTGATGACGGAAGAATATGGCTTGCTCTTTGCACCGTATCGTTGGCAGCAACCGATGAGCCGGGACATATCATAATGCAGAAGAATGGTGAGCACGGCTATTATGAATATTCCACATTGCGCCACAAGTGGGAAAAGAAAGAAGGCATAACCTTGAGCGAGACAGAGAGAGATGTATTGAGATTGTCCGCCCAAGGCTATACGATGAATGATATTGCCGACCGACTGTGCAAATCGGTTGACACAATAAAGGCTTGCAAGCGCAACCTTTTCGCTAAGCTTGGCGTGAAGAACATTGCCGAGGCGCTGTTTCATGCCACAAACTATCAAATGATATAATTAATAGCCAACTCAATATTATCTTCTTGTTTTGCCAAATACATCAGAATGTGTACCTGTTGTCAGCATTAAGAGAGTCAATTCATCATCATTCTGTTCCCAAACTAACAACCAGTCTGGTTTTATATGCGCCTCCCATTCACCTTCATGGTTGCCATGAAGAATGTGTGGTTTATATTCTGACGGCAGGCTACCATTTTCTACCAATATGGCTATGGCCTTTCTTAGTTCTTCTATTGGATAGCCACGCTTTTTACAAAGCTTTAAAG
>ERZ1034753.26-NODE-26-length-49582-cov-10.876330_pt1 | contig 49582 bp, 41 predicted proteins | sample MGYA00520702_ERZ1034753 | MGnify/ENA primary metagenome ERZ1034753 (study PRJEB33766, sample SAMN09781700) | gut metagenome | biome: gut microbiome | host: Homo sapiens | place: Madagascar | study: EMG produced TPA metagenomics assembly of the PRJNA485056 data set...
TCCAACTTGATTGTAATCTGCTTGGTAATCAAGTCGTCATTAGCTGCTTGAATTGATAAACAGCCAAGCAACATAAATACCGCAGTTAAAAACAGTCCTTTAAAAGTAAAATTTCTCATATTTCTTTTTTTTGTGTATATTCTTTTGAAACATGTGTACAGACATCGTCTGCTATTGTTTATCACTTTGTCCTATTCTACATCAAAGGGGCGTACCATAATGGTACTTTTAAATATGAAACAATTGATTTATAAGCAACAAAGAGAGGATGCTTCAACTCGGCGTGAGCAGAATGGATATCTGTATGCGAAGGTAAATAAAATATTTTAAATGTAACACCTCTTTCAGAATCTTTTTTGATACAAAGGCGAAAAAGATAAATGTGAAGGCATACAAGAAGCATGTTTCAACATGCTTAATTTGCACTAATATAGAACTCTTGATATTTTCTTCAAGTCCATCTATTCTTAGCCTCCCTTACCCAAGAGGAAATCGGAGAGGCTCATCATCAGAATACCCTCTTCATTATACCCCGAATGATATCTATCCCCTACAATAATCAGTTTGAGGAAGATGTTGAAGAGAAGGAAGGATTTACCACATCGGCGGATGCCTGTGATAATCTTTATCATCCCATTGCCTTCGGCAGAGATGAGCTTACTTAGATATCCCTTGCGTTCAAAATATATCATTCGTTGAAATTTTTTGTGTCAAGACACATATTTTTGCAGTAAAAGTACACTTTTTACTTGATAACGCCAAAGTTTTTAGAGAAAAATGAGAGCAAATGTTAATGCTTAAATACAAAAAAGTGTACGATTGCTCGTACCCCTATATAAAAATATTGTCTCACAAGGATGCTTGCCACCCATTATTCTACAGCAACTTTCTTCACGCTACCATCGCTATACTTCACAATGTTCAATCCCTTGGTTGGACCTACCAATCGCTGACCATTTACAGAATAACGCGATACTTCCTCAACATCAGAAGAGGTTGTAGTCTTGTCGATGCCTGTTGGATCGAATTCGACAATGTTCTCAAAGTAGCCAAATTCAGAGATCCAATAATCATCATAAGTTCCCTTAGGTACATAAACTGTACATTTATTAGCATCACAACCTTTAAACACGTCAGTACCCATTTTTGGTACTTTCTCTGAATATACATAAATAGAAGTTAATCCGCTACAGCCCCGGAATGCGTATTCGCCTATTGAGGTAATACCAGCAGGAAGGGTTAAACTCGTTAATCCGCTACATGGTCGAATTGTTCTGCAGCCAACTTTAATGATTGAAGAGATATCCCTGTAGGGGTACACGAACAAAGTTTTGAAATGAATTGGGTTGAATACTTCTTTCCATAATATTCGCATATAGATGCAAGGCAAGCCACCCCACATTGCATTGAATCTTTTTGCTTTATAAAGGGGAAGCGTTTCATTTTATTTGCTTATCTGTGGTGTATTAAACTTACCTAAACCGGTATTGTCTTTACTTGATTCTATTAGTATCTTGCCATCGTGCCTTCTTGATTTTCCTACGGAGAATGTATATGTGGCAGTCAAGCGTGCCATATGCTGAAGTGGTTTCCAATCCTTGTTCTCATTATACCTAAGAATAGGTAAATTCGAAACAGTATAGTTGTTGTGTCCTGAATAATTGTATTTTGCACCTACTGACCAATTACCTATTTTATATTGTATCGTTCCAGCATATTGAAGGCTGCCACGTGACAAAAGGTCGCCGTCGTATACTTTTGTTGGTGAATTAACACTGAAGATCAAAGACAAGTTTTCAAATGATGCTGTAATATTGCCACCTATACGCCAATAATCAAAGTTGATATTTTGCGATGGAGTTTCAAGTCGTGAGATATAGTATTCAACATAGGGTGATAATTCTAACCATTTAAATGGATACCAACTCCCATAAAGGTCAAATCTCCATTCGAAATCACCTCCTATATTTTGAGGTCTGAAATAAATATTATCGCCTTCTTTTAGTATTGTGGTAGCTATCTTATTGTTAGCATATGATGGCTGTACCATGAAGACTATCTGATTTTTATTATTGGGTGAGAAATATGCAAACGACAGTTTCCCCGATGTAATCCAATAATCTTTCAATTTTGGATTGCCAGCAGATATCAGCCAGGGGTCTAAATAGGTCTCACTCTCAGTGATTTCATTTAACGAAGGAGATATATTACGCATTGTCAACGTCAACTGCACAGTTGTTCCTTTCATTTTACCCTTTCCCCACCAATCTGAATAAAGTCTTATGTAAGGAAGAACAGAGGTTTGCGATATACCCGAGGATGTCTGCTTAAATATATTCAATCCAACAGCCGGAACAAACGATATTGTATTCCATGTCCAGGTACCACCCGTATTAAGGAACTCATTGTGAGAATATGGTTTGTATTTGTTATTGAATGAAGTCTGATTAAGTTGCTTATATTCATATCTTGAACCAACACTCAATGAGCCACCCCAAAGCGGAGAGGCATAGACAGCGTTTGTAATAAATGAATACGAATCATTATCCACTCTTGAGTGTAAATTGTAGTCATAGTCATTGTTTCCTGTATTCTCCGAGAGCATAGATTGCTTCGAATCCGAATAACTATTTCCAAATGTATTGACCACATTTATGGCAAACAGACGGCCTTTCTTTAATAAATAGCGATAGTATAAATCTACAGCCACCGTATTGGAACGACTCTTCAAAAGGCTTGTACCTTCACCATTATATTGGGTGTCATCTGTCGAAATAAGGCCCGCCCTTTTTTCTTCATCTTGTAAGGGTTCAATGATAGTATATACCTTAGCATTAAACAGATGATTACCCTGATATCTTTGGTACGATGCACTGATGTTATGATATTGACCTTTATAGCGACTTGTACCCCTATATTGAGAATGTAGTTGCGGACTATAAGTGTATTCAGCAAGATTATCATTATTGCCTATGTTTCTGTAATCAACTAGATAACCCAGTTTTACTTGGTTCAGAGAATCCGCATATGTCAAGTCAATCTGGTTTGTTCCAAATCCTGTGTTTACAGCATTAGAAGTGTTGAAATAACCGGTATAAGATCTATCGTGCCTCTTCTTCACAACAATGTTGACTACAGGCCCTGCAGTCAGACTCATGTATTGAGGAGGAGCAATAGAATAAAACTCTACGTTCTTTATGTCCTCACCCTTATATCCACGTAAGTCATATGCCGTTGATGGAACGCCATTTATAAGGATAAATACATTTTGTCTGTCCCAAGAAACCAATTTTGTTTCATTTATTGCTGTTTGGAACAATTCTAAGGAAGAAACTGCATCTAAAGCATTTGTACCAAACTTTTTATTGTCGTTTGATAAATATAGTACATAGTGATCACCCTTATGAATAATCCTTTCTGCTTTAACCACAACTTCACTTAGTCTAAAAGATTTGATAGTATCTAATGATTCTTGAGCATTACCATTCAAAACAAGAAACAAGAGACTAATTATTGCTAGAACCTTTTTCATAATTTTTTTATCTGAGTTGATGTTGCAAATAGTCTAATAAACTAACCTCAAAATTTTCGTCCATAACTTCATATTTGCAATGACTGAAACCTGACATGTAATCCCGAGGACATAACCCCATACATACTGGGTATGCGAAGGTAAATAAAATATTTTAAATGTAACACCTCTTTCAGCATCTTTTTTGATACAAAGGCGAAAAAGATGAATGTGAAGGCACACAAGAAGCATGTTTCAACATGCTTAATTTGCACTAATATAGAACTCTTGATATTTTCTTCAAGTCCATCTATTCTTAGCCTCCCTTACCCAAGAGGAAATCGGAGAGGCTCATCATCAGAATACCCTCTTCATTATACCCCGAATGATATCTATCCCCTACAATAATCAGTTTGAGGAAGCCATCGTTTACATTCAATAAAAACGCCAAAGTTTTTAGAGAAAAAAGGAGAGCAAATGTTAATACATATATACTCGTTAACCCACTACAAAAGTGAAAAAAAGTGAAGTAGGCTTCAACGGAATTGAAGCCTACTTCACTTTTTTTGTAAACATCGTCAAAATGACGATTGACCCTATCTGGTCATATCTTGCATTATGCGATTCTCCTTCATTACTTTACAGCCTTGGCAACCTGAGCCATAGCCTTAGCCTTAGCCTTGTCAAGAGCAGCCTGAGCCTTCTTCTGTGCGGCGTCGTTCTTAGCATTCAGTACTTTGTCGTAAAGATCCCAAAGCTTGAACTTGGCTGTAGCTTCCTTGTAAGCCTTGGTAAAGGCGTTGGCAGCAGCCTCTGATGCAGCCTCCTGCTCGGCAGTAGCGTAAGCATGCTTATAACCCTTCTCCTTGTTCCAAAGACCACGTGTGAAGTCAGGGAATGTAACAGGAGCACTCTCATTATCCATTGAGATAGCGCCAAGCTCAGCAATACAGCACCACTCAGCAAGATCGTAAACGTCCATATCAAGAGGCAAACCATTCTGCAGACAGTAGATAAGGCGAGCACACATAATAAAGTCCATACCGCCATGGCCACCTACTTCCTTGGCAAGCTTGCCAAACTTCTTAAGTATTGGGCTTTCGTACTTCTCCTCAAGGGCCTTGCGCTGATCGTCAGGCATAAACTCGTGAGATGTAAGGTTGTCTACCTTAGGAGCGTTGCCGGTAGCCTTTAGCTGCTTAGCGTCAACAGCATAGCCCTCGATAGGATACTTGTTGGCAAAACCCTTAGTACCAGTGAGCTGATATAGACGGCTGTATGGCTGAGGATTCATAACATCGTGCTGCAACTCAATAACCTTGCGGTCGGCAGTCTGGATAAGAGTTGTTGTGTGGTCGCCATTGCGGAAGTCGTTGCATGGCTTACCTGTCTTAGCCTCAACAAGCTCCTTGCCCTGAACACTCTTTGTATCCATAGCCACGAGCGATGTCATACGGTCGCCACGGTGGATGTTAAGAGCCTGAGCAACTGGGCCAAGGCCGTGAGTAGCGTATATATCGCCACGGTTTTCGCGGTTATACTTCAAACGCCAGCCTAGCTGTTCAGGATCCGAACCGTTAGGATTCTTCCAGTAATAGTCCCAGAAATCGCTAAGATTGTGGATGTAAGCACCCTGTGCACGCAATATCTCGCCAAAGACACCGTGCTGTGCCATATTAAGAGTGCGCATCTCGAACCAGTCGTAGCAGCAGTTCTCAAGAATCATACAGTTGAGTTGCTTCTGCTCGGCAAGGTCTACAAGCTCCCAACACTCCTGCAAGTTCATTGCAGAAGGCACCTCATCGGCAACATTCTTGCCATTCTCAAGAGCACACTTGGCTACGATAGCATGGTGTTCCCAGTCGGTTGCAATATATACAAGGTCGATATCAGGACGCTTGCACAACTCCTTGTATCCGTTCTCGCCATAATATACAGCTGCAGGCGCAAGACCACGCTTGCGCAGACGTTCGTTCTGTTTTACAGCACGATCTTTCTCAAAGTCGCAAAGAGCCACTACCTCAACACCAGGTATAAGGCTGAAGTTCTCTACAGCACCAGGACCACGCATACCAAGACCTACAAGACCAATGCGAACAGTCTTCATCTTAGGCAATGCAAGGCTCAACACGTCTTTCTGACCTGCTGGACGCTCAGGAGTTTCAATTACGATTTTGCCCTTGTTCCAATGCCACTTAGTAGATGGCGAAAGCGATTGTGCGTTTGCTGTCATTGTGCCCAAAGACATGAGAGCAGCAAAAGCAATACTAAAAAGCTTTAACTTTTTCATAGATTGTTTGTTTAGGAATATATTTTTTAAGTATGTCTGTACACAGGTGTTTTACACCTACACGTTTTAACACGCTGCAAAGTTACTGCAAAGTTTATTAAAAACGAAATTATAATAGTTTATTTTTATGTTTTTGTATATGTATTTTCAGATATTTACATTACATTTGCAAATATGAACGGAAATATTTTAGATACTGATTTGAAAGACAAGCGCATAGCTGTGCTTTTGTCAGGTGGAGTTGACAGTTCGGTAGTTGTATACGAATTGGCACAACTCGGACTGCATCCCGACTGTTTCTATATAAAGATAGGTCCTGAAGAGCAAGAAGAGTGGGACTGCACAAGCGAGGAAGACCTTGAAATGGCTACGGCTGTTGCAAATAGATTTGGTTGTAAGCTTGAGGTGGTAGACTGCCACCACGAATATTGGGACCAGGTGACACGTTATACAATGGAGAAGGTTAAGGCGGGTTTTACACCCAACCCAGATGTGATGTGCAACCGACTAATCAAGTTTGGTGCCTTCCACGAAAAGCGTGGACACGACTACGACCTTATAGCCACGGGCCATTATGCACAGACCGAAGTGGACAACGATGGTCGCAAATGGCTCGTTACAAGTCCGGACCCGGTAAAGGATCAAACCGATTTTCTGGCTCAGATATACGACTGGCAGCTTAAGAAGGCTCTGTTTCCTATAGGACATTACGAGAAGAACGAGGTGCGCGAAATTGCCGAACGCGAGCATCTTATTAATGCTAAACGCAAGGATTCGCAAGGCATCTGCTTCCTTGGACAGATTAACTACAACGAATACATACGCAGATACCTTGGCGAGCAGCCTGGAGATGTGGTGGAGATGGAAACGGGCAAATGTATTGGCAAGCATCGTGGACTGTGGTTCCACACCATTGGTCAACGCAAGGGTCTTGGCTTTGGCGGCGGTCCGTGGTTTGTTATAAAGAAGGATGTAGCCAATAACATTCTGTATGTGAGCCATGGCTACGACCCGCAAACTGCCTATAAGCAGGACTTCGTAATACACGACTTCCACTACCTGACATGCGAGGTGCCTATGCAGCATATAACGTTTAAGATTAGACATACACCAGGCTATTTGCCAGGCACTATTGAGCAACTGGAAGACGGACGACTTGCCGTACATGCCGAACAACCAATACATGGCGTGGCGCCAGGCCAGTTCTGTGTGGTGTACGACGAGAAGCATCACCGTTGCTATGGATCGGGAGAAATTACGCTATAACTTCAGATTCAGAATGAGCATATATTAAATGGCAAAGTATATTATATTAAATGACAAAGTATATTATATTAAATGGCAAAGTATATTATATTAAATGGGCAAATAATATTATATACTTTTAGAAGTAAAACAACAGAAATAAAAAGAGCGATTGGGAGCTAAATGCCCAGTCGCTCTATTTTGTTGTATATAGTCTTACGGTCTATACCCAGCAAGCGTGCAGCGGCAGCCTTGTTGCCATTGGTTTGTCTTAGGGCAGCAACTATTCGCGAACGCTCGCTATCTTCGTCGTGCAGCGCCATTGTAGGCTCTGGCTGAGACGGAGGCATGGCTTGCGACAGTTCAAGTGGCGTAATATATTTGCCACGTGTCAGCAATACGGCACGCTTTACCACATTGTTAAGCTCGCGCAAATTGCCTGTCCAGGGGTGCGAGGCAAGCATCTCGGCAGCAGCCGAATCGAATCCTTCCACATCGCGGTCGAGTTCCTCGTTGGCATGACGCACAAATAGGTCGGCAAAGAGAAAAAGGTCGGTGCCACGTTCTGACAGCTTTGGCATGTATATAGTAAACTCGTTGATGCGATGGTATAGGTCTTCGCGGAATCCTCCATCAGCAACAGCCTCAGCCAGATTCTCGTTAGTGGCGCACACCAGACGTATGTCTATGGGTATTTCTTCTGTACCTCCTACGGGTCGGATACGACGTTCTTGCAGCGCGCGAAGCAATTGCACCTGCACGTCGTAGCTAAGATTGCCCACCTCGTCAAGGAATAGAGTGCCGCCATTAGCCATCTCAAAAGCGCCACGTTTGTCGGTATCGGCACCAGTAAAGGCACCCTTCTTATGACCAAAGAATTCGGATGCCGCCACGTCGCGTGGTATTGCTCCACAGTCGAGAGCAAAGAATGGACGATCGTGACGCTGACTTAATTCGTGTATTCTGCGTGCCACATACTCCTTGCCTGTACCAGATGCACCAAGGATGAGCACAGACATCGGCGTCGGAGCAACAAGTTCCACATAGCTGTATAGTTGTCTTGAAGCCTCACTCTTGCCTTCTATATAGCGCGGCGAATCTTCACGTTTCTGACTCTTGACTGGCTTGTTGCGTACCGGTTTGTCAGGTGCGGCAGGCGTGGCAACCGTCTGTACCGGCTGTGCATTTGCTGCTGAAAGGGCATCCTTTATCTTCTGCAACAAGATGTCGGGCTGTACAGGCTTTGCTATATAGTCGGCAGCACCCGACTTCATTGCAAGCACGGCATTCTGCACTTCGGCATAATTGGTCATCACAATAAATGGAGCATTGTTGTCGTGGTCGCGCATCCATTTCAGCAGACGCAATCCATCATGATCGGGCAATCGTAAGTCGGACAGCACAAGGTCGGCTGCGTTGTCCACAAGCAGTTTTACTGCCGCGCCCACAGATGTAGCCTTGTCTACCTCAAACCCTTTCTTGCGCAACCAAGTCTGCAACATGGTGCCAAAAGCAATATCGTCTTCTACTATTAATATATGTGGCATATATCTACGAATGTTTTGTTTGTCAATGCAAAGTTAGTCATTTTCCACTTACCAAACACCGTTATCTGCATATTAAACTTGCAATGAGCGCAAGATATCCCTCAGTTTGTCGGCAAGGCGCAAGGCAATATTGGCAATATCCTCCTTGCTTGTGCTGCCTATATGCTCGGGAATTATAGGTGTAAGCCATTCGTTTTCGCCCGGCTGCAACATCTCGAGCAACGGCATAGCCTTATGGGCTGCTCTCGACACATGTTCAATATCCGACGTGGTGGCAAGCAACTCAAGATACTCGGCTACCGAACTGCGTATGCTGTCGGATATCTGGTTGGCGGCTTCGGTATCACCATCTGCAAACTGCATTATCACGTTGTGCAAGACATCGGCTTCGGCAGCTGTGTCTTCTTCGTGCGCTTCGGCTGGCACATCATCTGGACGTACAAGAATACCAGTTGTCTGACTAATCGTGGCAGCAAGTGTTTGCAATGAAAATGGCTTGAACAGACAAGCATCGAATCCCTCATTGCGCAGTTGTGGCAATATGCTTGGCTCGTGGGCTGTCATTGCCACAAATTTCATAGTCATATTCTCATTGTCGGCAATGCCACGTAAACGGCGCATCATCTCAGTACCGTTTATCTCGGGCATCTCGATGTCGGTGAATACAAGTTGAGGTTTTAGCTTCTGTGCAAATAGCAAAGCCTCGTCGGCATGTGTGGTTGTAGCCACGTCAAGACGCAATCCACCAATGCGCGACAACATCTCACGCAGCAACTGTATTTGCAACTGGTCGTCGTCGATAACAAGTACAGCAAGGCTGGCAGTAGGTGTATTGTCGATTGTAGAGCGGGTGTCGGTTGGGGGCAAGCAACTATTCTCCACACTCTCCTTTACCATTTCTACAGGAATTGTTACGATAAACTTGGTTCCCCTACCCTTTTGCGAGTTAACCCTTATACTGCCATCAAGCAATTGCACAATCTCGCGGGTTATAGACAGTCCAAGCCCCACACCCTCCTTACCTTGCGCACCGGGCAGACGTGTAAAGGCATTGAATATACGTTGCTGCTCGTCGTCGGTCATTCCACATCCTGTATCAGCCACACTTATAATCAATCGGTTGCCATTAAGTACTGAGGTTACGGTTATCGAGCCTTGGTCGGTATACTTTATTGCGTTGCTTACCAAATTGTTTACCACTTGTTTAAGGCGCGAAACATCTGAACGGCACATTGTTTTAGGCGATATACGTATGTCGCCATTAAGCTCAAGGTGCTTTGCCATTGCCAAAGGTTGCAATTCAGCCACACATCCTCCAACAAGCGATGCAGGTTCGAAGCTCGACAAATGTGCCTCTGCCTTGCCATTCTCCAGTTGATGATAGTCGAGCAAGGACGTTACAAGTTGCAGCAGATGCTGTGCCGAGTGCTCAATATTATGCAGATAGTCAACGGCTTTAGGACGGTCTACATAGTCGGAAAGCAAGCTTATGAAGCCGGCAATTGAAGCTGCCGGAGCCTTGATATCATGGGTAATAGTGAGCAAAAGTCGCTCGCGTTGCTGCATTATTCGCTCTGTCTCGGCCTTTGCAGCCACAATACGGTCGCGGTCACGTCGCTCACGTCGTATGTCGCGCAAAATATTCACAACCAGTATGGCAGCAAGGATTATGGCAAGCAGACCGAAGGCAAATATCTTTACGATGATAAGGCGGTGCGAGCTGACTGTCTGGTCCACAGCCTTGCGCATGGCTTTGTGCTCGTCGGTCTGAATATCCTCAAGCAGTTCGCTTGTTCTTCGTGCCAGCAAAATACTAACACGTTGCAGCCTCTCATTGCGGTTGGCTATCACTATCTGTTGACGGTTATTGGCACGTTGCTCCTCATTGCGTATCTGCGCAAGGGCATTAGCTACGCTGCCAGCAATGTTTAGCCGGTGGTTTATTGTGTCTGTTGGTTGCTGTCGAGCAATCTGCGTAACGCCTATAGTGTCGGAATGTTGACGGCGGAAAGCGTCGCCAAGACGTCTAAAGAATCCGCGTCTGCTCTTCACAATCTCGTATACAGTCTCGTGTTGTTCGTTTCGGCCCGATGTTTTAGGATGGATAACAACCGAGTCGCGTCCGCTGTGCAATGCTTCCACCTTATTATTATAGTATATGTCGCGCTGATCCTTGCCCATTTCGGCAAGGACAAGCAACGTGTTCTCGCGTTTGGCATCGAGCAAGAGAGTGAGTGAGTCGATACGACAACGTTTTAACGAATCGGCTATAAAAGGACGCAACCTACGCAATTTATCTTTTGAACTATTGAGTGCCTCATCAAAGTAACGCCACTCGTCTACATCTCCAAGCAGCACCGAACGTTCGGCATTTGCAGTCTCGAACATAGATGCCACAAGCGAGTCGACCAAATCGCGGCGCGCCATAAGTTGTTCGGATGCTTGGTTGATGCCCGACAACGAGCGTGTGTTGTCGTAGGCCATCAACGTGGCCGACAAAAGTACAATGGCAAGCAAGGCATAACCTATTATTATTTTGATGATTGCTATTTTGGCTCTCGACTTATTCATAACGGTTTGGGATTGAGGATGCAAAATACGACAAAATATACGAGATATGCAAGAGGTTTAAGTCTTATTATGTTAAAAATCAAACAGCCTGTATCTTCTTGTCGAAACAAGACGATACAGGCTGCAGCTGTGTACTACTAAATATGTCAGGAAAAATGCGAATTGTCCTTTTCCTTGGGTCTATTAGACCAAGCTTGCTGAGTCTACCGAAGAAGAATCAACCTGTGTAGAATCGGTTGACATCAACCATGCAGTCTCGTCTGAACTTGGGTTCAACTTGGCTGTTGAGTCGGTTGGTTCTTGAGTAGGCTCCTGTGCAGGCTGTTCTGCCGGTGCAATTGTGTCGTTCTCGGTAGAGTCGGTTGCCATTACAAGACCCATTTCTGACTTAGCGCTGTTTGCGAATACACTGCTTACTGATACCATCACCATAGCTGCTATAGCTGCAAAAAATAACTTTTTCATAATCTTTATATTTTTAAGTTGTTAATGTTAATTGTTTACGCCATATAAAATGCAATGGGCGTGCCAACTTTTTACAACATTATCATAACTTACTGATTATCAGACCGTATAGTTATTTCATACAGAAGCGTGCCATATCTTAAAAGCGTGGAAACCTGTGGAACATGTGTGGAATAATTCCACACATTACCTATTGTTCGTTAGGAAACAACAACGCTCTATCACGCTTGGCTGCTGCATCTGTCCATTCTGATGGAACGAAGCGCCAGTTGCTATGTGGAGCAACATCTACCTTACCCTTTGCGCGTACATATTCTATTATATAGTCGCGCAGAGTGTGGTCGCCACGCCAAACAATACGACTCTCTAACTGGGCTTTCTCTATACCAGCTCCATTGGTAAGCAATCCACCACCGCCTGCAGCACGATAGCTGTTAACAGCCACACGATAATGGTGCGACTCGTCAAACGGTGTTCCGTCTGCCATACTTGTTATTGTTATGCGCTGTCCGGCAGGCTTGGTTACATCCACAATATAGTTTATTCCGGCTGCGCTGTCAAGATTGTAGAACGGAGTGGCAAGTCCAAAGAACTTGTCACGACCTGCATCACCGGTGTTTAAACGCAACAGATGATCGTCGGGAGATGTCATTGTGTTGGTCCAACGCTCATAACTATTCTCAAGATAACTCTTTATTTCCTTGCCCGTGAGGTCGACAACGCACAACTCGTTCTCATAACTGTACAGCTTGTACATATCGCTGAGTGTTGCCGCACCAGCCTTTACGGTTACATCAAACGACAATGGACTGGCAAACGACACATCTGCATGGCTAACCGAAAGCATAACGTCATGGATGAAGTCGACCAAAGAACTGTTGCCAAAGTAGCAATCGCGCGATGTCATAGACGATACGAAACTGCCCACCTCGGTGTCTACATATCGCTTAACCTCGTCTATCTGATTAGCGAAAGCCTTCATATAAGCCTCGTCCACCTTCTTCTGCGATATGTCTACAATGTTTACGCTAACCTTCTTGCTCTTTTTGTCAACCACAAACTCGGCATCAGCCACATTCATGGCATTATTGGCAGGGTTGACAATGATGGTTGTAGAGCCATCGCTGCTCTTTACTTCCTCGTAGTGTACAGCGTGGTCGTGACCATAGAATATAACATCAAAGCCTGGCACACGGCGCGCTATCTCAATGGTAGCATCGTTTAGGTTGCCATTGGTCTTGCTATGATCGTGTATGCCAGTGTGGAAGAGTCCGACAATGATATCGGGACGCTCGTTCTTCTTAACTATATCAATCCACTTTTGAGCCGACACAACGGCATCCTCAAAGTGCATTCCGCTCCATAATGTCTCCGATAGCCAAGACGGTACACCAGGTGTGATAAGTCCAATAACGGCTATCTTCACACCATCACGATTGAACACCACATACGGCTTGTAATAAGGCTGCGAGGTAGCGGTATTGGTGATGTTGGCACCAAGCATAGGACAATCAAGCTCCTTAACCCACTTGTCGTACACGGCATGACCGGTCTCTACATCGTGGTTGCCCATTGTATGCACATCGTAACGCATGTAGTTGCTAACCGACGAGGCTATGTTCTCGGTATCGGTACGTACATAATTATAATATGTAACCATGGGCTGCCCCTGCAACACGTCGCCTGCATCCATAAGCAACAAACGGTCGCCATAGATTGTACGCAATGAGTCGACATACGACGACACTCTTGCAAGCGAGCCACCTACGGGTTGCTGACGGATAAAGTCGTAAGGAAAGAAACGGCCATGCACGTCGGTCGTCTCTATCATTCTTATCTTCACTGTGCCACGTGCCTTGTTGCCGGCGTAAGTGGCTGTAGAGACAGCAAGCGACATGAACGCTGCTGCCATAATGTTTGCAATGCTTAATTTCATAATGCAAAGATACAGAAAACTTGTCAGCAACTTTCATCCCATAATGGTTAAAAATGAGGAAATATGGAATACACCATCAAAAAAGCCGAATAAGTTTGCTGATTTTGTTAAAAAGCTATAACTTTGCAAGTCACCCCTTTTATATATTTATATCAGGTATAACAACAAAAGCATGAAAAAGATTATTAGTGCAGCTATGACTGCCGCAATTGCATGCCCATTGGCAACAAATGCGCAGACCAAGCTCGACACAACAAAAGTGCAGAACATCAATGAAGTGGTGGTTAAGGCTGTGAGAGCCCCCAAGACATCACCATTCGCAGTAGCCAACATCAAGAAACAAGAGTTGAAGCAGTTTGCTACAACTGGCAGAGAATTGCCATTCCTTTTCGCACGCACACCAGGCGTTATTGCATGGAGCGAGAATGGAGTTGGTACAGGTACGACATACATGCGTATGCGTGGCGCAGCTGGAAGCCGTATCAACGTTACTGTTGACGGTGTGCCATTGAACTCGCCAGAAGACCAATGCGTATTTTGGGCAAACATGAACAGCTATGCTGCCCTTGCCGGCAGCGTACAGATTCAGCGTGGTATCGGAACATCTACCAATGGCGATGGAGCCTTCGGCGGCAGCATATCGCTTGCTACTGCAGCTCCATCACTTATACCTACTGTAGAGCTAACGGGGTCGTATGGAACTTTTAATACATGGAACACGGGCGTAAACTTCTCTACGGGCCTCATCAACAACCACCTTATATTCGATGGTGCTTATCATGAAACAAATACAGACGGATTTATACATGGCACATCAGGCCGTTCGGGTTCTTATTATGGCGGACTGACTTGGCTTGGCAACAATTTCAAGATTTCGTACAAGAACATTGGCAACTACGAGAAGACTGGTCAGGCTTGGAATGGTGTGGCTGCTTGCAACTATGATGGCGATACAAGTCTGCGCAACTATGGCATGATGAACTACCGCGACATGTACAACAACGGACTCGGCAAGTTCAACTCGCTATACGAGGAGCTTATATTCCCTGAAACAGAAGGCGGCAAGTTTACTACAAAGAGGTATCAACTGCGCGACGGATCGTATTGGGATAAGACTACCGACAACTTCTACCAGAACCACAACATACTAAACTTCACATGGCAGCCAAGCGAGCACTGGAGCCACAGCCTTACAGCCCACTACACCTACGGACGCGGCTACTACAAGGAGTTTAAACCCGAGAGCGAGCTGGGTAAGAAATATGGACTTAATATTTATGACAACGAGGGCAACCTCATCAAATCGGAGGTTGTACGCAAGAAGGGACTTACACAGAACAACTATGGTGCCCTGTACAACATTAACTACAAGGACGAGGCTTGGGATGTTATTGGCGGTTTAAGCATGCAGCTTTTCCGTTGCAACCACTGGGGATACCTTACCTATATTGCCAACGAGGATGTGGAGAAGCAATATCTAAAGAACGGCAAGTATAAGTACTATGACTCGGATGCCGACAAGAACGATTATAGCTGGTTTGTAAAGGCCAACTATACATTCGCTTCTAACTGGAATGTTTTTGCCGACTTGCAGATGCGCTGTGTAAACTATACTACAGACGGTGTGAACGACAAGTTTATCAAGACCAAGAAGGATGGCAAGAAATACTACGAGCAGCACAGACTCGATATAGACAAGAACTATTTCTTCGTAAATCCTAAGGCTGGCATAAGCTATACAGCTAACGGTCATAAGGCTTACGCATCATTGGCTTATGCCAACCGCGAGCCAGAACGCAACAACTTTACTGACAACGGCAACTATCCTACACCTAAGCCAGAACGTCTGCTCGACCTTGAATGGGGTTATCAGTACCAAGGCAAGCACTGGTATGCAGGTGTAAACTTCTACTATATGGACTACTTTAACCAGTTTGTACAGACTGGTGCAAAGAGTGATATAGGCGAGGCTCTTACTACAAACGTTAAGAGCAGCTACCGCATGGGAGCTGAACTGACTGCTGGATGGAATCCATTGCCTTGGATTTCGTTTGAGGGCAATGCAGCATTGAGCCGCAACAAGATTAAGAACTTTGACGAGTGTGTGGTGAGCTGGAATGCAGAGGCTGACGGCAGCTATACCGTACACAACCATTACGACAACTCTACGCTTGCATATTCGCCATCGGCTATACTCAACGGATTTGCTGATATACACTTCGCAGGTTTACGTTTCACATGGCATACTAACTTTGTAAGCAGCCAATATCTGGACAACTCGCAGAGCACAGACCGACAGCTGCCATGTTTCTCGCAGACCGATATCAATGCTACATATACATTGAATCTTTGCAAGGACATACTCGGCTTGAAGCAGATTGTACTTGGCGCTGACTTCAATAATATATTCAACCGCCACTACGCTGCATCTGGCTATGTATACTACGATTGGTACAACGACAGCAAACGCTCGTCTACACTGGCTTACATACCAATGGCAGGATTCAACTGCATGGGGCATGTCAGTCTGAAGTTCTAACAACATACTTATGACAGAGTTCATATCACAACATTGGCTCGACATATTCACCACGATACTCGGCATAATATACCTTGTGCTCGAGTATCGTGCGAGTATTGCCTTATGGATTGTAGGCATTATCATGCCTGCACTCGACATCTACCTGTATTGGACACACGGTCTGTATGGCGATGCTGGCATGGCTGTATACTACACCCTTGCAGCTGTATATGGCTATGCAGTTTGGCAGTTTGGCAAGAAACAAGGACAGACAGACAAACAACCATTGCCTGTAACACATATGCGCAAGTCGCTCTATCTGCCTGCATTCGTATTCTTTGCTGTGGCATGGGGCATCACCTACTATGTACTTAAGGAGTTTACCAACTCTACCGTTCCACTGCTCGATGCATTCACCAATGCCATGAGTTTTGTTGGACTCTGGGCTTTGGCACGCAAGTATGTGGAGCAATGGCTCTTCTGGATTGCAGTTGACGCCATATGCTTCTATCTGTACGTAATAAAGGGCATACCCTTCAAAGCCGGTCTGTATGGCCTGTATACTGTAATAGCAGTCATGGGTTACCTCAAGTGGAAACGAATGGCAGCCAATAATAAATAAACATCTTATCATATGTCTTGCAACCTACTACTTATTAGACACGGCGAAACCGTGGACAATGTGAACCGCATAATGCAAGGTCAAACACCTGGCAGATTGACTGACAACGGTGTAGAACAGGCACGTTTGCTTGGCAAACAACTTGCACATAAACATATTGACGCCTTTGTATCGAGCGACTTAAAGCGTGCTGTTGATACGTGTATAGAGATTGCCGCTCCACATTTCAACGGCGACAAAGACAAGGCTCTTGCAGCTATCGACCAAACTAAATTGTTACGCGAGCGCGACTGGGGCAGCTTTACTGGCCGATTCATACCCGACCTTAAAGATGCCAAATGGACTGACGACATCGAGTCGCAAGACGATATGTTGCAACGAGCAGCCAAGTTTATAGACTATATACGACGCAACTACGACGGAAAGACGGTGGCTGCTGTGGGACACGGCATTATAAACAAGGCTATACAGGCTGTATTCTACGGCAAAGAAATGAGAGACATAAAGAAGATGGACAACGCCGAAATAAGACGACTGTCATTATAAAAGAACTTTCTCTATAGATTGGTACGGATAAGAATGCCGTACCTATTAGCATTAAAAAAGTGCGGACCCTGCTTTGCAGAAGTCCGCACTTAACGCATAAAAGAATTGATTTGAATTTAAATCCTGATATATCTTTTAACCATTTCTACCTATTAATGTATCTATTGACAACTACTATTAATATCTATATATCATACCAATCGTTCAATCATTGCTTTTATTCGTTATTTATACATTAATCATCACTTATTGTTGCCAATTATATATTAGTGTTGTTACTTTTATCTGCGACTGCCAAACGAGCCTCTTGACGGTGCATTGCCACCTGAAGAGTTGCCACGTGAAGGTGAACTAAATGTGCCACTGCTACGACCTGAACCAAATGAACCTCCCCTACTGCTTCCAAATGATGATGAAGGCTGACTATAACGCGGTGTGAATGTTGGACGAGGACTGCTGTTAGTACGTGGCGACTCGTAAGTAGACTGTTGTCTTACAGTTGTACGTGTACTGCTTTCGCGCGTTCCAAACGAACCATTACCATTTCTCATAGAATTGACACGATCGCCCACTGCACCTCCATTGCGATAACCGTTATTGCCATTATTTACATTCGGGGCATTATTGCGATTGCCAAAGCTTCCGTTGCCACGATTGCCAAAGCTTCCGTTGCCACGATTGCCGTTATTACCATTATTGCGATTGCCAAAGCTATTGTTATTGTTCTGCTTAACCATTCCAGCAGGACGATTGCCAAAACTCTGACGATTGCCACGTCCATAATCACCACGGTCGAAACCATCACGCATACCAAAATAATTTTTGCCATGACGTGGCTTGAAATCACGTCCATGATACCATGAACGACCGTTATTGTGATGCCAAGAATGGCCTCCGCAATAGCTTACATATACACGCGGACGACTAAAGTAGAAATAGTCACGATACGGATAACGTGCGTATATACCAAATCGCCAATAGCCGCCACTATAGTATAGAGGGCGATAGAAGTAGGCAGCATCGCAGAAAGCACGGTACTGCCAATCGAGCAGAATGTAGCTTAAGTCGAGGTTGCGATAGCGCCAGTAAGAGCCATAGAGGTCGTCTACTGTATTGACACTCATCAGATAGTCGAGGTTTATCTCATAAGCAGCCTCATACTGGGCATCAGTCATATTAAGCTCATATGCCATCTTGTCGGTGAGAAACAGAGCCTGCTGACGAGCCTGCTCGTAACTCATTGCATTTGCCGTAAACGTAAGCGTAAGCAACAAAGCCATTATAGATATAAACCTTTTCATAATATCGTTGTTTTATTTGTTCGACGTATAATGTTGTTTCTTTACACTTGCAAAGTTAGCAATACATAACAACACAACAAAAGGATTTTCCCTAAACACATGGGGGAAAATCCCTATAAGACTCAAAACTGTCAATAAGTCAAAAAAAACGCAACCTTTGTTGTTCATATAAATAATAATGTATATATTTGTTGGTATTATGAAAACCTTAGCAAGTTCTTTGCTCCGAGCACTGTGCGCTATAGCAGTCGGAGCGTTGCTCGTTAAATATCGCGAGCAGACAGTAGAGTGGATTACAATAGCCATTGGCGTATTGTTCTTCGTGTCGGGAGTATTCTCGTGTGCCACATACTTTGTAGCACGCGGCAAGAAGTCGGACATTGAGGTATACGATGCTGACGGCCGCAAGCTTACGGTCACACGTCCGGTATTCCCCATCGTAGGATTAGGTAGCCTTATACTTGGCATAATACTTACCATTATGCCCATGGCTTTTGTGAGCTACCTTATGTATCTGCTTGCCGCTATCCTTATATTAGGAGCGGTGAGCCAGTTTGTTAATCTTATAGCAGCATCACGCATTGCTCACATAGGCTTATACTTTTGGGTAATGCCCGCCCTTACGCTTTTAGTGGGTCTTAATGCCATAATATCGCCAACAAGCATTGCCTCGGCACCGCTGTTTGTAATAGGCTGGACCATGATTGTGTATGGAGTCGTAGAAATGCTCAATGCAATAAAGATATACCAATTGCAGCGTTTCGTTGAGCGCAACTCGCATAAGATGCCTACAACAACAACCCAAGACACGGCAAACGATACTGATGATACTGAAAAAAACAAATAGAATACTTAAGACTAAAATAAAACATTCTACTATGACAAAAACCATTAAATTTACAATGCGTCATATATTGACGCTGATGTTTGCACTTGTATGTTGCCTACAAATATCGGCTGCCGACGACTTCGACACCTTTATGAAACGTATACGCAAAGACTCACGCCGCAACCCTAATGTGGAGAAGTGGCTTAAACTGTATGATGCCGAGAAGGGTTCGTTTAGCGATATCGACTACTCGCGTAACGACATAACCAACTGGCCACCACAAAAGCATCTTGAACGACTTGAAGATTGGGCTGCAGCATATGTAAACGAAAAGAACAAGCACTATGAAGATGAGGCGCTTGCCGATAACATCATCAAAGCGCTGCAATTTTGGCAAGACACCAACCCTAACTGTAAGAACTGGTGGTTCAACCAAATAGCCGAGCCTCAGGCTCTTGGCATTATTCTAATACAGATGCGCGCTGGAAAAAAGCAAGTACCTCAAGAACTTGAAGCTGCCATACTTAAGCGTATGCTTACAGATGGAGGTGATCCAGCAAAATGGACTGGTGCCAACCGCACAGATATATGCCTTCACTGGATTTACCGTTCGTGCCTTGAGCGCAACGAGAAAGATATGCAGAAGGCTATGCAATTGGTATTCGACCCCATACGCTATACCACAAAAGAGGGTTTTCAGCACGATGGCTCTTACTTTCAACATGGCACACAGCTATACATTGGCGGATATGGCGACGAGATACTAAAGGGTGTAACCCAGGTGGCGATGTATGCTCTTGGCACTCAATATGCTTTGGACAACGACAAGGTGCAGCTATTGAGCCACTTTATGCGCGAGACTTATTACCCCTCTATACGTGGCAAGTATATGCTGTATGATGTTATGGGCCGCAGTATGAGCCGCGTTAACATGCTAAATAAAAGTAGCAAGGCACTATTTGCACGCCGAATGATAAAGCTCGACCCTACGCATGCCGATGAGTTTAAGCAGATTGTAGAGCGTCTTACAGGTAAGCAACCTGCGTCGTATGCAGTAAAACCTACGCACAACCATTACTTCCGCGCCGACTATACAATGCATGTGCGCAAGGGATACACTTTTGATGTGCGAATGGTGTCCAACCGCACTTCTCGTCTTGAGTATGGCAATAAGGAGAACCTTAAGACCTACTTTGTGTCAGACGGTTGCAACGCTTTGGTGAAGAATGGAGACGAATACTTCAATATATTCCCTGCATGGAATTGGACACGTATACCTGGTACCACAGCACCACAAATGTCTGAAGTGCCACTTGCACAACACGATTGGCAACAGGAGGGAACATCACAGTTTGCAGGTGGTGTTACCGATTCTATCTACGGTGCTACAGCTTACGCCTACGATGATACTTGGGCTGGCATTAATACAAAAGCAAAGAAGGCATGGTTCTTCTTCGACAACGAGATTGTGTGTCTTGGATCTGGCATTACATCGACTAACGACAACACGGTACTTACTACACTAAACCAGCGTCTTGCACAAAAGACCGATGCCGTGCTTTATGCTGAGGGCAATAAGGTGGTAACAGCTAAAGATGGCGACCATATCAAGGCTTCTAACATCAACTGGGTTAGCCACGACGGCACTGGTTATGTATTTCCTAATGGTGGCAATGTGATGCTCGACTTCGATACACAAAAAGGCAACTGGAAGGATATTAACCGCAGTATGCCTAACCGCGAGGAAACTTATCAGGTTTTAGCTCTATCTCTTGACCACGGCATTAAGCCTGCAGATGCCTCATATGCCTACATCGTAGTGCCTGAGGCTGGCGATGCAAAGTCGCTTGATGCCTACTGCAAGAAACAGCATGTCAATATACTAAGCAACACTACCGACATTCAGGCGGTTGAGCAGACAGATCTCGGCATATGGCAGGCTGTATTCCACAAGCCTTCTACTCTCAATGCACGCAACATTACACTTACTGTCGACAAGCCTTGTATTGTTATGGTGCGTCGCCACAACAATGGCAACGTAACGCTGCATGTGGCCGATCCGGCACAGAAGCAGGAACCTATAAACGTGGAGATTAAGCTTAAGGGTAGCCTTAAAAAGGCTGTTAAGCAGATGTGCGACTTTACTGGCACAGGCATATACGCTGGTCAGACTAAGGTATACAAGCTGAAGTAAACTGGAAAATCAACATGAAATAACGGTCATTACACAAGAATTAATAGCTTGTATAATGACCGTTTATTTGTTTATTAATAATATTTATTGGCAAAAAGTTGCAAATATCTATTGATTTTATTGGCAAAAAGTTGCAAATATCTATTGATTTTATTGGCAAAAAGTTGTATTTTTGCAAACAAAACCCAAGAAAAAAGTTGTTTATATAGCAGTAATTTATTAGAAAAGAGGTATAAGACAAGTAACAATTAATGGTCATTACTCGACAAATAAAGTAAACGGTCATTACACGAGAATTAATAGCTTGTGTAATGACCGTTAATTTGTTTATCGTATGACATTAATATATAATAGGTATATTATGCATTCAGTCCTTCGATAAATTTCTTCATCTCAGCCTCGTGCTCCTTAGCCTTGAGGAAGAGATGCCACTGGTTCTTGGCACGTACGAGGTTGTGCTCAGGATACTTGCACTTCCAATAGTGGTCGCCATTGAGATAGTCCCAAAGGAATCGTACTGCCTGCATATATGGGAACAATTCAGCAGCGTAAGGAAGAAGCGAAATCTCGAGAGGTGTAAGGAATGATGAAGCCGACTCAATGTATCCACGTGTGAAAGCTTCGAAGATATCCATACGAAAGTCTATCTTGTCAAACTCAGGCGAATCCTCGGCAATAGTATTGGCACCAGTGCGCAAGAAGTCACCATAATCGCTAACAAAGAGCGATGGCATAACAGTATCGAGGTCGATAACACAGAGCACACGGCCTTCCTTATCAAACATCATGTTATTCACCTTTGTATCGCAATGGCAAACATGCTTCTTAAGTTTGCCTTCACGGAAAAGACGCTCGCCAAGGCACATCTCCTCGCTATACTTCTCAAGTTCATCAATAAAGTCTTTAACACCAGCTACACGTCCGGCACGGTCTTCCTTTACTGCCTGACGCAATTGGTCGCGACGCAACTCCATATTATGGAAGTTAGGTATTGTCTCGCCAAGACGGTCGGTAATATCTGCAACCTGAGCCTCAAACTTACCAAATGCCTTACCTGCATGATATGAATACTCTGGGTTAACTGTCTCTACAGTGATGGCATCAGGAATAAAGATAGACATACGCCAGAACGTGCCGTCCTCGGTCTTAATGTATGTCTTGTCGTTGTCGGCCTTTACGAAAGTCAATACACGACGGTCGATATCGTCGGCACCTTCCTTCTCAAGCTGTTCGCGGATGTGTGTAGTTACCTCATAGATATTATGCTGCAAGAGGTCTACATCAGTAAATATAGAGTCGTTGATGCGCTGCAAAACATAGTCGGGTGCATCTGGCTCAACGGTGTTCACTTTGTAAGTGTCGTTAATGAGCCCATTGCCCAACGGCTTAACTTCAGAAACGGTGCCTTTAATGTTGAAATGGCTGATAATTTGGTTGAGATTGTTCATTTTATAGCTTGTTTTTAAAATAAATCAGATTTAATGTAGTTAATTATATAGATATTGCGTCATAATATTATAATATGTGTGACGCATTTGCAAAAATACGTAAAAACATTCTTAGTACAAAACTTTGACGGTCATTTAACAATAAATAATATGAAGAAAATCTTAATTTCACTCTTATTTGCGTTGGCTTCTGGTGTTTGCGCCAATGCACAGTTGCTTTATCGTGTATCGGGTGCCGACCTTAAGAAGCCTTCTTATGTGTTCGGTACTTTCCATCTTGCCAACTCTCCATTTGCCGAAGGGATTAATGGCGTACGTCAGGCTCTCGACTCTACCGACCAGGTTTATGGTGAGTTGAATTTTGATTTTATGCTTAATCCTGACAGTATGCAGGTGATGCAAAAACATATGCTCCTGCCTGAGGGCAAGACATTAAAGACTGTACTCACAGCCGATCAGTATAAGAAACTTGATGCTGTATTGGTCGACTTTATGGGTGTTGGACTAAGCAATCCTATGGTGGCTCAGCAGATGGGACAATTGTCACCTGCCACTCTGCTTACTCAGTTGCAAGTGTTGCAGTATATGAAGGCACATATGGGCGAGTTTGATCCTACCAACCTTATCGACCAGTACTTCCAGAAGCAAGCAAAACAAAACAATGAGAAAGTAGATGGACTTGAGACTCTTTCGTTCCAAGCCAACCTTCTTTACGGCACACCTCTTAAGCGACAGATTGAGCAACTCGACTGCTTCCTTAACAATCTTGACTATTATGCACAGCTTACCGAGCGTATGGCTAAGGCTTATTATGCACAGGATCTAAAAGGATTGCTTGATGTAATGAACGAGAAGTTTAACACTACATGTGATGCCACACCTGACGAGACAGCTAAGCTAATAGACAACCGCAATGTTGATTGGGCAAGCCGCATGCCTGCCATTATGAAGACTGCTCCAACATTGTTTGTTGTAGGCGCTGGTCATCTGCCGGGTGATAAAGGTGTATTGAAACTGTTGCAGAACAAGGGATATACAGTAGAGGCTGTTAAGTAAAAAATACAATTAAGCCTAACGTATATTCTTACCGAATACAATATAGGCGGTATGGCTTGTAGCCATACCGCCTTAATGTTAGCTCATTAAAGCTAACGCTTATATATAACTATTTTACTTAACCTGAATAACAAGATACTTGCTTGTAGACCAGAACAACTGCGGGTTGTTGATGCGAAGCACATACATCTTGTTGGCGTCACGCTGCAATGTGTACGAGCTTGACGGATGCATGGTCAATATCTTAGCCGACTTAGAATAGAGCTTTACCTCCTTCTCTATACGGATGTCTATCTTGGTGAAGTAGTTCTTGTTGAAGTTCGACTCCAGAACATGCGAACCGTCTATAATGTGCTGGTTCTTAAGTTCCTTCTTTGTACCAAACACATACCATGCGGTATTGAGCTGCTTGTCTTGAGCATTAATGGTCTCTGTCTTCTTAGACGATTCTGTCTGCAATGAAGACACATTGTCGTTAAGCGAATTTACTGTCTTGTCGAGTTCGGCAATATGGATATCCTTAGCATCAAGCTCGGCACGTAGTTGGCGCAATTCCTGATCCTTACTGTCAAGCTGCTTAACAAGGTCTTCTATACTTTTGCGCAACTGATCGCCCTTAACACTCGACTCGCGCATCTGCTGACGCAACTTCTCTATAAGAGCGCGGTTCTGCTTCATTGTACTCTGAATGAACTGGATGTTCTCTACAATCTGGCGGCGCTTGTTGGCACCTTCGCCATCCTTTACAATGTTCACTCTATTCTCAGCCTCGTTAATCTCGCGCAAACCCTCTTGTATCTGGTTGAACGTCTCCATCATGTCATTGATTTCGTTGTCCTTCTGCGAGATAATCTTCTGTAATGAGTCGTTTTGCTCGAAGTTCTCAGTCTGTGGCTTCTTTTGGTTACCTCCGCACGAAGCGAACACTGCTAAAGCCAATGCAAATAGTAAAAAAGAAACGTTTTTCATATTTGTCTGATTTTTATTAGTTATTACTATTGTATATGGTCACAATTTGGTTGCAAACATCTACTCTTCATTCTCTGCCGAATCCCTAAACTTCTTCTTTTTGAACTCTTCGGGTGCCGCCTCGCGCATAGCATAGCGTTCCTTATTGCTCAGTTTGGGCTTCTTTTCCTTGGCTTGCGCCTTCAATGCCTTAAGAGCCGACATCTCGCCCTCGCCGCATCCTGCTACCACTATCACTATCTCGCCACGTGGTTCGGTAGATTGAAAGTGATTGATTATTTCTTTAAGAGAGCCTCGCACACTCTCCTCATGTATTTTGGATATCTCGCGACATACGCTGGCTTGGCGATCTTCGCCAAAGACAGAGGCAAACTGCTCTAATGTCTTTACCAATCGATATGGTGACTCATAGAATATCATAGTACGAGTCTCCATGCGCAAAGCATCAAGCAAAGTCTGACGTCCCTTCTTCTGTGGCAAAAAACCCTCAAAGCAGAAACGGTCGCAAGGCAATCCCGACGATACTATAGCTGGAACAAAAGCTGTTGCTCCCGGCAAGCATTGCACGGTTATTCCTGCCTTAGCAGCCTCACGAGATAGAAAGAATCCAGGGTCGCTAATACCTGGAGTGCCTGCATCACTTATAAGCGCAATGGTTTCTCCCGCCTTAAGACGCTCCACAATAGAGGCACTTGTGCCGTGCTCATTAAACTTGTGATGCGATGCAAGACGGTTCTTTATGCCGAAGTGCTGTAGCAATATGCCTGATGTGCGTGTATCTTCTGCAAGCACCAGGTCGGCTTCTTTCAATATACGGATGGCACGCATTGTCATGTCCTCCATATTTCCCACCGGAGTGGGCACAATGTACAATATACCCATATTAGGCGACAAATATAGCTATATTAATCAAGAACAACAAAAAAACAGACTGTTTCTTTGCAATTTTTAAAACGTCTTTGTAATTTTGCACCTATCATGACAGTAAATTTAGTGGGCGAACAGCATCGCCAAGGTAGAATAGAAGTGATATGCGGATCGATGTTCTCTGGCAAGACCGAGGAATTGATACGCCGTATGAAGCGTGCAAACTTTGCGCGCCAGAGAGTTGTTATATTCAAGCCACAGATAGACAAGCGCTATTCTGAGAAGAATGTAGTGAGCCACGACCGCAATGCCATTCCGTCGACACCGATAGCAAAGGCTGCCGAGATACTGACAAGTTTGAGCCGCAACGACAATGGAGCATTCGATATAGAAGTTGTGGGCATCGACGAGGCTCAGTTCTTTGATATGGAGCTGGTGGATATCTGCAACACTCTTGCCAATAATGGCGTGCGTGTTATCATTGCTGGTCTGGACATGGACTTCAAAGGCACTCCATTTGGGCCTATTCCTTCGCTATGTGCTATAGCTGATGAGGTGACAAAGGTTCATGCTATATGCGTAAAGTGTGGTGCACTTGCCTATCTTAGCCACCGTCTTGTACACAACGACAATCAGGTACTCATTGGGGAACAAACCGAATATGAGCCGTTGTGCAGGGAATGCTATAATAGAGTGAAAAGTGAAGAGTGAAAAGTGAAAAGGGCATACAATTTACACAACAAAAAATCAACAATATGGCAGAACAAAAGATAACATTCGACAAACTTGTAAGGTGGGTCGGCTCTGGCTCGCTTGTACTGGCAGTGCTCTACATTACAAACTATCTTAGCAGTGTGTTGCTGCCATTTTTCATTGCATGGCTCTTTGCCTACTTGCTCTACCCTATGGTAAAGTTTATTCAATACCGTATGAAGGTGAAGGTTAGGGCTCTTGCCATAATCATTGCTATGCTGATTGTACTGAGCGTCATCGGACTTATGATTTACTTCATAATTCCTCCTATGATAGACCAGTTTCAGAAGCTGTACGGCTATCTTATGCATTGGCTACACCAAACTACACACACCAACGACCTTACTACTCTTGTAAAGCAATGGCTTGAGCGAAACCAAACAGATATAGAACAGTTCTTCAAAAGTAGCGACTTTAAGGAGACTCTTAGAAACACCATGCCTAAGGTGTTTGCATTTATAAGCCAAACCGCCACCGTGGTGATGAGTATCACGGCCTCGTGTATCACCTTATTATATATGTTCTTCATTCTGCTCGACTACGAATTTCTTACAACCAACTGGATTAAGATATTCCCCAAGAAGAACCGACCTTTCTGGCACGCACTTGCAGGCGATGTAGAACGCGAGCTTAACAACTATATACGTGGACAGAGTCTTGTAGCGCTGTGTATGGGCATAATGTTCTGCATAGGCTTCAGCATAATGGACTTCCCCATGGCCATTGGCTTGGGCATACTGATTGGCGTAATGGACCTCGTGCCATATCTGCACACATTCGCCATCATCCCAACTGCCTTCCTGGCAATGCTAAAGGCTGCCGACACAGGACAGAATTTCTGGATGGTGTTTGGACTTGCAGTCGGTCTGTTCATTGTTGTTCAGATTATAACCGATATGATTGTAACACCTAAGATAATGGGCAAGGCTATGGGTCTGAACCCTGCTATACTGCTGCTGTCATTATCGGTTTGGGGTGCGCTGTTAGGCTTCATCGGACTGATTATAGCACTTCCTCTAACCACTCTGCTCATTGCTTATTGGCAACGATATGTTACAAAGGAGCATCAAATAGAATAAAAATCACACCTATATTATTCGATACTTCACCTACTTTGCTCGTAATTTCCTCTCAAATAATTTGCCCGTATCGAATTATTGCAGTAATTTTGCACACAGATAGAATGATGTGCAACACTATTAGTAGGCACATATATAATTTAGTAGGCACATATATAATAAGGTATAAAGAACAAAAAGGAAGGTAGGTAATTGTTATGTCAATATCCAAGACTCGGCAAAAACTCGTTGATGTGGCAAGGCAACTGTTCGCCAAAAACGGCATAGCCAACACCACTATGAACGACATAGCTGTGGCATCAGGAAAAGGACGCCGCACGCTGTATACATATTTCAACCGAAAGGAAGACGTGTACTCGGCTGTTATCGAGGCTGAATTGGAACGACTTTCAGATAAACTCGACGAGGTGGCTGCTATGAAGATGCGCCCACAAGACAAGATTATCGAGCTAATATACACCCACCTAAGCATGATACGCGAAACTGTGGTGCGCAACGGAAATCTTCGTGCCGAGTTCTTTCGTAATATATGGATGGTGGAAAAGGTGCGAAAGAAGTTTGATGAGGACGAAATTGAATTGTTCCGCAAAGTATATAGCGAGGGCAAACTTGACGGAGAGTTCGATATCGACAACGTTGACCTTGTGGCCGACATAACACACTATTGTATCAAAGGTCTTGAGGTGCCATTCATATACGGACGTATCGGACACGGCATGACCGAAGAAGCGTCGAAGCCGCTTGTTGCTAAAGTGGTATACGGTGCATTAGGAAAAAGAATTAATAATTAATTAATAAACTACAATTAATAATTAAAAGAAAATGGGATTATTAACAGGTAAGACTGCCATCATCACTGGTGCAGCCCGCGGCATCGGAAAAGCTGTCGCTATGAAATTCGCCCAAGAAGGCGCAAACATCGCATTCACCGACCTCGTGCTTAACGACGACATGGCTGCCGGACTTGAGGCTACACGTAAGGAAATCGAGGCTCTCGGCGTTACCTGCCGCGCATATGCCGGCAATGCTGCCGACTTTGAAGAGACAGAGAAGACTGTTAAGCAGATACATGCTGACTTTGGCTCTGTAGACATTCTCGTAAATAACGCTGGTATCACAAAGGACGGTCTGATGCTCCGCATGTCGGAAGCTCAGTGGGATGCTGTACTTAACGTAAACCTTAAATCGGCATTCAACTTTATCCACGCTTGCTCTCCTATCATGCTTCGTCAGCGCAATGGCTCTATCATCAACATGGCTTCTGTTGTAGGTGTTCACGGCAACGCAGGCCAGTGCAACTATGCTGCTTCTAAGGCTGGTATGATTGCCCTCGCCAAGTCTATTGCTCAGGAGCTCGGTCCTAAGGGTGTACGTGCCAACGCTGTTGCTCCAGGATTCATCGAGACAGCCATGACAGCACAGCTCTCTGAGGATATCCGCAAGGATTGGATGAAGAAGATTCCTCTCCGTCGTGGCGGTAAGCCTGAGGACATCGCTAATGTTTGCGCATTCCTCGCTTCGGATATGTCAAGCTATGTTAGCGGTCAGGTTATCCAGATCGATGGCGGCATGAACATGTAATAAACAATAAGTTTCAAAATAAAGAAGGTAGGAGGGTATGGCGAGCCATATCCTCCTACTTAATTTCATACCCTAACTCTTATGAACGTAGTCTACGAAGACAACCACATTATCATCGTCAACAAACAGAGCGGCGAGATAGTACAGGGCGACAAGACTGGCGACACTCCGCTCTCCGACATCGTTAAGCAATACATCAAGGAGAATTATAATAAGCCGGGCAATGTGTTCCTCGGAGTGGTACACAGATTGGACCGACCGGTTAGCGGATTGGTTGTGTTTGCCAAGACATCCAAGGCCTTATCTCGTCTCAACGAGATGTTCCGTACGGGCGACGTGCACAAAACCTACTGGGCTATTGTCAAGAAGAACGACATTGCACCAGAGGCCACACTTACCGACTGGCTTACACGCAACGAGCGACAAAACAAAAGCTATGCACACAACCGCGAGGTGCCAGGTGCCAAGAAAGCTGTGTTGAGCTATAAGGTACGCAGCATGTCTGACAACTATATGTTGCTTGAGGTACGGCTTATGACTGGACGACATCACCAAATTCGCTGTCAGCTTGCACACATGGGCTGTCCTATAAAGGGCGACCTGAAATATGGTTCGCCTCGAAGCAATCCCGACGGTAGCATATCGCTTATGTCGCGCCGAGTGGAGTTTGTACATCCCGTATCCAAGGAAACAATAGCTGTTGAAGCACCTGTACCCGACGACCGCCTTTGGCAAGCTTTGGCGCAGAATGCAGACTAACAACAAAACATTTTATCCCAACAACATCGCATCTATATAATGAACCGCACTTTTCAACATAAGATATCCATACAGGCTATTGCCGCGGTGGTTCTGCTTGCGGCATGCGCCTTGATGCTGTTTCTAAACCGCACGGGCATAACGCCTCTTTTAGGTATGGTGCTCTTGATTATTGGAGCTGCTGCCGTAGACCGCACAGTGCATACCGAATACATTATGACTCCAGACAACAAACTCGTTATATCGCGTGGACGAATAGCCAAGCCTATTGTTGTAAACATTGAGGATATCGTGGCTGTGCGACCCGTACGCGGACTACTATTTGTGGCGAGTCATATTGTAATAGAATATGGTGCGGGACACTTTACATCGGTGCAACCTGCCGATAGCGAAGGATTTGTTAAGGAGCTGAAACGCAGGTTGCAACAAAGCGACTCCACAATTGAATAAGCCTGATAGAACAATGGCTGTTTCACGATAAACAATAGTTGAAGAGCCCACAGAAACAATAAAACAAATGAAACTTTTTTATTCACGATATATATATACGCTTGTCGCATTGCTGATGTCGTTGGCTATGGCAAATGCTCAAGACGTTACCGAATATGACGATGAACAAGGCATAGACACCATCGACTCGCTTGGCGTAGATACATTTGAGGTGGCAAGACAGGCATTGCCTTGGGACCAGACTGTGCGCAAACATCTCGACCACTTGCTCAATCATGAGATGTTCAATACATCTCAAGTGGGCATTATGGTGTACGACCTCGATGCCGACTCTACAATCTATGCACATGGCGAACGCCAGTTGCTTCGACCTGCCTCAACAATGAAGGTTATTACAGCCATTACTGCAATTGACAAGTTGGGAGGCAGCTACCGCTTCAAAACCGAACTATGCTATAAGGGAGAGGTGGCCAACAACACGCTTAATGGCAATGTATATTGCGTGGGAGGATTTGATCCACGATTCAACATAGACGATATGCGCGCCTTTGTAGAGGGCATACGCAAGATGGGAGTTGACACTATACGTGGCAATATATACGCCGACAAGACTATGAAGGATGCCGACACTCTTGGAAACGGATGGTGTTGGGACGACGACAACCCAATACTCTCGCCGCTACTTATCAGTAGAAGGAATGTATTTGCCGAGAGATTTGTACACGAACTACAAAAAGCCGGCATTGTTGTAGAAGGCATTATAGGCGAGGCACGACGTCCTGAAGACGCCTATTGCATAACCAGCCGATTCCACTCTATCGACCAAATTCTGATGAAGATGCTTAAGGAAAGCGACAATCTGTATGCCGAATCGATGTTTTACCAACTTGGCGCTGCTGCCGGACATCAGCCTTCTACTGCAAAGAACTCGGCTGCTGTAATCGACCGACTTATACGTAAGGTTGGTCTTGACCCTAAGCGATACAGCATAGCCGATGGTTCGGGACTGTCGCTATACAATTATTTATCGGCCGAACTGGAGGTGCGCTTCCTTAGATACGCATTCCAGAACAACAACATCTATCTGCACCTACACCCGGCCTTGCCTATAGCTGGCGAAGACGGAACATTGCGCTCGCGTCAGCATGGCACCTTTACCAAAGGCAACGTGTATGCCAAGACGGGCACCCTTACCGGTATATCGTCGCTGGCTGGATATTGTACTGCCGCCAACGGACACCGACTGGCTTTTGCTATAATAAACCAAGGTGTGATGCATCGTGCTAATGGCAGAGCATTCCAAGATAGAGTGTGCACCGTGTTGTGCCAACCGTAGACCAATCGTGGGCAACCACCATGTTTGATTAAACCCTTAAGATTATGGACCAAATTACTAAGTACATTGAAGAGTTGTTGGCTTATACCACCTTGTCGGGTGGTTGGCTGTCGTTTGTCACAATGTTTGCGCTGTGTGCCGTAACTGCATTGGTGGCTTGGCTGGTATATATGCTGTGCATCAAGGTGGTGACACCATTATTGGTGCGCATCACCAAACATACAGATATGATATGGGACGACTATCTGCTCAATCCTCAGGTGCTACACTCGGCTTGCCATGTTGTGCCAGCCATTGTTGTATGGCAGATGTTGCCGCCTCTATTCATCGCCAATCACGTAATACAGACACTTGCATCCAAGGCCACGGCAATATATATAACCATTACTGTAATGCGACTTGCCATTACCTTTATAGGATCATTCAAGCTCTTCGACTCCGAAAAGGATCATCGCACGGCAGCGCAACAATACTTCCACTCATTCTGTGGCGTGCTTAAGATTGTGGTTCTGTTCCTTGGCATCATTGTTATTATAGCTATAGTTATAGACCGCAGTCCGCTGACGCTTCTTGCCGGATTGGGTGCCACATCGGCTGTACTGATGTTGGTGTTCAAGGACTCTATAACGGGTTTGGTAGCCGGAATACGTCTCACAAGCAACAATATGGTGAGCAAGGGCGACTGGATTACGGTGGATAAGTTAGGAGCCAACGGTGTGGTTGAGGACATAACGCTGTCTACTGTCAAGGTGCGCAACTTCGACAACACTATTGTTACGCTGCCTCCGCAAAAGCTTATAGAAGACTCGTTCCAGAACTGGCAAGGTATGCAGCAAAGCGGCGGACGCCGAGTGACACGTATGATATACATCGACTTCCACTCTATCGGCATTGCCGACGACAATCTTAAGCAACGCCTTGTTGAACGCAAACTGATAAACAAGGCTGATATGCACAGCAACGTTGTCAATCTTACACTCTTCCGCAATTACATCGAATGGTGGATATACAACAATAAGGAGGTGAATACCGACCTTACATTTATGGTACGCCAGTTGCAACCCACCAACACCGGTCTGCCTATTGAGGTGTACTTCTTCCTTAAGAACAAGGAATGGAAGACGTACGAGCACAACCTGGCAGAGATAATGGAGAGAATATATGCGTTTGCACCAGAATTTGGACTGAAGATTTATCAACGCGAATAAAACATAAATAGAGCACTCACCGAACTTTCGAAAGTTCAGTAATTTAATATAAATCTCCGTTCCGTGTCACGGAATGTACATTCCACGTCACGGAACGGAGATTTTAAATGCTTAAAAGAATAATTTATTATACACTACCAAACAATACCTCATGGCACTCATGTCATGGGGTATTTTCATTTAATTCAACATGAATCATTTTTCTTGTTTTCTTCGCACTTTCAAAATAATAGTTTATCTTTGCAAGCATATAAAAAATACAAAATAGCTATGGGTTATTCTAACAGGAAGTCGCAACTTTTGTGCATCTAAACTATTAAACATATGACCAAAGAAATAAACATACATCAACTTCTATTAGGCGGTGAACGTGTAACGCTCGAATGCAAGAAAGCAACGAAAGGTGTACCAACTTCTCTTTGGGACACCTATTCCGCTTTTGCCAACACTTATGGTGGTACCATTCTATTGGGTGTGGTTGAGCACATGGATGAGCATGACAAGGCCAAGCGATTTGAGATAGTAGGTGTTGAAGATGCCGACAAAATTCGCAAGGACTTGTGGAATATTGTCAACAGCAAAGAGAAAGTGAATGTAAATCTTTTGCATGATGACGATATACAGACAATAGATTTTGATGGTAAAGAAATCATTGCCATCAATGTTCCTCGTGCAGATTATACAATCCGCCCTGTATATATCAATAACAATCTGTCAAGAGGAACCTTCAAGCGCAACCATGAAGGCGACTATCATTGCACTGAACAAGAATTGAAGATGATGCTTCGTGATGCCAATGAGGCAGGCAACGACAGACTGATTTTGGAGTATTACACGATGGATGATATCGATATTCCTACCTTGGAACGTTATCGTATCATGTTCAAGACTGACAACCCAGATCATATATGGAATGAACTTGACCACAAGGAGTTTTTGAAACAACTTGGAGGATATGCTATAAATCGAAAGGAAGGAACAGATGGCTTGACAATGGCAGGATTGCTAATGTTTGGCAAGGGGCTACCAGTGCGCGAGCGATTCGACAATTTGCGAATGGACTATATTGACAAGTCGCATTTAATAGGCGACCAACGATATAGTGACCGGCTGACTTATGATGGCACTTGGGAAAACAACCTTTTCAATTTTATAAGAATGGTATTACCAAAATTGACAAGTGACTTGCCACGCCCTTTCAAAATGGAAGGCGTTGTTCGCAAAGATGACTCCCTACAACACAAAGCTGTACGTGAAGCTGTGACAAATATGATTATCCACGCAGACTTCATGATAAACGGTCTTCTTAGAATTGAAAAATATGATGATAGGATAGTTCTTACAAACCCAGGTCTATTGAAACTACCAATAGAACAGATTTATCATGGTGGAGAATCAAAGGCAAGAAACCAACGTATGCAAAATATGTTCCGCATGATAGGTTATGGAGAGAACCTTGGTTCTGGCTTTCCACTCATTCTAAACGCTTGGAATGAAAAGCATTGGATAAAGCCAGAGTTATTGGAACAGCCTGAACTTATGCAAGTAAAATTGACTCTGCATATTCAAAACGAGCCAATAAATGAGCCTGTAAATGAGCCTGTAAATGAGCCTGTAAATGAACGGCAGCAAACTATACTGTCTATCATGAAGCAAAATCCATCTATAATAAGAGAAGATTTGGCAAACAAACTGGGTATTTCACTTGCAACGTTAAAAAGAGAACTTACTTCGTTAAGAAAGGAAGGCTACATTACGCGTAGCGGAAGTGATAAAAATGGGCAATGGATTGTTGTTTCAAAATAGTTTTTTTCAAAATTCCAAATGTTCAAAAGAGATTACCAAGGTGCGGATTCTCCTTAAAAGAAAATTCTCATGTCGTAAAAGGAGCTGCTAAAAGAAGATGTATATACATAGTTCCCATCAGCAGTCTAAAGCATTGAATGGATATTCAACAAAATACCTCATGGCGCTCATGTCATGGGGTATTTTCATTTAATTTTGCGTCTTTTGCGTCTCTTTTTTACGTTTTTGCGTCATTTTGCGTCTGCCTAAAATTGGGCAGATATGATTATTATTTGTAAATTTGCGGCGAATCGTGTGCAGTTTCAAAAAAAATTAATAGTCAAAAGTCTGTTTGTTGGCTATTTAGCAGTAAAAGCATATGGCTTTCGCTTCTCTAACTTCTTTAACTCCTCTAACTTCTGATTTACCAATTAATAATAAATATTTGAGTATGAAAAAATCTACGATTTCTAAACAATGGTCTAACACTACAGACCTTTTCTCAACTCTTGCCGTCAAGAGCCGCAAGCTCTCTATGCTTTGGTTGATGTTACTCACGTTGTTGTTTGTGCCTACCAGCATGGTGGCGCAGGCTACAACAGAAGACCCTCGCTGTACTTTATTCAATGGCTTGGATGGTATAAGCGATGTTACCATTACTGACAATGGCAGTTATCCTTGGCAGGAGCTGGACTTGAAAGCCGAAGGGATGGAGAATGTCTCTTCCTATTTTACAGAAAAAAGCAAGGGATTGATGTCAGGTAATTATAAAAAATCAAATACTACTTCAGAGACTGTGATAGAATTCGATGTAGAAAAGTCTATATTATTCTCGTTCAAATATCTCGTGTCGTCAGAACAAAAATGGGATGTATTCACTATTACTTTAGATGGAAAAAAGCTTGAGGGTATTAGCGGTACAAGCCAAAATGAGTATAAAAGAATATTATCTGTTGGCAAACATTCTTTGACGTTATCTTACAAGAAAGACCGAAGTACAAATAAAGGTGCTGACCGTGCGTTCATATACGATTTAAAAACTTCAACCACAATTGATGGCTATGTGGCAGAGTACGATGCCACTAACTATACATTGACTTTCAAAAAAATCACTTCTATCAATTCTGAAGCCATTGATTTGAACCGTATAGTTATGGTGAATAACAAACAGACGGTGATCAATCTGTGCTCCCTTTTAGGTATAAAAATAAGAACTATTAAGAATGTCATTTTCGAAGAAAGCTTCAATACATATACTCCTACTTCGTTGAAAGAATTCTTTAGTGACTGCACAGGTTTGAATGAAATTACAGGTCTTAAATATTTGAACACAGCAGAGGTGACGGATATGTCACACATGTTCTGGAATTGTAGAAACCTATCTTCACTCGATCTAACTAATTTCAATACAACGAAGGTGGAGAATATGTTTGGCATGTTCAATGGCTGTGAAAACCTCTCTTCGCTCGTCATCTCTAATTTCAACACAGCGAATGTGACGGATATGTCAAACATGTTCGATTTGTGTAAAAACCTCTCTTCGCTCGACATCCCTAATTTCAATACAGCGAATGTGACGGATATGTCGTACATGTTCGATACGTGTCAAAAACTCACCGAACTCAATCTCTCTAATTTCAAGACTGAAAAAGTGAAGAATATGAGATACATGTTCAGCTATTGCAATAAGCTCAAAAAACTCAATCTCTCTAATTTCAATACAGCTAATGTGACGAATATGACATGCATGTTCATAAATTGTAAAGAACTCTCTTCGCTCGACATCTCTAATTTCAATACTGCGAAGGTGAAGGATATGTCAAGCATGTTCAAAAATTGTCAAGTTCTCTCTTCGCTCGATCTCTCTAATTTCAATACAACGAAGGTGACGGATATGTCTGGCATGTTCTCTGGCTGCTCTATGCTCCAAACTATCTATGTCAGCGATGACTTTGTTGTGACAGGAATAACAAATGATAGTTATAAAAAGGATTTGTTTACAGGTTGTGAAGCACTTCCTGCGTATGTAGATACTAACACAAGCAGCGATTACGCCAACTACAAGACTGGCTACTTCACCAAGCTGGTAGTAAGAAATGGAGATGAGAGATACGGTATTAAAGGAGAAACGACTCAGCTTACTGTTGATAATCTTGCACTTACAGACAACAAAGACCTCGTAGTTTATGAGCCATTCACAGCTACAGCAGCATCTTATAGCCGCAATATTAATACTGGTAAGACTGGCACCACATGGGCTACGCTCTGCTTGCCTTTCGAGGTATCGCTCGAAAATCAGAACTTCCGTGCATTCAAGCTCCTTTCGGCTAACGAGGGAACTAATACTATAGAACTCGAAGATGTTGAGAATAACATCCCTGCTGGAACTCCTGTTATTATCAAGATGACAAACGGAGCCACCGAGCTCAATTTCTCTGAAGCCAACAAGAATATTGCTAAAGATGTTCAGACCTCAGAAACTGCTGACGGCGACTATCAGCTTCAGGGTCTCTACACCCAAAAGGAGTTCAGCAAGGATGCTGACAACAACTGCTACATCGTAAAGGGCAACAAGCTGATGAACCCTGCCAAGTTGTTAGCAAACACAAATGTAGAAAAGGTGGTAAGCAAGCCATTCCGTGCTTACATGGTAGACAAAACTTCTGCTCCTGCAGCTGGCGCCAAGATGTTCAGCATCGGCTTCGACGACAACAGCACTACAGCCATCGACTCCCTCAACACCATTGCCAACGACAAGGCTGAATACTACGACCTGCAGGGCAAGCGCCTCAATGAGCCTCAAAAGGGCATCAACATCGTAAAGCGTGGCAACAAGACTATGAAAGTTATCATCAAATAAAAAGAACTGAGAATTATGAAAAAGAAAGAATATATAAAGCCTGAAATGAATGTCTACCAAATGGAGGCACAATCTATACTCGCTGGCTCTAATATCAATATAGCTACAGAAAAGGATTACGACGAAGAATCGGTTAGCGACTATCGCGATGGAAATGGCAGCATTTGGGCTGATTAAAAGAAACCTCACCCCCAACCCCTCCCCAAAAGGGAGGGGAGTAATTAGACTTATTGGGGATGTCTTAGCTTGAGACTATACATAAGTTAGGGTTGCAAACGGCACCAATGCCATTTGCAGCCCTAATTGATTTTATTATATGAGGAAATGTTAAGCAAAGTATTTGTTGTTGATATATTTTCGAAACATTTTTCTTGTTTTCTTCGCACTTTCAAAATAATAGTTTATCTTTGCAAGCATATAAAAAATACAAAATAGCTATGGAACCTAAATTAGGAGATATTATGAAGGTTAATCCTTCTTTGACAGGTTTGACTGATTGGATTGAGGGCCAGGTTATTGATGTTGAACACAACCCTTTTATGGGATTGGTTATTTCCATCAAGGACAATGTAGGCAGAATATTCTTTGGGCAGTCTAAATATTTTAAGTTAGCTTAATGTTTGCAATAGCTTTTGATTTAGATATAAATGCTCTTAGTAAGAATTACGGAGAGCCTTATAATAATGCATACTACGCGGGCTGAAAGCCCAAATTGCGCCTAGCCCAGGGCAGCGCCCTGGGTAAACGGATATTATAATAATACGCCCTGTAAGGGCAAAAGCATTCATTATCAACGCTTCTGCCCTTACAGGGCGCTTTGCTTTGGATGTATTACACCCAGGGCGCTGCCCTGGGCTAGGAGCTTCTGCCCCTTCGGGGCGTACCACTTGAGACAACTTTTGACACACTCTCCTCCTACTGTTTTCTAAATTTGGAGTATTTCTTTACACTTCCTTCCAATCCACCAATCCCTTTCCCTTATCATCCAGTTCTATGGCAAGGGCTATCACCTTTCGCTTGTCTGCCTTGAAAGGCTCGGCATATTGCTTTGCTCTCATCTGTTCTGTAGCAGCATCTATGCCACCGTTATTGCTAAGCTTCAGTTCGAGAACATAAACAAAGTTGGTGGTTTCTACCACCATATCTATCCTGCCCGTAGCTATCATCTTTTCTACTTCAACACGGCAACCAATGGCATTGAATATGGTGCTCATAATCAAGCGGTAGCGCTCCTCCATATCCATGCTGGCAAGCTTCTTGTTGCTATAAGGCACATCAGCAATAAGGGCTTTAAGGCATTTCATGGCTTCGGGCAGATTGCCAAGCTGAAGTGAAAGAAACAGACTTGATTGTGTGGATTGAATGTCACCATTGCTTCGCAGAGTAAGTGCAGGCAACACCGTCTCGTAAAGTGCTTGTTTTACTTCATTATTAGGAAATCCCAAGATGTAAACTCCCATCTGGTAACCCTTTATCGTAAGATAACCAGACTGATAGAGGAACAATTCGGCTCCACCACCTGTAACATCCGAAGTCTCGATAGTTTGGCGAAGGATGGTGCAAGGATCAAAATTTCCCAATTTGAGTTCCATATCATCCACAAACTTAGGCAACATGGAGGTGGCACCAGACGAAGCCCAATAGTTCTTTAAATCAGAATCTGCCAATGCATTGATAAGACTGAACGGATTGAACACATCCACCATGTTGCGGCGACTGAAATGATAACCGTCATAATAGGCTGTTAATTGTGCTACAGCCTCATCAAAAGTCCATCCTTCATATTCAGCCAATCTATTGATTTCGGGTTTAAAATCCCTAAGCACTTCTTCCTTCGTTATACCGCAGATGGCTGCATACTCAGGTTCGAAACTGATGTTGCTCAGATTGTTGAGCACTGAGAAGAGAGAGATTTGCGTAAACTTGGTGATGCCAGTGATAAAGACAAACTTCTCGTATTTATCATCTGCCTTGAGGATGGCAAACACCTCCCTATAGATAGAGGTACATGCTTCATGGTGAGGAGTCTTCCAAGAATGCTGCAATGGCGAGTCGTATTCATCGATGAGAATAGCAACCTGATGTCCGGTCTGCTCATACGAACCAACAATTATGGCATTGAAGCGGTCGGCAAGACTATCTGTAGGATTAGGAGTCAGTGAATATTCTTTTTCATATTGTCTGAAAGCATTATCAAGATACGAGCGCAATGTTTCCGGTTCAGCACCCGCACAACTCATATCCAGCCTTATGACAGGACGCTTCACCCATTCTGTCTCCAGCTGCATTATCTTCAATCCCTCGAACAGTTCCTTCTTTCCCAAGAAGTAGGATTCGAGTGTATCTACCAGCACTGACTTGCCAAAGCGGCGTGGGCGTCTTAGGTAATTATACTTTTTCCCCCTGTTGGCAAGTTGCCAGATAATATCTGTCTTGTCAACATACAGGCATCCTTGCTTTCTGATTTCCTCAAAAGACTGGATGCCTACTGGCAATTTTCTATCGTTTGTCTCTACCATAATTCCTTTGCTTTGGTTTTCAAGTGCTAATTTACGATTATTTCCTCAAACAGCCATGTCTTTATCTGCTTTTCTATAAGTAACAGTTCAGATTTATCTTTACATATAGTAGGAGGGTATGACATCCCTGCCATACCCACTAAACTGGTTGGACAATCATGGCAGAGTGGGTATGGCAAGGATGCCATACCCTCCTATAGATTGCCAAGCAGAATTTGTGGGTAGGACATGGATGTAAAATATAATAAAATGGCGCGTTGTCATATCGACAGCGCGCCATTTTATTATATTTTGTCCTATTAATTACTTAGCGTAAGTAATCTTTATTGTCTTGAAACGGAACTGAACACCACCACCCTGTGCTGCGGTATAGACATTCTTGTAAGTGATGTTGTTGCCTTCGAATGCAAGAGTAGCAGTATTATTGCCTACATATGCCTTGCCGTCGCATGTGAACACAACCTTAGCAATCTTGCTCTTACCAGCAATATTTATAGAGCAATTCTTGTATATACGTATAGAACCATACTTGCCAAAGTAGGTAGGCTTGCTCTTCTCGCCTTCGTCAGCGCTAAATGTAAGCTTTGTACCATCCGGTAGAGTAACTTTAGTAACCTGTACACCCTTCTGTTCAGGATCTTCAATACCCATATCCTTAACCTCGAATGGAACAGTCTCGCCTTCTGCAACACCGTCATTAACAAATGTAACCAATCCTTTTGTTGTATCAAGGTTCAAGCCGGCTTTAAGCTCTGGAGTTGATGGAGTATCAGGAGTTGATGCACCATCTGTCTTGCCATTAAGCGAATAGATGTAGTTCTTAACGTCAAATTCGTATGTACCGTTGTAGTTCTTGAGTTTACCACAGATGATAACCTCGTCGCCTACCTTAAGGTCTTCGAGCTTGGTGAAATCTTTACCACCAAGTCCTAAACCACCATATACATAGAACTGGTTGTTTGTTGTACCATCCTCAGAGATATAGTAGTCGATGCTATGATACTGTTCCTTGTACATCTTAAGCTCAGAAACCTTACCCTTAACATATACCTCAACATCAGCAGCACCGCCATCCTTGATGTACTTGTTGGCAGCAGCAATGTTGAATGGATCTTCCTTAGAACCGGTACCCTTAGGTGTGCCAGCAATAACAACCTCTGTACCTGGCTTCTTGCCTACTTCCTTATCACCAATCTTAGCCCAAACAACGCTCTTTACACCAGGCTTGCCGAAATAGTTTTCGATATTACCACCAAGGATAACCTCCTGCTTCAAGTTGCCAGGATTGTCCTTAAGGTTGATGGCAGTACGAACATCGCCAAACGGAAGCTGTACAGGCACCACCTTGTCAACACTTGTCTCGTCGGCAGAAGCAGCGATAAGCACATTGCTTGTAGCCTCGCATCCATCTGCAGTAAACTTAGCTTCTGATATATCCTTATCAGGAACAAAGCCTACGATATAACCCTTAACATATACATCATTGCCTTTAGCCTTGCCCGACTTAATGTCAGCAGCAGAGAAAGGTTTGGCTTCGGTGCCATCACCTTCTGTATCTACTGTTGTGCCGCCACCAGTATTACCGCCAGTAGGAATGTCGTAAGGAGCCGGAACGTCCTCGCAACTTGTAAATGATAATGTTGTCGCAAGGGCGACAAGCATTGTATAAAGTATCTTCTTCATAATTGTTATGTTTTTGTTCTATTATATATAATAATGTGAATATTATTTGCTCTCCGAAGCTTTGATGTCAGAGAAGCGGCGCAATGCGAGCTGTACTGTATGGTTGTACTTTGCACTTGACTTGTAGCAAGAAAGAACACCCGTTACATCAACCACACCTTGTGGAACAAGATTGGCTGCAAAGTCGGCATAGCAGCTTGTACGAATGCCTATCTGCTTGTTGGTCTTGTCGTAACCCTTAAAATAGCGTGTCACACCATAACCAAGAGTCTTGCCTTCATCTTCAGGAGCAAGAGTGGTTTTACCGTCGCCCATAGCAAACTCTACGCCCTTAAGTGTAACAAGACATCCTGCATACTTATATGCTACATCGGCATCAAGAAGGTCGGCAACATTAAGCTCGCCCTTTGAGGTGTCAGGATTTGTGCTAAACACCTGTACCTTAATCTTAGAAGCATCTGGCTTGCCAATAACCTTAAAGCGGTTTTGCCAGTCGACACGACTTATACGACTTGGATAGTACTGATCTTTAGACGTGTCGTGGTAATTAACACCAAGCTGTGGCTGTGAGCGGTAAGCTCCGTAATATAGTCCGCCTACATTGATAAGTACCTCCTGACCAATTTGCAACTGACCCGACAATCCGCCCTGAGCTACAGAGATTATAATGCCAGGCTTGTCGCTATCGTCCTGTATAGAGATTTGGTTATAGATATTGCCCTCAACGTCATTGCCGGTAACGACACCCTTAATCTGTGTGCCGTCAGCAATACGAACAGCGTAGTTAACAGAGCCATCATTCTTTTCATATGCCTTTTTCAATTCAGCAATAGACACCACATTAGTCTCCTGAATAGAGTTATTGCCATAAGGAGATGTCTCGCTATTAGGGTCCTTCCAGTCGTCGTCCATGCATGATGTGGTAGCAAAGACAGCAACAAGAGCAAGAAGCGCCAACTTAAGATATTTCATTGTTTTCATCTTAATGCTTGTGTTTGTTAGAATTTATATGTAATGTTAAGCATACCATTGGTGCCCCAGGCATAGAACTTAAACGGATTCTTCTCGAATGAATAGCCACGCAAGTTATACTTGCCAGTAGCCACACCCGAATATCCGCTTCGGCTCTGCTCGTAACCGCCAGTAACAACGCTGCGGTTATTGAGTATGTTGGTCACCATAAGGTTGATAGAGAGTGATCCCTTCTTAAGGTAGATGTTGCGACCTATAGATCCGTCGAGCATAAATCCGCCCTTGCCCTTAGCCTGGTCGAGAGCGCCAGGAATAATCTCGTTGGTAGCATCGTTAATGATAGGATAACCCAACTTGGTCATGGCAATGTTACGGTTCTTGATGTTCTGCTCGAAACGATAGTTGGGCGAGTAGCTCAAGTATATACGGTCGTAGTAGTTGCCATTGAGGTTGATGAACCAACCATTCTGATGGTAGTTCAATCCGAGGCTCAATGCAGTAAGCGGTGTGCCGCTGTCGCGCATACCTTTATTAAATATACGGTCGTGGTTGTCGCCCACCTGGTCGTCGCCATGCAATGTAGCGCTGGTAGACTCCATATATGTAAGCTTGGCATTGTTTACAATCTTAGCCTCGCTTATAGTACCGATAAGATTAACGTCGAAGAAGCTTGCCAACTTGAACTTTGCACCAAGCTCGGCACCATAATACTCCTTCTTCATGTCTGTAAGAGATACATAGATGAACGAGTTGACATCGTCGTTGAAGAAGTTCTGCCAGTCAGACACATTCTCCATACGCGAGTAGTAACCATTAAGATTGAGGTGCAACCATGAGTTCTCGTACATATAGCCAATCTCGCCATTAAACACACGCTCGTTCTTTAGGCCAGCAACAAAGTCGTTGTTAACCTCAGGAGCCATGAAAGCAGAGCGTGCCTCAGGAGCACGATACTCGTAAGCGGCACCTAACGACACTACATGTCCGCCGCCAAGTGTAATGTTAGAGCCTAACTTTACGCCGCCATCAAGGAACTGTGCATGATGACTCTTGCCATAAGAATTGTTGGCAGCAAGACCATTACGCATTCTACCCTCGCGCTGCATAGAAGTATAGCCAATCTTGCCAGCTACGGTATAGTTAAGACGACCTATGTTCTGCGAGTAAGAAGTCCAAAGACGGGCCTTGTTTACGAATATATTGTAGTCGTAGCCAAAGCGGTCGCCTTCCTTAACCACAGCCTTAGGATTGTTAAGGTCGTAGTCGGCCTCTGGCGAATCGGCAGTATACTTGTCCGAGATAATGTAAGTATTGATGTTGTGGAACGAGTTGGCACCAAGCATATCCTCCATTGTCTGGTAGTGCATGCCCTTGTTTGTGCCAGCCATAATACCAAGGTTCACCTTCTTGTCCTTGTCAATCTGATGGTTGAATGTAGACGAAAGTGTCAATGTAAGGTTGTCGTTGTGTTTGGCCTGTACATAATACATAGCGTCGCCACCCTCGGCATTTATGTTGCGGTTGGCATAATAAAGGCGGTCCCAATTGATTTGGCGGTTTGCCTTAGATGCACGCCAATAGTTGTAAGATGTGGTCCAATCGTCGAAAGCCTGCTCTGTGCGATAGTTCTCATTTGTGTCGTACCACACATCGTAATAGCTTGAAGGCAGATTTTTCCAGTAATTGGGTTGTGGGTTGTCCGAATTGTTATAGTTAAGCTTAGTGCTCTTGTACATAGAGTACTTGCCAAACAACGATGTAGTGAGCTTGGTGTCGTTGTCTATAGTCCAGTCCCAAGTAAGGATAGCACTTGGAGCATAATCGGTTACAACACGCGAGTTGCGCTTCTTGCCATTCTGATAACCCCAATAAGGATTGTAGTAGCGGTTGTTTGCAAGCCAGTATACCTCGTCAGTACCAGCACCCTGTGTAGAGCGTTCGGTTGGATTGCCCCATGTAGAGAACGACAAGCTATGATTGCCGAATACCTTTTGCACACCAAGGAAGTAAGACAGCGAATTATAGAATGTTCCCTCTACATAGCCATTGCTTGCCCAACGATAGCTAAGAGCACCGGTAAAGGCCCATCCTTTTTCAGAAAGACCAGTGCTGTAGGTATACATACCACGTAATGTGTAGTTGCGGTTGGCGCCACTCAATGTAAGGCGCTGTCCTACGGGCATAGCGGCAGCACGGAAGTTGTAATTGTTTGAGCCCGCCATACCCGAGAAAGCAAACGAGTTGTTCTCAAAAGGAAGCGAGTAGTCTACATTGCGTGTCATGTTGTTAAGACCGCCCACTTGTGAGTAGCGGAACTGACCACTCTCCATATCGTTTAGCGATAGTCCGTTGACAAACACTTCGTTGTACTTTTGGTCGAAAGCACGATAGCGGAAACGAGCAGGTGAGAACAAATAGCCCACCTGACTGGCATAGATGTTGGTATTAGAATTGACAATAGTGACGTTTTGCGTCATATCATCATCCTCACCAAGTTGAGCCTCAGTAAATGTGAAGGCTGCCTCGTTAGATGCCTCACTATGATAGCCGATAGAATCGGTCTGAGCATAGGCAGCAGGAACGCAGCACATAGCCAACACTGCTAAATTAAGCTTCTTTTGCATGTATTTGATAATTAGATTTGTTGATTCATATAGAGAGAATGCAAAGTAAAGCATTAATTTTCAATAAAAAAAGTTTTTTCGTGTTTTATTCTCATTAATATTGTGTTTCAATGTCTAAGCACCGATAAATTTGTCGGTTTGAGGGACTATAATCCCAACCTACAACCCACCGGTTTGCATCACTCCATATATAGGATGTCACCTTTTTGAGAAGGCAATTTCAATAATTCTTTGTTACAAATTGGGATATTTCAGATTTAATGCCGATATTTGCAAAAAAAATAAACAAATTAAGTTTTCGCAAGCGAAAGTAGTTAAGAAGTTAAGAAGATATCACGCCCTACGGTCGCTAAGGAGTTCTTGCAAGCAAGCGGCAAAAGCCGAGCGAAGCCATTAGTTTTTTTGCTTGATTTATAGCATTAAAAGCATTTGGCTTAACTTCTTAACTCCTTTAAATACTGAATTCTCTGACCTTGCGAAAGTTCAGTTAGACAAATTACAACAAACAAGACAATGAAACAGAAACTCTTAATCCTTGCCCTTATGCTGCTTGCCATCGTGACAGGCACACAGGCACAGAAAAAGTTTAATCTCTACGCTGTAGGCTTCTACAACCAAGAAAACCTATTTGATACTTGCCACGATGAAGGCAAGCGCGACTACGACTTCCTTCCTGGCGGTTCGTACAAGTGGAATGGTTTGAAATACAGTCACAAGCTGCGCAATATGGCACAGGCACTTGCCGACCTTGGCACAGACAAATTGCCTGGCATTGGATGTGCGGCTATTGGTCTTGCTGAGGTAGAAAACTCTAAGGTTCTTGACGACCTTACAGCACAACCAGCACTTAAGGCCCGCGGATACAAATATGTACACATCGAGGGTCCAGACCGCCGTGGTATCGACTGTGCCTTGCTGTACAATCCACGTTTCTTTACAGTACGTGATGTAAAGCTTGTGCCTTATGTGCCTGAGCAGAAGAAGGACTCTGGATTTGTAACACGTGGATTCCTAACCGTTAGCGGAACAATGGCAGGCGAGCATGTAACTATCATCGTGTGCCATTGGCCAAGCCGATTCTCTACATCACACTATCGTGAGGTAGCTGCACGTCAGGTGCGCGTGATAAAAGACTCGCTCATCGCTGCCGACAAAAACTGCAAGGTTATGGTTATGGGCGATATGAACGACGACCCTACCAACAAGTCGATGACCGAAGGCCTATCATGCAAGGCAAACATAAGCGAGGTGGGCAAGGACGACATGTACAATCCTTGGTACAACATTCTGGCAAAGGAAGGTCGCGGCACATTGTTCTACAATGGCTCATGGAATCTGTTCGACCAGATTGTTATGACACCTAACATGCTATGCCCAAAGGGCTCTAAGGATTATGCCACACTTAAGTTCTTCCAGAACCAGATACACATCCGCCCATACCTTTTGCAATCGGAAGGCAAATACAAGGGCGCACCTAAGCGTACAACAGCAGGCGGCGTTTGGCTTGATGGCTATTCAGACCACTTGCCTGTAGTGGTGTATCTTGTCAAGGAACAGAAATGATAGAACGCCATCCATTTGAACCTTTCTTGCCTGATTGTTGCCGATTGCTTATGCTTGGCAGTTTTCCACCAGGCGAGAAACGGTGGTCTATGAAGTTTTATTATCCCAACTTCACCAATGACATGTGGCGCATCTTCGGATTGTGCTTCTATAATGACAAGATGCACTTTGTAGACGTTGAGCACAAAACGTTTCGCCTTGACCTTATCATACCCTTTCTTCGTGAACACGGTATAGGAATGTATGATACAGCCACAGCTGTGATACGACTTAAGAACACGGCATCGGACAAGGACCTTGAAGTGGTGGAGCCTACCAATTTGAAAGCTATGGCAGACAGTCTGCCTTGCCTTACCGATATAGTAACTACCGGACAGAAAGCCACCGATGTGCTGTGCCAATGCTTCAATATTGGCATGCAACCAAAGGTTGGCGACAATGTAGAGTTCGACTATAAAGGACGACAATTGAGACTGTGGCGCATGCCAAGCAGCTCGCGCGCATATCCTATGAAGGTGGAGAAGAAGGCGGAGTTTTATGTCAAGGTACTTAAAGGTATAAGCACGAAGCTTGCATAAACCCATAGCATTATGACACACAACAATCTTTAATTATATTGGCGGCAATTTGCCGCCTTTTTTTTGTTGCATAAAGGAAAATGATTAACTTTGTAAAAATTATGTAACGTCACAACATTGACCGCATTATGAAATATCCTATCGGAATACAGAACTTCAAGGAATTAAGAGAAGGCGGGTTTGCATACGTTGACAAAACTATGTTTGTATACAAACTTGCAGACGAAGGCAAATACTACTTTCTGAGTCGTCCAAGACGATTCGGCAAGAGCCTATTGCTCTCTACTTTCGAAGCCTACTTCCAAGGTCGTAAAGATTTGTTTGAAGGTCTTGCTATCGCCGAACTGGAGAAAAACTGGCTCTCTCACCCTATACTGCACATCGACCTCAACACAGCCAACTATCGTGAAGAGGGAAGCTTGTATGCTGTACTAAACGACCATATCAGTAATTGGGAAGAAAAATACGGCACACGTAAGTCGGAAACCACGCTCGCCCTGCGCTTCAAGGGTGTTGTTGCCAGAGCTGCACAGAAGGAAGGACATAATGTTGTTATACTTATCGACGAATACGACAAGCCTATATTGCAGACTATTGGTATGCCACAACTACAAGAAGACTACCGCTCGCAACTCAAGGCTTTCTACTCGGTGCTTAAAACTCAAGACCAATACATACGTTTTGCATTACTTACGGGAGTTACCAAGTTTGGCAAAGTAAGTGTGTTCAGCGACCTTAACAACCTAACTGACATATCTATGGACTACCGCTACATTAGTATCTGCGGTATAACACAGGACGAACTTCTATGCAACTTTAAAGAAGGAATTAAGGAGTTGAGCAAAGCATATAGCGACACTGAAGAACAAACATTAGCAAAACTAAAAGAGAGATACGACGGATACCATTTTGAAGAGAATACTGTAGGTATATACAATCCGTTCAGTGTTCTTAATACATTATCCAAGTTGCGTTATAAGGACTATTGGTTTGAAACAGGCACACCTACATTCCTCGTAGACCTTATGAAGATGCACAACTATCGCCTGCCAGATATTACTAAAGAATATGTATCAAGCGATGTTATTAACAGCGTCGACTCGCTATCAACCAACCCCATTCCAATAATCTACCAAAGCGGATATCTAACGATAAAGGGATATGACGAGCGTTTTAAGAAATACTTATTGGGATTTCCAAACAAGGAAGTAGAGGAAGGATTCCTCAACTTTATGTTGCCACTATATACTTCGGCTGGTAGCAATTCGCCGTTTATGGTAGACGAATTTGTAAAGGACGTAGAGGCAGGAAAACCCGAACAGTTTATGCAACGCATGAAAACTTTGTTCGCTGATACAAGCTATCAAGTTGTTGGCAATGCCGAGCTTTACTTCCAAAACGCTATGTTCCTAATATTTAAAATTATGGGGTTCTACACACAAGTAGAACGACCAACAAGCGACGGACGTATAGATGCGGTTATACAAACCCAAAACTACATCTATATAGTTGAGTGTAAACTCGACCGCACAGCCGAAGAAGCACTCAAGCAGATAGACCGTTGTGGATATACCGAACCATTTGCAATGGACAAACGCCAACTATACAAGATAGGTGTAAACTTCTCGAGCAAGACACGCAACGTGGAAGAGTGGATAATAAGCAAAAGATTAAATTGACAACTAAAACAAAATATAAAGCAATATATGACAAACGATAAAGTTACAATTATAGGTATTGCCGGAGGCACTGGCTCTGGCAAGACAACTGTAGTGAAGAAGATTGTGGAAGCATTGCCTCCGCATCATGTGGCTGTTGTACCACTCGACTCTTACTATAACGACACCACATCAATGACCGGATCAAATATTATTGTTGTGTTTTTAACAATTCAATATTATTGTTTATCTTTGC
>ERZ1034753.33-NODE-33-length-43703-cov-24.316945_pt1 | contig 43703 bp, 38 predicted proteins | sample MGYA00520702_ERZ1034753 | MGnify/ENA primary metagenome ERZ1034753 (study PRJEB33766, sample SAMN09781700) | gut metagenome | biome: gut microbiome | host: Homo sapiens | place: Madagascar | study: EMG produced TPA metagenomics assembly of the PRJNA485056 data set...
ACTGATAACCGCAGTTCTTCAACTTCTCACCACAGATATTAGTAGAAATCTGGAGTTTCTTCACTCTCGCAGGACAGATACCCATTGGCGAACCAAGAAGCATGGCAGCTCTTGCCACAGGCATGATAACCCAATTAGGAATATCAGGAACAAACTGAGACAAGCCTGTTACCTTCTTCATTGCCTCAACAATATGCTGAATGGTATAAGCAGGCTCGAAGCAGCAGTTATATAACTCCACACCATGCTCATGATGCTCCAAGCGATAAAGCATGAAGCGCACCAACTCCTTTACATAGATGCAAGCCTTGATGGTATCCTTTCTGCCAGGATAAGCAAACTTATGACCACGGATAGCCCAATACAATCTGGTGAAGTTACCATTCTCACCCTTTCCGAATACTACACCAGGACGAACGATAGTGAGCTGACGATGAGCCGCATCACCATTCTGCCACTTCTCATGAATCTTCTCAGCTACCAACTTAGAGATACCGTATGCAGTATTAGGTGTAGGCAAAGTTGTCTCCTTCTTCAACTCCTCAGCAGCACCGTATGGTGCGATACTAGAAGTAAACACAATCTTCTTGATATTCCACTTCTCAGCAAAAGCCACCACATTCTCAGCACCACGGATATTTGTCTCAAAATACTCATGATCTTCATGTCCAGGAGTACGATGAACGGCAGCAAAGTTGAAGATGACATCATTCTCTGTTGGAGTAAACGGCAAGTTCTCGATAGGCTTGCGGATATCATACTCGATGAAAGTTGACTGCAACTTCTGACCATCACGCAAAGCAGGCTTGTAATCCTTTACTACCGGATTAGGAGTACCAGGCTTAACAATGTCGAGGTTATATACTTGGGCGTTAGGATAACGCTCCTTAATCAAATTTGTAAGATGGGTACCGATGAAACCGGTACCTCCAGTGATAATATAGTTCATTGCTTCTTTTTATTTTGCAGATTCTCCAAAGACTATAAGAATCATTCAAAATAAAGAAGCACCGTCTTTTGTAATATATGAACAAGAGTTTTTAGAAACGCTTAGGAGATAAGCCATGCTTTCTAAAGAAAGTCATCATACTCTTCATATGAATAAACATTTTCTTGCCTATTTTAGAACTAGCCCTCAGATGATTATGAATCATTTGAGCCATAGGCAGATATATTACCGGACGTTTTAATTTCCAAGACCTTAAACAGATATCTTCATCTTCCATATAGAGGAAATAGTCTGTATCAAAGCCACCTAATTCTGCATAAAGTTCTCTCTTCATAAACAGAGCAGCACCAATAGCCCAATCCACTTCCTGCGTCTTAGAGCAATCCAAGTCTTTACAAAGATAACGGTTAACCTTCTCGTTGTTTGCGCTATCTTTTCCTTTGGTCATTCCTCTTGAAACAAGACTTTTCACATCAATGTATCTCCTGACACTTCTTTGTAAGGAACCATCAGGATTTAAAAGCTGTGGAACGATAATACCAACTTCTGGATGATTCTGTGCAAATGTAAGCATTTGGCATAAAGCATCACCCTTGATTATGATGTCTGGATTGATAACAGCTATGTATTCCCCATGAGCAGCAAGCACACCCTTGTTATTATTTTCTCCAAATCCCAGTGCCTCTTGGTTTTGAATGATAGTTACTTGTGGATAATTCTGACGAATGAACTCTATAGAGCCATCCGTTGAACAATTATCCACATATATCATTTCCACCCAGTCAGCTACATTTTGAGATATGGGGGGTAATATTGTTATATACCGATGGCAACAAATCCTTGAGATAATTCAAATGATTCATCCCCACGGTTATGATAGAAATCTTTGGAGTTTCCATTATTTATTAATCTTAAAAAATCAACATTTAACACTTAACATTCAACATTATTTTTGGTATCCCAGTTCTTTCAACAATTTCTTGTTCCATTCTGAACGTTCCTTGTCAAAGAACCAGCCCCATTTATTGAAGTACTTCACCATATTCTCCATGTGAATCTTCAACATCTTCTTACTTTTATAAGAAGCTGCCCTATGCGCATGAACCACAGAAACCAATGGCCAGTACATCGTGCGATAATACTTATGCATTCTACGGGTAATATCAATGTCCTCAGGATACATGAAGTATCGCTCATCAAACAATCCCACCTTATCAAATGCAGACAAGCGGAAGAACATGAAACTTCCCTGATGATATGGTATGTTTGCAGGGGTCTTGTGATCCCAAAACTCCAAGGTATAACGATAGTTCATCTTTTCTCCCATCTTCTTTGGCATAAAACGACGGAAGATGAGGTCGAATGGAGTAGGCAACAAACGAGTTGTCAGCTGCAATCGACCATCAGGATAACGAAGCATCGGCTGAAGCTGAGCAACATCCTCATTTGCCTCCATATACTCCGTAATCTTTGCTATAATGCCCTCATCAAAATATACATCCGAGTTAATCACCAGATGGTAATCAGCATGTATCTCTTGTGCTTTTCTTATAGCCACATTATGCCCAGGACCATAACCTATATTTCCATTATTATAGATATATTCCACCCCGTCCATTTGTGAGCAGAATTCTCGAAGTTCGTCACTTGGCGAATTGTCACTTATATATATAGGTGCAATACCATTCATGTGCATACAGTCTATGCACTTCTTTAATTCATCGTGATCTGTCTTATAGGTCACGATAGATGCAGTTATTATCATAGCGAAAATTAGAAAGTAAATGGTGAATCAAATTCTTTTAGCAAAGGATGTTTTGTATCCTTATCACTCAGATTAGCATGTTCTGTAGGAATGCACCAATCAATCCCGAGAGATTCATCCAAGATAGAGATACCTCCATCAGCTTCAGGATGATAGAAGTTATCACACTTATACTGGAATACCGCAGTTTCTGATAATACAGCAAAGCCATGCGCAAAACCCTTAGGAATAAAGAACTGGCGATGATTATCCTCTGTCAGTTCCACTGTCACATGCTTACCATATGTAGGAGACCCCTTACGGATATCCACAGCCACATCCAGCACTCTACCCCTCACGCATCTCACCAGCTTGCTCTGGGTAAACGGAGGTCTCTGGAAATGCAAGCCTCTCATCACACCATACGAGCTCATGCTCTCGTTGTCCTGGCAGAACTTAACCTCGTATCCAACTAAAGGCTCCACCTTATCTTTAAACTCTCGCTCGCTAAAGCTCTCAAAGAAGTAACCACGAGCATCACGGAAGAGACGTGGTTCAATAATAAGCACACCTTCTATATTTGTCTTAATTACGTTCATTATTTTTAAATTCATTATTCGTTATCTAACTGTATATGGAATATTATAAGATTTAAGGAGTTCTTCATATTGATATTCAGAACCATTAGGAATAGATGCAGATTCTATTCTGTTTCCTACAGTTGTTAGAAGACTATTTAAATATTCCATGGATCCACTAATCGGTCCATAGCTTTTCAATAAAAGTTTTATTTTCCTACCCGATTTTTTTATACGTTGAATATCTTGAATAGCAGACACTTTAGCTTCCCTTCTCGTATTAATACAATCAGAGCTACAGGGAAATTCTATTTCCAAAGGTCTGATTTCTTTCTTTAAAAAATCATTTTTAAAATCAAGTATCGTTACATTTAAACCATTCTTATAGCAATAACTCACTTGGCAATCATCACCACATAGCTCTTTAAACTCTAAGATTGTAAAGTGACCGCCCCGTCCTTTATTCTGTAATTCCTTAAAAGGATCAAAGCTCTTGCCATTATCAGAAATAGAAAGTATATGTCCCTCTAACAATTGAATTTTTACCTCGGAGGCATTTCCATGTATAAACGCATTATCGTAAAACTCAAGTATGAGACAAGAGAGATACAACATAGTAGATTCTGACATAAACTCTTTGACACATGGTCTAGTCATAAATGCCATAAGTTTATCTCCACTATCCAAAGGACTTAAATGCAGCTCTATATTATTATAAACATCTACCCCATTTTTGTACGTTGCTTCGAAAATCTCTGGTCTGTATTGAATTTCATCAGATATATCATCCCAACTCCACACGCTTATCGGAAAGCCAAACTTATTTTCAGAAGATAACATTCTACACTTTTCCTGTATTTTGGTATCACGAGCTGCTGTAGTCGCAATAATGAAACTTTCTAATTTAGGAGTAAATAATTGAGCTTTACTCGATTCTGTCTCTATTTCCTCTATTTTAAGTTCTTTAGCTAACTGTCTATCTTTCTCCTTGCATTGAACACCATGATAACCACTAGCATATGAAGGCTTTCCATAGATATCTACCCCATGTTGTGCTTGTCCTCTTCTACCATGCTTCTGAGTGTTAGGGTCCCCCCAAATTGAGCGCCAGAGTTTATGGCATAAATCTTCAAAGTCATTCCAATTTGCTGGTGGATTTAATTGCTGTTTCATATCTTTATTTTTTTCGTTTATTTTTCTTTTTGCTTTTTTGATAACCTTTCAACGCAAGCAAGTGAGAAGGAAGTTTTTCTAGCAAATAATAACAATCAGTGCTTTTATTCACTATATTCTCAAATTCTTCTGGTGAAAGTTTTGATTTGAGTCCTATCTTATAAGTACCTTTCAAAGACATATTAACATCCAAATGATATAGAGGATGCAAAGCACCGTTGCTACTGCGAGGATCATAATCATATCTAAGATAGCATGGTTCATGGGCCCAAAAGTATTCCAAGAGCTTATATGCCTCTATGTTCATAAAAGCATCTTCTTCATCCCTTGACTCATAAACATCAATGATAGAATCACATTTCACATCATCAAGAATAGATATTGCATTTGAAATAAGCTCCCAAGTGCATCTAATGCCTGTAGTGGTATATATAGAGAGTACCTGTTTTGTATACTTATTGACTTCAACTTGACAAGGATATTCAAAAGAGTAAAACTTATCTGTTGACAGATACACAAATATTCTACTTTGCTTGTTTATCACGACTTTCAAATAAGATTGAGTTGACAAAGAAACCTCTTCAATACTATCATTGTTGTTTAGCAATTTTCGAGTGATTTCAAGCAAAACCCTTGTATAATCCTTATGTTGTTTCAGAGTCTGTGAGAATTTCTTATTCTCATAGAACTCAATCTTACGCAAAATCTCCTTCATCATCAATACTATTAAGAAAAGTTTGTATCAGCTGTTTCAGAATGGCATCATTATTCTTAATAGGTACCCCATTTAATGATTTTCTGATAGTATCTTTCGTATGAGTATCAGTAATATCTAGTTCCTTAAATATATTACTAATCCTATCCTCTAAAGACAGAGCTTGTTTACCTGCTTTTACCCATGCCTTAATACGTACTTGTTCTTTTTCGGTAGGTGCAGTTACAACCAACTTCTTTTCTTTCATAATAGCTTGACCACCTTCATACATTTCTATGGTGAAACCATTATCATACCCTTCTCCCTTAGGCAACATCAAATATGAACGAATGAAAGAACGGGTCAACATCGTGTACATCGTATTTCGATAGCTCATATTTTTCAGTATTTTATTAGTAAGACATATTACAAAAGGATACTCTAAACCCTTAATATTGTTTCTGTTGCTTATCAATATTTTACCTTTTTCTGTTTTTTTAGACTCATAAGCAATATTGCAGTTGATACCTAATTCATTTCCTAAAGCACGTTCTACATCTTCAGCTGCTTGATAAATATATTTTTCATTATCCAGGAAAATGATGGCTATATCATCAGGTTTTACTGTTGGAAACTCATTGTATATTTTACGAATAAGCTTCACTATTCCAGGTATAAAGCTTTTCACACCTATAATATTTAAGCTATCGAAATTAGGATCAACATCCTCAAACCTCCTAAGAGGTTCACGAGTCAGCGTATATTGATTTCCTTTTATTTTTACTTGATAACCACATTGTTCCCATTGTTCTTTATCTAGCCACCATAGTTTTTCTTTTTCAAACAAGCCCATTCCCAATGCTTGAGCAAACATAAGAGTCTTTGGGTCTGTACGATAACATTTGCTTAACAAAAAATTAGGAGGTATCACATCTTTTTTCTTCTCCTCAAAAATTGATTGAAATATATCACCAGCAATGAAGCATTTCTTTTCTGTAACCAACTCACATAGATTGAAAAAAGATTCCTTAAAATCCTGACTTTCATCTACGAACATATAAGTAAATGCATAGCCATAACTTTTAATCTTTTCACGTACTTGCTCTACAGCCTTTTGGCAAGCAGAATCAAAGGTGCCACATTCACGCAAGCTATAGAAACTGATTTCATAGAAACTACAGATATATCTATAAATACCAGAATACTCATTGCCATAACTTCCCCAAGCGCTGACGCAAAGTAAACGATTCCAATCAATCTGCTGTTCAACCTTCATGAAATTAAAAAACTCAGGAATTCGTTCTCTCAATTTTCTGGCCAATATCTTATTGAAACAAGTAAAACCAAAAACAGCATCCTTATTCTTAACATACAGATCTTTCAGCTTGTGCATTAAGAGTTCTGTCTTTCCAGTTCCAGACAATCCTTGAATAGTAATTCGCTTCCCTTCTGCCTCTAGTTCCTCGTAAATAAAACGAGTCTGTTGACCATCAAACAACTGTATTTTATGTTTTACCTTGTCTAACAGATTGTCAGGCTCTTCTGTTGTTATATTCTTTACATCATTAATACTACCTATGAAAAGAGATACCAGTAAATCTAAAGTTCTATAATCTTCAGAATCTTTAACGGCTAACTCATTACCAAACCATTCTTTTATATCTACTATATCATTAGTTGAATAGATAGTAGTGAGTTTACTCTTCCATTTTCGTGGGCGACCTATTTTCTCTTTATAGCCATATTTATCGCTAACAGAGCCTATGTCCTCTATAATATCTTCACACAAATCTTCAAAATTGTCATCAACCTTTTTGGTTGTAACAAAGGCAATTTTCTTTTTTGAAGAAAGAACTATCATCAAAGACTCATCGTTATATTGATATTTTCCATCAATAAGAGGCCCAGACAAAACATAAACCTGCTGTTTAATAGAATCAGCAAGAGTCTGCATATCTTCCAGAAATGCTTTGTTTCTGGAAGATTGCATTACGTTACTATAATAATAATTACTATTCATTGTAAATACGAATGTTTATAATCTATTTCTAGAATAGATTTATTATTTTCCTAAATCCCCACATAAAAACCAATGGGAATCCTACGCCAAAGAATGCGTACACAAAAAGCAAGAGAATATTACTACCTACTACTGGAGTCAAATCACTAAGATTTGCCCCCCCATAACCTATGCCTTGTAATGCTAAAGTACAAAATTTAAAGCCAACAAAGTGCAAGGCCATAACGTAGAAAGAGTCCTTTCCAACATATGCTATAGCCTTACCTACTACATTAGCCTCGATATGCTTACCTATATACATTATAATATATAGAACTGCAGGCGCAGCAACTAACAGCTGAAGTATATCCTTATATTCATTACCATTCAGAGCCACACCGCCAAGCATACAAGCTACCTCAAAAGCTATCAATCCACAAATAATTGCCAAATACCCATTATCAAAAGACAATTTTATCTTCTGATACATTATTCTGCCAACATATATCAACAGCATTGCAGTAAATGTATTACTAAATCTACGGATGGTCAAACCATACTTATTACTAAGAATACCAGCAACAATACACATTGCTAACAATGCAATACCTCTCATCCATTCGTATTGTCTTTCATCCTTGGCTAACTTCTTTATCAGCCATGACACAATAGACAATCCGATTAAAGCCATAAAAAGCACATACACAAACCACATTGCACCAACGATTGGTTCTCTTCCACCCAAACAAATAGCCAAGACTATTTGCTTAACGAAATCCATCATTGAATAAGTATTGATTACTGGGTCAGTGGATTCTAATGAATACCACCCTATCTTTATCAACGCATTATGCAACAATACTGCAGGAATATAGAAATACAATATTTTCAAATAAAGCGATGAGAATTTCTTCTTAAACCACAACTTAGGCTGAACAAGCTGCTCTTCTTTTATGAAGAAACCTGCTAACAAAAAGAATACGGCAACATGCCATAATGCATAAACAAGATTACCAGAATCGATCAATGATGTTAAAGGGTAAACAAATCCAATATGTCCGAGAACAATAGAAATAATTGCTATCCCCTTTGCTATATCAATGAGAATAGAACGTTTTTTAATTGCCATATTTGACATAATTATATATGTTATTTACATAGGTTTGCTCTGAAAAAATTTTCATAGCCACAGATTTAGCCTCATTAATAATATCTTCCGTTCTTTCCGGATCATTAACAATAACATCTAATGCAGCTATAACTTCTTGAACATTATGAAACTTAAAGCCTGTAACTCCATTACATATAAGTTCAGATGTACCTCCACTATCAAAGCCAATAACAGGAATGTTACGAAGCATTGCCTCTATTGTAACTCGTCCAAAGGCTTCAGATCTTGAACACATGAGAAGGACATCGATTTTACTATATATATCCTCAACATTTCCTACAAATCCTTCAAACTTAACGACGTTTTGCAAATTCAATTTCGATACTAACTTTTGAATATAGTATTTATATGAGCATTCCTTATCACCTATAATATGTAAGGTCATTTTAGGATACTTCTCATGAATTTTTTCCATATATTCAATTGCTAAATGTTGTTGCTTAGATATATCAATGTTACCCACAACACCTAACTTTAACTCTGAATCAAAAGAATCTTCATTCCTAACTTTTTGCGGAAAAGGCAAACCATTGTATATAACTTTACCATTAGTAGGAATATACCCAATTACAGAGACTGCAACAGCTTTCGAAACAAAGATTATTTTATCACTTTGTAATATAAGTTTTTTCTTTAGCTGTTTACCTAGTATAAAATGGCTACCAAAATCCTCTTCCAAAAATTCTCTTACATGCCATACATGTTTTATTCCTAATAACTTAGCAAAGAAAATACTATATGCATCAACAGAGGAATTTGAATATATAACATCTGGTGCTAATCTTTTTATTTTAAATATAAGAAAAGGCATCATTAGCAAATTAAAAATCCACAATAATGGTAAAGATAAGTATTTCCTATTAAATTTAACATACAACACTTCATAAAAAAAACGAAATGCATAGACATTAACTCCTTTTTCTTTAAGATGATAGTAAAATTTACCTTTAGAAGGCAATAAAACACTAACATCTTCACCTTTCTCTATAAAAGCATCAACCAAACTGTCAAGGCTTCTATTTGAACCATAGAGAAAGCTATAATGAGATATAAATAAAATTTTCATTTACAATGGTATTCTTACTTTTATTCCATCTTTCTTAACGATAACTGCAGGATTGCCAATAACGGTACAATTATCAGGTACATCTTTAACTATAACACATCCTGCACCTATATTAACATTATTCCCAACAACAACATCGCCTAACACCGAAGCTCCACAAGAGATAGTTACATAATTACCAATAGTAGGTATTTTTCCACCTTTTTGCCCTACAGTAACATTATGATAACATCTAAAATGGCTACCTATTTTCTTAGCATTGAGGAAGGTATTAAAAGCGTGTTCCATATAAAAATTGCTACCGATACTCATATTTTGATTAATTCGAGTATAAGTACAACGTGGCAGCATCCAGGAAAACAAGAAATGTTTTCTTCCTAATCTATAATAAAATACATTCCTGTAAGGTTTATCATAAACTAGATGATATATAATATTTTTTACCCCCCCCATATCAGACTTGATTGCCCGTTTATTTTTAGAAAAAAAACAGAAAAGCAGATGGGGCAATAAATATGGTAGCATTAAATATGCTGCATATAATCTTTTTTTTACTATTTGCATAATGTACGTTTTTTTTGTTCTACATGTTTTAATATAAAATATATAATAAAAGAGAATATTATGAATTTACCATGAGTTCCGTTATAGCAAAATGAAGTCACACCTTGAAGTATAATTGATGTATAAAAAACAAATAAAAAGAGAGTACTCAAGGGGATTGTATTACCACGGACTTTAGTTAATTTTGCAAAAATCATTGATATAAGCGGTAATATTAGAGCTGTGATTATAAATCCAAAATCCTGAACAAAATTACCGATATAGCTATAAAATACATTTTGCTGAATACCTTGGAGCCTAGTCAGAGTAATATAATAATAATCTCGGGATAACTCATGAGGATTCAATCCTAATATATCCAAAAAATACCAGCATGTGATTTCTCCTCCTAAGGTTGTCTTCATACTAGGTAAATATTCATTAAACAACAAAAACTGTTCGCCCATATATCTACTTAAAAAAGCGATTAAAGTAAACTCAGAATCGTGTTCATTATAAGCTAAAGATCTTCCTATAGTTATAATTAAGAAAAAGCCTAAAAAAACCGCAAAACTGACAGAAACAATTTTTAACATTTTTTTTCGCTTAACCTTGTCAACTAAAGGTAGTGCTATCAATGTAATAAGTATTAACTTCTGAAGTACCTCTATAAAGGATGAACGATGCCCAACTATCAAACCTGTCAGATTCCTTGTAGCTATAATAAAAATTATACAGAATAATGCGAAATTATTCTTTTTTTTCTGCATAAAAAAGACAAGGAGCATTAAAAATGACAAATCATAAATCGCTATATTTACCTTTAACAACAACTGACTTAATAGTGACAATTTCTCCATACCATCATTATCGTCATGAAGAGATAAAGCCATTTGACCAAAATCATTTCCACCTAAAAAAAGATGAGATGCAGAAAACAATTGCTCTGAAAAAGGTATAATACTTATAAAAAAGCCAAATTTACATATTTTTATGAGAAAATCATTATCATACTCAATATTAGAGACCTTCGATTTATCAAAATTAAAAATCGGAATGCATGTTAAAAAAAACACAAACATCCAATAAATGATTGGCCACCATTGACTCTTACCATTTAAATAAGACCAACTGTAAGGTTGAAATACATAAACAATACTCATAATAGAAGATAAAGTATAAACTAATAAGATATACAATCCAATTTTAAATCTTGTCTTCTTCTTATAATATAAGTATGATATTATAAACAAAAATACAGTTGTTGTCACTAAAATAAAAAGTTCTTTGTCATTCATATTTTTTGTGTTTGAATGCCTAATTGAATAAAATCATCAATTAAACTCATGTATTCTTTTACTCCTTGCTTATTACAACCACCCTCAATAAAAAGGTTTGTAACTTTAGTCTTACTAAACAATCTTTTTAGAGTTATCAATGCCGTAGAAGAAAATCCAAAGATTTCAATTGGAGACGCATTTCTGTGAATTATGTCAATTTCAACACATGACTCACATTTATAATACTTAATTCCAATCGCATCACATGCTTCTTTAATCCAAGATGCATCATCACGTCGATGTGGTATGTAATAGATTATATCGTTTGGAAAATTTTCCTTTATCGTTTTCATAACATTCAATAAGACTGTTTTATATCTATCAGAAGAAATTCCAATAGTATCACAATATATACTAGAAGCAGTACCAATTATATATACTGCCTTTTCGCTACTATCTGCTAAACCTGACAATGATTCCATATTATTATGAATAAGATTCCATTCTTTCTTATTAATAAGCTGATAAAAAATGGTAAAATAGTTATTGTCCATTATTGATCTAACATATGTTACCCATGAAAAGAAAAAACTACGCACTCTTGTGGCTAAGCTCAAATGGCAAAGACCCTTACTTAAGCTAACCAGATAATTTCCATCATCGACATAAATTATTTTTCCATTTTTTCGCAATTTAGGTAAAAAGCGGAATTTTAAAGCAAACAAACGAAAATCGCCCATGATTAAATAATCAATATCTCCATGTGATGAAAACAAACATAATATCATGAAATATAATTGAAGATACCACTTCGTTTTGAAAGGCAATACTTCGTATGAAATATTTTTTCCCAACACTCCAACTATATTAGATAAAGACATATAATCATTGACTACATATAGCCTATAATTCTCAATTTTGAAATGTTTTATTGCTTCAATTGCACATAATGCTTGCAATGGTGAAGCAACACATATTATTGCAGACTGTACCATATTAATTAACTTTAAAACCAAAAGAATTTCCTATGATGGATAACTCCTGTGCAAATTTTAACACATCTCGATCTAATCTACCATTTACCAAAGCCTTGTAATCTACATCTTCCATTAAGCCAAAATTTTCAAAAAGATGTTTAATTACCTCATTTGACTCAATGTCGAATATATTTTCCAAATTCTTTTTATTATCAAGATACTTATCATTAAAGACACTTAGGATACTGACTGGCAAAAGATTTTTGAGCTTCTTACGATAACCATTAGGAATCATACTTTTCAGAATTCTATATAAAGACTTATAATCACTTAAAGTATTATTTAAAGAATCATATTTTTGAAATCTACAATGTGAAAAAATTGGCACACTTAATACTTCCGGATAAATACTTTTCAACAAATCAAGTTGGAACTTATATTGCTTTTTTGCAACAGAATCAACATTTGCTAATATTTGAAAAACATTATGTTGCGCAAATATGTAAGAGCAATTATGATGATAGTTCATTAAATTTAAAATCACTACATCTGAACATCTTCTTCTTTCTAAGTTTAAAAGGAAATCATCATTGGCAGAAATCATACTAGGATTAATACTCCATTTTTTGCAAACTTCAAGTAATTTCTTATATAAATGATTCTTAATATCAGCAATTTCATCAAATAGTTTTGTACCATTGTGCATAAACTCACTAATAAGATACTTTTCAATGTACTCATCCAAAGACATTGGTTTAAACTTTCTTTTTTCCCAAACATCCAAGTTTCTATACAATTCACCCATATATCCAAATAAAATTGTAGAATTTGGAATTTGTTCATATGCTTCAAAAAAATCTCTTGCACCTCCATAACACACAGAACTAAAGCCATATTTATTTTTAAGCTCTTCCCAATCTTTATCAATAGGAGTTGAATTATTCCATGAAACCTGATTTAATTTTGTACCAAAACTTTTCTCAAATTCTTGATTAACCTTCAAATCGCCAGAAAAGGTATTTGTAGCTCCAGAATTACCTACGCCATAATATAAGTCTGGTCTTGCGCCAATGGCTAAAAAAGTTGCGAGGTTCAATCTATTATCTAATCCTCCTGTAGAACTAAGAGCTGGTGTACCAAAATTATCAAAAAATGTTTTACCTATAGACTTCAAGGAAGATGAAATTTTAGAGACACATTCATCATAAGACATACTTCCACTGTTTTTCCAATTCACATTTAATGAACTCTTTTCTAAACTTCCAGTTGAAGTATTAATTATTAATGTTTCATTATCTTGAAGTCTATAAACATCATCAAAAAAGGTCTCACCACAATAATTTACTCCTAAAGCCAAATGTTCTAACATGTTTAGCTTATTGATTTTCAAGTCTGTAATACCTTTATAAAGATCGTATAAATCATGAGATATAATGAATAGACCATTTTTATAATAATAAAAAATATCATAAAATCCAAAATATTCTCCAAAAACATACAACAAGCTACCCTTTTTAATGATAAAAGCGCAATTACCTATAACATTGTCTCTGATAGAATTTATATTAGCACTAAAATCATCATATATAGCTATTAACGCTTCTTGCCCATGTTTACCCTTGTATATAAAAGTTCCTACAACCGAGATGAAGTCATTACCGATAGCATAAAAATTAAAGTTTTTGCATGAGAGCTTATAAAAACTCGTATAGTATATCTGACCATTAAATTTGCCAGAAACTTCAAAACCAGCAGAGCAAGAATCTGCAACTATTTGCTGCACAATATTTATATTATTAGATAAAATAAACTTAGACATAACTTTAACGATTTATATTATTTTCAAAAATTTAAACACATCTATTTTTAATAATCTAGCAATAACTAAACTATAGAATAAAGCGAAAATCACTTTAATAATCAACATGATTAACGATGTTCCCAAACAGACAAAAGAAGACATAACAAGTGAAGCGGCAAATACTATTAACATTTTCTTTATATCATAGTTAACAGGTATTGCTTTTCTTGCAAAATAAGCTATTAAAGAAAAGCTTAATCCGTAAGAAATAATCATAGCAAAGCATGCTCCATAAATTGAATATCTAGGAATTAAATAAATATTTAATCCTATGTTAAGCAATGCTGCCATACACCAAATAGAAGATTTTATTTTTGTATATTTGATATTATATGCTAAAGGATTTGTAAAAATAGTACGATACGAATCTATCAACATTGCAAAAAGCATCGCTGCCATAACAATAGTACTCTTTGAAAATTTACTATCCAATAAAGCAACAATATTATTCGAAAAGAGAATTATAATTGCGACGAACATTGTCACTATTGAAAATACTCTTGTCGTTTGATTAATTAATTCAGAGCGGTACTTAGCATCTGATTCCATGTTTTTATAACAATTAAAGACAAAAGGTACATATGCACTATTAATAGAGCTAAAAATTATCTTAGGAACGCTACCTAATGTTTGCCCCATTCCGTAAACACCAGTTGCAATATTTCCTTGCATCTTATTCATCATCAATCTATCTGAAAAGGACAATAACCAAACAGAAACATCGCTAGGGAATTGACTAAAAGCATATTTGACATACGAAAAAACCTTTCTCCTATCGTAGGAAAACACAAGATATGATTTAGAGTATACAATAAAAATAACAAATGTAACCAAAGCACATATTAGTTGTGAACATATCATAGCAAATGCCTTATCATTCATACACAACACCATACTCAACTGAATAACAATTTGCAAGATTCCCATACCCATACTTGTCAACGATATTTTTTTTGCCTCTTGACGAATGTAAAGAAGGTTTGTAATCAGCAAATAGAAGCAGGATAAAATCGAAGAAATTATAGCAATTATCAAATATAGAGATGGAATATTTAACCAAAAAGCTATTTCTTCATGAAAATAAAGTAAAGAACTTCCTATTATCAAAGAACATCCAACTACGGTATAAACTATAGTCGAAAACATTTTTCTAACTTCTACAATTCCTTCACAATCGATATAAAATCTCGATATGGAAGCAGAAACAGAAAAAGTCATCATTATGGACATAAATGACACAAAAGATACAACGATATAAATATAACCATATTCCGCTGGAGATATTAAATAGCTATAAAAAGGAAGTAAAATAAATGATGCAGCTTTTACAGATAATGTCGCTAGCAAATATAATAGACTATTCTTATATAATGTATTCATTTTATATATTATAAAGAAGCAGGATCCATGTTCAAAGCAGAAAAGTAGCTCATAAAAATTGCCCTAAACACTTCACCTGCTATTTCTGTATATTATATTTTAATCTCTTCTAAAAATATCTCGTGTATATACCTTCTCCTTTACATCATCCAGACAAGCATCGTAGCGGTTGGCGATGATGGCATGGCTCTGAACCTTGAAGACTTCAAGGTTGTTCTCAACTCTACTACCGAAGAAGGTGCTGCCCTCTTCCAAAGTTGGTTCATAGATGACAACCTCTGCACCCTTTGCCTTGATACGCTTCATAATGCCCTGGATGGCTGACTGGCGGAAGTTATCGCTGTTTGACTTCATGGTCAAGCGATAGACACCTATCACGCAATTATGCTCCTTGCTGGCATCATAGCTGTTGGCATCGGCATAGCTGTAATAGCCTGCCTTCTGGAGTACGGCATCAGCAATATAGTCCTTACGGGTACGGTTGCTCTCTACGATTGCCTCTATCAGGTTCTCTGGAACATCTGCATAGTTTGCCAGGAGCTGCTTGGTATCCTTTGGCAAGCAATAACCACCATAGCCGAAGCTTGGGTTGTTGTAATGAGTGCCGATTCGTGGGTCAAGACCTACACCTTCGATGATTGCCTTGGTATCGAGTCCCTTAACTTCTGCGTATGTATCCAACTCATTGAAGTAGCTTACTCGGAGTGCCAAATAGGTATTGGCGAAGAGCTTGACTGCCTCGGCTTCCTTCATACCCATGAAGAGGGTATCAATATTCTCCTTGATAGCGCCTTCCTGGAGCAAAGCGGCGAATGTCTTGGCTGCTTCTTTCAACATCTCGACATTGGTTACGGACTTGATAGCCTCGTTCTCTTCTGCGAACTCTGGGCGCTCGATAATCTTTGGATAGCCTACGATAATGCGGCTTGGGTAAAGGTTATCATAGAGTGCCTTGCTCTCACGAAGGAACTCTGGAGAGAAGAGGAGATTGAACTTCTTCACGCCCTTCTTTGCATACTTCAAGTAGAGGTTGCGGGTGTAACCTACTGGGATGGTGCTCTTGATGACCATCACAGCATCAGGGTTTACCTCCAGAACCAGGTCAATGACTTCTTCAACATGGGTTGTATCGAAGTAGTTCTTCACTGGGTCGTAGTTGGTTGGTGCTGCAATCACTACGAAGTCTGCATCCTTATAGGCTGACTTGCCATCAAGGGTTGCCACGAGGTTCAATGGCTTTTCTGCCAAATACTTTTCGATGTAATCGTCCTGGATTGGAGAAATCTTATTGTTGAGTTTCTCCACCTTCTCTGGGATTACATCTACTGCTGTTACATGATGGTGCTGAGATAACAGGGTCGCTATACTCAGACCTACGTAGCCGGTACCGGCTACTGCTACTTTTATATCTTTGAAATCATTCATCATGATTAATTATTAGATTATTTCTTGAGATGCTTTACTAAATCCTTAGCCTTCTGATACTCCTGAGGAGTACCAATATCAATCCATGTTCCATTAAGCGGATAGCGGATAACCTTCTTTCCTTGAGCGATAAGCTTCTCCACAAGATGAGTGGCATGGAAGAATGTATTTTCAGGAATCTCAGCAAGAGCTCGCTTTTTGATAAGATAAATACCAGCATTGGCATAATAGTTATACTTCGGCTTTTCAATGAGTCCCTTGATGTTACGACCATCCAAATCAAGAATGCCTAGTTCTATACTGATATTGTAAGGAACTGCTGCAACCGACATTTCTGCATCATTCTGCTGAAAATGAAGGAAGAAATCTTCATAATCGATATTAGTGAAAAGATCAGAATTCATAACGAGGATGGTATCATTGTAGAATGTATCTACAAACTTAATGCTACCAATAGTACCAAGAAACTTTGGCTCTCGGAAAGTACGAACCTGAACTCCATCACGAGGAGTAGCAAAATGTTCCTCCAACTGTTCTGCAAGATAATTTACAGTTACATCAATATGATTAACTCCATAAGAAATCAATCGGTCTACATTATGATCAATAATACATTTACCACCAACTTCGAGCAATGGTTTCGGAGTCTTTTCTGTTAAAGGACGAAGACGCTCTCCCTTTCCTCCTGCCATAAGAACTGCATCAATAGGAAGTCGAGTAATATACTTTTCAAGATTGACTATATCAACAATATGATTATCAGAATCAAGAATCGGAACCAACTTCATTTTCTTCAATTTCTGCTCATGAAGATGCTGTACATCATCATCAACTCCTTTACGAAGGTAGTTAAAGTTTTTATGCATCACCTTCTCTATAGAGTCATTAACAGAAACGCCTGCAATCAAAGCTCGGCGAGAATCACCATCTGTCAATGTACCCACCATTTTGTCTTCGGCATCAACAACAAACAAAACTAACGGCTCTTGTTCCATTGCATTGATTACTTTTAATGCAGATAATAGCGAATGATTTCTGTTAATTATATGTTTATTTATACAACTCATATTTTAGCTTTTTTATTATAAAGAATTCATTTTTCTCCATAGATAATAAAAATGCTTCATTGCAACAAAAGCAACTGCATCATAAAACTATCTCCAACTTTGTGCTAAATGATATACTTCCTGATAGCTTTCCTTATTCTCGAAGAGGAACTTTGCTATCACCTGCATTAATTCATAATCTTCTTCTGAATCAATATCAAGTACACCAGTATCATCCATAACAATGGCATCACATTTCTCATCCAACAAGATTGCTGGTTCTATTTCTTTCAATGCAATTGAAGAATATGCATAGATGGATGCATTCATGTCATAAAAGACAGGCGCTTCCTGACGAGTTGTGTAATGAGAAGGAAACGCTAAATCGTAGAAATCGCCTTTCTTGGTTACCATGTTGAAATATGGATTTCTTCTAGAATTAGCAACAGAAAAGACAGCACGAACATCATTTCTTGCAATCTTTCTGTCGATTGCATTTTTAATATCCTCCACTGTTCTCAAAGGAGAAGTGATATCCAAATCCACTACCATGTCATAAGCCTTACCAAATTCTTTCTCAGCTCTCAACAGACAGTCTTTAATGACATCGACTTTTGAGACTTTATCTCCTGCCAAAGAAGAATCGCGCCATAACTTAGTAACAGCAACCCCTTTCGCAGAATCCATGATATTCATCAAGTCTTGGCTATCAGTATTAACTACAACATCGTAGGTGTTTACAGAACTACCATACTTCTCTATGTAAAGTGTAATTCCTGCCACAGAATACCATGCAAGAGGTATGTCTAAAAAATCACGTGCATTTTTACCTTTCACTCCCTTTGAGCCTGCACGACCACATAATGTAAATAAGATATTCATATATTATTCTCCTTTAGCTAATTTAAGCACATGGAAAGCATGTTCCATTGTACTGTCATTTTCAATTTTATTGTTTATAATCTCGAAGAAATGGTCAATTTCTCGCATCTGATACTCATTTCTTTCACTTGGCAGCTGAATCACTTTACCTGTTCTCAAATATTCTATTCTGCCGTCTTCAATATCACATCGTATGGTATCATCTGGCAAGAACATTTCTAATGTACGAATCATTGAACGGCCAAAATAATCCAAATGTAATTCTATTGAAGTTGTAGATGTTCTACCGATATATATAGCAACATCATCACTATCAATTTCAAGATTTGATATTTTTCTCTGTATAGAATATGTCTCTACCGGAGTACCAAAAAGCCATGTCAGGTAATCCCATTCATGAATAAGATCGATTCCGACACCACCGCCCATGTCTCGATGCGCACTATAGCACTTGCGATAATCCTGTCCTGGTCGCCAGTCTGGCAGATAGCTAGAACTGATAGCTCGTACAGAAAACGACTTTGAAAAATCAATATTCTGCTTTACATATTGCAGGGCTGCACTATATCTAAGAGGGCACGCAACATAGCAGATAGTATCCTTTAATTCTTCAAACAGAGAAGTTTCTATATCAGTTTTGTCAAATACAGGCTTCTCTATAAAAAAGGACTTAGTTCTATGCTTAAACTTCTGTATCGTATCATAATGAACCGATGTTGGATTCGTAACAAACACGACATCGTACATTATATTCGATTCCGCAATATCGTCATATGAATAGATAGATGTAACTAATGGTCGAATATCCAAAGGAACATCACTTCCTACTTTGCTACGATATAAATCAATAGTAAAGGTATTACCTTTTTGATTGAGATACTCGCAAACATTCCTCAAATGACGCTTACCTATCGAACCTAATCCACAGAAAGCAATTTTGTAATTACTCATTTTTACTGTTCTATTTCATCAATTATTGAAAGCAAAGTTTTATCTTTCTCGAAATCCCAGTCAGGAGTAATGCCATTCTCAACTTGATTAAAGAATGCATTTATTTCCTCTCTATAAGGATTTTCTGTGATAAAATCTGCATAACCATCAACATGCTCTGCCTCTTCTTCTATATTTACCTGAAGATCCTTTTTAGATTCCAGATAATCATATTCATATAAAGAATCTGAAGTACCATTCCAAGTCAGATGTAGTTTTTCACCATACACCTCTAAATGACGTGTTGCTTTTCTAGACACAACATCAACAGCAAATACACCTTTAGCTCCAGTCTCATGTTCTATAGTTATCAGATAGTTATCTGCGTAATCTATGTTAAGATCAGTATTCTTACTCTTGATAGCACTTACTTTTGCTATATCACCAAAGGCAGATACCAACCAAGGCATATCAATAGCCATAATCTCACGACAACCATTTGTTCTCGGATTACCGATAAAATAGTTATTATAACTCTCCCAAGGATGCCAATCTGGCAAATACTGTCCTACATGATAAATATAGTTTAACTTCTCATTACATGGGCGCACCTTATTGATAATTGCCTTTGTATCCTCTTCGTACAAAAATGTTGAAGAAAGGAATAACACACAATTATTATCATGAGCAAGTTTTATATTCTCATCATACAGATCACTTACCAGATTTATCTCTGTAAAAACATGTAGTTTATTCTGTAAACACAGGTTGATTAACTTTGCATGTGACAAAGGCGATGTACAAACAAAGGCACAAGTAGGATTTTCCTTATCAATTGCCTCTTGTAAATCATTATAACAAGATACACCTAAATCCTCTGTTACTTGCTTAACACGTTCCATTTGGGTATCAATACCAAAGATTTCAACGTCTTTTCTTTCTTTCAAAAGACGAATTCTTCTTTTACCCATCGATCCCAATCCGATAACTATAACTTTCATACTCCTAAAGTTTTATTTCTTCATCAATTGAATAATCCTGTTGTGCAACTCTACCTGCCACAACATCCCAATAAGAAGCTTTGATTCCATTGTCGTTCCGCTTTACGGTCATGTTATCCTCAGAAAGGATTTCACCTTTCTTGATAGGACGGCTTGCAACAATACGTTTCAAAACTACCTTTGAGATTTTCTTCTCACTTTCATTTGGCTGCTTTATTCCATCTCCCAAAGCCTGCTCAATATGGCGAATGGCTGATACCATTGCCTTAAGTTCTTCAGGATTCAAGGAAGCTTTATGATCAGGTCCTTCCATATTCTTATCAAGAGTGAAATGTTTCTCTATAATCTCTGCTCCCATGGCAACAGCAGCTATTGGAACTTCAATACCCATGGTATGATCTGAATATCCCACCCGGCACTTAAATGCTTCCTTCATGGTCTGCATTGCACGCAGGTTGACCTCATTCATAGGACATGGATAATTCGTTGTGCAGTGTAAAACAGAGATATCCTTGGCACCAGCCTCCTGCAATGTATCATAAGCAATTGCTACTTGTGACAGGTTTGCCATGCCTGTAGAAAGTATAACCGGCATTCCATATTTCGCAACAGAGCGAAGATATGGAATGTTAGTGATATCACCTGATCCCAACTTGATAAATGGCATACCCAGGTTCACCAAGAAGTCCAGAGACTCTGTCTCATCCGCTGTGGAAAGAAACTGGATACCTATTTCATCACAATGCTGTTTAACTATTTGGAAATTATCATAAGACAACTCCAATTTCTTCAGCATCGTAAACTGGTCATCATCATTATTGAGATTTTTTTCTTGATACTCTGCTTTCTTGGTGCCTTTGGTTATAATAAGTTCCGTTTTCCAAGTTTGGAACTTCACAGCATCAACACCGGCTTCTTTTGCTGCATCGCAAAGCTGTAGAGCTAAATCGAGTCGACCATTATGGTTTACTCCAGCCTCAGCTATAATGTATACATGTTGATTAGTCATTAGTATCCTTGAAATATAATCCGTTATACTTAAGCATCATGATGCCTTCTTTGTAAGAATCTAAAGAAACTTGATTCTCATTACCATTCAGATTGTTTAATATCAAATTCATGAAATTAACTCCACATCCATAGGCATGAGGATAACCTCCACCAAATCTAGGATTAATCTCATTGATATAAACTTCTCCATCATTAGATACAAATACATCAATATCGATAGGACCATAAAGGCCTTTGATATTCTGCACTTTTAAAACTTCATCTATAACATTTTGAGAATGAACAGAAATTGCCTTATCTGTTTCTCCTGCTCTCATTGCAAGTTTCTCCTTGATAAACATTGAGACGAGCTTCCCTGATTTCAAATCAAAGAAAGTATCAACCCCATATTCCTTTCCTGCAATAAATGGCTGATAGATATACTTTGGTTCGCTCTTCAGCTCTTCAATATCCTCAAAGCTATTTATCTTCTTAATGCCAATGCTGGCACTTCCATCTCTTAATTTTGCAAATAGAGGGAACTCCCATTCCTTACTATTAAGTTTGTTCAAAGCATCTTCTGCCGAGCCAACAGTTTCTACCAGTTTAAGAATACCTTTATATTTATTGTAAAACTCAAACTTATCAAAAGTGGACTCTACAAAATCAAGATTAGAGAGTATGAGCTTTACACCAAGTTGATCAAACTCCTGCTTATAATGGGAAAGAAGAACTAATTCTGGATCTATCAAAGTAATGATAGCACCAACTTCCTTCTTTTTGCAAATCTCTAAAACCTTATTGATATAGAGGTCAAGATGCGCAAAATCCTTATCTATACGAAAATATTCATCACCAAAATATAAGGCTGGAGCCTTATCGCTCATATCCAAAGTATAGACCTTTCGGTTTTCCTTATGGAAAGCATCCTTAAAGTATTGAACTATCTCAACACGTCTTCCTGGACTAAGAATTAAAAGATTCTTCATAATTACAATTTACTTTTTTGAATAAACTCTTTAGTTGTCCATTTCTCTCGGACAACTTCCTCGTTACCTTTTTCATCAGTGACTATAACTGTCGGAAAGTATTCTATGAATAATGGACTCAATGACATTGTATATGCCCCTACATTATATACTGTTATTCTATCACCCTTTGCCAACTCAGGCTGATTATCTAAAGTCAAGAAACGGTCCATCTCAATACAAGTATAACCTGTAACGATTTGCTTTTCTTTCAATTTACAGGATTTAGTATAAAGTGAAGAAACAAAAGGTGGAGCTTTCATTTGGGAAGCTACATGTTTTACAGAACCATCAGTAAAAACAAGTCTTCTATCCTTAATATCCTTGACGTCAATCACAGAGCAAACATAAGAAACCGGTGAAGCTATCAATGCCGCTCCTGGTTCTACAAGAAGTTGTACTTCTTTAGAAATTTGATAAGCTTCAAGGACATCAACTATCGTAGAAGCATACTCTTCAAAGGTCGGAGCACCAGGTTTGTCACCAAACAGACAGCCACCTAAATCCAAGTATTCTAATGCCGGTATCTTTTTACTTACCTCGCAGATATGCTTAGTTATACTATTAAAGATTCTCAAACTCTTTGTACGAGTACTGTGATGTCCATGCAAGCCTACAACTTTAACTTTTTGCAGATGACTTAAACGGTTTAATGCCTTATCAAAATCACCATTTTCAAGATTAAAGCCAAAACGACCAGGTTCTTCACCTGGAATAGTTTCACCAGGACATTCTTGTTCCAAATCAAAATTGATGCGCAAACCAACCTTGATGTCATGAGAGAATGACTGGATATTTTCTTCTATGAAATCTATCTCTGCAAATGAGTCAAGATTTACTATACTGCCATTTTTTAACGCTAGCAATAAGTTGCTTAAACCTTTATGTGGACCATTCAGTATGATATTATCAGGCTGATTACCAACATAAGAAGCTAATTCATATTCTGGTTCTGAAACAACTTCTGCCATAACTCCTTGTTCATGCATCCACTTTACAAGCCAAGGTAAGTTATTCGTTTTATAAGAATACCCTATTTGGAAATTAGGCCATAAAGTTTCAAAAGCCGCGCGCAATGATGCTAAGTTCTTCTGAAGCTTAGATAAATCTATATTATAATAAGGTGTCGCTATCATTTAAATAACATTTAATCTGTTCAACTATCCGTTCAGATGCATAACCATCTCCGTAAGGATTGTCTGCCATCTTACATGTATTATGAAATTCTTCAGTCTGAAGCTCTTTCAACGCATTCTGCATACCAAGTTCAGTTCCATCACAACATTTTATGTTCGATGTTATCAATCTTCCCTTTTGTCTATCACCAACATTTAAAACTGGGAGTTTAACAAATGGTGTTTCGAAAATACCACTAGAAGAATTTCCTACCATCATAATTACTTGGTATAGAATACTAATGTATCTCTTTTGACCTAATGATGCAACAAAATGAAAATTATCTTTTTCCTCTGCATGTTGTTGAAGAATATCGTTTATCAAATTGCCACCAATATCTGAATTTGCTTTGGTAAACAGGATTTCACAATCGGAACATTCTTTTTCAAGAGATACAATAAGATTATTAACTCGCTGGATATTTTCTGGTACAGATAATGTTGTTTCAGAATGATAAGTACCTAATATCCACTTTTTAGCAGGATCAAGTTTTAATGATTCAGCTAATTGATGGCGGTTTAACAATTCAATCTTACGGAAATTATCCAGGTTTGTCTCACCTGTAACATATATATTGTCTGGACTTTGACGCATAGCTCTGATACGAGCAGCTGATTCTTCAGTACCAGGGAAATGAAGAGCCGACATCATTGTCACTGCATTTCTCACTTCATTGTCAATTGCCCCCTCTGTGATATCTCCTCCAGATATATGAGCAACAGGAATTCTCATAACCAAGGCCGTACCTACGATTGGAAGCAACTCATATCTATCTCCTAAAACCACTATCATATCTGGCTTCAAGCGATTGAAAGCATCTGCCATTCCTATGGTACAGAGTCCCATTGATTTGGAGATACCAACAGATGTTTCAGAAGAAAGGAGCATCTCCACCTTCTCATCTATATGATATCCATCCTCTTCTATTGCCTGATACGTAAGTCCTTGTTCTGGAGAAAGATGTCCACCTGTAACTACTAACTGTAGCTGCAGGTCTTCATCTTTATCTATTCCATCTATCACCCATCGCAAGAGCCCATACTCTGAACGGGCACCCGTGATTACACAAACGTTTTTCATTAAATTTTCTTGATCAATTTATAGAATTTATGGTCTCCACCAAGCAATGGTAGTTTTCTAATTTCACATTCACTAGTTTTGGTGAATCCCAATTTCAGAAAGACTTTATTGGAAGCTATATTCTGTTCACTTACCCAAACTATATGTTCATGCATACCAACTATTTTCCCGTAACGATGAGTAAACTCGATAATTTGTGTGCCATATCCTTTCCTAGTTTGGGAATAATCAACACCATAAGAACTCTCTATCGTTTTATTGTCATCGTCAATATCACAATAACAATAGCCAACACACTGATTTTGCTCGTTATAGGCTAAGAACACAAAGCGTGTTTCAGAAGTCATACACCTCTCTACAAACTTGTAAAGATTATCTAATATGGGGGGTAATATGTCCAGACCATTTTACATTATTCTCATCACAACGAAGGCGATAAAAATCATTAAAGATTCTTGTCTGAACTGGGACAAAAAATAACTTATTCATATTGTCTTTTCTCTTATTTTACTTAATTCAAGCGGGCTGCAAGGGACTCGCACCCTTTGGTTATCGGACTATCCATTCATACCATTTTCATCATATCTAATCCCGATTTGGCCGCGAACAGCCCAGCCGATGAACCAACCCACCTTTCCAAATCGCAGAAACTGAATTTTTCCATATTATTTGAATTTTTAAGAAAGTTATAAATTGCAATTATGCCAAGCATAAATTGCGTAAAAGTACAAGCTGTAAAACCAAACAACAGGACAGATATTGAATCAATGATAATCAAGATCTAATTAAAAATTATCCAAACGAACAGAACTTGGAATATTCACTACTCTATCTGCAAACCAGATAGTGTTCTCCAAACCATCGTTCTCACAATTCTCAAACATCGGCAAACGATTCATCAACTCCCAGATTGGGCGAGTCATTACACCATTATCATTTGTCTGAGTAAGGAAGTCAATCTGTGCCTCCTTATCCTTCAAGATAACAGCATTGAGCCAATAATTAGAAACTGTATTTGGAGAATCTACGAAGAACTCGATATCTGGAACATTCTTGAAGTACTCCTCATATTCAGCAGCAACCTTACGCTTGCTTGCTACATATTTGTCAATGTTCTCCAACTGAGCGCATCCCATAGCTGCATTGATATTTGGCATACGGTAGTTGTAACCAACATGATCGTGACGGAACTCCCAACGATGTGGAATCTTCGCCTGTGTGGTGATATGCTTTGCGTATGCTCCCAACTCCTCGTCATTGAAGAGCATCATACCGCCGCCACCAGTAGTGATAGTTTTGTTGCCATTGAAGCTAATCGCACCAATCTTACCAAATGTACCTGTATGCTGTCCCTTGAATGTAGAACCAATACCCTCTGCAGCATCCTCTACAAGTTCGATATGCCACTCTTTACAGATAGCTGCAATCTCATCAATGCGTACAGGATGACCGAATGAGTGCATAGGAACACAAGCCTTAACTCGACGACCGGTATTCTTGTTATAGCAAGCCAAGTCATCCTCTTCGAAAGCGAAATCCTTGCTTTCTGGAAGTTCTCCCTTGCGAGTGTTCTTGCGAACCTCAGCATTCTTCTCAAGCCATGCCTTCAAAGAATCAGGAGAAAGACCCATTGTTGAACGATCCACATCGATGAATACGGCATGAGCTCCAATATAACTCAATGCATTACAGGTTGCAATGAAAGTAAGAGCCTGAGTCAACACCTCATCATCTTGCTTTACACCTACGAGTAACAAGCTCATGTGAAGGGCATTGGTACCACTTACACATACCACAGCCTTCTTGGCACCTGTGTATTTTGCCATATCTTCCTCGAAACGATCAACAAACTTACCTACGGATGAAACGAAGGTTGTGTCGATACACTCGTTGAGGTATTTCTTTTCATTACCTGCAAAAACAGGAACAGCCAAAGGAGTAAACTCCTGGTTGCCATAAACTGACTTAATAAAGTCTATTGTTTTCTTAAAATCTGCCATTTTATTGAAAATTACATTTTTTGATCCAAGTTCTTACCTTTTTCCTCATGCTCGAAGTTAGGTATAAACTTCTTGATTGATGTCACGATTTCAGCCTTAGTGAAGTCTGACTCTGCAAAGATACCCTCCAACTCATCAAAGAACTGGTTAATCTCTGGCATCGGACGACGGGTTGTCTCCTCAACAACACCGAGTGCAGAGAAACGAGTCATATTGATTTTCTCACCAGGAACATAGAATTCCTCGTAAGCTTTCTCGCCAGTAGTATCACTCTTGAAGTAAACAACAGGATAGTTGTCGCTCTCGTAATCCATATCTGCAGCATACTTCTTTGCCTCAGGATCATTTTTGCACTCTACCTTCTTGAATCCTTCTGCCTTTACGAAATCATCGCAGATAGATGAGAAGGTAAGCATCTGCTCTTCACCCAACTTAGGGAAGAACACCTCACCACCATTACCAAGGATACAAGCCAACATACAAATCTGGCCAGACTCCTCAGGAGATACGAAATAACGCTTTACATCAGAAGGGGCAGCCAATGGCTGCTTCTTCTGCAAACGATGAATCCATCCATCTGGCAAAGAACCATTAGAGAAAGCAACGTTAGCAAAACGAGCTGTTGTTACTTTGAAGTGCTCATTATAAGCCATCACCAGGTCTTCCATAATGCGCTTGCTAGCACCCATGATATTAACTGGGTTAGCTGCCTTATCTGTAGAAACACAGAAGAAATGCTTTGGTGGGAACACGCAAAGCAAATCCATCAGTTTCTTTGCCTTGATGTCGTTGTTCTCGATGAGTGCCTGAACACTATACTTATCTTTCTCTGAACGTACATGCTTGTGGGCAGAGAAATTGGCAACAATGTCAAAGCCCTTCTCCTCACGGAAAATACGTTCGAAGATTGGGTCTGCAAAGTTGAGGGTGTAGCAACGGAACTCGTCTGGCACGAAAAGTCCTTCTGTGCTTCGCACGTCACGAACCAACTCTGCCAATCCGTTCTCATTCAAGTCAACTACGACTACGCTCTGCGGTTCAAAGCGAAGTACAGCCTTAATGAATGAAGAACCGATGGAACCAGCTCCACCAATTACACAAACTTTCTTGCCTTTGATCTCTGCAAAAAGTTTTTCCTTGTTTGCCTCAATATCCTGGGCAAACATACTCTTTTCACGATGGGTCACATACTGACCAATGAATTTACTGAGATTAAACATGATTTATATGTTTATTGTTTTGTTTACTTTTTAAATTAAATATTGTATGAGGGAACGGCCCACACCCATCACATTTATGAACTGCTTTGGGTAATCGGGGGTTGATATTGACCAGAAGCGGCTGCCTACGCCGCCAGCCATGATTATAATTTGAATAGCCTTAAAGTACATGTCTATACAACTTCGTTACAATTAGCAATTTCTGTTTTGAAGTCATTAAATGATTTCACCAAGACTCCAAGTTCTTTCACTTCACTTTTACCAAATAGCTGTGTTCTTCGGATGGATTTTTCATTTGTTTTAATCAGATTTATTAACTTTACAAAGGCTATATATATTCCCGGATCACGAAACATACCTTGAATGCGTATAAGTGATAGGCGAAGATTCAACAACACCATAGGAATGCAAGCTACAGTTCCTTCTGGCAATTTATGGCATTCACTTTCTAGTTCAATTAGCTTGAAGTATTTTATTAGTAATCCAGAAACGAGATCAAGATAGTAATTCACCTGTTCTTTCCTTTCTTCACTATCGCTAAACACTTGCGGGTCAGGTACACTACTCATGCATAATAGCAAAGATGTCATTCTGTTTTCTAATGTGGAATATTGATGGATGGAAATCTGTGTATCAAGATAAACTTTAGCTTGTTTTTGAAGATTAGACATCTGAATTTCCAAAGACTCCGATTGTTTTTGGATTCCTTCCGATTCTTTTTTACTATCTACTTCTAACTTGTCTATTCTTTCTTTATATTTGTCTATTTTCAAGTACTGCCATACAGAGACTATCAATAGTATCAAGCTAAGGAGTGCTAACCAAAATCCAACCCAAGTGTTGAACTTGTCAATTAGCATGTCTATTACTGATGCGTATTGACCATTAATTTTATCAACTATAGTTGATAGTGAATCAACTTTATGCGTATTATTTGTAATAGACCTTGATATATTCTCATTCCTCTTAATTATGCTATCAATTCTAAGACTGTCTGTAGACCAACTTGTATTACAAACTTTTACCGTCTTCTTATTCTTGACAGAATCACTGTCATGAATAAGAAGAATGAACACACTATCTTTTCTTACTGTATCGGTAGATACCTTGGAAATGCTGTAGGGATTACGATTTATTGCTCCTAATAAATTCCAGTACAGATAGCCTATTGACCCACATATTATGACTGCAAAAATAAGTGCTATATATTTAGATTTCATCTGACTCATCAAGATATAAGTTTTTATATTCTGTTTTTTCATTCTTTCTTATTTCCTTAATATCTTTATATGGAAATAGTCTTGCACACACCATGTTGGAGGCTATATCAGTTTCTTCACATCCTTTTTCAATGTTAGCAACTTGTAGATTTTTCATAAACCCTTTCTTAAAGGCTGTTTGCATCATGTCATCATGTGTCAACATGATAAGTTGAAAAGGTATGTTGCAGCCATCTTCTGTGATAAGTTTCTTATACCAACTGTATATTTTCTGCACAAATCGTTCCAGCTTCAGCCCATTCATAAAGTCATTTGCATTAAAAACATCATCTATGACAAATGGTACTATTGTCTTGTTTGTTTGCATCCAACTGATGGCTAATGCAATTTTCAAGCTAATACAAAAAAGTTTAAAACGGAAAGAATTGAAATATTCGTAGGGATTCGTTGGAAATCCACCTTCCTTAGGAACTTGGATTTGGATTCCAAAGGTATTTGACGTAGCAACAACCTGATAGTTCTCGTTATCATCAGAAAACTCTTCCAAGACATCACTTATTTCCTTTTGAAATGATTGTGTGAACTGAAGTACTATACTATGCTGAATACTTTGAATGGTTTTACTTATTTTTTCAAGAATCTCCAAATTGTCACTTACTTCACTTTCTTTGTCAGTAAGGAAATGGAATTCCTTACTTTCCAGTTCCCTTTTTCTATTTGTTATGTTCTCTATTAAGGAAAGAAGTAAATTTGTCTCATCAGGATTCTTTTTTCTCATCTCTGATTTAGAATTGAGAATCTTTCCAAGCTCAGAATACATAGTTGCTAATAAATGTATCTGCTTATCATATTCTAAGCCGTTAGAAGTTTCATTCTTGACAATCATTCCTGCTGGAGATGCATGGGCTGCCGCATTTCTGGATTTTCTGACAAAATCCCATTGTTGAGCAAATAAATTTGGTACCGGATGATGTTTAACAACACCTTCAATTTCCTTCTTTATCTCATCAGGACTTATATACAACTCACATTCCCTTACATCTGCATCCTCGTCCTTTATCGTATTTAGAAAATTAGATATAACAACACTGAAATCTGCTGATGTAAGAACTTCAGGATTTTCATTAATGCTTTTCTTTATTATCTCTAAATTTCCTTTTAACTGTGCTATATATCTTTCTATTTTTTCAAATTGGGCATACCCTAACAATCTCAAAATATAGTCATATAGTTTTTCTCCATTCAGCCTAATCTGCTCTACATCATAATCTGAACAGAATGCACTGGTAGGACAGACTGGCGATGATGATTCCAAGGTTTGGTCAATGCTATCATATCCATGTTCTGTATTAATACTATCCTGTCTTTCAACGGATAAATGTACGTCTTTCTGCTTTATCTCTGGTATACGTCCAAAGCCAAAGGTTAGATAATCTTTCTTGTCACAAACCATTTCGGTAGAATGGGAACAAAATCCTGTGTAATGGTATTCCAGAGCAGAATAAATAGTACTTTTACCTGTACCATTGCCTCCAACTAAAAAAAGAGAACAAGGTTCTACCCCTTTTGTAAATCTTATACCAAAAGGAGGTTCTTCCCCCTTAGGTGCGGGGAATGAACGAAAGTTATAAAACTTGATTGCACGAATACGCTTGTCTACATATTCTGAAGAATGGATTGGAGAAGAAAATAAATCAGCATAATTTGCTTCTTGCTCGGGAGAGGTTTGGAAGACATCAGTAATCTTGATGTCTTCCAATTTCCCTTTATAATGAAACAAATTGGCTATTGCCTTTTTCTCATTATCTGTCCAATCTTGAAAAGCGTTACTCTGCAATAATATTTGCCAGCAACTATTTCCCATAAAATTTTGTTTAGATTGAATCTGCAAATTTTAACAGCAAACCTATCAAGGTGTTGTCATTGTGAAATTCTTCTTTAGCTTTACGCAAACATACATCTTGTATATATGTGACAATATCCCCCATACCAATAGAATACAGGAAAGTCTTGTTTTCTAAATATTGCGTCAACAACTCATCATCGTTATAATTATATACAAGTAATAATATATTATACAATGATAATATTTTCTGCAACTTTTCTTCTGTGTAATAGATACCGTCACCATCCATTTCTAACTTGCTAACCTTCTCATCAGAAAGAAGATAAGGTTTGATGAAAGCGAAGTAATTAGACAAAAGATGATCAACCTCATTATCTGTCATATCAACTACATTCCCATCACTAACCAAAAGAAGCTGAATTAAATCGTGAACATCATCCTTCAGTTTTTGTATATTTACTTCTATTTTTGAAATCGGCAGCAATTCTTTCAATTCGTAATTTATGTCGCCAGAGAAATCTCCAAAAGGATTATTTAGCACAAGTTTTGGGGAGAGCAAGCTTTTAATCTTTTCCCTGATGTTTTCTTCCAACTCTCTACTAAGTGTAGTGCAAGTCTTGAACTCCTTATTTTGCAGTCTTGGCGAACATTCCAAAAAATCATTTTCCTCAGTAAGAATATACATGTCCTTCATATAGTCCACAATATTTCTGTACTTGTCTCCAATACATGGTAAGAGTTTGCCGTCTATTCTGAACTGTAGATACGATTCCTCTTTCTCCAAATATTCCCTGAAAGTATCTATAACTACTGATAAGAGACTTTGGTAGGTATAAGTATTTACTTTCTGGACCTGTAAGATTTCATTGGCTTGATTCCATACGCACAATACAAGCCTTGCCAAGTGAGAAAGAAGCAAATCTTCATTCTCTCCTGGTCTGAAAACACGCATCCATGTGGAAGAAGCTGAATCCACAATGTATTGTGGTACAATACATCCATTGTCAATTCGGTTGTCTATCCAACAGTGAAGCTCTGTTTGGAATTTTTCAGGCTCTTCTATCTTGAATGCCCCATAACGATGAACAAAAGCAGTAAGATTCTTCATCGTATAACCAAAGCGAAGACGATAGTTGTCATCGTAGATGGTACCCCTTGTCCATTTTTCTATTAAGATGGTCAAGTTGTTGAACATAGCAGAAAGAGACTCTTCCGTATCTTGACTTTTGCTTATCATCACAAGATTATGGTTCAGAAGTACCTCTAACTCGTCTTTAGGGAGACTGTTGCTTTCCAAAACATAGTCATTGCTGACGGTCATTTCCTTAACCGACAGTAAAGGATCCAATGATAAGTTTGAATCTGCAGCAACCTTTAGTCTTCCTATAGTATTTGCTACCAAAGAGACGTTTCCTATCAGATAAGTCAAATTGTTTTCCTTAATACTATACAAATTTTCATCAATGCCTAAGCTACCAACTATTGCATTAATCTTATCTCTTTCTACCAAGAAATTATTGAAAGACAAAATGTAATTGGCGAGAATGACTTGTGTGCGCAAACGGTTCCTACGTATCTCATTGTTGAATTCCTTACGAATATCAAGTTCTACATTTTTGAAATGTAGCTGTATTTCATTCCACATTTCACGGAAAGGAGAACCTTGTCTTACCATCAAACCTGCCAAAGTTTCTTCATTATTATTGAAGTAATGAGGATTCATGAACACGAAGCGCAACTTATTGGCAGATATGAATATTCTAACCTTGTTAAAGGCTGATGTTTTCCCGTTTTCTAAAATAATGCACCATTTAGCTCGGCTTTCTCCATTTTGTTCAGACCTGAATGCATCTGGATATTGCTTTTTAATTGCTTCATCAACGATTTGTTCATCAACATAACTTGGTAGGTCATACTCTATAGTAGGGAACTCCACCTCCAAAGTGTTATCCAACTTAGAGAAGTCGTTCATCAAACATTTTACAAAGTAATGTCCATAGCCAGCACGTAGAGGTTCGTTTCCCTTATAATTCAACAGTAAAGCATTATCTATGCTCAATGTCTTAGAGTCTGTTGCTTTAATAGCTGTTATAACTGCGTATATCTTTACATTGTCTAATTTGTATGCATCAATATATGCCTTGATTTCGTTATATAAATTTTGTATTGTAGAACCAAAATAAATCGCATCATCTACAATGAATATACGATATTTCTTGTCTCTATTATTACTTAATTGCTCGAAAATAAAAGGCAAGGCGTGTTCTGTCGTAAAGGCAAATTCCTTTAGACTGTTGTATCTTTTTAGATATTCCAACATTCTTGGACCTTTACGAGACAATGCAATGACAATGTCTGTTTCTGATGAATGTATCTCTTCATTGAGATGCTTCACCATTTTTTTCAGACTGTTGCTATATATGGTACTATCGGACACTTTCTGTAACATGTCTGTATATTGTGACGAACAAAATTAATGAGCAAATTTACAATAAATTATTGGATTCCGCTCATTTTTGCTTGAATTATTAAGTTATTTTATGATACCAAATGCGTTTAGTTGGTACTCTGTTTAGTGTATATTACTTCTTTATTTTCCCATTATCCGTTTCATCGCAGCCATCATGCGGAGCTGTTTAGCAGTTGGTCCTTTTTGACCTTTCTCTGCTAAGTCGAGATAGAACTTGTAGTTGCTTGATAAAGCCTCACGCAGTTCGTTGGGCATGAGCATGTGCCATTCCTGCTTTTCCTCATCACAATAGGTTGCTACCAAATATAGTTTTTGGAGCTTATATTGGGTCTTGCGCATCTTACGAACTACATAGGTGTTAGCACCGCCCTTGATGAACTCATCGATAATTTGCAACTCTTGCTTGTTGAGGTTGCTCAATATCTCAATGGGACTATCGAGCAGTTCCTGCGCTACTCGGCGTGCTGTCTCGTCCTTCTTTAAGTTTGGACTAACATATAGGTCGAGTTTGTCACACACTTTCAGCATATTTGCTTTGGTCACTCCTCCAACGAGTTGCACCAAGCGAATGCTGGAATCAAAAGTTTTTGTGTCTGGTAAAACTATCATGTATTGTCAGTTATTCATGTCCATACAAATCCACCTTGATGTCGAATGGTGAATCGAAATCCTTCAGCATGGCATGCTTCGTATCTTTCTCAGAGAGATTAGCATGTTCTGTTGGAATTTTCCAATCGATGCCGAGGGTATCATCGCGGATGCTGATACCTTCATCTGCTTCTGGGTGATAGAAATTATCACACTTGTATTGGAAAACGGCTGTCTCTGAGAGGACTGCGAAGCCATGTGCGAATCCCTTAGGGATGAAGAACTGGCGATGATTGTCTTCTGTCAGTTCTACCGCCACATGTTTGCCATAAGTAGGAGAGCCTTTACGAATATCTACTGCTACATCGAGTACTCTACCTTTTACGCAGCGTACCAACTTGCTCTGAGTATAAGGTGGGCGCTGGAAGTGCAAGCCTCGCATCACGCCATAACTGCTCATACTTTCATTATCTTGGCAGAAGTGTACACTATGTCCCAGGATAGGAGAGACTTTCGTTTCAAACTCTCGCTCGCTGAAGCTCTCGAAGAAGTAGCCACGAGAGTCACGGAAGAGGCGTGGCTCTAGAATGAGAACGCCTTCAATATTTGTTTTTACTATATTCATTGTTTTATCTTTTGTTCTTAATATAAGAATTTTCGAAAACCTACCCGTCCTTCCTTACCGTTAAGGAAGGCTCCACCTCTCATCTCGGTCTTCTCCCCTCAGGGAAGAAGAGGGAAACCGCCCTACTCGGTGCTCGGAACCGCTACGCTCTAAGGTTGGCGGACCATCAAAGGTCTTCGCCAGGTTGTGCGGGATGGGACCGCCAGAATTAAAATCTTATCTATATCGTTTGTAGGCTTTACACATCAAATAATCAGAAAGGAAACTGTTATTCCTGCCCCGTATTAAAGAGATCTAATGATCCTGTTGTGGGGATGCCTGCTATATTTTTTATTTTTCCAATAAGTTCCTCTATTTGTTTTTTTTCATCCCCAGAAATATCTTCCGAAAATTCTGTGTCAAGAGTTTCACCAGCAAGCAGAGACTTAATCATATCTATATATGAAAAAGGTTTTTGGTTTGTACCTATTTGTACTAAAACCTCAATGTCCTTAGTTGCATTCTTTGAAAACTTTAAGTTCATATCAATTATAATTTTTAAAATTATACTTCTTTATACGTTTCTTTATTGAAGCCTTACCACCATCAGTTTGATCGGCAATAATCTCAAGTACATTTTTATCCTCAATAGAACCTTCTAAATAAGCAGAACGTATCTTTATCTTGTTATCTTCATTTCGACACCAAATAATATTTTGGGCATCCGCCATCATTGGAATTGTGGCATTATGAGAAACCAAAATAATTTGTTTTTTGGTTTTGGTTTTCTTTATTGTTTGCACTAAATCCGTATTTATATACTTCACTGCTAAATTGTCCTCAGGCTGATCGATAATGATAGGTGCGTTATCATCTTTATAACCCAATATCAAATCAAGAATAATAGCCGTTTTCCAACCTGGGCTTAAATTCTGAAAATCTTTTCCTTCACGAGAAGTTATGGAGTATTTCTTGCTATTAGCCTCCATTAAATCAGTCTGAATTTTATTTGCCAACTCTTGATATGTTTTAACTAAAGGGCGTTGTTTAAATTTTGAACTAAACAAGTTCTCTGGGCACACATCTGAAATTCTTTTAAAAGAACTTTTTAAATATTTCTCAAGACAAATCATAAAGAAATCCTTATCAAAATGAAAAGTGTTTTCTATGGACAATTTGTGACCCATAGATACTATCACTCGAGTTTGAAAGCGATAATTTGTTTTAATGATGGACTCTCTCAAATCATTAAAATGCTTCAACGCAGTAACATACTTCTCTATTAATTCAAATAGGCGTTCTCTATTTTCAACATGTTCTTGATTAATACCTTGTATGCCTTGTAGTATATCATCATAGCTCTTTTTACTGCATACAATTTCATCTTTTATGTTCTCAAACAAAGAAGATGCCTTTTGAGCTTTTTGTAATTGCTTGATAATATTACCTATTTCATTTTCAACGGACAAGGTGAATGGATTCTTGTCCAAAAAACACTTGATCTGATTCAACTTATCCGTATCATCACGAAGTTGCTTTTCCGTATAACTCGTGATTTCACTTTCAGCTGTTGTCGGCACCAACGGAAGAAATATATTCTTTTGAACATCTCCAGACAATATTAACTTTCCAGGATGAGGTAATGCACTTAAGGAAGTAGAACACTCTTCTATCGTTTTAACGTCTGCCAACATATCATTGATATCTGTATTCAAGTGATTGATAGCATCTGTAATCTGCCGATTTATCTCTTCGTCACCAGGAAATATATTTTTGAGTATAGTTATCTTATCTATTGACTTCTCTTCGTTATTGGCAAGATTTTCTGCTATAAAATTTTGAGAGATATAATAAGGCTTCATACTTGCAGGATTGTTTACATACAAGTTTTCAACACCATATTTATGATATTGGGTACCCTCAAAATTACCATCAATACTTCTATACAAGGAATCTACGAAAAGGGTCTTGCCTGATGAAGAGCCTCCTATAACAACATTAAGTCCTTCCGTTAATTGAACATCTATGTCTATAAACTCATTTTGGAGTTTTACCCTTTTTATATGTTCTGCCTTGATTTCTGGTCGTTCCTTTTGATAAAGCAGTCTTGAAGACTCAGATAAAGATAGTCGTACACCACTGAATGTTGGTTCTGCAAACATCCATGTTGGAATAAACTCTTCATCTGTTTCAGAATGAGGTTCTGGATATTTAGTAGGACTATAATTATCAGAACAAGTTAACAAATTTATAAACTCACTGATACCTAGCTGTTTAAAATAGCTTCTTGTTTTCTCAAGTCCTTTGTTACTACGGGCAGTAAATCCATCAAACTGATTATAGTAAATACTGCGATAAATGGCATTGTCTATTCGTTCGCCTTCATGAAGTGAATAATTAAATGCTCCATGTCTCTGTGAGCCATGCGGTAACAACATAAAATCATAACCATCAAAGGAATTTATAATTTCCTGTATATCCGGAATGGTTGCAGCATCTCTACTTGGCAGCTTATTCGGGTATAATTTATCCAGAATGATATTTATCCTATCCATACTCTCATCTGTTATATCAACATTGAAATAAATATGGCAATGATAAGACTTGACATCTTCATGAAGTTTAATATGCAACTCCACACCTAATATCATATTCACTCCTAATGCTATACCTTTCTTATAGGCCAACTTATTAATGGTGTTATGATCCGTCAGTGATATCAAAAAGTCTGAGTCTCCATTAAACTCCTTTATTTTTCTGACAAGTTCCGCCATATCATAAGCCGCATTCAGATGATTGGCATCTTGAGATGTATGTATATGTAAATCTAAATATATTGGATTCATAGTTATTTATTTTGTTTGTAAGCGGTAATCAAAGGTCTATGCCAACATGTTTGGGATGAAAACATTTAGCTTTCATTCTCTATTGCTAAACATACTTATCACATTACTACTTACCTCGTTTTATGACAATATGAACTTTAGATGTTGGCATTTGACATTCTTTTATACAACGTTCTAATTCCATTTTCGAAATACCTGACTTATCAGAAATATAGTGATAATGGGGTTGTTTTCCCATTATGCCAGGCTCTAAGCCAGCAAAACCTTTATACGTATAATAAAAACAATGCCAATGCTCTCCCTTATGAAATACACGTGCTTGTACAACCTTTCGCTGTTCTAACAAAGCCCTCATTTCCCCGTCTGTCATATCAGTTGTTCCTATCGTTTCTATAGAATTATCATCTTGTTGACAAAAACAAACGGGTATTTTTTTGTCGTTAAACTTCTCTGGATATTTTTCTTCTTGAAAAACATCTAGCATATAATTTAAATCTTGAGCATCTTTATTAAGCCATAATAAATCAGTTGAAGTTAAAACCATCCCTTTCAGAAGCCGGGTCTGTTCTTTGTAAGAAAGTTCTTCATTAGAAAGTAAATCAAAAAGATTTTTGTTCCGAGTTGAGTTCCCTAACATTTCCGAAATCTTCTTTTCTACATTTAGAAGAGCCTCTTTATTTACCAAATCATCCGAATAGGAGTTAATACCTCGCATTTCTAAACGCTCTCTAAATATGTTGGATAAAATTAATGCATAACCATATTTAAAATAATCTAAAGGACGGCAGTTTACATCATTATGGGGTAATATACCTCTATATGCAACTTTTTTATTTTGATCTTTGAAATTAAATTCACGCATATTTGATATTCATTGAATTTTTCCAATATAGAATCACCACGACATCACAAGTATTATACCCCCATTGTAAACTTCATCAGGTCCATCAATAGTTCTTCAGCTATTTCCTGAGCCATCTTCTCTAATTCCTCGAAGTGAAGAAGACCACTCTTCTTTTTGTTGGCTAGAACCATCTTGGCTAAATCTTCTGATGGGATGTGATGGAAACGAAGGAAGATCTTCTGCATCGCATTCAGCATCGTACCACTATGCATTGCATAGTCATATTGTGCATCTGTCAGGGTTGAAGAATCTTTTCCCTTTAATGTTGGCACCATCTTTTCGATGGAACCATATAAGGTTCGCATATCCATCAGCAGAAGTTCGGCATAGCTCTCTAATGTTGACTGCTTGGCTCCCTTCATCATGGCTTCCTCTAATCCCTGGAGGTCATCAATGTATGGGAGGAAGGCTTCATAAGGAAACTTATTGCCTAAGTTCAAATTGACTAATTCCAAGGTGACGAAGAAGGCTACTTGACTTAACTTGGGATAGTGCTCCAAGATGTCTATCAGGTTGATATGATCACCTTTTTCCTTTAGAGCAACTGGTATCTCTGATTTACCATGGATTGCATCCAATGGTACTTTATCCAGGATTTTACGAATACAACTCGGCATGAAAATATGCCATTCCGATGCTGCTTCATAAGTTACAACCAAGTGTAGTTTCTGCATCAGAAGATACTTTGCATCATTCCTCGGATACTTGATACATTCTTCTGTTGATGAGGTTAAAAGCTTTTTGAGAAGTTCCAATTCTTCTTCAGGCAAAACCTCAAGCGTCCATAATGGGTCTTTGGTGAATATATCGACCAAAGCATCTGCAATCTGTGCCTTGCGCCAACTCTTCGGTATATCTATACGAGCGAGTTTGCAATGCTCTACGATATTGACTTTCGTATCAAATGACATCATGTCATTCAATGATTGTATATCAATATAAGGGAGTTGTCGAAGTGTAATCATTTAGTATAATTTTATTTTGTTCCTCATCGCAGTATCGCTCTGCGCTTGTCGCTACTCGAATGAGGAATATTATTTTTATTCTACTTTTGACAGGATTACCTCGGGAGAGGTGCCCATCAGGGGTATGGCGGAAATCTTATGACCGCCATTGGCATTTAATGAATGACTACAGTGATAGAGGCTATCATCTATGATAAGCCAACGGTAGCACATTTGTCTATATCACCTCACTTACGCTCACCTCATCCATAATCTTGCGCCACAAATCCTTGGTCATGGCGATGGTGGGGGAGACGCTGAATTTATATTGCTTGCCAATAGAACGCAAGTTGTACACCACATTATGGCGACTTCGTTTTATTTGTTCTGTTTCATCAGCATTGCCTTCCTTGGTGATGATAGGGAACATATACTCTGTGTCGGAGGTATATTTGTCAGCTATCTGCTGCATTGCCTTGTCCCATTTGATCGTGACTGCAGGATTGTTGTCTGATGTATGGGAAATGTAGGTGAGCATTCCGTCTTTAACGTTGGATTTCTTCAGATATGCCATATCCACATAGTTCATGCCTCTTGCATAAAGTGAAAACAGGAACATGTCTCGTGCAAAATCCTGCGACTTATTAAGATTGAGAGTTTGCAAATAGCGCAACTCGGCTATCGAGGGAAACTGTTGGGCGGCAAGTTTTGGCGCTGGAGTCTTGTTTACCAGGCGAAAAATGTCGTGCTCTTGAATTTTGCCTTTTTTTACAGCTTGCTTATAGAATGCACACAATTGCGACAGGTAAAAAGCGGTTGTAGATGTCGGCAGCCCCTGTGTTTTCAACCATGTCTCGTAGTCCAGAACAAACAAATCGTCCCATTTGTCCATAGGTGTGGGATTGTCGCCCATAAACATCAATAGGCGATTGGCTGAATACTTGCGTGTTTCAGCGGTATGATTTCTACCTTCTTTCGTAAGCTCATCGATAATCCTTTGTGCAAAAGTTGCGAAATCAGTCATGGCAAAAAGTGTATTGTTATTCAACTACTCTTCTACAACTTCGAAGTCTTCCTTGTGCACGCCACGGATAGCTACTGCTAGTCCACCGAAGTCGAAGACGAGCTGGCGGTCACGGTCTATGCGGACAATATAGCCTTCATAGTCTTTGAATGGTCCTGAAATGACACGTAGCTTCACGTGGTCTTTGGCAAACTTCTCAAAATCATCACGAAGGAATGTAACCTGCTCCGGATGGGTCTTCATCACATTCATAAATGGTTGCATGATGGAGTCCTTAATAGAGACCGGTCGTCCTAAACTGCGGTCGTTGACTAAATGAAATTTGGGAAAATGATCTGCAAGAAATTCTTGTAGGTCATTCACGGTACCTTGCAAGAAGACTAGTCCGCTGACAGATTGCTCCAAAGTCTTTTTCACTCCTTGTTGCCTTTCCTCATCCTTGTAGGAATAACGAAGGGTTTTATGAATGAAAAAAGGTTGTTGGGTATTTTTCTCGTCAGCATTAAATGCTTCAAGCCATTTCTCCATCCCTTTAGCTGCCATGTGAAGAATAAATATGTAACTCCATGAAGTTGGGTCAGTGGAAGGGTCTTCTTTCTTTTTTATCCGTTTACGTCTGGATATTCCTTCTACACTCGGATCCGAAAGTCTTTCAGCCCCGATAACGTGGATGCCCTTTGGTAAGCGCTTGCTTACGTCGGCTGTAGAAGGTGAATTCAAGCAATCCTGCGTCATATTCTCGTTCTACTTTATGTCCTTAGCTGCAACCATATATGATGGTTGTGGAAGCCTAGTCCATTTATTATTGTTGTGCATAATCTTAATCTTATATATGAGTGCTTGGCATGCAGCCTCTGCACATATAGCTTTATTTTACATTTGTCGCACACTCTTATGGTAAGAGAGTGAAAACGGTCGAATTGAACGCAAATCTGCCATTTAGAGAGTTCTCTCGAGGCAGATTTGCTAAACATTTGTGTTAAATTTTGGGAGTGTCATATAGAAAATGATAAAATCTGACATGTAATCCAACTATTTTTCGTACTTTTGCATTAAGTTGTATCTCTTACCATAAGAAAGGGCGAAGTTTGCTAAACATTTTACCCTATCATTTCTGGGGGGTGTAAATATAACTATTTATTTACAACTCTTTCAAAATCTTTCGTATAATCCGCTCGTTGGCTTCGTTGATGGTTGCTACGTCTATTGACTGCAAGTAAATCTGAGTGGTTTTGTAGGAGTTGTGTCCCATACCCTCACTGATGGTGGCTATCGGAATGTTCATGTGCAAGGCTACGCTTGCCCATGTGTGGCGTGCCACGTAGGTGGTCAGTGGTATCTTCAAGCCTATCATCTTTCCGATATTCTTCAGATTGTAGTTCGTGTTGTGCTCCACCTTGCGGTATGCGGTGTATGGAGAGGATTCCTTGCCTGTCAAGATGGGTAGCAGATAAGGTGAATCCATGGTCTGCTCGGCGTACTTGTCGATGATGGCTTGCATCGGTTTCATCCACTCGATATTGATATTTTGGTGGGTCTTGCGTCGGTTATAGCTCACCATGCCACATTTCAAGTCGGTCTTCTTCAGGAACGCCATATCTACGAATGCCATGCCTCGGAGATAGAAGCTGAGTAGAAACAGGTCTCGTGCCTTATCAAGGGATGATCCTCTTGGCAAGTCCAATTTCTCTATTTTACGAATATCCTTTACAGTAATGGCACGTTTGGCGGTTCGCACGTTACTTGTTTGAACATGGGAAAAAATGTTCTTGGCTGGCGCATGGCCTACTTCCACTGCTTTATTGTAAATGGTGCGGAGGGTTCGCAGATAGAACGCAACGGTGTTTTGTCCGATACCTCTGTTCCAAAGCCATGCTTGATACATTTCCATCATCTCGCTTGTCATTTGTGAGAAGGTCAGGTCTTCATTGCCACGAAATTCCATGAATCGGTTGGCTGCATTGGCATAATTGTTCCTGGTGCCGATGCACTGCATCTGTTCCTTCTTGGCTATCTGTTGTCGGAAGAAAGCAAAAACACTCTGGCTCGGTGGCAGCTGCTGTATCTCCTTGGCTATATCGTCAATGGTATAAGGGATGCCTTCTACATCCTTATCACGGATGATACGTTGCATCTGCTTCATCTCCCAATCTATCTGTAACTGGATGAGCTGCAGATGTGCCTGTCGGTTGTTGCAGTTAGAAACAATGATAACCGACTTCTTGCCGTTCCACTCTTCTGGAAAGACATGATAGTCGGTACTGATCCAGCGCAAGTTGCGCTGGTGGATGAGGTGATAATACAATGTGCCTTCCTTTCCTGGCACCGAGGATGCTCTGAATTTTACTTTTACTGTTGCCATAATACTAACATTTTTTATTTGTGAATAATGTTGCTTTTGGGGTTGTTACACCTTATTATATATGTAAGCAACGGTATGGTAAGAATGTAGTTGTATATCAATAGCTATTTGGAGTCACTTCGTCGTTGTTGCTTCTATGGCTTGTATAGCAATAGCAGCTCTGTCAGTCTCCTCCTATGGATAGAGGCTATCTTGCGTCTTTGGTATCTGCAAAAGTCAAGATACTCCCTACGTATGTTTCTTTCGCCTTGCTCTATTTTCTGCAGGAGTCGGCTCTTGGGGTACTTTCCATTCCCTAATATCTTGTAGGGTCCGACATTATAGGCAAGTACGGCAAGGAGCAAGGTGTCTCTTCCGTACTTTCTGAATAGGGTGCAGAGTTTTCTCAGGTCAGAACGCAATAGCGAGTCTGCCTGTTGAAAGGTGAGGTTCTTCCTATACTTCTCATGAGGCAATATCCGGTGTCCCCACCCGATATAGGGGTAGTTACGTTTGATGTCGTGCCACCCCTCATAATACTTGATGCATCGCACGGCTCGCTCAAAGGGTGGTAATGCAAAGATGCCCAAGTCTTTTTGGCTTGGGCTATCTGTTATGGGTGTCTTGTTTTGTGCCATGATATTCTGGCACAGCAGCAAGAGTGCTAGAATGATGTATGTCCGTATCTTTCCTGTCATGAATCTCGTTTTGTTTTACTTTGAT
>ERZ1034753.34-NODE-34-length-43406-cov-9.887638_pt1 | contig 43406 bp, 37 predicted proteins | sample MGYA00520702_ERZ1034753 | MGnify/ENA primary metagenome ERZ1034753 (study PRJEB33766, sample SAMN09781700) | gut metagenome | biome: gut microbiome | host: Homo sapiens | place: Madagascar | study: EMG produced TPA metagenomics assembly of the PRJNA485056 data set...
TCGTTCTCGAAAGCGGATGCAAAGGTATGACTTTTTCTCGAACCACCAAAACTTTCAACGGGAAAATGTAAACAAACACTTATATTTTAACAGATATTTACAACTTACATCGTGTTTTATGAGCGTACACATTATAATATTATAAATAAACAGCCATTTATTACTATCGTTAACCTCTCGTCAAGTGTCATATCATCCTTCGTTGTTCCTCCACAGTTCCTCCCTACTACCACCACTCAATTATCGTTAATTCTTCGATTGTTCTTCGATTGTTCTTCGATTGTTCTTCGTTCGGCAATCGAAGGATGAACGAAGTCAGAACGAAGGATGAACGAAGCTCAATCGAAGAAACATCGAGAAGCGAACGAAGAACGAACGAGAAGCGAACAAGAACCTATCGAAGAAATTTATAGTATATTGCCTTACTTACACAAAAAAAGCCCCAGCCACATACACCAAGTATGCAACTGAGGCCTCGTTATGAGAATTCAAATTTTTGCCGTTTTATTCTGCGCTCAAAATTACTCAGCGCTCACAAGCTTAACGCTCTTCATTACAGGAACAACAGCTGTGCGCTTCTCGTTAGTCTTGATACGAGTAGCTACACCACCCTTGTTAGCCTTAACCTTTGCAGGAGCAACACCTGCAGGAGCTTCTACCTTAAAGAGTTCCTTTACCATAGGACCATACTCACCATTAGCGTTCTTAGCGATGGCAATACCATAGTACTCTTCACCTGCATTAGCCTCGAATGTATATTTATCTACGCCATACTGGTTGTAGTTAGGATCCTGAGGATCGCCATTAAGCAAGTAATTCTTCCAGGTCTCTTCGCCTTCCTTATCAAATGCTTCCTTAGAAACAACTAAATCGTGATGAACAGCAGTCTGGTCATTAGGAGTGAAGATGATTGTGTAGAGCAACTTATCTTCATATACATTAGCACCACCTGATGTGATAGCAACCTGAGCTACGCCTTCGCCACCCTGCTGCTTTGTTGTTACAGGAATTGTTACCATGTCAGCGAATGTACCAGCCTCGTCAACAGGAACTACACAAACCTCATAGTCTGTAGCAGGAGCCAAATCCTTCCAAGTGTTAGTGCTTACTCCATCGTATTCTCTGCCACTGAACTGAGCAATCATAGACTCAATATTCGGGAAGCCGAACATTGGTCCCCACTGCTCAAACTGAGCCTGTGCCTGACCCTTTTCAAACATACACCAATAGTAGCCTAAGCAATCCTTGTTTGCAGTCACAGTAAGAGTGAAGCTTGAACTTGTAGTCTCATCAATTGTATAAGAGATTGCTGGATTGCCAATCAAAGGAGCCTTCGGAGTAGTGAAATCTGCGCGCGAAGCCTCACAAGCTACACCGTACTCATCGTATGCTACAGTGAAAACTGTATATTTTGTATTTGGCTCAAGCTCCTGCTTAAAGCCAGTAAGTTCGGCATCAGTAAAGTCCTGATTGAACTTAGTAGTCTTCTGCTGATCGAAATACTGAGCGAGAACGTCATCCGAATATCTCTTGGCTGTATTTGCTGGCAATATGTCGATGCAATATGAGCTGTTAGGATCGGTACGTGTAACAGCTACGTGAAGAACATCACCCTTCTTGTCATCCTTTACATACTTAAGGAACTTAACATCAGCACGAACCTCACCCTCTTTCTTAGCGAAATAGATAGAGTCCACCTTGTCAAGAGCATAAGCCTTGTTTCCTGCCTGCGACATCACAATGAGTCGGTTAGGATTTTCTGTCTGTGCGTTTACGCCCATAGCCATAGCGAGGCCGAGCATTATAGAGAATATTTTTTTCATTTCTTGATAAATTTAAATGATTTGTTGTTTACTTTAAGGATATACACACCGTTGGTAAGTGAGCCAACGTTTACGGGGTTTCCGTTCCAAGACTTTAGGTCAACAACCTTCTCGCCACCAATGCTGTAGATAGCGGCATTTTCAGCCTTGGCAAGTCCAGCTACAGAGATAGTGTTTCCATCGTAAGCTACCTGCAGCTTAGAGGCATTGTTAGTAACACCAGCAATAGCTGTGGTTACATCCTCGAACTTAAGCACGAGATTGGTGTTGAGCGCAACCTCCTTAGTGGTCTTGTCAGAGAGTGTGACCATCATCTTGCCATCAGCAAAGCTGAGCTTGCTGATGTCGCTCAAGCTAAAGCTTGCAATAGTTGTCGCAGAGGGCGAGTCAACAGCCACAAGCTTACTGTCGGCATGAGCATTGCCTACTGCGAGCAGCGACAACAGAGCAAATGTCAGAGTAAATTTTTTATTCATAATAAATGTTTTAAGTTCAAATACGTTTCAATATACATTCAAACGCTGTTAAGGTTGCAAAATTAAACAAATAAATTTATTCTCCAAACTTTTTGCTATAAAATAATAATTTTAACACATCATTTTTCTATAATGCAGAAATAGGAGACTACAACAAGAAAGCCATAGTCTCCTACCAATATGTGTGCTCAGCGTTAGGTTCAATCCTCCAGGGAAGAACATCTGCGCCTTGGCAGAATAATTGATGCTGTTGGTCCAATAGTCCTTCTGGTTGGTGAGTCCCGATCCATTGGTTACTTTTGCAGATTATAACCAAATAACAATATACAATGAGCCTTTTTGTGGTTAATGAGGTTTTATAATGCTGTTATTAAGACTTTGTTGCAAGATAAATATAGAATAAATTTCCAGTAAATGCCATTTGTATTAGAAAAAATATGTAAGTTTGTAAACTAAAACATACTATTTGTAAATGTACATTCAATTAAAAACAAACAAACACAAGCAATAATATATGGAAACAAAAGGTTATAACAGCAAACAATACGCGCAACCTACAAAGCGGTATGTACAGACAATGGACCTCAACGACAATACAGAACTAATACGACGTTATCGCGAGGCTCACAACAAGGATCACTTTTGGAAGGATATTGGCAAAGGCATCAAACAGGTGGGCATACTCGAGATGGAGATATACATCCAAAACAACCGACTTGTGATGATTGTCGATACACCGGCCGACTTCGATTGGGATAAGGCGATGGCTAAACTTGCTACCCTACCCCGCCAGGCGGAATGGGAACAGTATGTATCTACCTTTCAGCAATGTGCAGCCAATGCCACAAGCGACGAGAAGTGGAATATGATGGAGAGAATGTTCTACCTGTACGAATAAACAAAACAATAACACAACATAAACACTCATCCTATAACATTCAACAAACACATATGAAGAAGCTATTATCCCTGCCCCCAAACCTTGTTGGCTGTTTTCACGACATAACAGGTCTTGATAAAGACAATTGGTTTTGCACCAACGACCCAGCAGAACACAAACTTGGCTCGGGCGGCGGAACCACTTGGCTCCTACAGTCAGCCTACGCTAACAGACATACAAAAGGCGAATCGTTTAACGAATGGCTTGCTAGCAACAAACGACTTATTCTGCATGCCGGCGGACAGAGCAGACGTCTGCCCTCGTACGCCCCGTCTGGAAAAATCCTTACACCACTGCCTGTGTTTCGTTGGGAACGTGGACAGAAGATCAACCAAGACCTGCTGTCGTTACAGATTCCTCTATATGAGCGCATCATGAACATCGCCCCGAAGGGCCTTAACACAATGATTGTAAGCGGCGACGTATATATTCGCGCCACTGAACAGCTGCAACCGATACCAAAAGACGCTGACATCGTGTGCTACGGATTATGGCTCGGTCCCGAGATAGCCAAAGACCACGGTGTATTTGTATCATCAACACAGACCCCCACCCAGCTAAAGTGCATGCTGCAAAAACCGTCAACCGATACCCTTGCATCTTTGTTAGCCAACCACTTCTACCTGACAGATATAGGTGTATGGATATTGTCCGATCGTGCCGTGCGCACATTAATGCGACGCTCAGTAACCGACGGCGACATCGAAAAAGGCAAAATTGACTATTATGACCTCTATGGAACATTTGGCTGTGCACTTGGCACCGATCCTGGTGTTAAAGACGAAGAGATTAGTAAACTTAAAGTGGCTATACTACCATTGCCTGGTGGAGAATTCTACCATTTCGGAACATCACACGAATTACTATCGTCAATGGTTGACATACAGAATATCGTGAACGACCAAAGAGATATAATGCACCATGACCGCAAGCCTCACCCATCGATCTTCGTACAAAATACGAAGTTAAACATAAAGTGGAACACAGAAAATAGAAATATATGGGTTGAGAACTCGTACATCGGAAAGAATTGGACCTTCAGCCAAAACAACATTGTAACAGGTGTGCCAGAAAACGAATGGATCATTAATCTCAAGCCTAACCAATGTGTCGACATTGTTCCTATCGGTGATAAGGAATGGGCTGTAAGACCATACGGATTCTACGACAAATTTGCAGGCGACCAACAATTCGAGCCTATCTTTCCTGTTGTAGACAACATTGACGACATGGGGCGTGTGTTGCAATGGATGATTGACAATAATACCGACAACGGAGGGCGTGCCATATATGATAAAGCATATCGCCTAAGCGCCGACCAGATAAGTGCCCAAGCAAATCTTAAGCGACTTGTAGAGCAGCGCAGTTCACTGCGTGCAGAAAATCTACAAATGCTTGCAGACAATTGGCAGCACAGCGTGTTCTATCAGCTCGACCTTGAACATGCCGCCAGCGAATATGCCCACTTTAATATTCCTATGCCTAAGACATTACCTGAATCGGCTCCACTACTTACCCAGGCACATGACGCTATGTTCCGCTCTGAAGTTGCAAGATGCTCAAACACCATCGCCACACATGAGGAACGTGCATTCGAGCTACTGCGACAAGGTATAACAGAAAGTGTCAATATTCACAGACAAACACCCCACATGGCTGTATATAAGGACCAGATTGTATGGGGACGCTCACCTGTGCGCATCGACCTTGCTGGTGGATGGACCGACACTCCTCCATTCTGCCTAATGGAAGGCGGCAATGTTCTGAATATTGCCATCGAACTTAACGGTCAACCTCCATTACAAACTTACATTAAGCCATGCGCCGAACCACACATAGTAATGCGAAGCATTGACCTCGGAGCATCCGAAACTATAACAACGTTCGAGGAATTAGCACTATATAATAAGGTGGGATCGCCATTCTCTATACCAAAGGCTGCATTGGCTCTCGCTGGATTCTTGCCTCAATTCTGCAACGAACAGTTTTACACACTTACCGACCAGCTCCGTGCCTTTGGTTGTGGCATAGAGGTTACTCTACTTTCTGCTATACCTGCTGGTTCGGGATTAGGTACAAGCTCACTACTTGCATCCACTGTGCTCGGAGCACTGAACGACTTCTGCGGACTAGGATGGGACAAGACAGAGATTGGCCTACGCACACTCGTACTAGAACAATTACTTACCACAGGTGGCGGATGGCAAGATCAGTTCGGCGGATTATTACCTGGTGTTAAGTTATTACAAACCAATAAGGGATTCGCACAAAGCCCAGAGGTTCGTTATCTTCCTTCCGAGCTGTTCACATCTGCAGACTATCGTGCTTGCCATCTGCTCTACTACACCGGAATAACGCGCACAGCAAAGACAATATTGTCTGAAATAGTGCGTCGAATGTTCCTAAACCAGAACAAAGAGGTACAACAACTGCGAGAGATGAAAGCCCATGCCCTCGATATGTTTGATGCCATACAACATATGGACTTTGACAGAATGGGCCGACTTGTACGCAAGACATGGACACAAAACCAGCTTATCGATTCTGGAACAAACCCAGCCTCGGTACTAGCTATAACTTCACTTATAGACGACTTATGCCTTGGCTACAAACTGCCTGGAGCTGGCGGAGGTGGTTATCTGTATATGATAGCCAAGGACGTTGATGCAGCCACACGCATACGTCACATCCTGTCGTGCAACCGCCCTAACGATAAAGCTAGATTTGTTGAAATGAATCTATGTACAAAAGGCTTGCAAATAAGCCGAAGCTAATAAACAGAAAACAACAGCTAATGCGTCGAAAGCACAATATAAAAGCGCCTTAGCTAATGACAAACATAGCAAAAAGCCAATTGGTGGATTCCAGCACTTATTTCAAGTGCTGGAATTCGCCATTTGTTATTATTGCAAGAGTATAGCTGTCAAACACCATGTCGTAGCCACCTTTTTGTTCTGATTCCTCATAGAAGAAGGCTATGTTACCGTTAGCCATTTGCTCCATTGTTGAGTAAGCCGAATCGGTATTACTTACACGGTAAACCTTCCATCCCGACTTAAAGCATTCAGGCGAAGAATAATCATCTGCCGATGCCAACTCCTTGTAATAAATTCCCACATTCTCTCTCTTTCCACTCATCGGTACCGAGTAGAGCAACACATGTGTACGCTTGCCGTCAGACATGCGACGGGCCTTAACAAGCAACACTTCACCATTACATCTTGCCGACGGATAGGTTTTATTGTCGAGATATACCGGCTTATCCCATTTGCCCTCAGCTTTTTTTGCATTAGTATAAGTATAAATGTTGAAGATACGACCATTGCCCTTCTGTGAACGACTGCTCAACAATACACTTCCATTTGGCAGTTCCACAACCTTAGCCTCATCACCATCAAGTGTAGGACGAGCATCTGCACCTCCCAATGGTAGCCACGTTCTTCCAAAGTTGTCCGAATAGAGCACAACATTTCCAATATTTGTACACAACGCTGAATATATACGGTAGTGGCTACCTGCCTTTATCTTAGAACTTTGACAAATTCGGCCTGAAGAGAAAAATAGCTTATTTACGGCACCATTCATCAATTTGTAAATATCTGATGTTATCTCGCTACCAGTCCAGTTTTTTCCATCCTTACTATAATAGCGACCTACACGATTAGGATTTTCCAGTGTTGAACGCCAATACCAAACATTGCCCGATGCGCACATCATAAGCATCTCGCCTGTCTTACGGTCACACACTACAGCAGCGTCGCCATGGGCTATATCGAACGGCTTATTAGGACCGCCTCCTTTCACCAATGTCTTCTCTTCTCCCCAAGTTGCGCCATTATCGTCACTTGTCTTCGCCACAACATCAATAACACCACCACCTACATCTGTACGACATGGGCGAAAATCACTAATAGCCATAATCTTGCCGTCATTGGTCTTAAGCAGAGCCGGAATGCGGTAACAGTTAGAAATGGTGTCACTCTTGAATACTACAGTCTGAGCACCAGCTGTGCTTGCTATAAAGGCTGTTGCCATAAACGCCGATATAACACAAAGAAATTTTTTCATACTTTATAATTCAGGTTTTAATTAGTTTATCTTTAAGTTGTTTGACAATTACTTATATATTATATTTATGCATGTAATACAACTTGTGTTGTACCACAATTTCGTTTTTAATCCTACTCTACAATAATGGCGACAGCAATCTTATCAACGATTCTGACAATCGCCTTACAAACGGTCGTTGTTGCAATTCGTCAACATAGTTAATGTCAACACTCTGAGCCTCATCCTCAAGATAGATGTCCTTCATTCTCAATGCCAACTGTCTATCATAAAAGAATACATTTGCCTCAAAGTTATTCTCAAAACTACGGAAGTCGATGTTTGTCGAACCACAAGTACATAGTTCATCATCGCATACCAGTATCTTGCTATGATTAAACCCAGCCTTGTACAGGCGTATCTTTACACCCGACTGCACCGTCTGCATTACATACGACACACTTGCCCACTCTAACATGTGGGCATCGCTATGCCTTGGTATCATCAACCTAACGTCCACTCCTGCAAGTGCGGCTGTACGCATGGCAAATAGTATAGGTTCAGTAGGCAAGAAGTAAGGTGTTTCCATATATACATACTTTTTTGCCTCAAGCAGTATGCGCACATATCCTTGCATGATGTCGGGCCATGGAGCCACCGGACTGCTTGTAACTAGCTGTGCAATACAGTTGTTGTCTATACGCCATGGCATTGGTGGATAATAGCAGCGATTGGTTACAAGCGTGCGGTCTACAAAATACCAGTCTACCAAGAATGCACGCTGCAATGCATACACTATGCTACCACGCAGATGCATATGGGTGTCACGCCAAGGCAAGGAGCCACCTCGTATTCCTTTGACATAACGCATTGCTATGTTCATTCCACCCGTAAATCCCTCTACTCCATCAATGATACACAACTTGCGATGGTTGCGATAGTTTACCTTACTGGTGAATGCTGGAAACTTTACTGGCATAAACACGCACACATCTATACCTGCACTTCGCATTCGCTCAAAAAACTTATGCGGCACACGCCAACAGCCTACATCATCGTATATGACGCGCACCTCAATTCCCTCACGTGCCTTCTGTATCAAAGCATCAGAGACAAGTCTACCCAAAGGGTCGTCTGCAAAGATATAAACATCTAGATGGATATGTTGCCGTGCCCTACCTATAGCCTGTAGCAAAGCAGGAAAGAACTGGTAACCATCAGTATAAAACTCCACCTCATTATCTTTGAAAGGCAATGCCAGGCTCTGGTTAGTAAACAGTTGTATAAGCGATCGATACCTTTCTGGCAGCCTCAGCTCACGCTGTTCTACAAATTCAAGCATCTGTCTCTTGGACAATTGGTCGAGCGAGCGCTGCGACATAAGTCGCATCTTGCGTGTGTTCTGTCCAAAGAAGATATACAGCACAATGCCAAATACGGGCACAAACATAAGTACCATCACCCATGCCATAGTCTTGGCAGGCTGACGGTTGTCCAAAAGCACAGTGACAATGATGCTTATTATCACTATAGCATAGACCACTATGAATATCCAGTGAACATATATCATACGAAGCCTTACATATGTTTCTTCCGAATAGGCGGAAGTGCCGTATCATTCCTTATTTGAATCCCACCAACTTATGAGTCTGCAACGAGAGTCTCCATTCTGGATGCTCCAGTATATAGTCGAAACAGCGTTTCACTATTTGCGCATTGCGTTCTGCGTCCTGCACATCACATGGTTGCAGATACTTATAGTCGGCCTCTATGCCGTGGTCATCTGGGGTAGTTGTCGATTCCTCGAAGATGCACTTCAGTTCGTTGCACTTCTTTATAACAGTCTGTCCCTTTGGCGAGCATGTTATCCAGTCTATACCCTCAGCAATAAGATGCGTACCGTTGGTTTCCATAGCCAGTTCGTATCCATTTGCATGAAGAAGGTCTATAAAGGCACTATCTACCTGAAGCGAAGGCTCACCTCCTGTCAGTACCACAAAGCGTGAGGGATACTTACTTATGCGGCGCAGTATCTCCTCGTCATCAAGCTGTTCGTAGCTTGCAAAGTCGGTATCACAGAACGAACACTTAAGGTTGCAACCCGAAAAGCGCACGAATATTGCCGCACGTCCCATGTTGCGACCTTCGCCTTGCAACGAGTAAAATATCTCATTTATTCGTTTCATTTCCTTAGTCCTCCTCGTATATAGCTTTGTTGCCCTCGCTCTCCTGTACCATGCACTTATAGCACTGTGGTATCTGTTCGGTTATCCAACGTGCTATGTTCTCTGCTGTAGGGTTGAATGGCAGCACCTCGTTAAGGTTGGCATGGTCCAAACGTTCTTGCACCAACTGCTTTATATGTGTAAAGTCTACTACCATACCATCCTTGTTCAGTTCCTTCGACTTGCAGTATACGGTTATTATCCAGTTGTGTCCATGCAGGTTCTGGCACTTACTCTCGTAAGAGAGATTCAGGCTATGACATGCCGAAACCTCAAGAGTTTTTTCTATGTAATACATATATATGTAGTTTTTTTTATTTCACACTATTATATTGTTTCCTAATAGTCGAGCCAACTTCGAGCGCAATTCATGCGCTGTCTTATATTCTTCCATCAGCTCCTTAAGCCTTTTAATGTCACTTGCCGACTGCGATATCTGCAACTGCAAGTCCTTTAGATGCATCTCAAGATAGTCCATACGGAAGTCGTTTAGCAGATGTTCTGTCTGCTGACGCAACGCCTCTATGCGGTTAGCCTCTTCAGCCCTTATCTCGTCTGCATTTTTCTGGGTTTTGTCTGCTGCCGTCTTCTGCTCGTCAAGCAATCGATATTTGTCAACACACAGCTCTGTTGCAACATTGGCTATGTTGATATCTTCATGATGAATAAAGAACTGTTCGGCACAGAATTTCTCGTCGCCACTATGTGCCACAGCCTCGGCAAGGATTTTGGCAAATAGTGGATTGACAAACTTCAGTCCGTCCACACCCAGATTATAGTCAATGTACTGCGCTATGTTTAGATTCATCGTCTCGCCATCCTCAGTTTCCACATTATTATATATAATAGTGTCACCGTGGCGTATTATGAGTTCGGCAAGCATACGCTCCACCTTTGACGCCTGTTGCAATGGTGTAACTGGATGCTGTACTGGATGCTGTACATGCTTTGCCTGCTGCTCCGTGCGTGTTTCCTCTGATGTACGCTCCTCACGGTTGTTTCGTATAAATCCGTTAAGGGTATTGATGAGCGTTGACTCGTTTATGCCCATTCTTACCGAACAGTCGTGCAGATACGTATCGCGCAATATCGGGTTGTTTACAAACGATATGCTGCGTATTATTGAGTTGATTGCTTCCGAGCGTTTAAGCGGGTCGCGTTCGTTGCGCAACAGCAGGTCGGTCTTGAATTGTATGAAGTCGGTCTGATGTTCTTCTATATATTTGCGGAAGTCTGCTGCCGAGTGTTTTCTTGAGAAAGAGTCTGGATCGTCTCCATCAGGCAGCAGCAACACCTTCAGGTTCATTCCTTCCGACAGCAACATGTCTGTTCCTCGCATTGCCGCATGTATACCTGCAGCATCGCCATCATACAACAATGTGATGTTCGAAGTGAATCGGTGCAATATATGTATCTGGTGTATACTTAATGCCGTTCCCGAGTTTGCCACCACATTCTCAATACCACATTGGTGCATTGCCAGCACATCGGTATATCCCTCTACCATAAACACGCGGTCTTCCTTGGCTATAGCTTTCTTTGCCTGGTATATTCCGTACAGCTCGCGGTCTTTGTGGTATATCTCCGAGTCGGGCGAGTTCACATACTTTTGGTTTACTCCCTTTGTGCGCGAGTCAAGCAGTCGCCCACCAAATCCTACAACCTTTCCGCTAATGCCTATCCACGGAAATATCACGCGTCCAGCATATCTGTCTATCAGTTCGCCTCTGTCGTTCTTGTAGCAGATGCCTGTCTTCAGTATGAATTCTTCCTTGTATCCCTTTCGCAATGCCTCAGTTGCAAAGGCGCGACGGTCCATAAGGTCGTAGCCAAGTTGGAACTTCTTGATTATATCATCACGAAATCCACGACTACGGAAGTATTGCATACCTATGGCTATACCGTCAGGGTCGTTCTGAATCTTGTCCTGAAAGTATTTCATTGCCCATTCATTGACAATAAACATACTCTCTCTTTCGCTCTGTTCACGCTTCTCGTTGTCCGTCAACTCGCGTTCCTGTATCTCTATATGATACTTCTTGGCAAGCCAGCGCAGCGCTTCTGGATATGTCATCTGCTCGTGCTCCATGATGAATCCTACCGGATTGCCTCCCTTGCCACATCCAAAGCAGTGGCACATGCCACGACCTGGCGATACGTAGAAAGACGGTGTCTTCTCATCATGGAAAGGACACAGACCCTTATAGTTTGCACCACTGCGACGCAGCGTTACAAACTCCGACACTACCTCCACTATATTGGCAGCATCCTTTATCCTTTCTACAGTAGCGCTATCTATCATTGCTTATTCTTTAAGTATTCGGCAAAGATGCGTGCCGCACTCTCTACCTTTGCAGCGCATGGGCGCTTTTTATAGTATTCAGCAGTTCTTGCCGAAGCCACATACGACGACTGTGCCTTATCATAACCTTTCAATCCAAGTATCTCGGCACAAATGAGCGAGCCGTTCTGCTCCTTCGACTTGGCAAGCAATTCCTGTACAACCTTATAACATGCCGACTTGCCCTCGCGGTCGCTTCCTTCTGTCTGTCCACAGTCAAGTCCTACAAGTGTTACAATGCCTGATACTGCACCGCACATCATACGCATACGGCCTACACCTCCGCCAAAGCCTGCACCAATACGCTTTGCAAGATTATCGTCCAAACCATACAGGTCGGCAAAAGCAGCAACAACCGACTGACAACAGCCATAGCCTTGCATAAAGTTATCTACTGCCAATTGTACACGGTCGTCAATACTCACCTTGGCTTTGGCTATTGTCTCTCGCAACTCGCGTTCATACTGCACAGCGTCTTTAAACCATATGCCATACATACCATAAGCTCGCGCTGCTTCGATATTCTCTATCTTGTCGTCGGCAAACACACATTCTTCTGGCTTCAGTCCAAGTTTGCGGCAAGTAAGCTCGTATATCTCACGCTCTGGCTTTACCACATGTTCTTCCGAAGATACAATTCTACCATCAAGCAACTCGAATATCGGGTATTGCTTCATCGTTTCGTGCACCTTGCTGCACCAGTTTGTCAAGCCGTAAAGCTTATAGCCTTCTGCTTTAAGCTTCACCAAAAGGTCGTACATTCCAGGTATCTCGCCAAGCACAAACTCGGTGTAGTGTTCGCCAAACTGTCTTATTTCTTCCTTCCATTGCGGCATTGCCTGCTGCATGTCGGATATTATCTGCTCAAAAGTGCGGTCTTCACGGTCAAGTCGCTCGTTCCACTTGTCGTCCATCAGATGATGATAGAAGTCTTCTGACACTTCATGACTCTCAAAGAATCTATCAACCACAACGAAGTAGTCGTAGTCGACCAACACCTTGCCAAAATCAAAAATAAGGTTCTTTATCATTTGTTTTTTACTACTGTGTTATACCCTCCTTGCGCACAAGCTCGTCAAATGTGCGGTCCATTTCGGATGTCATCACCGTGAAGTTGTGTTCGTTAATACATACCTTAAGGAACATTGCCGCGAGCTCGTCGTCATCGTCAAACTTCATTGCCTCGTCAAGAAGCAACACATTCATTGCGTCTATAAGCAAACGGAATAGCGAAGCCTGTCTTACCGACTTGCGTCCTTCTGTTCCTCGACGCAGTCCACGTGCGTACGCATACATCACAACTCGCACAGTCAACTCTATGGCACGATCGGTGTCAATGTCTTCAGCACCCTCTCCCTTTGTATAGCTAAGTAGATGGTCGGCCGTACTTGCATAACGTCCTGCAAGTAGATTGGAGAAGTTGCGCTTATACTCCGTCACCATTGCCTCGTACATTGCGTCCGATGCACATGCTGTCTTCACAAGCGCCATCATATCGTCACCCTTCTGTTGTGCCTCACGCACCACACGCTCAATGTCGGCATATTCAAAGTTCATTGCTGCCAACGGGAAGAACAATGTGTCGAAGAACACGGGGGCAATATGTTCGTAATGCTCAAGCATTAGTTTCTTCACGGTCTGCGCACTGTTGCGGTCTTCTGCCTTCTCCATATGGCTGTTGTCTATAATGCCCAACGAGAACGACTCGAAGAACGAGCGCACCAAGGCAGCAAGAAGCTTGTATTTATCTGTCTTCATAAGTGTCTGTATACTACAATTTGTTTGTTGCTACAAAATTACACAAAAAACAAACATCATCAAAGTTTAAGACATAAAAAAAAGGACAAGACTCATTTACAAGTCCTGTCCTTTACTATTTCTTTGAAGAGCCTCTTGTCGGATTCGAACCAACGACCCCGAGATTACAAATCACGTGCTCTGGCCAACTGAGCTAAAGAGGCGGGTGGGCAAGCTACTCATATCGCGCCGCTACAACCAACTACCTTTGCTACGTTCCCGTCCTGGAGGATTCGAAGGGAGCTGGCCGTATGAGACTTACCCATATCTTTTCAAAAGCGAGTGCAAAAGTAGCGTTTATTTTCTATACCACCAAATTTTCAACAAAGAATTATTTCTGTTTTAACATTTGTTTTAAAATTTCTAATAATCCTATACATTAATGTAGTTTATTGATATTTTAACATCAACATAACATATTATCTACATAAATACACTATCTTTGCAGCCAATTAACAACATAACTATAATATTAATGTATATGAACTTGAACAATATCAAGAAGATTGCGGCATGCATGTTTGCAGCAATCGCAACGTCAACTGCATCGGCACAAATCCCCGAGGGCTATTACGATAGCCTGAAAGGAAAGAAGGGTGCTGAGCTGAAGAACGCTGTACACGACATCATCAAGAAAGCCGAAGTGCTTGATTATGGTTCTGGCAATGGCTGCACATGGTATGGCTTCTGGATTACCGACCGTACATCTGACGGCAGATTTATCGACCGCTACTCGCCTGAAAGCAAATGGGTGATGAGCACTACTCAAGGTACTGTTGGTACCGGCATGAATATCGAGCACTCGTTTCCTAAAAGCTGGTGGGGCGGAGCAAAGATACAAGCCTACATGGACCTGTACAACCTTATGCCATGTGAGTCGAAAATAAACAGTACAAAGAGCAACTACCCTATGGGCGTAGTTGTCGACGGCGACAATGGTAATGGATGTACTAAGGTTGGTAAGGGAACAGATGGCCAATGGTACTGGGAACCTTCTAACGAATGGAAGGGCGACTTTGCACGCGGCTATATGTATATGGCCACAACATACCAGAACCTTTCATGGAAAGGAACCCAAGCTGCCCAAATATTAGAAAAGGGCGACTACCCCACCCTTAAGCGATGGGCCTACGAGCTATACATTAAATGGGCTAAGCAAGACCCTGTTACCCCACTTGAGGTTAAGCGCAACAATGATGTATACAAGATACAAGGCAACCGCAACCCATTTGTCGATTTCCCCAACCTTATGGAATATGTTTGGGGCGACAGCATCAACTATGCCTTCGACCCTGCAAAGACTGTAACATCCGAGAAGTACATTGGCGGTGGCGGCAACCCTGTTGACCCCGACAATCCTAATCCTGATGTAAGCGAGGAGATTATATACACAGCCAACTTTAAGGCCACTGATGGTGACTGCACATTCGACGTTACAACCGACCCTAAAGATGGTGTCAATCTATGGAACCGCAGCAAGGCATACGGTTGGATGGCTACAGGCGCTGTTAAGGAAGGCACAAACAAGTATCCTACCAAGTTTGCCGCTGACGGCTCTCTCCTACTTCCAGTGTTCGACCTCACAGACTTCGAGTCAGTAGAGCTTAACTTCAACCATGCCGTAAACTACGACAAGTCTCCTAAGACACGTCTCAGTGTTGAGGTACGTTGCGATGGCGCTACTACAAAAATCGACAACATCAACTGGCCTGCAGGTGGCGATTGGGTATTTATCAACTCTGGCAATATCGACCTCAGCCAGTACGCTGGCAAGAAGATACAGCTTGCCTTCCATTACACCAGCAACACATCTATTGCCGGAACATGGGAGATACGCGACATTGCCGTCAAGGGCAAGAAGAGTTCTACACCTACTGGTATAGGCTGCATCAGCAATCCAAGCCTCAACTCTTCTCTCGACATCAACAAACCCTACACCGCCTACGATCTGTCTGGCCGCAGCATCAGCAATATCAACAGCGCCAAGGGTGTTGTCATTGTCAAGCAGAATGGCATGACATTCAAGCTTATCAAGAAGTAATACAATGGTTTATTAAGAAGTTATAAAAGCATTATTAAGGAGGTGCGGCATCATGCCGTGCCTCCTTAATCGTTGAAAAAACCTAATAATTACACAATACCTATACGTATACCAGAAAAAAGTTGTAAGTTTGCATTCGTTTTATAAAACTTATACATTATTTAATGATTAGAATTGAGAATTTCATTCAGCTCAAGGCATTTGCCCGCCAAGACGCGCTCATACTCTCATTGCTTTGGATAGCAAGCTTTGCGTGTGTCGTTATGATTCCGGCAGGAGCATTGGGCAATTTGCTTGCGCTCACCACTCCGTTTATTGTGGCATGGCGCCTCTCTAAGTTTCGCGACCAAGCTCTCAACGGCATCATCTCCTTCAGACGTGCCTTTGCCTATGGCATCTACATCTTCTTTTATGCCTCACTTGTGTTCGCACTTGCCCAGTTTGCTTACTTCCGCTTTCTTGACCATGGTTCGTTTGCACAGACTCTCACCGACAGCATGAACCTACTTATGCCTATGTACGAGCAAAACGGACTGTCAAAAGCCGACGTTACGCAAACTATCTCACAGATGACAATGCTCACCCCTATACAATGGTCGTTCATCTTTATGATGCAGAACATTATTGTTGGCTTTATCATTAGCCTGCCCATAGCTGCTATCTGCGCAAGACGACTGAAAAAACAGAACAATCAGAACTTTTAAACTATTCGATAATATGGATATAACAGTCATCGTACCATTATACAACGAGGAAGAATCGTTGCCCGAACTCTACGCTTGGATTGAGCGTGTTATGAAGAAAAACAACTTCTCTTTCGAAGTGATTTTCGTTAACGACGGTTCTACCGACCATTCTTGGGATGTTATCGAGGAGCTGTCTAAGAAGTCGACATGTGTCAAGGGCATCAAGTTCCGCCGCAACTACGGCAAGAGTCCTGCTCTCTACTGCGGCTTCAAGGAGGCTCAAGGCGATGTTGTGATAACTATGGACGCCGACCTTCAGGACTCTCCCGACGAGATACCCGCTCTATATCACATGATTGTTGACGATGGCTACGACCTCGTTAGTGGCTACAAGCAGAACCGCAAGCAGGGCGACCCACTATCTAAGACAATTCCTACAAAGCTCTTCAATGCCACAGCACGCAAGGTTAGTGGCATTCACAACCTGCACGACTTCAACTGCGGCTTAAAGTCATATCGCCGCGATGTGGTTAAGAATATCGAGGTGTACGGCGAGATGCACCGATACATACCCTACCTTGCCAAGAATGCCGGCTTTGACAAGATTGGCGAGAAACCTGTTCATCATCAGGCTCGCAAGTATGGTTCGTCTAAGTTCATGGGCTGGAACCGTTTCTTCAACGGCTATCTCGACCTCATCACATTGTGGTTTCTATCAAGCTTTGGCAAGAAACCTATGCACGTGTTTGGTTTCCTTGGCACACTGATGTTCTTCATTGGCTTTGTTTCGGCTTTCACTTTGGGTGTCGACAAGCTCTGGTGCTTGTCACAAGGCATACCGCAGCGCCTTGTTACCGACTCGCCCTATTTCTACATCTCGCTTACAATGATGATGATTGGCACACAGTTCTTCCTCGCCGGATTCATTGGCGACCTTGTTAGTCGCTCGTCTCAAAACCGCAACGACTACCAAATTGAGAAGACTCTGAAGTGCGAAAATAATCTTGCCCACAACTAAATCATTACGCCTGTGAGTACACATAAAGCAAAAACATTGGTTGTGGCAATGGTTGCGGTACTTGGTTTGTCGGCATGTTCGTCTATCGACTGTCCGCTCAACAACCGTGTATACGCCTCATTCCGACTTGCTGGTGATGTCAGTACGCTTACTGATACACTTACTGTCTCTACCCCACGCACTATAGACAATGCCGAGGAAGACACAGTGCTGATTAACCGTCTTACCCAAACCGACAGCCTGTCGCTGCCTATGAGCTATCAGCGTACCGAAGATATCTACTACTTTACGCTGGTACAAAAGGATACACAGCTTAAGACTATCGACACACTGTGGGTTAGCAAAGAGAACTTGCCTCATTTTGAATCGGTAGACTGCAACACTGTGATGTTCCACACCATTAACGGCGTGCGTTTTACTCAGCATGCCATAGACGACATTCAAGTAAATAATAATAAGGTAACACACAATGACGCCAAAGCGCATTTCCTCATTTATCTCAAGAATCGCGACAATTAGTCTTTTCTTGCTCTTGCCTGCCACACACGTTGCGGCACAGAACAAACCCAAGACTCCTAACAAGCCTAAGACACAGACTGCCGTTGCCGAGAAGGATACCATTGCCTTCTTCCGTGGTATTGCTGTATCAGCCGACCTTGTTGGTGCTGCCGAAAGGGCTTTAAGCGACTATGGACAGTTCGAGGCTGCCCTGCGTATCAATCTGCGCGACAAATACTTCCCTGTCATTGAACTTGGTTATGGCTCTGCCGATGCCGACGATCCCTCTACCCATCTGGCTTACAAAACGTCGGCACCATATGGACGTATTGGCTTGGACATTAATATTGCCAAGAACAAGCACGACGACTATCGCATCTACGCTGGTGCACGTTATGCTCTTACTTATTATAAGTTCGACGTAATTGGCGAAGGCATAAAGGATCCTGTATGGGGCGACGACGTGCGCTTTGAGGCTCACGATGTCGAAGCTAATTGTCATTGGTTAGAAGCTGTATTCGGTGTAGATGCCAAGATTGCCGGACCTTTCCGCCTTGGATGGAGCGTGCGCTATCGCAGACGTCTGTTCAGCGACAACGGCACTGTGGGCAATTCTTGGTACATACCAGGATTTGGCAAGCAAGGCAACTCAAGATTTGGCGGTACGTTTAACGTTATATTCGAACTGTAAACCATCCGTAAATAGCAATTACTCCATATCTAACACCCCATTTAACTCCTTATTATATATATGAAAAAGAAACTCTACTGGCAGTTGCCCTTCCTCATCTTCCTTATAGTGGGAACCGTGTTCATAGTACGCCAACAACGCAGCACTCCCTATCAGCACGACGAGGGTCAGGTATTCGGCACTTTCTATCACATCACCTATCAGAACGACTCATCTCTTAACAACGACATCCTTGCCGAACTTGACAAGGTAGACAATGCATTGTCAATGTTCAACGACAAGTCTATTATCTCGCGCGTCAACCGTGGCGAGAATGTCGAAACCAACGATATGTTCAACGCCGTGTTCAATCTTGCCGAGCAGATTGCCGACAACACCAACGGTTCGTTTGATATTACCGTTGCTCCGCTTGTCAATACTTGGGGCTTTGGGTTCAAAACCGGCAATCCGCCATCAAAGATGACCATCGACTCATTGCGCTCTATTGTGGGATATAAAAAGGTATCGCTACACAACAATCGTATTACCAAGACCGACCCTCGTGTTATGCTCGACTGTTCTGCCATTGCTAAAGGATATGGTTGCGATGTGGTAGCTCGCTTGCTCCAACGACATGGCATAGAGAACTATATGGTTGAGATTGGTGGCGAGGTGGTTACTCACGGCATATCCGAGAAACGCCTGCCTTGGAAGATTGGTGTTACAAAGCCTACCGACGACTCGCTTGCCGTTGACAAGGAGTTGCAAACCGTACTCAACGTCAAGAATATGGCTATGGCTACAAGTGGCAACTACCGCAACTTCTACTATAAGAATGGCAAAAAGTATGCCCATACCATCGACCCTAAAACTGGCTATCCCGTTCAGCATAATATCTTGTCTGCCACTGTACTTGCCAAGCATTGCGCCGAGGCCGACGCTTATGCCACATCGTTTATGGTTATGGGACTGGATGGGGCTAAGAAGGTGCTCAAAGAACATCCCGAGCTTATGGCATACCTAATATATGCCGACCACAAAGGCAATATGCAGGTGTGGTACTCGCCAAGTATGAAGGACAAAATACTGAAATAAGTATGATTTTTTACAACAAGCTCGCTGCCACGCCTTTGTTTCAAGGCTTAACCAACAGCGACCTGACACAAATTATAGGACAAACCAAGTTCTCGTTCTATAAGTTTGCATCAGACAAGACTATACGCAATGAGGGGGAGCCATGCAGAAGCATGGCTTTTCTTTTATCCGGCACGGCACGTGTCATTACCTATTCCGACGACCACGGTTTCTCGGTCGAGGAAACTATCGCGGCGCCTTATATCCTACAGCCCGAACGCCTCTTTGGACTAAACCAACGCTACACTCACAACTTCATTGCCAGCTCCGAATGCGACATTATGGAGATTGACAAGAACGACATTCTACGCCTTACCGACGAGTTTGTTATCCTACGCATCAATCTGCTCAACATCATATCCACTCTATCCCAAAAAGCAACACGCCCTTTATGGCAACCTTCTCCCGATAACGACGAGGGGCGCATTATACGATTTCTGAAGAGCAGATGCTCATCGCCTGTTGGCAAAAAAACAATAAGGATTAAGATGACACGGCTGGCTCAAGAAACTGGCTTAGGACGATTGGCTGTGTCAAAGGAGCTAAACAGGCTGCAAGAACGCGGACTCCTGGTGTTTAGCCGTGGTATCATTACAATAACGAATATGGAAAAACTATAACGCTCCTAAGCTATACTAATAAAAGAATTAACGCTCATTACCCAACCAAAGCAGTGTCGAGTAATGAGCGTTAATGTTATTTTTACTTTTCATCAAACTCCGACAAGTCAACAAACTTGCCACGAGCCTTGCGGTCTGCAATAGCCTTAGCCAGACGCTTGCGACGTGTAGGAGCAATCCACTGACGTGCAAACACGTTAGGTATTGCCACACCAAGCGAGATACACATAATGGTGACAGCCGAACCCATGCCAAACTTAACAGCATTTGTTAGCTCGCCTACAACACCATTCATCTCTATCAATGCCACAAGCGCGCGATACATCAACACACCTGGTACCATAGGGATGACACTTGGTATAGAGAGTACATGATGAGGCACATGGAACTTGTGTACTGCCTTTACGCAAATGAGCGAGATAAGCGCACTGCCCGCAAGCGAACCTATTGCAAGACCCATATCCAGACCTATGTTGTTGTTCGACGGACCAAGGTTCACAAAGTTACGTGTACATACTGCAATTATACCACCTATAGCTACCACCCACAACAGTCTACGCTGTATGTTGAATATCATCGAGAAGCCCATAGCCGAGATGGCAGCTGCAGCAGCATACGACAGGTAGTTGTTGTGCGGAATCATCGGTATGGTGTAGAACTGTGTCAGGTCAAAATGCGATATCTTCAAGAAGAAGGCTATACCGAACGACATTGCCACAATCATAAGGAATGTGTTTATGGCTCGCGTTAATCCCACTTGTATATAGTTGTCAAGCATATCGTCCACAAAGTTTATCAATGGCACACCCGGCACAATAAACAGTGCACATGCCAACAGCGGATGCAATGGAGTGCTGGTCCACGAAGAAGGCAACCACATTGTAAGGAAGGCAAGCAATGTAGATACGAAGGCGGCTACAGCTATGCCCATATAGTTGTTGAAGCCTTTGCGCAACAACCAGCCGCGAAGATACATACCAACGGCTGCGGCAAACGATGCATAGAAGAAAGCTGTCCAGTCGCAACCGAACTGAATACAGAATCCACCACAGGCAAAACCAGTACCTATAGCTACCTGCAACGGGGTATAGTTGCGCTTGCGTGTGGCTATACTCTCAAGTTCCTCGGCATACTGCTCTATGCTATAGTCTTCGGTAATGGCTTTCCACGAAAGCTTTGAAATGAGCGAGATACGTGTCATGTCGATACCATGCTTGGTGCAACGCTGGAACTTGGTAAACGAGTGTTCGCCGTCACTAAGATTTACCATCAGCATATTGAACTGTACATACACGTGCAGATGCTCTTCGGGCAAACCGAGGAAGGCTGCCACACGATTCATGTTGCGAATAATGCGGTTTGTGTCGGCGGCACTCTCTACAAGGAGTTGTCCAGTCTTCAATAGCAAGTCAAGTTTTCTTCTCAATAACTTTTCGTACTCGATTTTTGGGATCTGATCCATACTTTCTCTATTAATTGTAATTTGATTGAATAAAAAATAGATATATTATCCTTTAAAACGTGTGCAAAGGTACTGCTTTTTTGCGACATATAGAATAATATCAATAATTTATTGTATCTTTGCATACAACTAAAACACACTTTGTATGAAAGAATTCTTCAAGTACGTTGCCGCTACCGTTGTCGGCATCATTATTTTTCTGATTGTTGCCGGCATATTCGGTATGATGAGTATTGTTGGCATGATAGCTTCGGGACAGGCTATACAAACCGTTGAGGATGGGTCGGTGCTTGTGCTCAATCTTTCTGGCTCGATAAGCGAGCAAGGACAGGACGATATCTTTGGCAAGCTTACCGGCAACTACACCCCTACTGTTGGCATGAACGACATCATTGCCTCTATCAAGAAGGCTAAGACCAACAAGAGTGTAAAGGGTATATACATGGAGGCTGGTGCCTTGAGTGCTGGCATGGCTACATTGCAGGAGATACGAAATACGCTTGAAGACTTCCGCAAGAGTGGCAAGTGGATTGTAGCTTATGGCGATACTTACTCGCAGGGTGCCTACTATCTTGCATCTGTTGCAAACAAGGTATACATCAACCCTAAGGGTATGCTCGACTGGCACGGCCTGGGAGCACAACCTATGTACTATAAGGACGTAATGGCTAAGTTTGGCGTTAAATACCAGGTGGTTAAGGTTGGCACATTCAAGAGTGCTACCGAAAACTATACCGAAGACCATATGAGCGATGCCAACCGCCTGCAAACCAAGCTCTACATAGATGGTGCTTGGAGCAATATCTGCCAGGCTGTTTCCAAGAGCCGTGGCATAAGCGTCGACTCGCTCAATGCATATGCCGACGAGTTTATGCTATTCTCGCCTACCGAGTCGCTTATAAAGCGCAAGATGGTAGACGGCATGATGTACGCCGACAAAGTTAAGGACACTGTCAAGAAGATGCTTAAGCTCGACGACGATGATATGATTCCTCAAATTAGCGTTAGCGATATGCTCAACACCAAAGACGAGGATGTGGACGGCGACCAGATTGCTGTTTACTATGCTTTTGGCGATGTTGTGCAGAACGAGGTACAGTCTATAGCCATGGGTGCAAACCATTCTATTGCCTCGTCTACCGTGTGCAAGGACCTTGAGAGTCTTATGAACGACGACGATGTTAAGGCTGTTGTAATACGTGTCAACTCTGGTGGTGGCGACGCTTATGCTTCTGAGCAGATATGGCATTATGTAAGTATGCTCAAGGCCAAAAAGCCGGTAGTGGTGTCTATGGGCGATTATGCAGCATCGGGTGCCTACTATCTCTCGGCTCCTGCTTCTTGGATTGTGGCACAACCCAATACTCTTACAGGCAGCATTGGCATATTTGCCATGATTCCAGACCTTAGTGGTCTTGTTACACAAAAGCTTGGTGTCAAATTCGACGAGGTTAAGACCAACCGCAATTCCAACTTTGGCAACATCATGGCTCGTCCATTCAATGCCGACGAGACAGCTATGTTGCAGGCTTATGTCAACCGTGGCTATGCCCTCTTCCGCAAGCGTGTGGCCGATGGACGTCATTTGCCAGTAGAAAGTGTAGAAAAGATTGCTCAAGGTCGTGTATGGGTTGGCAACGACGCTCTTAAGATTAAACTTGTCGACCAGCTTGGCGGTCTGGACGATGCCATTAAGAAGGCGGCTCAACTTGCCAAGATTAAGGAGTACTATACAGCCGAATATCCTGCCCCTGCATCATGGACCGACCAGCTCTTTAGCTCTATGTCGGGTGGCAACTATCTCGACGATCAGTTGCGCGCTACACTTGGCGACCTTTACGAGCCTATTAGTCTGCTGCGCAATATAGACAAGCATCAGGCTGTACAGGCACGATTGCCATACATACTGAATGTAAAGTAACTCAAGGTTTGCATAATTCTGAACTTACGAAAGTTCAGCTTAATATTAAACGTAATATAAAGATGAGAACTGAAGGTGATTTTATAAAAATCAACGAGTGGCTGCTGCCACTCAGCTGGCTCTACGGCATCGGGGTGCGCCTGCGCAACTGGATGTTCGACATCGGTGTGCTTAAAAGCCAAAGCTACGACATTCCTATTATTGCTGTGGGCAATATTACGGTGGGTGGCTCGGGCAAAACTCCACATGTGGAATATCTTGTCAACCTGCTGCACAATAAACTTAAAGTGGGTGTTCTATCGCGTGGCTACAAGCGCAAAAGCCACGGATATCAGCTTGCCAATGCCGATACACCTATGCGCCTTATAGGCGACGAGCCTTATCAGATGCGCCATAAGTTCAACGACATTTATGTTGCCGTAGACAAGAACCGGCGCAACGGCATACACCGACTTACATCCGACGATGCCACAAAGGATGTTGACGTTATTATGCTGGACGATGCCTACCAGCACAGATACGTTAAACCGGGCATTAACATCCTGCTTGTCGACTACCACCGACTCATTATCTACGACAAGCTGTTGCCTGCCGGACGTATGCGAGAACCGCAAGAGGGCAAGTCGAGAGCTGATATAGTTATCGTGACCAAATGTCCTAAGGACCTCAAGCCTATGGAGTTTCGAGTGCTTAAGCGTGCCATGGATCTGTATCCATATCAGGAGCTATTCTTCACCACGCTGCAATACGAAAACCTCAAACCGGTATTCGGAGGCGACAGACGTGCCGTTAACGACTTGCCTAAAGGCATTAACATTCTGCTGTTGACGGGCATTGCCTCGCCACAGCAAATGATTATGGACCTCCAACCAGTGTCGAGCAACATCACACCACTAACGTTTGGCGACCATCATCAGTTTACTGCCGACGATATAGAACGTGTTAATTCCACGTTCGCAGCGATGAAGGCTCCTAAGATTATCATAACAACAGAAAAAGACTCTACCCGTCTTACCAATGTAGAGGGTCTCTCGCAAGAAGCCAAAAACAGTATTTACGCCTTGCCTATACGAATTAAGTTTATGTTGGAAGGCGAAGAAGAATTTAATAATAAAATAACAAGCTATGTACGAAAAAATTCAAGAAACAGCATCCTGGTTAAAAGAAAGGATGACAACAAATCCTGAAACTGCTATCATTCTCGGTACTGGCCTCGGTCAGCTTGCCACTGAAATCACCGACTGCTATGAATTTGCATACACAGACATCCCCAACTTCCCTGTATCTACAGTAGAGGGCCACTCTGGCAAGCTTATCTTCGGCAAGCTCGGCGGTAAGGATATCATGGCTATGCAGGGCCGTTTCCATTACTATGAGGGTTATTCTATGAAGGAAGTTACCTTCCCTATCCGCGTAATGTACGAACTGGGCATCAAGACTCTATTCGTTAGCAACGCATCGGGTGGTATGAACCCTGGGTTCAAGATTGGCGACCTCATGATTATTACAGACCATATCAACTTCTTCCCAGAGCATCCTTTGCGCGGCAAGAATTTCCCTACTGGTCCACGTTTCCCAGATATGCACGAGACATACGATCACGCGCTTATCAACCAGGCTAACGAGATTGCCAAGGAAAAGGGTATTCGTGTTGTTCATGGTGTATACGTAGGTGTGCAAGGTCCTACCTTCGAGACTCCTGCAGAATATAAGATGTACCACCGCTTGGGTGGCGATGCTGTTGGCATGAGTACCGTGCCAGAGGTTATCGTGGCTCACCACTGTGGCATACGCACATTCGGTATCTCTATCATCACCGACCTTGGCTTGGAAGACAATCCTGTTGAGGTTTCGCACGAGGAGGTTCAGGTTGCAGCCAACAATGCACAACCTCTGATGACCGAGATTATGCGCGAGATGATTCGCCGTGCTTAATATAATAATGTATGACAGACATATCTAAACTCGGTGAGTTTGGCCTTATACGTCATCTCACCGACAATATCAAAATCAAGAACGAGTCGACTATAAAGGGTGTAGGCGACGATTGTGCCGTGCTACACTACCCCGACTCTGAGGTGCTGGTTACTACCGACATGCTTATGGAGGGCGTTCACTTCGACCTTACATACATCGATATGCAGCATCTTGGCTATAAGTCGGCTATGGTAAACATTAGCGACATCTTTGCCATGAACGGCACACCACGCCAACTTACCGTTAGTCTTGCACTTAGCAAGCGCTTTAAGGTGGAAGATCTTGAGCAGTTCTATAGCGGTTTGCGCCTTGCATGCGACAAGTGGGGCGTAGATATTGTTGGTGGCGACACTACTTCTTCTTACACTGGTCTTGCCATAAGCATTACATGTATTGGCGAAGCACGTAAGGAGGATATTGTATATCGCAATGGTGCCAAGGATACCGACCTTATATGTGTCACTGGCGATCTTGGTGCTGCCTATATGGGCTTGCAGCTTCTCGAACGCGAGAAGAGTGTTTATTACCAGCAGGTGGACGAGGCTCGCAAGAAGAATGACAAGCGTGCATTGGAGTCGTTAAAGGACTTCCAACCCGACTTTGCCGGTAAGGAATATCTATTGCAGCGACAGTTGCAAGCTGAAGCTCGTGGTGATATTATTGCACGATTCCGCGAACTCAACATCCATCCTACTGCTATGATGGATATCAGCGACGGCCTGTCAAGCGAACTGATGCATATATGCAAAGAGTCTAATTGCGGTTGCCGCGTATACGAAAAGAATATTCCTATCGACTACCAAACGGCTGTTATGGCCGAGGAACTTAACATGAATGTAATAACATGTGCTCTTAACGGTGGCGAGGATTATGAGCTGCTATTTACTGTACCTATCGGCGATCACGAGAAGATTGAACAGATGGATGGCGTTAAGCTTATCGGTCATATCACTCGTCCTGAACTGGGACAGATGCTGGTTACACGCGACAACCAGGAGTTTGAGCTTAAGGCTCAAGGTTGGAACCCATTGGCAGATAAGTAATATCAGCATTATCTCCAATTATCCAGACTTATCTATACGTTGTTTACAAGTACAGATATTGACGTCAATTATACGAACCATACATAAATGGGCGTATAATTGACGTTTTTTTGCAAAAAACTTTCGGAAATATTTGGCAGTACAAAATATTATTCGTACCTTTGCACCCGCAATTAAGCGATACAATGTTGGTGCCATAGCTCAGTTGGTAGAGCAAAGGACTGAAAATCCTTGTGTCCCCGGTTCGATTCCTGGTGGCACCACATATAAAGAGTCATTCTGCGGGATGACTCTTTTTTTTGTATTTTACCGACATAGCTCAGTTCGTAGAGCAAAGGACTGACATTATTTATAAATTGGCCTTGTGTCCCCGGTTCGATTCCTGGTGGTACCACAAGAAAAAGGAGTTACTCATACAAGAGTGACTCCTTTTTTTGTATTAATACCGCCATGACTCAGTTGATAGAAAAGTAGCGGAGGTCTCCGGCCTCCGCAGCACCAAATCGAACACAAATCATCATTACTAAGTAACAGTTCAGAATAATCTTTACATATAGTAGGAGGGTATGGCATCCTTGCCATACCCACTAAATTGGCTGTACAATCATGGCAGAGTGGGTATGGCAGGGATGCCATACCCTCCTACTGATTGCCGCTCATATATAAAGATAAATATGAACACATACTTAATAATAGAGTTTGTATCATTGATTGATGCGGAGGCCGGAGACCTCCGCTACGATATATATGTGTAATTTATTCCTTATTATTTTTGTCATTTTGTAATTATTTACTACCTTTGTCCGCCAGATAGTAATCTGTATTAATAATCAACCATTACGTGACAGAAATAATAAAACCATTACACATGAGAAAGAATAACAGATTTGGGGTAATACTCATGGCAGTATTGCTGTTCGGTTTTGTAGCCAATGCGTTTGCCGATTCCAACGAACGCCTTATCTACTCGCTCGACCGTGGCTTCGGTATCACCGGAAACCGTGGCAACATAGGCACTCCACTAAAGCAAGACTACGATGTGGCTATACGTATCAACGACAAGCATTTTGTTGGTATGACCATTGCTGCCGTGCGTGTGCCCATCGACACCATGAAGAACCTTTCTGGACTTAAGGTATGGCTGTCGAAAGAACTTAAGCTCGAAGTGGTGGACGGCAAGAAGATTAACAAGCCTGATATCATGTCGCAGGACGTAGACATGGCACAAGGATGGGTGGAAGTACCATTGGCTAAGCCTTACACCATAACCGACGAGGGTGTGTATGTGGGCTACTCGTTCAAAATGGACGAGATGGATAACTCCAACAAGCGCCCTGTGCGCATAACAACAGAGTTGCACGATGGAGGCCTATTTCTTCATACATCACGCAGCTACCGCAGTTGGACCGACGTTAGCGACCAATGCAGCTCTACCATGCAGGTTCTGCTCGACGGAGCTCCCAAGTATGCGGCTTCGGTACTTGCCGGCTCCACATCCTATTTCGGAGCTACAGGCATCACTAACCCTTTGACTTTCTATGTTGAAAACCACGGTGCCACTGGCGTGAGGTCGATTGACTACACCTACGAATACAATGGCAATACATACACTGGACAAGAGACTTTCAACGACGAACTGTCGTCGGTGTATGGCATGCAGACTTCTTTCGAGATAGAACTGCCCGTTGTCGACAAAAAAGACTATTATCCCGTACAACTTAAGATTACCAAGGTGAACGACAACACAAATGAGGATGCCGAGAACCAACTGACACAACAGGTGTGCATATTCGACAAACTGCCTAAGCACCGTGCACTGCTTGAGGAGTATACTGGCACATGGTGTGGATATTGTCCGCGTGGATACGTGGGACTTGCTGCCATGAACCGACTCTATCCCGACGATTTCATTGCCCTATCCTATCACAACTCAGAGTCGGAGAAGAAACCCGACCCTATGGAAGTGATGCCCGGATCGGATTATCCCAGCAATATCACCGGTTTCCCGTCGGCTTGGCTCGACCGCACTTATCAGGTGGATGCCTATGGAGGATTTGATGCCTCGTCAAACCAATTGGGTATTGACAAGGCATGGAAGGCAGTAAGCGGTCTACTTGCCGAGGCTAACATCGATGTTAAGGCTGAGCTTAACGCCGACAAAACTGCTGTAGAGGCTAAGGCTTACGTCAACTTCCCACTCGAAATAAACAATGCACGCTATGGTGTGGAATTTGTTCTTGTGGCCGACGGACTTAAAGGAACCGCCGATGGTTGGACTCAGAAGAACTATTATGCTAAGGGCAAGAACGGTACCGACTTCTCTGAACCTGAGTTTGAGCAGTTTATCAAGGCCGATGGCAATGTTAGTGGTCTGGTTTTCGACGATGTGGCTATTGCCACAACACGTCTTACGGGCGAAAACCAATATATGCCTGAGACTATTGAGGAAGACAAAGTGTACGAGTTGCCTGCTACTTTCAAGCTTGCAAAGGTTAAGAATACATCGGGCGAGAATATTGTGCAGAATGCCGACAACCTGCGTGTTGTAGCTGTGCTTATCGACTATAACGACGGCACTGTGGTTAACGCAGCCAAGACATTGCGTATGGGCGAGGCTACTGGCATAAAAGGTCTGGATGCCGATGAGGACAGCACGCCTGTTGCAATATACGATCTCTCGGGCCGCCGCCTAAACTCTTTGCAGCAGGGTCTGAACATCGTGAAGACTGCCAACGGACGTACATCAAAGATTATTGTAAAGTAACGAACATTCATCATTTAAAACATACCGCTTATGAAGACACTTTTACTCGCAGCTGCCACGTTAGTATCGGCAGCGTCATTCGCGCAAACCACTGCCTCTTCCCTAAAACAGCCTAAGAAGACGCAGCTTGTAATAGGCAAGACAGTCGCTCCCGCCTCGTTGCTTAAGGCGGCAAGCAAGACTCCAGAGATGATTACCAAGCAGCCTGAAGGCAAGCTATACAAGGACATGTATGGCTATTCGGAAGGTTTCGTATCGCAATGGGGTGCTATCTATGAAGATGTAAGAGACGGTGTTGCACGCGACTTTGTTGTGGGCAACGACGGAAGCTACTACATGAAGAGTCCTATCAGTGCACAACCTACCGACTCGTGGATTAAGGGCGACAAGGCTGAGGGCGACACTATCGTGTTTAAATTGCCGCAACAAATCTATACGCTCGACTATGGCGACGGCAATCCCATTAAGTATTATGCAAGCCGACTTGTATATCAGCAGGTTGACGGCGAGAACCAATATGTGCTCGACGAGAAGTCGCAGGATATTAAGTTTGTATGGCGTAACGACTCACTCATCAAGTGCGACAAGGATGCCTTGCTTGGTATGACAAGCGAGGCAGGCGATTGGAACGGATTGGGCGACCTTATAAGCGAAACTACCATCTGCCCGTTCAGCAACGAGGCTCCTAAAGACTTGTCTAAGGCCACAAAGTATATCTTTACATTCCACCCAAGCGAGCGCACTACTACACAGCGCATATCGCAGGTGGTGATAGAGGGAGACGACTTCTATGCCAACAATATTGACGCCAACATACCTGATGCATGGATTCATGGCAAGATAAATAATGGAAAAGTGGTGTTCAGCGGTGCGCAGTTCCTTGGACTCGACAAGAATGCGTCGCAGTTCCGATTCAACTTCCCGGCTAATGTATACTATGATGATGAGACCTACATGACCGAATACAAGACTATGGACGAGGTATCATTCGACTATGATGCTGCTACCGGCAACCTCTCCAACTGTCAGTATGGCTTTATGTCGAACTATGGCTATCGCCTTATAGCACTTGAGATGCAGGTTATGATGCAACCAACATTCGAGGCATGGGATGGTGTAATAGCTCGTCCGCAGAACCCAAAGATATTGCAGTATTCTCCAGCAGAGACTGCAAGTGGATGGGTTGTCTTCGACTTGCCACGCAATAATGTAGAGAATAGCTTTATGGATCAGAGCAATGTATACTACAACATCTACTTCGACGACGAGCTTGCAACATTCTATCCAGACCAGTATCTCGGTATAGAGAAAGAGATGACAGATGTGCCTGTTGACTTCAACGACACCCAGCGTTATGACTTCCAGACATATGGATCGCAGCATCGCGTTGTAATCTACGACTCTGGCATTAGCCGTGTAGGTGTAAGAGCTGTGTATGTAAATGGCGATGAACGTCTATATAGCGATATTGTATACAGCGATGGAACCGTAATATCAGGCATCAAGAACGCTTCTGCCGACGCCAAGACAAAAAGCATTAGCTACTACGATCTTAGCGGACGCATGATACAGAATCCTAAGCACGGTCTGTTTATTAAGAAGACTGTAATGAGCGACGGTTCTGTTAAGACAAGCAAGACAGTGGTAGAATAAAAGAAAGTCACTTCGCTACCCTATCGCTTTAGTGACATAACATAGCAATGCGCCATGTAAGGCATGGATCTTGAACAATCCACCTTACAGGGCGCATTTTATTTGGCTCATCCTACATTTGGAGCGATTTTTCAAAAAAGAACCCTGCAACTGTGAGCAAGTGGTGTACCAATGTGTCTCAACCAGACCTGTACACATTAGATAAGATAGCCATTCTGCTTGATATTGACAAACGAGAGCTTATAACAGGTAAAGATTAAAGCCATGACAGATATTGTACAGATTCAAGAATCAGAGTATGATGCAATTCTGCGACAGGCTGTCGCAGTTATTGACAAAACAAGAGCAATGGTGGCAACAACGGTATGTTCTGCCATCGGCACCGCTCATTGGGAAATTGGAAAATTGCTTCACGACAAGCTGAGTCGGAAGAAGACCTACTCGAACACCGTACCGATGGGTCGGATGCTTTTGACACCCTCTACATCGGGTGTGAGAAGTTCCCACAGGCGGACATATCACCTGTGGCTGTTGATACTGGAGGAATCATGTAATCAAAAGGAGCGACATTCCTGCCGCTCCTTTGATTTAACAATAATCATCCATTATCTCTTCTTTATCGTCCCATTCTTGGCCACGCAACATGCAGAACTCCCTCAACACGGCACGTTCATCAAAATATGTCCTACCTATTTGGTGAATTACCTTTCCGTTCTCTATAAAGATAATCATATCGCCATAGTTTTTGAAGGAGTTAGGCATACTAACACCGACATAGAGAATTGGGTGTCCATCTTTGGAATGTGTAATTTCCCTGTCAATGACATATCCATCGCAATACTGGTTCTTTTCAAATAACACTTCTTTCTGAAGAATGTCTGCGTATTCCTCCAAAGTTACGTTTCCTTCTTTTGGACAAAGAGGGAAATAGCATTGTGTTCTTGCTCCGCATTGCAAGACGTTTGGTGAATCACAGAACCCATACTGATCTCTATAGTATCCGTTATAATGAACATACATTCCTTCTTCATATTTAATATGAATATAGAAGTGTGCTCTTTTCCCGTTATTTGTTAACTCCACTTGGATAGCATCCCATTCCGTTGTCCATCCTAAAGAAGCTATTGTGTATTCGTCACCTTTTTCACTTATAGCTATAACAGCGCCTATTTGTAATTCTTTTGCATACGAATCCAATCCTCCTGTGGCTTCTTTTGGACAAAGTGGAAACTGCATCTTCTCATAGAATCCTATTTGGAAAGTTCCTTTTGTTAAAGACTCTTTCTTTTCTTCCGCAAGCCTTTCTCTCTCTTCCAACTCTTTCATCATGGGATTTTGATACTCTGCCTGCTCTACCCGAGGAGCGGTGAGTGCTCTTCGTATTTCTTCCCATGCTTCTTCGTCGCTATTGGGTTCTTCAGTTGAAATTCTTTGCTTTTCTACTTGACTATTCCCAAAGAAAGGATTGGTTTCTTTGATTTCATGTTTCTTCAGCCAGTCTTCAAAATCCTTTGTCGTTTCTCTTTCCTTCATCATCTTGTATGAAGATATTGGTCTTTTAGCCCATGAAGAAATTCGTTCCATAGCAAGTCTGGCTTCTTCTGGCGTAACCGTTCTCATCCACATGATATCCTGGTTGCTTCCCGTTAAATCTTTTAGGCATGAAGGATTCTCGATAAACTTATTGATATCACCTCCGCAAAGGTAGGTTACTCTTTTAAGTGTTGCTTCATTTAGTAATACATTTTCAAGTTTTGTCAGCCATCTTAGATTTTCAACTCTGTTGTTACAACGGTTGGTATCTATATGATCGACCACCATCTTCCCATCTTCATTGCCAGGAATGAATGCCTTAGCTACAATAATATGAACTCTGTGCGAGCTTATCATCATATAGCCTCTTGCCTTATCCTTTGTTCCAAAAGTCCATACATTATCTAATTTTCTCGCTTTTTTTCCTTCGCGAGCGTGGCGCATTACTGCTCCATTGTCGCGAACAGAATATACCTCACCCTTATACTCGCAAGTTGTCTCACGAGTATATTCATTGATATCTACCATAAGATTACTGATGTTTAGGTTCAACAAAATCTATTTCCATTCCCAAAGCATATCCTATCTTTGTGAGTATATCCAATCCGACAGAATATTTGCCAGACTCAATACGACAAAGATTGGCTGCATCAATATCTGCATAGAATGCCAGATGCTTTGCATCCATTCCTTTTGCTTCACGCAGCTCTCGGATGCGCTGCCCTATACGGACACGTTCCTTTGAAACGGACTCCTTGTCAAAGGAATAGTAAGAGAAGATTGAACCTACATGGTTTATCAACATCTGCCTGTTGATTTCTCCCATGATAACACTTGCATCTCCTTCATAATACTTGTCAAAAAGGGATGCCACAAATTTGTCCACTTGAAACCAAGAGGCTTGTTTTTGGCAGCGGTAGAGGCTTTCATCTGGGAAGCCAACGATAAAGTCATCGCCCTGTGGAGTTTCCACATAGACTCGCTTTTCATCTACCCATCTTACTTTTGTTTTGGGTTCCATAATTTGTTCTTTAATTATTAAATCTAATAATCCCAGCCGTATTTTATGTGTTGTCGCCACATTTGGAATCGCTGCAAAAATACAACAAAAAAAACACGATTGGTAAATTTGCCAATCGTTATTGTTCTCTTTTATATTTCTTTAATAAACTCCCCTCCTACAATGTTGCCCTCATAGGTTATCTTGCCTTCATATACCTTACCTCGGTAAGTACATTTGCCATATTCGCCATTTCCTACTGGTGATACCATCTTGCCATTGACAAAGGTCATGGTTATAGATTGGAGAGAGTCCCATATCAGAATATCATTGTTGGGGTCAGAAGCTCCCTCATTAGCCATGTAGTCGTTCATCTCTTCAAAGGATTTGAACTCACGACCATTGAAGTGAATGGTTGTTTTCGTCTTGTCAACATTCTTGGGGGATGCTGCTTCCCTGGTTCTTGTTCCTTTCCCGTAGGTATGGGTTATCACCTTTGCTTCATCACCCACAACACATTTTACTTGCACCTTCTCCAATATAGTGCTGATGACGTGGATGCCACCGTCTATATTAATAGTCGTACCACCCAAGTCTTTCATTCTTACAACGTTTTTAAGTTCACACTCCATAAAGTCCTTACAAGGATAAGGAGTTTATTGTTATTTGATTGAATTTACCATACAATTACATAAAAGTTTAACATTTCTATAGTCTTCCTATGATGAGGAGCAAAATGGTTTTTCTCTTCGTCTTGCTGCTTGCATCAGCAATATCCTATATTTTACCGCATACCATTGTAGACAATTAGTCTATAAGGGTATGCGGTTCTTTTTTTCATACTCAATATAACTTCCGAGATTTATTGAAATTATTGTGCAAAGGTATTTGTTATGCCTTATCGCTTTGCAAGATCTAGGCTCTGCTTAGCTTCCAAAATCTCCACGCCTACGGGTAGTATTTTGTTGCCAAACCTTGCATCGATGTGCATAACACCTTTTTAAGGCACATAATTTCTAACAAATCCCAGAAGTAGTTTTCTACGAAAGGGAAATGAAATTTAAGCGAGAGTAAAGATGAAGTTTAACTTCGGCTTTTCCGAGCGACCATTCATTCGGCAGAGCCAAAATAAAAATTTTGAAGTATGAGCAATATTTGTGATACGCAGTACTAGGTGAGAGTTTCACGCAAGGCATTGGGCAACCTTTGGAATACCCTTCAGATGATGGAGGTAAATAGTAAGGATGTCTATCTTTACAAGTTGGCAGAACACTATGGCATTGATTATGAGCATAGCGGTATATCTGTTCGTGGAAAAATCTACTGGGCAGAGTTCGAGGATGATGAGGATAGAGGGCTGTTGTCGTTTGATACCGAAAGTGCATGGTCGGCTTACAACCTGTTCTTTGATGAATTGAATAAGGTGTTAGGCAATGAACTTTCAATAAGTTACCGTGAGATAGAATGTGGATGTGAGATATTTTATGTCCATGACGAAGGAGGTTTCTTTCCAAAAGAGTGTTGTGTAAGTTCTTCTGGTGGCAACTTTGAAGATGTTTGCGAAGATGTGTATGACACCATCTGCGATGCTATTGAGGCATGGTGCGAGAAGACCGGCATTAGCCAAGGCGAGCGGACTGTGGAAGAAATGGTGGACTTCATCAACGAAAACGAGGACGACTCGGAGGATATCTATTATTATATACACCCATTTGAGTTTGATTATTACTTACCGCAAGGGGTAAGGTTCACTGCTTTACCCTTTGCTAAAAACATTGAAGCATGAAGAAATTAAGGAAAAATCAAATTGGAAAAACCGTATGTACCATCTTGCAACAGTTGGCTTTCACCACACCTCTTGATGTAGTGTATAGTTGGGGAATAACAAACAAAGTTGCAACTCAATAGAAATCACGGTTTATGGAATGGAGAAAAACGTGGCTGCCTTGATGATGGATGTTAATGGCTTCATCTACCAAGGCAGGCTCTATGTAACCAATAACCGAGTTAAGCAAACCTTTGGCTTGTATAGCGAACAGAACGGAATGTTGCATGAGGAAAAGAAGAGTATTGCCTATAAAGCAAGTGCTCGATACGGTTATTGAGACAGGCGGCATGAGCCAACAGGAGCACCTGGAAAGATTGCGTGAATATGCAAAGAGACTTTTAGCTTAATATAAGAATATCCACTTAAAAGATTATACGAATGAAAACATTAGACAGAGAACATGTAAGAAGCGTTGTGAACACCATCTTCTCCCAATTGCTTCACACAACCCCGATAGACGTTATCAAAAGTTGGGGCATCTCAAAGATGTATGCTACCCAAATTGTCAAGAATGTAAATGGCGAAGACTTCACTATGGCGGCTCTTGTCATGCAGGTGAATGGTTTCCAATTTCAGGGCAAGGTATATATTGTTTTGGATGAAGGTTCAGACTACTATCGTATCTATGGAGAAAAGGATGGAACGACTAAAGAATATCATCATGATATTGCTTTTGATGAACTTGGCGATGTACTTGAGTAAGCGTATCCGCTATAAAGGAAGTCTGAAATGACTTCCTTTTTTTTCGTTTATTTAACCACAAAACGAGTGGAGTATCAATGGAATCGATATATTTGCACTTATATTCTATGACTCGGATGTCTGCCGTATGTTGCATGACAAAGAGCTTGGATTGCATCTGATGAGTGATACATATATCGTTAATGACTTGATAGAAGAGCTGAGAGGAAAACAATAAATTAGATAAAATAGGATTAATGGGGATTGTTTGGATGAAAATAAGTAACTTTGCAGCATGATTTATCCAAGCAATTTTGAAAACAAGATACAGTTTAGCGAAATACGATCGCTATTGAAGGGATACTGCCTTAGTCAACTTGGTAAAGACAAGGTGGATGTCATGGCTTTCGGCAATGATGCAGAGCTGATAAACACTGCACTAAGACAGACGCGCGAGTTTAGACGCATGCAAGAGGAAACTGATGACTTTCCGCTTCAGTATTTCTTTGACATGCGTGCTTCTATTAAGCGAATACGCATAGAAGGTACGCATTTGGAGGAAAACGAGATATTTGACCTGCGACGCTCATTGGAGACGATTGCTGGTATTGTGAAGTTTCTGAACAGAAGCAATGACGATGGCAACTACGACTACCCTACTCTGCACGCTCTTACAGAGAACGTGCTGACCTTTCCTGACCTTATAAGACGTATTGACCAGATTCTGGACAAGTATGGAAAGATTAAGGATACAGCCTCGCCACGACTTGCAGAAATACGTTCGCAACTGCGTAAGGCAGAAGGCAGCGTCTCGCGTACATTATATAATATACTACGTGCGGCACAAAGCGAGGGTCTTGTAGAAAAGGACGTAACGCCTACCCTACGTGACGGCAGATTGGTTGTACCTATTGCGCCAGCTATGAAACGACGCATTAAAGGTATTGTACATGATGAATCGTCGACTGGTAAGACGGTGTTTGTAGAGCCTACCGAAGTGGTTGAAGCCAACAACCGCATCAGAGAGCTTGAGGCAGACGAGAGAAGAGAGATTATAGTGATACTTACCGAATTCTCGAAGCTGGTGCGTCCGCATGTGGACGACATTATATACGCCTATCAGCTGTTGGCAGAGATTGACTTTATACGTGCGCGTGCCGAATTTGCACGTCTAACCAATGGTATTGAGCCAGAAGTTAGTGCAAAGCCAGTTGTAGACTGGATTACGGCTAAACATCCTTTATTATGGCTTGCGCTTAAGAAGCAGGATAAGCCTATAGTTCCTCTTGACATAATGCTGACGAAAGACCGCCATATACTTATTATCTCGGGACCTAATGCCGGCGGCAAATCGGTATGTCTTAAGACGGTTGGATTGTTGCAGTATATGCTACAATGCGGACTATCTATTCCTGTAAGCGAACGTTCGAAGGTGGGCATCTTTGCAGACATAATGATAGACATTGGCGATGAGCAGAGTATAGAGAACGACCTATCTACCTACTCTTCTCACTTGCTGAACATGAAGAACATGATGAAGCAAGCCAACGAGAACACTTTATTATTAATAGATGAGTTTGGTACTGGTACCGAGCCACAGATAGGTGGTGCCATGGCAGAAGCTGTGCTAAACCAATTTGTAAAGAAACATGCATGGGGCGTAATAACAACCCATTATCAGAACTTAAAGCATTATGCCGACTCGCATGACGGCATAGCAAACGGTGCCATGCTATATGACAGACACGAGATGCGACCATTATTCCAATTGGCTATTGGTCAGCCAGGATCGTCGTTTGCAATAGAAATAGCACGCAAGACGGGAATACCCGATGAGGTGATACGCGAGGCAAGCGACATTGTTGGCTCTGACTATATACAGAGTGACAAATATCTGCAGGACATTGTTCGCGATAAACGCTACTGGGAAAACAAACGACAGAACGTGCATCAGCGCGAGAAAGACCTTGAAAAGACAATAGCGAAGTATGAGGAGGAAATAAAGGAACTGGCACAGAAACGCAAGGAGATATTGCGACAGGCTAAAGAGCAGGCACAAGAACTGCTGAAGGAGAGCAACCGCAATATTGAGAACACTATACGCGAGATACGTGAGTGCCAAGCCGAAAAGGAAGAAACGAAGCGACTGCGTGAGGAGCTGAACGCATTTAAGGAGGACGTGAGTGAGATAGATACTAAATCGGCCGACGACCTAATAGAAAAGAAAATGCGACAGATTATGGAACGCAAGGAACGCCGAGAGAAACGAAAGAAGGAGAAGAAGGAGAATGCGGGCAAGCCAACAACTATAGGCACCAAGCTTCCTACTCCATCGGCATTGGCCGAGCAACAAACCTTCTGTGTGGGTGACAATGTGCGTATGCGCGGACTTACTACGGTTGGTACTGTTGAGGCTATAAGTGGAAAGGAAGCCACTGTGATATTTGGAGATGTGCGAACAAAGGTGAAGATGTCGAGACTGGAGCATACAACAAAGACTCCAGAGACAACACAACCTGCCACATTCGGCATAAGCAAGGAGACAAGACAGACTATAGACTCGCACAAATTGAATTTCCATCAGGATTTGGACGTGCGCGGCATGCGTGGCGACGAAGCTCTGAATGCTGTGCAGCACTTTATAGACGACGCCATACTTGTAGGTATGTCGCGTGTACGCATATTGCATGGTAAGGGCAACGGAATATTGCGCCAACTGATAAGGCAATATCTACAGTCGGTACCCAATGTGACAAGCTGTAAGGACGAGCATGTGCAGTTTGGCGGAGCGGGAATAACGGTTGTAGACTTCTAAAGATTATGGACTTCTAAAACCTTTATATCTCGTTCACCCCTACATACCCGTGCATAACGGCATATATCGTAAGAGCAGACACACTGTGAATATCAAGTTTGGCCATGAGATTCTTGCGATGAGTGATAATCGTCGGCAGACTAAGATGTAGTTTGTCGGCGATTTCTTTGTTGATATATCCCTTGACAATAAGCGACAAAACCTCTATCTCGCGCGTAGACAATGGTGTGACACTATTGGTATCAGCAGACTGAACTGGAGGTAGATTGCGCCCGTTGGCATGAGCATGTTGCTCGAGCATAAGCAAGGAACGCAGCAGAAGCTTAGGCGGAAGATTGGTGCAAATAGTATGAAAAGAGCTGAGAGCAGCCATGTCGTCGGCAGCCGAGCTGGACAACACAATGGTTTTATGGCGCATCTGCTGAAAGAAAGACATATTGTTGAGCACAACACGCACGTCGACAAAGTAATGGAAATACTGTTCGGGATGGTTTGCTTGAAGTTCGGCAAACGATCCAAAGGAATCTATCTGCAGCATTGGCATTACCGACTCCAATAAATTAGTTAACCCCAACACCGCAAGAGTGTTGGGGTCGACTATAGCTATACGTGGAATATTATTCATATTATTTCTTCCAGAAACGTGAAGTAATATCGGTGAAGTCGTCGCCCACAGCGCGCTTATAAAGGCGCTGATTGGTGGTGCGATCCTTTAAGCATCCAAGATGCTCGATGTACGGACCTAGTTTAATGTAGTCGAAATCACGCTTGCGTAACGACTTTGGAAAATGCTGTCGGCCACTATACCATGCAACCTTGATGTCCTGATGCTCACGATGCAGATACTGTGCAAGCAAGCTAACATACTTAGGATCGGCGTCTCCACCCATAAAGCAAATGCAGGTTATCTCGCCGTCATACTGTTTCATAAACTGGTCGAGCACCATAGGGGTGAGTGGTTGGCCAATGTTCTCCCACAGATATTGGCTGTGGCAACCCGGACAATGGCAAGGGCAACCAGTGATATTGATAGACAACGTCACCTCGTCGGGTATTTCCTGAAAAACGATTCCTGTATTGAGATAATTTAGCATAATTGAATTGCTTTAAAGGGGTGTTTGAATTGTGATACTATTAGTCTTGTATAGACTTCTCCACCTCAGCATAGTAGCGGCGCTTAGCCTCTTGCTGACGAGCCTCTGAGAAATTGCTTACACGCTTGAGGTAACCGATGATGCGGGTCATATAGTCCACATTCTCGCTTCCACAGTGAGGACACTTCTTGAGATAACGCTTGTCGATGTAGCCACAATCGTTACAGATGGTGTTAGGAATATTGAATGTAAAGTAATTGCATCCCTCCTTGGCAGCCACTCGAAGCAATTGACGATACTGGGGCTTAGAGAGATGTTCCTCAAGATTCATATGCAGAGCCGATCCACCAGTTAGATGCTCGATATATGGAGCGCCGTGAAGCTTGAACTTGTCAACAATATTGAGCGAGTCGTCCTCTACAATATAGAAGTAGCTATTGTAGCAGTCGCGCGGAACGAAATAGCCATCCTCACGATCCCATTTAGCGTGCTTAACACCAACATTCTCGGCAGGAATCATCTCGCAGTTGAACATCAGTTCCTTGGTGCGGTACTGCTTGTTGTATTTCTCCACAAGACCAAGCACTTTCTGTACAAAATGCAGGTAGTCGGGATTATCGTTAATCTTCAGACCCATAAATTCGGCAGCCTCAACCAATCCGTTTACACCGATGGTGAGATATTGGCGACTCATATTGATATATCCGGCATCGAAGAGCGGAAGCATACCTTGCTTCTGCAACTCTTTAAGATTCTCGTTGTAGGCAGTCTGTACCTTATGGCAGAGATCGATGATATGAGCAAGGAACTCCATATAGTCCATATTATTCTTAACGGCATACTGAATGCAACGGTTAAGGTTGATGGTGAGCACACTCTTAGAACCAGTAGACACACCACCCGCGCCAAGAGTATAGCTGAAGCCATTGTCCTGAATCTCGTTGCGCAGACGACAGCAAGAGCTAAGCGAGTCGGCATTGTCGCTCATATAAGTAAAGAACGAGTGACCTTCTGAGTACATCTCGGCAGTAAAGTCGCCCCACTCCTTATCTATAACATCTCCATCCTTAGAGAGAAGAGCCATTGTCTCGACAGGGAATGTAAGCACAGTCTTGGTGCGCTCCTTATTGAACCACTTCATAAATCGTTTCTGCAACCAAGAGAGTCCATCCCAATCGGGCTGAGAGCCATCAGGGAACATAAAGTTGCCGAAGAGACTCTCGAAGTAAGGTTTATCGTAATAGGCAATATTCCAGAACACAGCCTGGTAGTTGCGTGCGCCAGTAGGCTGGTTGATAGAATAGACTATCTGCTCGAAGCAATCGGTAATCATCTTATCGATTGTGCGCTGCTTGAGAGAAAGGTCGACTACCTTGTCGGCATTCTGCCAATAGTCCTTACCATATTCCTTGCCAATGAAGTAATTAAGATACATAAGGAACTCGGGAGTGGCACAAGCGCCGCTAAGCATACTTGACACCATGAACACCATATTGACAAAGCCACCACAGAACGACTTAAGATTAGTTGGCTTAGAAGAGTTGCCACCTATAGACGATGTGCCACCAATAAGCCATGGATACATGGTTATAGATGCACAATAGTTAGCAAGCGAGGTCTCATCATTCTTATATATAAAATGATGATTGAGCTTTTCGATGTACTCGTCGGCAAGCTCCTTGCCATACATTTGCTTGATGCGATCGGTGAGCAAACGGCGGTTAAGACGGATGAAACTTGACTTAGGCAATTCGCCAATAAGAGTGGCGATATTCTTATGCTCAACATTTGCATTTGCGTCATACTTTGAACTTGTTGCAGCATTAGCCTCTTTGCAATAGTCTGTCAAAAATTTCAACTTATCCATAGTCTCGCGATCCTCGTTATGACGCTGACGATAGAGCATAAATGACTTAGCTACCTTGTAGAATCCTTCACGCATAAGAGCCTCCTCTACTTGGTTCTGGATATCCTCAACGGTAATACCCTCATAGATATCTAAATGGCTGATAATCTTAGAGATAGCACCTAAATCAGCATCTTGTCCAACCGACTGGAATGCCTTGATTATGGCATTCATTATCTTGTCTAAAGAGAAACGGTCTTGCGAACCGTCGCGCTTGGTAATATTAAAATCTTTCATTATATTTAGTAATATGTTTTTGACAACTTTCAAGTTTCTAAAATGCAAAAAGTTTTCCGTTTTGGAAAACTTTTGGAAAACTTAAGGCTAAAAAGTTTCCCGTCTTTCATTCTTAAAACCGATTGCAAAGATACTATAAAAAAACGACTTGCGTACAGTATAAGCACAAAAAAAGCGGAAAAATTTTCCGCCTTAAATCTTGTTAAAACCAATGTTAATTTACAACTTAACCGAACTAATATCGACAAGGTTGTTAACTATTGCGTAAATGGTAAGCCCTGCCGGACTGTGTATCTGTAACTTACGTGCAATGTTACGACGATGAGTGATAACGGTATTTACCGATATGCACAGATGGTCGGCTATCTCCTTATTGGTCATACCTTGCACAAGAGCCACAATTACATCCTTCTCGCGTTCGCCAAGAGCCTCGGTTCCATCTACATTCTTGCCAATCATGTTGGATATTTTGGCTGTAACATCGCTCTGCTTAAGTTTCTGTTCGAGTCGACGCACCGCAGGTATAAATATCTCGTCCTCTACCTGGGCATGCAGCGACAGCCATTCCTCATTATTATATATATCATACAATGTGGCAGATAGCTGATTGTTGTGCAGACCATCGCTTGGCAGATACTTGATGATAATACTCTTTAGCTCGCGCAACTTGCTACTCTCCTGACCATGATGCTTGGAATACATGTCTATCTCGAAGTCGGTAACGGGCTTGCCTTGCAGCAGAGCCTCAACATAAGGATACACATTCTTCTCCTCGTACTTCATGTGAGCGGTGATGGAACGAGCATACTCGTCGTAGAGTTTAAGGATGAGTCGAGCAAGATTATCCTTATCGTCAAGCGCATCAACAAGCTCCTTGCGTATAAATGGCAGTTGAAAACCTATGAAATAATCGTGGCTTGCCTTGAGATATTGCAAAAGGGTTGGCATGGAAAGACGAGTAGCATCGTCGAAGTCGCGATAACCATTGATAGTGAAATTGACCACAGCAAGGAACGTATATGTATCAACGTGCTGTTCCTCGCACACCTGACTAACAGTTTTGTCGCCAAAGCCAAGGCTTATACCAAAACTGCCAAGACTCTGAAGCAAGTTGTAGTTGTCCCGGATAAGAGATATCATCTTGTCGTCGGGTTCATACATTTTCTGCTTTTTCAT
>ERZ1034753.35-NODE-35-length-42247-cov-5.077384_pt1 | contig 42247 bp, 29 predicted proteins | sample MGYA00520702_ERZ1034753 | MGnify/ENA primary metagenome ERZ1034753 (study PRJEB33766, sample SAMN09781700) | gut metagenome | biome: gut microbiome | host: Homo sapiens | place: Madagascar | study: EMG produced TPA metagenomics assembly of the PRJNA485056 data set...
GCTATATCACGGTCCGTAGGGTCGTAACTTGTTACAACTGCACATCTACCTTTCAAATCGCTACTTGAGAAAAACTTATAATAACGATAGGCCTGGAAAATTGAGCCTGCTATGAGCATGGCGTTACACCAATCGTGTTTCAGTAAACCATAATTCAAGTCATCGAGAATGCTGTAACCAATACGTTCTATGCGTTCTTTTGTGGAATAGATACGCTCCATTGTTGCCCAACGTTCTTCCACCATTTGCTTTTGCTCTGGGGTAAGTTCACGCCCTGCTGTAAGTGCAGCAAGTTTTTGGTCAACCTTCTCTTTGCTCGTAAGTTGCTGTTCCACATTGCGGTATTCATATTGTAGGTCAAGGATAACCTTGTCCTCAACTGCTTGTTTGTGAAGGTATTTGTGGATATATGGTCCGAATGTGCGTTCTGACATGCTCTTAATGGCATTGTATGGGTCTCCTTTGTCTTTCTTCAGTAAAGGTGTGCCGGTAAAACCTATAAGCATGACTTCCTTTCCCATGATAGCACGCATTGCTTCATGGAGGCGACCGCTCTGGGTTCGATGACATTCATCAACAAATACGAAGATGTTGTCACCTTTTACACTGAAATGATTACCATATTTTTTTACAATGATAGTTTGCAGTTCATTCAGATACTCATCAAGGCTGACTTTTGTTCCAGACTCATCCTTTTCAGCTTCATCATTATGATTGTGTGCGCCAAACTTGTGAATTAACGAACAGATTAGCCATTCTTCTCCTTTGTTTAATGTATCAAGAAGGTCGCTGCACGATTCTGCATGATGAAGTTTGTTGCCTCCCTTTACAAAAGTACCAGCAAGCTGTAAGTCAAGTTCCTTTCGGTCGGTGATCACAACGACACGAGGATTGGAAAAGTTCTTCTGGATATAGGAAGCCAAAGCTACCATCGTAAGACTCTTTCCTGAGCCTTGCGAGTGCCAAATGACTCCACTCTCTTTTTGAGGCATTCTTTTAGCAGCTGCTTTAATGGCATATATCTGATGAGGGCGTAAAACCTTCTTAATACCACCATCATTCAGCACACCATAATGAAAGAAGAACATAAAGTTCTCCTTGTCGAAAAACAGACGGTATGCTTCTTTCTCTGTAATAGTGTCACCAACTTTATTTGTATCTCTTTTCCATTTACACCAAAAGGGAAGAGGAGTACCGATTGTTCCATAACGAAACTCCACATCATCATTTGAGGCAATGGTGAACTGTGTTGTGGTAAAAAATGATGGTATAAAATCACGTTCGTTGCTAAGATGTTGTTTAATGCCTTCCTCGTAGTTGACCAAACTTCGTTTCAGTTCAATGACTGCAAGTGCTATTCCGTTCACATAAACCACAATGTCGGGACGCTTGTTTTTGCCAAGGAGAGGGTCTATATAACTAACCTCTTCTGCAATCGCAAAATGATTGTTTTGTGGATGGTCGAAATCGAAAAACATTACATCTTCATGATTCTCTTCTGGTGATGGTTGTGACTTAATACCCATTATCAGTGTATCGTACAAATCTGTATTGCACTGTATGAGACTACTCATCTTGGAATCACCAAGGCGAGCCTTATCCTTCAATTTTACCAAAACATCCTCTATCTGCATTTCTGTACGACCTTGTTCTTTCAGAAAAGAGCGTACTTCTTCATCCAATATCGGTGAGTTGGCTACACCCATATTGTTAACATTAGCACCTTTAGCATACTGCCAGTTGCCAAGATAAGTATATCCAAGTTCTTCTTGGAAACGCTTTACGAGAGCATTTTGATACTCTCGTTCTTTCTGTTCTTGATAGTTTGCCATATCTCTTATAGAGGAAATTCGTTTAATTGTTCTTTTATTTTTTGCCATCCTGGAAGGTAAGTTCCGAGAATGTGTCGAAACCTGTCTGTATGGTTTTGCTCAATGAGGTGAGTGAGTTCATGAGCTATCACATATTCAATACAGTTTAATGGTTTCTTTGCCAACTGGAGGTTGAACATGATTTTGCCACTTTCTTTGTGACACTTGCCCCAACTGGATTGCATTTGTTGAATAGTCCAAGTTGTTGCTTTCACCCCAAGAATTTGCTCCCATTTTGCAACAAGCCGTTCTGTTATTGGTATTAATTGTTCTTTGTACCAAGTCCATAAAACATTGGCTATATTTTCTTTGGAAGTGTGTTCTGACACATATATAATAATGTAGTTTCCTCGTATCTCTACATGATGAGTACAAGTTTTGTCCCTAATAACTTTCAGTCGATAAAGTTCACCTTTGAAGAAATGTGCTTCTCCTGAAATATATTCTCTTTCGTCTTGTATGGTATAGGACATCGTTTCCTTTCGTTTTAAGGTTATCCATACCCATTTTTTGAGGATGAACAGCTTTATTTGTTCATCAGTATATTCGTTAGGGGCGGATACATGAACCCTCCCATTTGGCGGATAAACTGCCAAATGTAAGTTTTTGATGGGCTTGTGCTCAATTTCTATTTCGATACCATTGACTAACATTACTTATTTGTTGTTCTCTTGCGATAATAGATAAGATTTATATTCACGTACTATTAACTCTCTCAAATCCACTTCAAGCAAATCTGCTATTTTTAATAGACTGCTCAAATCTGGTTGTGATGAGTTTGTACACCACTTTGAAACGGTGGAAGGTGTTACTCCCATCTGTTCAGAAAGCCATTTGTTTGTACGTTTCTTTTCTACCAGTACAAGTTTTATTCTATTTATATCTTCCATATTGCCCAAAAATTATAGTGCAAAGATAGTGAATTAAATTCAATTTTTCAAACTATAACGTATTTTGTATGCGTAAATAAGGAGTATATTCAATAAAATCATATTAATATATCCAATCATAGATTTTAAAGGCAGGATTTTGAATATAAAAAATGAATTTGCCGAGAATATAACAGATACAAGTAAATTAACTCGGCAAAAACTCGGCAATTTTATAAAAGCAAAAATCCTAACTGCTCAATATCAAGCAGTTAGGATTTCTATGGGTGCGCCTGAAAGGACTCGAACCTTCACGTCGCGAGACACTAGATCCTAAGTCTAGCGCGTCTACCAATTCCGCCACAAGCGCATTTCGGTTGCAAAATTACTTAGAAAAGGTGAGATGTGCAAATTTTTCATCAAAAAATCACAACGCCACGATGCGGTATAATGTGAAAACGGCGTGTAGAAACTCGTCTCTATCATACATTCGGGATAGGTTGATGATGCAACAATCTTCGGGTTTGGCGTTAAAAAAGATGCGACACATACCGTTATTTATGTCGTTATCAGTATAGGCCCCTTCCTCATCATGAGCGATATATAGGAGGTTGTCTTCCTGTTTATAGGCGAAGGGCGTATCTATCAGCATGTTGTTATAACGTATAAAGTCGGTGGCCAGCATCAGTTCGTGGCCCTCGTCGTCACCAAACGTGCAATATTCTTGTTCTTTTAGTTCGGCGTTGAGGCGATTGTGAAGGAAGGTGTGCCAAGCATCGAGGATGGCTTGGCAGCTGCTTTGCAGACGCGGATAGATACGTCGCACCAGGCTATCATGGCCCAACACCTGTAGGGTGGGTTTCTTATCGTTGCCTTTCTGTGCGGCCTCATCGTTAGTGCCAAAGCTCATGATGCCTTTTATCTTACTGAACGGCATGTGCAAATCGAGCGACAGTGTTCCATCGGCCCTCTGCTCTTGGCACACAAAGCCTTGCTCATACACCATCACGCTGCTACAGCCCTTGCGGTTGAACAGCAACCGCAAGGGGTTATAGCGCCCTGTGGGCACGGCGTAGCCATCGATAAATGGGCCCAAACCAAAGTCGGGCGCTTGGTGAGGTGCTATGCGATATTGCTCGCTATTGTTCATTGTTTATATTGTTTTATTCAACATACGGAGCCTGTGCACCGTTCTGATAAGCGCCAACCTTTTCGCCCAACTTTCTATCGCCAGTCATGCGATAGAGAGTACCAGTATCGAAATCGTTTTTCTTATAAAACGTTCCCACATAGGCCAAGCCATCATTGGGCATCCAGAGTGTGCCCTCTTTAAACATATCGTTTAAGAAGGTGCCCTCATAACAGTTACCATTTCTATAAGTCAGCGTAGCTTTTGACGAGTCTTCTCGCTTGCCATGGAACATGCTTCCTTGATATTTTGAGCGGCCATCCTTATCATCGTCACGATAATAGAACACGCCTTTACCAGCTGGTTCGTCGTTATCATTCACAGTGCCCATCCACCAGCCCTTGGTGCCATCGGCACATACAACCGATACTGTATCATTAATTTCATGGGTTTCGACAGTCTCAATCGTATCGGCTACTGTCTTTCCACCTGTGGTCTTTCCGCCACGGGGTACGGCGTTAAAGGCGATAATGGCTGCCACGGCCACTACTGCACCTATTACCATTTTGCTCTTATTCGATTTCTTTTCTTCCTCATCTATAGGTGAAGAGGGCACGGGCACAACCTTGGGCTTAGGTGTAACCTGAGGCATGGGTTGCGGTGTAACCTTTGGCTGAGGTGTAGGCTGGGGCTTAGGCTGAGGTGTAGGTTGAGGTTTGGGTTGAGGCTGTGGCGTAACCTGAGGAATAACCTGTTCCTGAGGTGTAACCTGTGGCTTTACTACACCAATCACATCAACCTCGGCAATGCTTGTTGCCTCATCCAGTTCGTCATAGCTGCCACCGTGTAGGCTGCACTGCGCAAGGGCGTTGAGCAGCTGGTCGATGGTTTTATAGCGGTCTTTCTTTAGCGGAGCCATTGCCTTTCTTACACAGGCGGCCACCTGTGGGGGCACGCCATGTTGCTTCATCTCGCCGATGGGGAACCCGTCGTTCAGTATCTCTGAAGCCTCGGGCGGACGCTGTCCCGTAAGCATCTTATACAGGGTTCCGCCCAATGCATACACATCCATCATAGTGGGAAAGCCTTTGCCCTCGCGATAGCTGGCTTGCTCAAGCGGAGCATAGCCAGGTGTGCCAGCACCCACCTTGGTGCTCGACTCGGGTTCGCCATTGGCAGCATATTGCTTTGACAGGCCAAAGTCGATGAGCACCACCGTGCCATCATCTTTCACCATGGCGTTGGCGGGCTTCACGTCAAGGTGCAGCATGCCCTTGCTGTGCATAAAGCTCAGGGCGCTGCCTAACTGCTGAGTGTAGCCCAGGGCTGTAGCGGCATCAAGGCAATGGTGTGGCGACTTGGTGATGACGCTGTCAAGACTTTGTCCAGAGATATACTCCATGGCATAATATACCGTGCCATTAGCTTGAAACGACTCCAGCACCCGCACAATATTTTTATGCTGCAAGGTGCTCAGGTTGCGGGCTTCGCGCTCAAACTTCTCGCGATAATATTCAAACAGTCCGTCGCGCGAGGTGCTGCCACTGGTTACCGAGGTGTTGTCGCGGCCATTCACCTCTTTCATAAAGAACTCTTTGATGGCCACATACATATTGCTGTCGAGAGTGCCCAAGGCGCCTCGCATCTCTACCTTTGCGCGGTAGGTAATGCCGAAGGAGCCTTGTCCCAACACACTTGTTATTTTATAGTCGTATGCCTCGCCGTGCAATACAATGCCTTCAGGCAAGGCCAAGTTGTTGTTCGTCATATCCTTATATTTATTTTATTTTTGTTTATCTTATTATTGTAATTGTTCTTTTACACCGTCGCTGCTCCCCACCGTGTCAGTCTGTTCTTCTTGATTGTCTGGAGGCATACACCCAACGATGTATTCGCCTATACCAATAGCCAGCAAGTCGAGAAAGAAGGCCACAAACAGTATGCGCAGAAACGAACGTAGCTGCTCGCGTAGGGGCACAAGTACAATCATCAGCGCGAACAATACAATCAGCAGTGTGTTTAATATCTTTAATACTGTCATAAGCTTGTGTTATTAATGCCTTTTGGCAAGGCCGTTGTAATATCGTTATTCATTATATAAATGTATCAGTTACCATGTACGTATATTGAATTTTCGCTTGTCGTTAAATACCTTCTTATAACGTTTTACATCTTGATCATTCGAATATAGATCAATTTGTAATGGGTATTGACAATTATAGCGAGTGCTACTAAGATAATTAGCAAGCTCTGAGTCGAATATTTTAAATTTATTCTTTTCTCGTTGATGCCCTATAACTATTGAATATAGTCGCTTGGAAAATCTAAATACATCGGCAGGCAGTTTACCTGAAGGCATGAGGCCGTCTGGAAAGATGACCTTAGATAACTTTGGACAATATTTAAATATATCTGCTGGCATTTTTTTTAATTCATACTGAAACACGAAACTCTCTAAATAGTCGCAATGATAAAACGCCAAATTGTTTATAGTATGTATACGACAGGTCTCAAAATCCTCTATTTTTGAATAGGCAAATGCATAATAACCTATCTCCTGAACATTACCATAAAGATATATATATGGAATCTTTGAATTAAAGAAAGCGCCATCAGCAATTTTCTTTACTTGTTTAGGTGTCTCATATTGATGTACATCAGGATAATCTTTGCCAGCAGGAAACATTATTAGTTCTGAGCCATCAGCATTGAAGAGCACTCCATCAATCGATTTAAAATCTTTGTTCTCTTTATCAACAAAGATATTTTCTAACATGCTTTCATGCAAGTCTTTCGGAAGATTATAGTCGACAAGATCTGCCTCAATAAAATTTATTGCTTTAACATTTTTGCCTATATACAGGTTCTTTATCGTATAGCCCAAGACTGCAGTTTCGAGCCTCTCCGTTTCGTTGGGCAAGATTAGGGTATCGGCATTAATACCATCAACCCACTGCAAGTGGAACTTGTTGCCAATACATTTTATATGGTCTTTGGCGTTCGTTTCTTCGTATGAGTCGGAGACATGGACGTCCGTGAGGTCGAGTGTCTTAAAGGAGTAGTTACGCAACGCCTTCAAGCCATTATAGCCAAACCATCCTGTTAATTTTAGGCTGGTGGCAGGTGTCTTTTCATTTAAATACTTAATTACTCCCTTCGAATTGTTCACGTCCACTGTTCCGTCAGCCATAATTCTGTAGCCATCAGTAGGGGTTACGGTTGATGGTTGTGCCAACGGCTTTACAGGCTCAGCCTCATGGCTCAGCCTTTTCTTGGGTGCCTTCTTCTTGGGCTTTTTCTTCTCAGCGGGTTTCTTTCCCTCTGATTGTTTCTTTGCATGGTTGCCCTTATACGGACATTCCGTAAGCTTTCTTCCGCACACGCGACAGCGTGGGGCGATGGCTTGTGCCAAGGCCGATGACACTGTCAGCAGTAGTGCGAAGAGCATAAACATTAAACGTTTTAGCATCATATCATTGTTTTTTTATTCTACATTTCTGATAAACCAAATAAGCAAGAATTAGATTACTTTCTCATGAAACGTGTGAAGCCCAGCTTCTCGGCCAGGTCGGCGCTATACATAGAGCATGCTCCTTCCGTTGCTTTGTCGTAGAGCCCTTTTATCGTTTCGGCACTCACGTTGTTGATGTTGGGGGTAAAGGTACCCTTCTGCAATAATATAGTTTCTTTGCCAGGGAGAACCAGTGAGGTAGTGAAGTGGAACTCGATAGCCAAGCCATACAAGGCATCGATATCCATGTCGCCAGGCTTCTTCAGTTGCCACACCACTGGATACTTACCGTTCATCTTTGTCGTCACGCGACAGTCGACCTGTATGCACGGCACCTTTTTAAGCAGTGCGGGGTCAGTATCGGTGCCCGCTATTCCTGCTTCGGTTATGCCATCAATGATAGTGTTGTTCATGCCAAAGATAGCATCAAAGCTGGTAAAGAATATATTGTCGGCCTCTCTAAACACTTGATACTCCAGTGACGACTTTTCTATTAAGTTTTCTTTAAAGCTGCGCATATGTGCGCCCAGCAAAGGATACTGAGTGTTCATGCTAAGCTGGTATCTTACATCTTCGGGTAAATCGTCATACTCGGTCAGAGCGCTGAAGTCGATGTTTACTTTAGATGTATAATTGTGCAAATAGTGGTCGTGCAGATAATCTATCATCTTGACAAGCGCCTCGCTACTACCACCCTTTACAGTGTCGGGCATTGCTTGCAGCAACTTATCGTGTGCATCCAACCACACGCTATCATAGCGCGCGCGTATCTCGGTCGAGTGTGCTCCGTTTTCGCCCCATCGCTGCAGATACATGCTCAGATATTCGGGGGCATTGTCAGAGAAGTTGGCCTGCATATACATCACCTCTTCCAGACGTTTACCGTCGGGGCACGACTTCATATACAGCTTACAAGCCGCTATGTTGCGCGCCTCGGTAACATAGCTGAAGGCTTGGCGCTCGCGCATGTATGATGTGTTCATCACGAAGATGGCCAGCACAATAAGCACAACAGGTATGCCCACAAACATAGCAATGCGCTTGAAGTTGATGTTTGAGGAGGGCTGCTTGATGGGTGTGGCTGGATCTGCGGGCCTAACGGGCCTTATGGGTCTCGTGGGCCTCGTGGGCTTCGTGGGCCTTATGGGCTTCGTGGGCCTTATGGGCTGTGTGGGTTCTGCGGGCTGTTCAGGCTCAACAATAGGGTCAAAAATCGTTGCCTCGTCTTCTGGATCTTCAGGTTGAACAGGTTGTGTGGGCTGATAGGGTTGCGCCAATTCGCTGGCCAAAGCTGCCACCGTAGGCGTGCGTCGAGCCACCATCGACTCCATAGCATGCTCGATGGCCGACACCGTGCGCTGCGATACCCCATAGCGGTGCAGCTCGTCGGTGGGCAGCCCATCGTTTAGCACCTGTGAGCCTTCGGGCGGACGCTTACCCGTGAGCATCTTAAACAGCGTGGCGCCCAGGGCATAGACATCCATTGTGGCGGGAAAGGCAGTACGGTTTTCGCCATTATAGTGGGCCTGCTCAATAGGAGCGTAGCCGGGTGTGCCAGCGCCAATGGTAGAGCTCGACTCGGGGTTGCCATTGCTGTCAAACTGCTTGGCCAGTCCAAAGTCGATGATGGCGGTAGTGCCATCGTCTTTGATCATGATATTGCCGGGCTTCAAGTCGAGGTGCAGCATATGCTGAGCATGCAGATAGCTCATGGCATCGGTAACGTGTTTAAAGAGGCGTAGCGCCTCGGGCTCGGTGAGATGTCCCTTCTTTTTGATGTAGCCGTCAAGGCTGCCTCCACCGAGATACTCCATCGAGTAGTAGGACGTATTGTTTTGGTTAAAGGCTTCGAGCACCTGTACCACGCCAGGGTGCTTTATCGCTGCCAGTCGGCGCGCCTCACGTTCAAACTTCTTTCGGTAGTCGTTCCACAGTCCGTTTTTGGTAGAAGCGGTCACGGCCGAGCCTTCGCGCCCATTAACGTCGTGCATAAAAAACTCTTTTATGCACACATGCACCTTGCCATCGAGGGCTCCTGCGCCCGACAGTATGGTGGCCAAATAAGTGATGCCGAAGGTGCCGCTACCCAGCGTGCGCTCTATGCGGTATGTGTAGGCACTGCCCTTGAGCGTTATGCCTGATGAAAGGTCGGTTTTCATATTGGTAAATATTGATTACAACATTTTTTTAGTATTTATTTTTACAATCAAAAGCATTGCTCGTGATGAGGTTAAAACATCGCTTAATAAGAATGAATGTAAAAACCACATGAGCGCGAAGCGCGAATATAGATTATCCCACGCCTCAGCGCTCATGTATATATATTTTTTTAATCGTCAACACTGAAGAGAGGGTCGTCGGGCATCAGCATGAAAGGCTTCTGCTCAAACTCTTTCTGCAGGGTCTCGGGCACATACTTTTTGTCTACCACCAGGCGGAACATATATTCGTTAAACCAGCGGTTGGTCATGATGATGCAGCCGCCCTGACCATGACTGGCACCCCAGCTGTTTTCTACCTTCCACTTCAAGGGGTTGCCCTGGGCGTCGAGATCGACAGCGCTGAGCGTCATGGCGTGTGTAGAGCCACTGTCAAAGGTGTTGATACGCTCGGCCTTGTTCATACCAAAGGTGGTAGAGAAGAGCGAAGCATAGTCGAAGTTTTCAGTGTCGAGGTATCCGCGTGTGCGGTCGAGCTGCTTGCCCACATCATACGAGCTGTACATCTTGCGGCCATCTTTCAGCGAGGCAATGGCCAGCTGTGCTATCTCCTCCATGGGCAGGTTCAGATATTTCCAGTTTTGGCCGTCGTAGGTGTGGCGGTCATACTCCACCTCGTAGGTCTTATGATAGGGGTGGCGTGGGTCGTTCATCACCATGATGAAGGTGCCTTGAAGCTGTCGGCCCACTGTGGCATCATAAAACTGCTTCGGGGTATAGGTCTTGGCTTCGCCCATCACCTTGCCGTCTTTGTTGCGGAAGGCGTAGGTAAACTCTTTCACGGGCTCGCCCAGCGTTATCGACAGCATGTGGTAGACGGTGCCCAGCATTTGTGTCTTGCGGTCGGCAATGGCTGCTGCCTTCTTGCCGTCGGCCACCATCTTACGCAGTTCGAGACCGAACTCGCGCAACTTTGACGATACCAGTGCCGACATGCGCGAAGTGTTTTCAGCCGAGAAGGTTTCGGGCTGCACGCTCTTGGGCACCAAGCCATACTTGCCAGCCAGGTCGCTCACACCGCAGAAGGTGCCACCATCGTTGATAGGGTGCTGAAAGAAGAACTGCACGCTGTGGTCGTTGATGGGCTTCTTGGCGGTGTCGATAACGCCTTGCAACATCAGGTTGGCCTTCTCCAGCTGGTCGAAGAAGAACAGATAGTCGTGCGAAAACTCTACGGCCAGTGTGTCGGCATGTGCCTTGGCAAAGTCGGCGCGCAGCACGTTCAGGCCAGAGAACATCCAGCAGCGTCCCGAACTCTTTTGGTCGTGAATGCTCTGCTTAGGGGTTTCAACGCTGAAGTGGGTATCGATGGGACCCTGGTTAGCAAAGTTTTTAGCCAGGTCGTCGATCTTGTTCGAGGCAATGGCGTTAAACAGCGCCTTGTCGTTAGCGCCTGTTTTCTGTGCCTGTTGCATTTTTTGCAGCATTTGGGCCGAGATGCCTCCGCCCTTGGTCTGTGCGAAAGCGCCACCTGCAGTCAAAAGGCAGAGGGCCAACGCCAATGTTGTTTGTCTTTTCATATCGTATATCTTTATTTTATGTTTTTTGGTTTTTACTTTCTCTATTGTCTTTATTCTACACGCCAATCGTCAATCGTTCCTGTTTTAGATGAGAAACTAACGCCTATACAATGCACGGCGCGCGTGTCGGCTACATAAGGCGTAGCATAACCTTTATCCTTTATTTGGTCTAAGGCTTGCTGAGCCGTACCATCGAGTTTAAACTCAAATATATAAATATCTTTCGGGGTTTCGATAATACAGTCGGCTCTACCCTCGCTCTGTTGCTTTTCAGTAAGCACAAGATAAGTGCTAATGATGCGGAAGATGAGGTAGAATGTATAATGAAAATAGCGTTCACGTTCGGCCTCAGTGTCTTTGCGTCGCATGGTATAGGGTATACTGGCAAAGAAGGCAGTAAGCTGTTTCTTCAGCATTTCGAGGTCGGAAGCAGCAAGCGAGCGTACCAGTTGTGCCATCTCAGATAGTACAGGCAAACGGCTCTGAAGATAATTATTAGCAATGGCCGTAGCAAACCCACGCTTTACCTCATTGTTAGGAAGGTCAAGCAGATAAGTGTTGGTTAGTGGGTCATAATCTTTTATCGTCAGATAGCCGCTTTGATATATCATGGGCAATGGGCGCTCTATATCGGCATGATAGTCAACAAAGTCGGAGGTGTCATAATACTTGCCAGTCAGTTCGTTAAGATTTTCCTGAGTGTGGTTGAGCAAACGTATCAGATAGGTAGGCGTGCCTGATGCAAACCAGAAGTCGCGTAGGGCGCCACTGCTGAAAGCGTTTAGCACGCTGAACGGATTATAGATATCGGTCATGGCCTCGCTAAAGTGGTAGCCATCGTAGTGGCGTTTTAACAGTTGGCGCATTTCGTTTGTTGATACCTTAAACTTGCTGGCCATTTTATCCATCTGAGCATGAAAAGTGTGCTCCATCTCGCTGGTTGTGATACCGCAAAGTGTTTCGTAATGAACGTTCATACTGATGTCGGCAGGCTGGTTGAAGCCACTAAACACGCTTACCTGAGAGAATTTTGTTACGCCTGTAAGCAGCACAAACTGTAGGTCGGCATCGGCAGCCTTAAACGTTGAATAAAAGCCTTTCAGTATATTGCGGTTATATTCTTCAATCAGTATTTCATTGCCATTGCCATCTATCGTTTTATAGTTGGTATCAAGCACATCAAGCAGAGGCTTGTCATATTCGTCAATCAGCACCACGCAGCGTTTGCCCGTTTGCTTATGTACATGTGCCAATAGTTGGGCAAAACGCTCGCCCACACTAAATCGGGCATCGCCCTCAAAGCCATATTGTTTTTCCCAGTTTTCAACATACGCATCAAGCATGTTCTGTAGCGTTGTACCAATGGTGAAATCGTTGCTATTAAAATCGACATGAAACACGGGATATGTGTGCCAATCTTTTTCTAACGTATCTATGGCCAGGCCTTGAAACAATTCCTTCTCGCCCTTGAAATAATATTCAAGTGTCGACACAAGTAAACTTTTTCCAAACCGTCGAGGACGGCTCAGAAAATAGATCTTGCCTTCTGTTACCAGGCGGTGTATGAGTGCCGTTTTATCTACATAAACGTATCCACCTTCTATAACAGACTTAAAGTCTTGAACGCCGATAGGAAATTTCATAAGCTATTCTCGGTTAAATGAATGTTTGAGAAATAGGTGCTATTACCTTATACTATGCAAAGATAGTGCAAACGAGCGCAATGAAAGTTTACTTTCTAATTGCCGAGTGCAGCCTATCTTATGCAAAGATAGCGCAAAAAAACCGAATAAGCGCAACAAAAACTAATTTATTCGTTCTTATGAGCGAAAGGTTTTTATCTAATTTGAAGACAATACAAAACAGATATTTGTTTTTATTGTTTAAATAGGGCGATATTGTACGAAAAGACGACACATAAAGTTCCTAATAAAGTTCCTAATAAAGTTCCTAATAAAGTTCCTAATAAACACCTCACCACGCTCAAGATGAAGGGGCTGATTGCTCGTGTTGGCAGCAACAAGACGGGATATTGGGAGAGGTTATGAAGAGGTGATCACTTAACAATGTTTTACACTTTGCTTGTTTTATTAGGTATTAATTGTTAAAAACCTAATTGAAAATTCAGGCGATATTTTGAAATTCAGAAGACGAGGCCGCGTTCGTGCCCCTTCTGGGCGATTAGACACACAAAGTATGTAATTATCTGTATCACAAAATATTACACGGTTCACCACCCCACTCCACTCGAAAAAAAAGACGAAAAAATGGATGATGCGTTGTAAAACCCATGCTTTCACCTCCTGATATGCTGGGTTTCAGCTCCTGATATGCTGGGTTTCAGGAGGTGAAAGCATGGGTTTCACAACCTTTTTTTCCGATTTTTCGGGCGCGAAAAGCGCATTTTTCACAATCTATAACACCGATAAATATTCATTAACACCTCTTTCGAAAAATTTGAATAGCCTTGAAATGTTAATAAATTCACACTTATTAACAGCAGATACCCGCTTGATAGGTCAGAAAACAATTGAAGCGTAGCTCCTTTTCGCCTGCAAAATACATGCATATTATTGCAAGATGAGCCCAAATTCACTTGATATGAGATATTTTTTGCCCATTTTAAGTAAAGTTTACATAATCTTTGCCAGTATGTAAATAAAAAGCCCTATTTTTGCCCCAACCTTTTTATAAATAGGTAATCAAGTTTCGCTTGTTTCTACATGCTGTCAGTAAACGAGCAAGCAAGAACTTGTCAACTTGTCAACTGTATAACAATACAAAGAGAGATACCAAGCGGCTCCCCGTGCGCAGCACAGCAAGAGATAAAAGATAATGAACACAAAAGCGAGAAAACAATGCAAGTAAAGGTAAAAGCAATATTACGAAAAACCACTTTGTGCGCCCTTTCCCTGATGCTGTTTGGCACCAGTCAGACGGCTATGGCACAGCGTGTAGCCCTAAAAACCAACGTTCTTTATTGGGCCACGGCCACGCCTAACCTCGGCCTCGAGTTTCGTCTTAACCGCCACCTCACCCTTGGTGTTGAAGGCGCTGTCAACAAACTGAAGATTAACAGTATCGACACCCGTGCCGAGATGGCCGCTGCCGAGATGCGCTACTGGTTTAGCGCTCGCCCCCAGGCACGACACTTTGTGGGCTTGCTGGGCACCGCAGGCAATTATAATGTGCTGCTGAAAGACACACGGCACAATGGCGATGCCATGGGCTTCGGCCTTACCTACGGCTACAGCTTCGTGCTCAGCCGCCATTGGAGCCTTGAAGCCACGGTAGGTGCTGGCGCCATGCGTCGCAGAGAAAAACGCTATGACGATGCCACCGAGCCCGTCCCCGAAGCCCCCAACTATGACAAATGGAACTTCGCCCCCTTGAAGGCAGGCATCAGTTTTGTCTATCTCATTAAATAGACCTTACCCATCAATAAACACACTGATACACAATGATAAGCATGTATAAAGCAAACACAATGGCACCCCACGCCACACCGCGCTTCACCCTCTTGCTGCTTAGCCTCTGCCTCGCCTTGATGCCCTTTGGCCTTCAGGCGCAAGACATCATACGTCTTACAGGTAAGGTGCTACAAAAGGGCAACAACGAGCCCCTGATGGGTGTAAATATTACCGACGCCAACACACGCCGAGCCCTGGCCACCACCGACCTCGATGGCCGCTTCGCCTTTAACGTACATACTGGCTCTACGCTGAAATTCAGCATGATAGGCATGAAGGCTCGCACCGTAAAGGTGACAGGGAAAAACTATATTGAGGTAGAACTGCAAGAAGACAACGTAAACCTGGGCGAGATTGTGGTGCAAACCAAACGCATCACCGACCGCATTATGCCCGAACCTACTGATATTGAGGTGAAAGGCAACTACTTTTATGTGCGCACACGTGTAAGGGTGCCGCGCGAGATGTTCCGCCACAACACGCGCCTCGTGGTGCAACCCATACTGAACAACGCCACACGTGGCCAACTGAAACTGATGCGCCCAATGGTGTATGACGCCTCTGAATATCATGCCACACAAGACCGCCTCTACAACTTTAATATGGCCGACACCGTGGCGGGCGATCCCTTGGCCCAGTATGTCACCGTGAAGAGCAAGGCCATGCGCGAGAAAGGTCGCACCAACGACATTATAGGCTATACCGACTCGATATATGTTGAGCACGTGAAAGACGAGTTTTCGTGCGACGTATATATGGCTATTGAAAACTATAACCGCATATTGTATCGCGACACCACCATCATAGCACGCGGCACGGTGAACCCGCTGCGCTGGCTCGACTACAACTTTGGCGCGCGCGAAATTACCGACCCCGCCTTCATACCATCGCCCGAAAAGCAGATGCGCGACAGCAAAGGCGAGGTGAAACTGCGCTTCAACGTGGGCAAGTGGACCCTAAACGCTGCCGACCCACAAAATGCTGCCGAGATAGAAAAGCTGCGCCAACAGATTGACCTGATAGCGCAACAGAAAGACGCCACACTGCAAAACCTATCAATGGAAGGATGGTCGTCGCCTGAAGGCAAGTATAAATGGAACCTCACGCTGGCACAACGTCGTATGAACAACGCCTTGGGCTACATGAAACAAGCCGTGCCCGAGCATATGCGACAGGGCATGACCTTTAATGCCAACGCCCATGTGGCACCGTGGAGCGAGGTGGGCCGACTGCTGCGCGCTGATGGCCACGAGGCTGAAGCACAACAGGTTGACAACATTGTGAGCCGATATAAAGACCACATGCAGCAGGGTCGAGCCATACAGCGTCTGCCTTTCTACACACGTCTCATTCACAATGTGTGCTTGCCACAGCTGCGTAAGGTTGAATATGTGATGAACTACGTCATCTTCCGCCAACTCACCCCCGAAGAAATAGAGCAGATGTATGAAAAAGATTATCGCCAACTGACACGCTTCGAGTTCTTCGAACTGTATCGCGCACAGACCGATGCCAACCGCCGCGAAACCATTATGCAACAGGCACTTGAGGTGTATCCCTCGTTCTTGGCCGCTGCTAACGACCTTGAGGCAGCACGCATCAACCGTCAGGCATCTGACCCCGACTTGCTGCGCCCCTTCGCTGGCCCTCGTGCTCCGCAAGAACTGAATATGAACCAAATCATTGCCTTGCTCAATGCAGGACAGTATGCACAGGCCGACTCGCTGACCGCCTATCTGCAAGACACCCCCGACACGCACCTGTTGCTGGCCATAAATGCCGTGATGAACGGCCGATTTGATGAGCATTTCAACACCGTGGCTCGCACAGGGCTGCGCAACGAGGTGGTTATGTTGCTGGCCATGAAGCGCGATGCCGAGGCGTTTAAGCTGAGCAAACAGCTGCCTGAAGACGAGGCTACATCTTATTATATTCGTGCCATCTGTTTAAACCGCTTGGGCGACGCCGTTGAAGCCTATAACGCGCTAAAGCAAGCCTTTGCCATGAACCCCGACCTGAAACGCATAGCCAAGGTTGATGGCGACGTGTGCGACCTGCTGGTTGACGACAACAAAAAGCGCTAAGGCCACACATAGGCACAATGAGACAACACATCACCCATTATTAAAACCATTGCTGAACTTGTATCAATGACAAACAAAATATATATACTGAAACAGCTCAAGGGCATCATCCTTCGCCACACCGTGGCCACAATGATGCTGGCTGTGGCCTTGCCCGCTGCCGCACAGGTGCCGGGCAGCGCACTCGACTATATGTTGCAACGCCCTCGTGTGGCTAAATATTATCCGCATAAACGCCTCTTCGACCATTTGTTTCTTGATGGCGGCGTGGGCATAAACATGGTGGGCGTGCGTCATCCTAACCGTTTGGGAGCCTACAGCGAGATAAATATTGGCGACTGGCTGTCGCCTGAACACGGCCTACGCCTCACCATGAACGGAGGCGTACTGCGCACACAGGGCGTAAATGCTAAGTATGCGGGGCTGGGGCTCGACTATATGCTAAACATTACAGCCTTAGCTCAGGCTGGCAACCAGTATCGCCCCAAACCTTTTGAGGTGTATGGCATTGCGGGCCTCGACCTTACCTACTCGCGCAACAAGGGCATCTCTGACCGTGGCTATGGCGCACACGTGGCGCTGCGCGGGCAGGTGGCACTGTCGCACAGCACTTATTTTTATGTTGAACCGCGCGCCGGACTGATGCTCGACAATGTGCCACAGGCATACACCTGGCATGGCTACCGACCCGTGGCCAGCATTGCGATGGGCTTTGGCTACCGTCTGCCTGAACGCCAGTGGCGCACCACACATACCGACTCGCTGGCGTTGCCCTCGCTGGCCAACGGCCTTTTCTTAAGCATGGCGGGCGGCCCTACCTTTGTTTCAAACGCGCATCCCTCAACATGGCGACACAATGGGGGCTTCCGTCTGGTAGCCAGCATGGGCAAATGGTTTGACAGCTATCAGGCTGTACGCCTCGGCATCAATGCCACCGCCTTCAAACAAAATGGTGGCAACAGGGTCAAAACTTTCGGACTTCAGGCCGACTACCTCTTCAATCTGCACAACTTGTTTATGGGCCCCAACCCCTATCGCCCCTTCTGGGTGAATGGTGTGGTGGGCGCCAGCTATAATCATACCACCGATATTGAGGACAAACGCCACCATAACGTGTGGGGCGTGGGCGCTGGCCTGCAAGCCAATCTGCGTGTGAGCAATGCCTTCGCACTGACACTGGAGCCTCGTCTCGACGTGCATGGCAAATATTTTGCTCCGCACACCACCTCGTTTAAAGATTATGATGCCATGCCCTCGCTCTTGGCGGGCATCACCTATACCTATCAGCGCCGACAAAACGCCAAGCGCCTGACTGACGATGCCGATGCTAACAGCTGCTTCAGTAGCGTGGGCATATATGGCGGCGTAACCAACCGTGTGAGCGCACTCGGCAATTATCACGCCTACATGCCCATTGGCCGCGTGGCCTATACACAGTGGCATGGCGCCAATGGCTGGCGCGAGTCGGCACAGGCTTTCATGCAACGACAGATGGCTTCACGACGCTTTGCACAGGTATCGGGCGGCGCCGACTGGCTGATGGATCTCACGGCACACAGCTATGGCGTAGATCCTAACCGCGTGCTGTCAGTAGCCATGCTGGCGGGCGCTAATGTGGGTGTCGACTATTCGCGTGGCACTACCTACTTTGCCCCCGATGTGCATGGCGGTGCTCAGTTGCGCTTGCGTTTGGGTGGCCCCGTGAGTTTGGTGGGCGAAGGACAAATGGCCTATATGTTAGGCAACCGCATGGCTGGACATCGTAACCGCCTGATGCCGCAAGGCATGGTGGGTATTGAATATTCAATGCCACGCTATACTGGCAATAAGTTTGATAAAGAGGCGCCCGAGCACAAGAATGTGCTGACCGTGGGCGTGGGAACAGGACTTTATACCGCCAACTTCTCGGCAATGCCTAACTTGGCTCGTCGCCTGTCAATGGTTACCTCGCTGGGCTATGGTCGCTGGATAAATGGCCTCAACGGTGTGTATGCACAGGCATCAACCAGCGTTACACAGCGTCATGGCAAGGGCAACCTAACGCTTACATCTATCAAAGCGGGCTATATGCTGAACATGAAACAGGCGGTAACGGGCGTGCCCACGCAAGACGACGTGTTCCAGGTAACGGGCATCGTGGCTCCAACGCTGGGCATTGCTACACGTAAGGGCTACGACACACAGGTGGCACCCGGCATTCATGCGGCCTTACAGGCTGGATGGAAAGTGTGCGATGCCGTCGAGTTATTCGTCGAACCCTCTACCACCGTCTACTCAAAACGCATTGAACCCATACGCACAGGCCACCCCGCAGAGGGCGAGCTAAACCTGAGTATAGGAACAAAAATTCATTTCTAACATTTTTCTTTCGCGCAGTCAGAAAAATATACTATCTTTGCATAAGATAGGCTGCATCTCGGCAAAATATTCAAACAAGTTTGATATTCTGCTCTCGATTTGCACTATCTTTGTATTCTGAATATGACAGGTGTGCGCACAGGCGTACGGCACGTGGGCACACCTCTATTTTTTCTTTACAGAAACAAAGAAATGACAGACAATAACAAACTTTGCCTGCTGAGCGCTATAAACGACCCAACCGACTTGAGGCAGTTGCCCATTGACAAACTGCCTGAAGTGTGCGATGAATTGCGCCAAGACATTGTGCATGAACTGGCAGAAAACCCCGGACACCTGGCCTCGTCGCTGGGCGTGGTAGAGCTGACAGTGGCTCTGCACTATGTGTTTAACACGCCCTACGACCGCGTAGTGTGGGACGTGGGACATCAGGCTTACGGACATAAAATCTTGACAGGGCGCCGCGAAGCCTTTTATACCAACCGACAGCTGCATGGCATACGCCCTTTCCCCAGCCCCGAGGAAAGCGTGTATGACACGTTTGCGTGCGGACATGCTTCCAATTCGGTGTCGGCGGCTCTCGGCATGGCCGTGGCTGCCAAGAAAACAGGCAATGACGACCGCCATGTGGTGGCCGTCATTGGCGATGGCGCTATGAGTGGCGGCTTGGCTTTTGAGGGCATTAACAACGTGTCGTCGTCACCCAACGACCTACTCATCATCCTCAACGATAACGATATGAGCATTGACAGGGCCGTGGGCGGAATGGAGAAATATCTGCTGAACCTCGACACCAATGCCACTTATAACAAGCTGCGCTTCAAAGCCTCGCAATGGCTGCACGAGCGCGGATACCTGAACGACGACCGCCGAAAGGGCCTCATCCGTCTGAACAACGCACTGAAGTCGGCCATCAGCCACCAGCAAAACATTTTCGAGGGCATGAACATTCGCTACTTCGGACCCTTCGATGGCAACAATGTGGGCGAGGTGGTGCGCATCTTACGACAACTGAAAGATATGCGTGGGCCCAAGCTTCTGCATCTGCACACAGTGAAGGGTAAAGGCTATAAACCTGCTGAAGAGCAAGCCACCATTTGGCATGCGCCAGGAAAGTTTGACCCCGAAACGGGCGAACGACTGAAGGAAGACACCTCTACCCTGCCCCCAAAATTTCAAGATGTGTTTGGCGAAACGCTGCTCGAACTGGCCAAGCAAAACCCAAAAATCGTGGGCGTAACGCCTGCCATGCCTACGGGCTGCTCAATGAACATTATGATGAAGGCTATGCCCGACCGCGTGTTCGACGTGGGCATTGCCGAAGGCCATGCTGTAACCTTCTCTGGTGGTATGGCAAAAGACGGGCTGATGCCTTTCTGCAACATATACAGCGCTTTCGCACAGCGTGCTTACGACAATATTATTCATGATGCGGCTCTGCTTAATTTGCCCATCGTTATTTGTCTGGACCGCGCTGGGCTGGTGGGCGAAGATGGGGCCACACACCATGGTGCCTTTGACATTGCCGCCTTGCGCACGGTGCCTAACCTAACGCTGGCATCGCCTATGGACGAATGTGAGCTGCGCCGACTGATGTATACGGCGCAACTGCCTGGCAAGGGTACCTTCGTGATACGTTATCCGCGTGGGCGTGGCAGCCGCACCGACTGGCAATGTCCGCTGGAAGAGATTGAGGTAGGACGCGGCCGACGCCTACGCGAGGGAACTGATGTGGCCGTGCTCTCGTATGGCCCCCTCGGCGTTAACGTCGAGAAGGTTATCGACCGCTTGGCCCAAACGCACCCTGCACTGAGCGTAGCCCATTACGACTTGCGCTTCTGCAAGCCGCTGGACGAGGCACTGCTGCAAGAAGTGGGCGAACGGTTCCAGCGCATCGTCACCATTGAAGACGGAGCTCGGGCTGGTGGTATCGGCTCGGCGGTGCTCGAATGGATGAGCGACCACCACTTCACACCCGCCATCACACGCCTCGGATTGCCCGACCACTTTGTTGAACATGGCTCGGTGCCTCAGCTGAAGGCACTGACGGGGCTCGACGATGACAGCATTGCCAAGGCAATCATCGGCGAAGAGGTTACTGTTTAAAAGCCAAAACTCGATATAAGAAATGAAAATCATTATTGCAGGCGCTTACGCCATAGGAACGCACCTGGCCAAACTACTGTCGCGCGACCATGAGGACATCACGCTGATTGACCCTGATGAAGAACGCATCGCCAGCATTGGCTCTGACTTCGACTTGCTGACCATTGCCGAATCGCCCACCAGTGTTAAGGTGCTGAAGTCGGCGGGGGCAGAACATGCCGACCTCTTCATCGCCGTAACGCCCGATGAGAGTATGAACATGACGGCATGCGTACTGGCAAAGGCACTGGGCGCAAAGAAGACGGTGGCGAAGATTGATAACGCCGAATATATTGAGCCTGAACAACAAGAATTTTTCGCTCAGCTGGGCATCAGTTCGCTCATTTACCCCGAACTGCTGGCTGGAAAAGATATCAACAACGGCCTGAAAATGTCGTGGGTACGACAACGGTGGGATGTACATAACGGCGCTCTGGTAATGCTCTGCATAAAGCTGCGCGAGGGATGCGAGGTGCTTGACCAACCCTTAAAAAACCTTTGCGGACCCGACGATCCCTATCACGTGGTGGCCATCAAACGAGGATCAGACACCATCATACCGGGTGGTAACGACTCGCTGCAACTGTACGACTTGGCTTACTTCATGACCACGAAGCAGTATATACCCTACATACGAAAGATTGTGGGCAAAGAACACTACGTCGACGTGAAGAACGTAATGATTATGGGCGGCGGCGCTACAGCGGTAAGGGCGGTGAAAACCATGCCCGAATATATGGATGTAAAGATTATTGAGACCGACGAGGCACGCTGCAACCGCCTGAACGACATCATTGACAACTCGCGTGTGCTGGTTATCAATGGCGACGGGCGCGACATTCCGCTGCTCATCGACGAAGGTATTAAGAACACGCAGGCCTTCGTAGCCCTCACTGGCAATGCCGAAACCAATATTTTGGCATGCCTCACGGCCAAACGTATGGGCGTGCGCAAGACGGTGGCTGCGGTTGAAAACATCGACTATGTGAGCATGGCCGAAAGCTTAGACATAGGCACCATCATCAATAAAAAGGTGATTGCTGCCAGCCATATCTATCAAATGATGCTGGATGCTAACGTGATGAACGTGCGCTTCTTGATGAGTGCTAACGCCGATGTGGCCGAATTTATTCCGCAAGAAGGCTCGAAAATTACGCAAAAGCCTGTGCGCGACCTCGGACTGCCGAAGGGAATGACCATAGGCGGACTGGTGCGCGATGGCGTGGGCATGCTGGTATCGGGTAACACCGTGATCAATGCTGGCGACTCGGTAATGGTGTTCTGCCACGACGTCAACATGAAGAAAATTGAGAAGATGTTTATTTGAGAAGTTGACGAGTGACAAGTTAACAAGTTGACGAGAGGAAATACAAAACGGATGATAAACTTAAAAATCATATATAAGGTTGTGGGCTCGCTGCTCTTTATCGAGATGGCGCTACTGCTGATATGCTTGGGCGTATCGATAAGTTACGGCGAGAGCGACCGTATAGCCTTTGCCATTTCGGTGGGAAGCACGGGCTTGGCAGGCCTGTTACTACGCCTGTTGGCCCACGATTGCGACAACACCCTCTCACGACGCGACGCTTATCTGGTGGTAACACTCACATGGATTATCTTCAGCCTCTTCGGCATGTTGCCCTTCTTGATAAGCGGATATATACCCGATGTAACCGATGCTTTCTTCGAAACCATGTCGGGATTTACCACTACCGGAGCCTCTATTATTGACAATATTGACGATTATCCACACGGCTTGCTCTTTTGGCGCTCGCTGACACAATGGATAGGTGGCTTGGGTATCGTGTTCTTCACCATTGCTTTGCTGCCATCATTGGTGGGAGGATCGGTGAAGGTGTTTGCGGCTGAATCAACCGGACCTATCAAGACCAAACTGCACCCACGCCTGTCAACCAACTCGAAATGGATATGGGTGGTGTATCTTATCATTACAGTGCTGTGCTTCGGATGTCTCTGTGCCGTGGGCATGGACGTGTTTGACAGCGTAAACTATGCCATGGTGACGGCGGCAACAGGTGGCTTTGCCACAAAGAACACGCTGGTGCTCTTCACCCCCGAGATGCAATATATCATCATGTTCTTCTGCTTCGTGGCGGGCGTCAACTTCACATTGCTGTATGCTTCGGTGTCGCGACGTAGCCTGAAGATACTGTTTGGCAGCGCCGAGTTTAAGTTTTATTTTTGGATGGTGGCGGGCCTATCGGCGTTCATCGCCTTAGAACTAATTTGGCGAAATGGGTATAGCATAGAGCACGGACTGCGTAGCGCTGTGTTTCATGTGGTGTCGTTCATCACCACCACAGGATTGGTAAACGACGATGCGGGCAAATGGCCACACGTAACATGGGTGGCGCTGGCCGTATGTATGTTCTTTGGCGCATGCTCGGGCTCAACCAGCGGAGGCTTGAAATGTATTCGTGGCGTGATGTTATTGAAAACAATCAAGAACGAGTTTAAGAAGATACTGCACCCTAACGCTGTGCTGCCCTTGCGCATTGATGGCGTAAACGTGCCTAACGACAAGCGCCTCACGCTGCTGTCGTTCCTTACCATATACCTTATTCTGAGCTTGGTGTGCTCGTTTACGATGATAGCGGCGGGCATTGACTCGACCAACTCGATCACTATCACACTAAGTTGTTTGGGCAACGTAGGCCCTACCCTTGGCCTGGAGATAGGCCCCACGATGTCGTGGAGCATCTTACCCGACTATGCCAAATGGATATGCACGATACTGATGCTCATCGGACGTCTTGAAATATTCACCGTGCTGGTTATCTTTACCCCCGAATTCTGGAAAGAGTCGTAAGGCACACTGGCAGCACAGCACGTGGTAAGGCGCATACGCTTTGATAAAAGAAAAAGCTTAAAAACAATACACAATAACAACTAAAAAAACAACATCATCATGAAACCATTAAAATTTAACGCACTGTTAAAGTCGACTTTGTGGGGTGGCGATAAGATTATCCCCTTCAAAAATCTTGATATTCAACAAGAAAATGTAGGCGAAAGCTGGGAGATTTCAGGTGTTAAAGACAACGAAACCATCGTAGCCGATGGCCCCTATGCTGGCAAGAAGCTGAACGAACTGGTTGAAGAACTGAAGGGCAAGCTGGTGGGCGAAAACAACTATCAGCGCTTTGGCAACGAGTTTCCCTTGCTCATCAAGTTTATTGATGCTCGCCAAGACCTCTCAATACAGGTGCATCCCACCGACGAGATTGCTAAAATGCAGGGCAAAGAGCGTGGCAAAACGGAGATGTGGTATCTGATGGACTCAGATAAAGATGCCACACTGCTGTGCGGATTGAAGAAGAAGATAACACCTGAAGAGTATGCTCAGATGGTAGAAAACGACACTATCGTCGACGCTATCGACCGCTATGAGGTGAAAGAAGGCGACTGCTTCTTCTTGCCCGCTGGCCGTATTCATGCCATTGGCACAGGCTGTTTCTTGGCCGAGATACAGCAAACCAGCGACGTTACCTACCGCATTTACGACTTCAAACGTAAGGATAAGAATGGCAACTACCGCCAGTTGCACACCAAGGAGGCTGCCGAGTGCATCAACTATAACGTTGAAAGCAACTATCGCACCGACTATACTCCGGTGAAAAACCAAGGTGTTTCGCTCGTGCAGTGCCCCTACTTCAACACGGCTGTGTACGACCTTGACGAGCCTATGACCATCGACTACTCAGAGCTTGACAGCTTTGTTATCCTCATTGGCGTTAAGGGCAACGCCACCATTACTGATAACGAGGGCAACACCTTCACCCTTCAGGCTGGCGAAAGCGTGCTGGTGCCCGCCACCACCGAGACGCTGAAGGTTGACGGAAAGATCAAGTTCCTTGAAACTTACGTGTAAATAAACATAGTAGTCAATAAAAACAACGTTGTTTCCTAAGAGTAATGTATTGTGTAGCAAATGCACGACAACACTGAACAACAGGGGAACAACTTTGAACAATAAAAGGAATAATTCAGAACAACCAAAGGAATAATTCTGAAAATAAAAGGACAACAAGCATAACGCAGTCTTTAATACAATGAGTAATAAAGCAACGTTGTGGTTGTTGTCCTTTTTTTATTTATTGCTGAGCGCGCTTTGCACAACAGGCTAAGGCTTATCTTCCAGCATACATGCTATCATAATATTTTTGATAGTCGCCCGATGTTACATTGTCCATCCAGGCCTGGTGATCAAGATACCAGCGCACCGTTTTCTCAATACCCTCTTCAAACTGCAAGCTGGGCTCCCATCCCAGTTCACGTTGCAGCTTACGCGAGTCGATAGCATAACGCATGTCGTGGCCTTTGCGGTCGGTAACGTGCGTGATGAGGTCAAGGTCTTCATCCTCGCGTCGGCCCAAAAGGCGGTCGGTAGTGCGAATGAGCACGTGCACGATGTCGATGTTTTTCCACTCGTTAAAACCACCTATATTATAGGTGTCAGCCACACGTCCCTGATGGAAGATGAGGTCGATGGCACGTGCATGGTCTTCAACATACAGCCAGTCGCGCACGTTCAAGCCTTCGCCATATACGGGCAGCGCCTTGCGGTGGCGAATGTTATTGATGAACAGCGGGATGAGTTTCTCAGGAAACTGATAGGGGCCATAATTGTTTGAGCAGTTGGTCACGATGGTAGGCATGCCATAGGTGTCGTGAAAAGCGCGCACAAAGTGGTCGCTGCTGGCCTTTGCTGCCGAGTAGGGCGAGTGCGGATTATACTTTGTTTCTTCAGTAAAGAACGTGGTGCCATAGGCATGATGATGTGCCGAGCTGGCCTTCGTGGTAAAGGGGCTCTCAAGACCTTCGGGGTGGGTGAGCTCTAAGGCGCCATACACCTCGTCGGTAGAAATGTGGTAGAAGCGTTTTCCCTCATAGCCTTCGGGCAGGCTCTCCCAGTATTCGCGAGCAGCCTGTAAGAGCGACAAGGTGCCTATCACGTTAGTTTGTGCAAAGGTGAAGGGGTCTTTGATAGAGCGGTCGACATGGCTTTCGGCTGCCAGATGAATAATGCCATCTACATGATGCTCGCGCATGAGGCGCTGGATGAGTGCAAAGTCGCAGATGTCGCCCTTCACAAAGGTATAGTTGGGGCTATCTTTCACATCGTCAAGGTTGGCAAGATTGCCAGCATATGTCAGCTTATCAAGATTGATGATGTGATACTCGGGATATTTGTTTACAAACAGGCGCACTACGTGCGAGCCTATGAAGCCCGCTCCGCCCGTGATAATGATATTTCTTTTATAGGCCATGATAGCAGTGTTTTTATTTTTAAAGGATGTAGATTTAAGTCTCTTTTTAAGCCTCATTAGCAGCCTGCAACTGGCTGATGCAGCGCTTCAGCGAGTCGGTCCAGTAGGGCACCTTCACCCCGAACGTGCTTTTCAGCTTGCTCTTGTCGAGCACCGAGAAGTGCGGACGCTGCACCGGACTGGGGAACTCGCTGCTGTAGCAGGGCTGAATGTCGCAGGTGTTGCCACTCAGTTCACATATCACCTTGGCAAAGTCGAACCACGAACATACGCCTTCGTTTGAGAAGTGGTAGATGCCCGTCTTGCCTGTTTGCTCGGTCTCGATGATGTGAGCAATAACGTCGGCTAGGTCACCAGCAAAGGTAGGCGTGCCCACCTGGTCAAACACCACCTTCAATGTGGGATGCGTGGCGGTGAGCTGGCGCATGGTTTTCACAAAGTTTTTACCCCATTGCGAATAGAGCCATGCCGTGCGAATGATGATATGCTGGCAACCCGTAGCGGCAATGCTTTGCTCGCCCGCCAACTTTGTTTTGCCATAAACACCCAGCGGGTTGGTGGGCCATGTTTCTTGGCACGGCGTGTTGCGGTCGCCCTGAAACACATAGTCGGTAGACACGTGTATCAGTGTTCCGCCCACCTCTTTCATAGCAGTGGCAAGATTTCCGGCAGCTGTATTGTTCAGCAGGTTGGCGGTATCATAGTCGGTCTCGGCCTTATCAACATTGGTGTATGCGGCGCAGTTAACAATTAGGTTGATGTTGCGGTCGGTCACCATCTGTCGTATGGCATTGAGGTTGGTAATATCAAGTTTTTCGTATCCTTCAGCCACATCGGTAAACACAAATTGATGTGCGCTGTTCTTGGCCACGCGCTGCATCTCGTGTCCGAGCTGCCCGTTGGCACCAGTTACTAATATGTTCATAACAATATATTATATAATGTGTTTAGAACGGACTATCAAAATTGTTCAGCATGGGGTGCTTCGTATCTTTCTCTGACAAGATGGCCTTATCAGTAGGAATACGCCAGTCGATGCCCAGCGAGGCGTCAAGGATAGAGATGCCGCCATCGGCCTCGGGATGGTAAAACTCGTCGCACTTATACTGGAACACGGCAGTTTCGCTCAACACAGCAAAGCCATGGGCGAAGCCTTTCGGTATGAAGAACTGGCGATGGTTGTCCTCGGTCAGTTCTACGGCTACGTGCTGTCCATAGGTGGCCGACCCCTTACGTAGGTCGACAGCCACGTCAAGCACGGCGCCACGCACACAGCGCACTAACTTGCTCTGTGTATAGGGCGGACGCTGAAAGTGCAGGCCACGCATCACGCCGTATGACGACATGCTCTCGTTGTCTTGCACAAACTGTATGGGTCCTACCTTTTCTTCAAATTCGCGTTGCGAAAAGCTTTCAAAAAAATAGCCACGAGCATCTGTAAACAAGCGTGGTTCGATGATATACACGCCCTCGATGCCAGTTTTTATTACTTCCATATCTTTTTCTTTATCTGTAAGTATCAATGCACGCACCCTAATGGTGCTGTGCTGTGGTGGCACAAAGATACACATTATTTCTTGAACAACCACGTGCCATGTTACATTTTTTCGTGTGGGTATGGCGTAATCTATCAGATTGTTATTTGTTAACTTCTTGTAGATAGAAAAAGGGCACAAAGTGTTGTATTGTCGCAAGAATAGTGTAAATTTGCAACGAGAAAAAGACAATCACGTCAATAAAAGCAAATCAGAGACAATAAAACAATTAATAAAAGCAATTCACTTATGAAGAAAATAAGAGCTGCTATTGTGGGCTATGGCAATATAGGCCATTATGCCCTTGAGGCCCTTGAGGCCGCTAATGACTTTGAAGTGGCAGGCATTGTGCGCCGTCATGGTGCCGAGAACAAGCCCGCCGAGTTGGCACAATATGATGTTGTAAAAGACATTCGCGAGCTAAAAGATGTTGATGTGGCCATCCTTGCCACCCCCTCTCGCTCGTGCGAAGAATATGCTAAACAGATATTGCCCTTGGGCATCAACACCGTTGATAGTTTCGACATTCACACCTCTATTGTCGACTATCGTGCTCGGCTCATGCCTTTGTGCAAAGCGCATGACGCTGTGGCTGTGATTGCGGCTGGCTGGGATCCTGGTTCTGACAGCATTGTGCGCACACTGATGCAGAGTCTTGCACCTAAAGGCCTGACCTACACCAACTTTGGCCCAGGCATGTCGATGGGTCATAGCGTGTGCGTACGCTCTAAAGAAGGTGTGAAGAACGCTCTGTCAGTGACCATTCCGAAGGGCGAAGGTCTGCACCGCCGCATGGTGTATGTTGAGCTGGAAGAGGGTGCCAAGCTGGAAGACGTAACGGCTGCCATCAAGGCCGACCCCTATTTTGCCAATGACGAAACGCACGTGTTTGCCGTGCCATCGGTTGATGCGGTGCGCGATATGGGTCATGGTGTGAACTTGGTGCGCAAGGGTGTGAGCGGAAAGACACAAAACCAGCGTTTACAGTTTGATATGTGCATCAACAACCCTGCACTTACTGGCCAAGTGCTGGTGAACGTGGCACGCGCCTCTATGCACCAGCAGCCTGGCTGCTACACCATGGTTGAGATACCTGTCATTGATATGCTTGAGGGCGACCGCGAGGAGCTGATAGCTCATTTGGTGTAAACGCGAGGTTCTTCGTTTTTCACACTTGCGCCATCGTGCCACCCGGCAACTGAACTTTTTGGGGGTAGAGGGTCATACGTATGCTATGGCCCTCTACCCTTTTATTCCCAATCGGTCGTTAGGGCTTGCTTGTATTTTGTATTTTTAGAAGAACGGAATATATACCTTTGCATCAACAACAATTAAAAACAATAACACATTAAACAACATGAAATATCTTATTGTAAGCGACATACATGGGTCGTTGCCAGCCCTTGAGCAGGTGCTGGAGATATATAAACGTGAACAATGCGAAATGCTGTTGATATTGGGCGACATCCTTAACTATGGCCCGCGCAACAGTATTCCTGAGGGCATCGACCCCAAAGGCATTGCTGACCGCCTGAACGCAATGAAAGAAAATATTGTGGCCGTGCGTGGCAACTGCGACTCGGAGGTTGACCAAATGCTGCTACACTTCCCCATCATGGCACCCTATGCCGTGGTCGTAGACGAGGGACGCCGCCTGTTTCTTACCCACGGACATATCTATAATGAAGACAATATGCCGCCCTGCCTACACGACGTGTTCTTCTATGGACACACACATTTACAGAAGTTGGAACGCACGCCCAACGGCCAGGTGGTGTGCAACACAGGCTCGATAACATTTCCTAAAGGTGGCAACGTGCCCACCTTCGCCATTCTTGATGGCAACAGGCTAAGTTTGCACACACTGGACGGAGCAATATTGAACGAATTGCAGTTATAAGCAAGTGTCCCAAACAAAATAAATGCATGTGTTTTTAAAAATATTTTAACAAAGTGTAAGAAAATCAAAAGAAAAATATTACTTTTGCAACCATAATTAAATAAAGTAACACTACACAACAAGACAAAAGCCCAAGGCGGATGAAACAATTTCTACTTTCCCTTTCGCTCCTGTTCACAGCACATAGCATGCTGGCACAAGAGTCGCTTACCATTAATGTGAATACTGCCGGAACACTGGAAAGCCTCGTAGAGGCTGCTAACCCAGAGTATCTGAGCCAAGTGAAACAATTAACCGTTACTGGCCAGTTGAACGGCGACGACCTGGCCGTGCTACGCAATATGGCGGGTGGCAACGATGACGAAGAGTCGGCCGTGTACATTGGCGCCCTTCGCGAGCTCGATATGTCAGAAGCCCACATCGTGAAAGGTGGCGCTGCCTACCACTCTGAATACAGTTTTGCTGTGAGCGGATATGTCGACTATTATGCTGAAGACGACGTGGTGGGTGCCTTCCTCTTTAACAACTGCGGACGCATCACCAGCATCAAGATGCCAAAAGATGCGAAAGCCATTGGCAAGTCGGCCATGAGCTTCTGCAAGAACCTCACCAACATCGAGATGCCCACAAAAAACGCCCTCACCATTGGCGAGGATGCCTTTGGCAACTGTGGCAACCTGAAGCAGGTGGTTATCCCTGCCAATGTCACCACCATCGACGACCTGGCCTTCAACTACTGTTCAAACCTCAAGAGCGTCATCTGCTGCTCAACCACAGCCCCAAAGGCTTTCTATAAGAATGAATGGGAGAACGTGTTTACTGGAACCAACGAAACATATCTGCGCATCTACGTGCCCGATGGCAGCAGCGAGAGCTACAAAGCTCAAGAGGCTTGGAGCCAGTTTAACATCTTCGAATACAGCCCCGACGCAAAGATTGGTCACAACTATGACCAGATAAACATCACGTTGCCCTCGGCTGGCAGCTTCGACTTGCAGTTCCACTACACTTACCCCGACCAAGAGTTCCGCGTAAAGAAGTTGAAGATTAACGGACCCATCGACGGCACTGATGTGGGCATCATTCGCGGTATGTCGTCAACAGGTCAGCTCAGCGACCTCGACCTCAGCGATGCTACCATCAAGAAAGGCGGATCGATGTATTGCTATTATAACGACAACTATTATGGCACTGAAGACAATAAGATAACAAAGTATATGTTCAACAGCTGCTACAGCTTGCGCAACATAACGCTGCCCACATCGGTAACCGACATTGACGCTGCAGGAACCTTTGCCGACAGCCTGAAGACCATTACTGTGCCCGCGGGCAACAGCTTCTTGCATGATGTTGATGGCGTGCTGTATAGCAATGCCGACAAGGCGCTGCGCTTCTGCCCCGCTAACCGCGAACAGGGCACACTGACCGTTGAAGATGGCACCGTGCTGATAGCCGACTCGGCCTGTATGGCCAACCGTAGCATCACAGCACTGAACCTGCCCACCTCGCTACGCACCATCGGTGCCTCGGCCTTCAACTTCTGCGATAGTCTGAAAACGCTGACCGTGCCTGAAGGTGTAACCGAAATTAGCGACAACGCCTTCTGTTACGCTGGTCTAACTGAGGCATCGCTGCCCTCTACCCTCGAGTTCATGGGCGAGTATGCTCTCTCATGCCCCAACCTCAAAACGCTGCGTTGCTATGCCACAGTGCCGCCTACGGTTTCAACTGCCGAGTATGCCGAAACCTTCTACAACGTGAGCAACACCGACTGCCACCTGTATGTGCCCGCAGGAACAGTAGAAACCTACAATGATGCTGAGGGTTGGAACTACTTCCTCAAAGTCAGCGAGTTGTCTTCAACTGGCATCCACAGCGCAACAGCCTTTAACAAGGCAGGACATGCTGCCACATACACCCTTGACGGACGCCGCGCTATGCCTGGCACAAAGGGCCTACACATTGTGGTCGATGCAAATGGCAAGGTGCGCAAAGTGATGCGCTAACCTCATCTTATTAGATAACAAAAGGACAGCAAAAGCCACGCGCCCCATGCTATTTAGCACGAATAGCGCGCCGCCTTTGCTGTTCTTTTTGCGTTTATATTGACAGTTTGCAACATCTTTCTGCCTTTTTATCGCCCTCTTTTTCTTTCCATTATGAAACCCTACCACAGAAAAGTGACGTTAAATAGCATTAACACGAAAAAGAAAGGGTGTGAAGATAGGCATTTTGTGAATTTTTATTGCTAAATTTGCACGCAATAAATTTCAAAAGTACTTATGTCATCATTTGTTGCAGATAAAATTGTAATGGACGGCCTCACTTTTGACGACGTCCTTCTGATCCCTGCTTATTCAGAGGTACTGCCGAAAACGGTAGAGTTGAAAACAAAGTTCTCGAGAAACATCGAGCTGAACGTTCCCTTCGTCACAGCGGCCATGGACACCGTGACCGAGTCGGCTATGGCTATTGCCATCGCACGCGAAGGTGGTATCGGCGTTATTCATAAGAATATGTCGATAGAAGAACAGGCACGCCAGGTGGCTATCGTGAAACGAGCCGAGAACGGTATGATTTACGACCCTGTGACCATTCGCCGCGGCAAGACCGTGAAAGATGCCCTCGACATCATGGCCGAATATCACATCGGTGGTATACCCGTCGTCGACGACGACAACCATTTAGTAGGTATCGTCACAAACCGCGACCTGCGTTTCGAGCGTCATCTCGATAAGCTTATCGACGAGGTGATGACAAAAGAAAACCTTGTTACCACACACATTCAGACCGACTTGGCTGCCGCTGCCGACATCTTGCAGAGCAACAAGATTGAAAAGTTGCCCGTGGTTGACAGCAACAACCGCCTCGTAGGACTGATTACCTATAAAGACATCACAAAGGCCAAGGATAAACCTATGGCGTGCAAAGACGAAAAAGGACGTTTGCGCGTGGCTGCTGGTGTAGGCGTTACTACCGACACACTCGACCGCATGGAAGCACTGGTAGAGGCTGGTGCCGACGCCATCGTTATCGACACCGCCCATGGCCACTCAAAATATGTTATTGAGAAGCTTATTCAGGCAAAAGCTGCTTTCCCCAATGTTGACATTGTGGTGGGCAACGTAGCCACTGGCGCCGCAGCAAAGATGCTGGTTGAAAATGGTGCCGACGCCATCAAGGTGGGCATCGGACCGGGTTCAATCTGTACCACACGTGTGGTAGCAGGCGTAGGCGTGCCTCAGCTCAGCGCCGTGTACGACGTTTATTCGGCACTGAAAGGCACTGGCGTACCCCTCATCGCTGATGGCGGTTTGCGCTATTCGGGCGACATCGTGAAAGCCATTGCCGCTGGCGGTAGCTGCGTAATGATTGGCTCGCTGGTAGCAGGTACCGAGGAAAGCCCTGGCGATACCATCATCTTCAACGGTCGTAAGTTTAAGAGCTACCGTGGCATGGGTTCGCTCGAGGCTATGGAGAACGGATCAAAAGACCGCTACTTCCAGGCTGGCACCAAGGACGTGAAGAAGTTGGTGCCCGAAGGCATCGCTGGCCGTGTTCCTTACAAAGGCACCGTACAGGAGGTTATCTACCAACTTATCGGTGGCTTGCGCTCGGGCATGGGCTACTGTGGTGCTCAAACCATCGACTTGCTGCACAACGCCAAGTTTACACGCATTACCAATGCTGGCGTAATGGAGAGTCATCCACACGACATCACCATCACCAGTGAGGCGCCTAACTATTCGCGCCCTCAGTAATAAAAATAGTATAAAAACTTTCCATCCCCGCGCACACCTTATTATATATAAGGGCGCGGAGATGGAATTTACATCTACACACATATCATATATGAAGCCATTTGCACTCATGGCTGCACTGCTCATTCAGGCAGCTACGGCCCTCGCTCAAACCGACCCTACCATTATGACCATCAATGGTAAGCCGGTGTCGCGCTCCGAGTTTGAATATTCGTACAACAAAAACAACTCTGAAACAGTGGTTGACAAGAAGAGCGTGGCCGACTATGTCGACCTCTTCATCAACTATAAACTGAAGGTGCTGGCTGCCGAAGAGGCAGGCATCGATACCACCAAGAGTTTCCGCAACGAATTTCAAAGCTACCGCGACCAGCAAATACGTCCCGCTTTCTTCACACAGCAGGTGAAGGACCGTGAAGCATGGCGCATCTATGAAGAAACACGCACACGCATCGACTCGTTAGGTGGCATGGTGCATGCCGCACACATCTTGGTGGGCGTGCGACAAAAAGCTACCGCCGAACAGCAGGAAAAAGCACGACTGAAGGCAGATAGCATATACAACGTGCTGAAGAAAGGTGCCGATTTTGCTACCGTGGCAGAACAGTGCTCTGACGATAAGGGCTCGGCAAAACGTGGTGGAGACCTGTCGTGGATAACGAAAGGGCAAACCATTAAAGAGTTTGAACAAACGATTTTTGCCATGAAGAAGGGCGAACTGTCGAAGCCGTTCCTCTCGCCCGTGGGCTACCACATCGTGCTGTTGAAGGACAAAGGCAACTTCTTCCCCTTCGACTCGGTAAAGGCCGACATTGCCAGATATATGGATCAGCACATGGTGCGCGAGCGCATCATCTCGCAATGTATCGACTCTATTGCCAAGGCTGCCACGCCGAAACTGACGGCCGAACAGGTGATTGACCGCAAAGCAGCCGAGATGGAGGCTGCCGACAGCGACCTAAAGAACCTCATACGCGAATATCACGACGGACTGCTGCTGTACGAAATCAGCAACCAAACAGTATGGGACAAGGCAGCAAAAGACGACGCTGCACTGGAAAAATTCTTCAAAAAGAACAAGAAAAAGTATGCGTGGTCAGAGCCTCGCTTTAAAGGCATTGCCTACCACGTAAAAGACGAAGCCGACGTAGAAGCCGTAAAACTGGCTATAAAGGGCTTACCCTTTGACCAGTGGGCAGAGAAGTTGCGCACCACATTCAACGACAGCATACGTCGCATAACAGTGGTAAAGGGCATCTTCAAGAAGGGCGACAACGCATTGGTCGACAAAGAAATCTTCAAGAAAGACACTGTTGACAACGCTCCGAAAGATTACCCCATTGCTGCCACCTACGGCATCGTGCTGAAAAAGCCCGCTTCGTATGAAGACGTGCGCGAACTGGTAGTGGCCGACTATCAGGATGCACTGGAGAAGAAATGGATTGCCGAACTGAGAAAGAAATATGCAGTAACGGTAAACAAAGAGGTGCTTGACACCGTAAACAAGCACTAACCCCGCACATTACTGAGACAACTCATGGCGCGACTACGGGCTGAAAACAACGACCATCGGCTCGTGGCACGCTTCCAAATAGAACAAAATGAACAAAGGATACAAACTTTTTGCTGCTTTCCTCACAGCACTGATGCTGATGGGTGTAACAGCACGGGCCAGCCGTATACAGATGCTGCCCATGCAGCGCAACCTTGTGGCCGACAACGACACCACAAAGACAAGCACGAATGATAACAACGACATTCCTGAAACCAGCATCGTTGACGAGGTGATATGGGTGGTGGGTGATGAGCCTATCCTCAAATCTGACGTCGAGATGATGCGTCTGCAATCAGAGGCCGAAGGCGTGACATGGAACGGAAACCCCGACTGTGTTATCCCTGAGCAGCTGGCATTGCAGAAACTGTTCCTGCATCAGGCTGCCATCGACTCAATCGAAGTAACAGAGAGCGAGGTAACATCGGGCGTCGACCGACAGATCGACACATGGATACAGTATGCTGGCTCAAAAGAAAAGCTGGAAGAGTATCGTAAAATGAGCATCTCACAGATACGCCAGCAGCTGCGCGACGACTCGCGTAACCAGTATCTCATACAGCGCATGAAAGAGAAGCTGGTAGAGAACGTAAAGGTAACCCCTGCCGACGTGCGCCGCTACTTCAGCAAGCTGCCAGAAGACAGTCTGCCTTTCGTGCCCACAGAGGTTGAGGTAGAAATTATCACCAAGCAGCCACGCCCCACACAAGAAGAAATAAACCGCGTAAAGGACGAGCTGCGCGAATATACCGACCGCGTAAACAAGGGCGAAACCACCTTTGCCACACTGGCACGTCTCTACTCGGAAGACCCTGGCTCGGCACGTCAGGGTGGCGAGTTGGGCTACTCGGGTCGTGGATATCTTGACCCTGCCTTTGCCAACGCCGCCTTCAACCTCACCGATCCAAGAAAGATCTCAAAGATTGTAGAGTCGGAATATGGCTACCACATCATACAGCTTATCGACAAGCGTGGCGACAAGGTTAATGTACGACACATCTTGCGCAAGCCAAAGGTGTCGAGCGAAGCTATTGAAGCGATGCGTCAGCGCCTCGACTCTATCGGCAACGACATCAAAGCTGGTAAGATAACTTTTGAAAATGCAGCCACTTACCTCTCTGACGATAAAGACACACGAAACAACCACGGATTGATGTCGACAGCATCAGAAGAGGGCATTACCTCACGCTTCAAGATGAAAGACCTGCCTACCGAGGTGGCTCGCGAAGTGGAAAACATGAAGGTGGGCGACATATCACAAGCTTTCCAGATGGTAGGACATAACGGCAAAACACAGTGTGCCATCATCAAACTGAAGAGCCGTACCGAAGGTCACCGCGCCACCATTACTGAAGACTATCAGGTTATGAAAAACGTAGTGCTGGCCGACGAGCGCTCGAAGGTGCTGCACAACTGGGTGGTAGACAAGATTAAAAAGACCTATGTACGCATGAACGACCGGTATAAAGACTGCGACTTTGAATACGAAGGATGGGTAAAATAAAGCTTTTTAAGAAACAAACACATACATGCGGGCATAGAATCATCACTACAGTGGTTCTATGCCTGTTTGGCCTTTGTCTCGTTGCTATTGCTGCCACGCCCGCAAAGCATGGCAAAAAGAAAACGACAAAGAAGGACGACCGTGTGTATCTGGTACACTCTGACGAACTGAAATACGACCTCTACGGACAGGTGCCAGGGGCACAGATTGTGAAAGGACGTGTACACTTCACCAACGATGGGGCACAACTGTGGTGCGATAGCGCCTACTTCTTTCAAGAACAGAACGCAGTAGAGGCGTTTGGCCACGTGCGCTTCAAGCAGGGCGACACGCTATCGCTGACCTGCGAATATGCCCAATATGATGGTCAGGAACAACAGATGCGCGCCAGACATAAGGTGGTGCTGAAGCATCGTCAGCAAACATTATACACCGACAGCCTCGACTACGACCGTATGTATGAAAATGCTTACTTCTTTGAAGGAGGTAAGCTGGTTGACGGAAAGGATGTGCTGGTGGCCGACTGGGGCGAATATCACCCCAACACACGCCAAGCAGCCTTCTTCTATAACGTGAAAATGCGCAGTGGCAACGACATCATCGACACCGACACGCTGTATTACGACACACGCAAGTCGGTAGCACATGTAACAGGCCCGTCAAAGGTTACATCGGGCGACAATGTTATTCATACCGCCGATGCTTGGCTCAACTCGAAGACAAACCAATCGCAACTGTTCGGACGCTCTACCATTATTAACAAAGAAAAGACCATCACAGGCGATAGCCTCTACCATAACAGCGAAACAGGCGTGAGCAAGGGCTTCGGAAACGTTGTCTTTAACGACTCGCTAAACAAGAACGCGCTGCTGTGCGGGCACCTTGAATATAACGATAAAACAGGCTACGGCTTTGCCACACAACAGGCGCTGATGAAAGATTTTTCACAACCCGACACACTGTATGTGCATGCCGACACGCTGAAAATGTACACCTATAATATCGATACCGACTCGGTGTATCGCGTGGTACATGGTTTCGACAAGGTGAAAGCCTATCGTAGAGATGTGCAAGCCGTATGCGACTCGATGGTGTTCACCTCTATCGACTCGTGCCTCACACTGTACCGCGACCCCATAGCATGGAGCGGCGAACGACAGCTACTGGGCGACCAAATGAAGATATACATGAACGATAGTACGGTGCGCGAAGCGCACGTGATAGGCAACACACTATCAGTGGAAAAGGTTGACAACGAAAACCACTACAACCAGGTGGCTGCCAAGCTTATCAACGCCTATTTCATCAATGGAGCCATCCGTCAAACGGTGTGTATCGGCAACGTAGAAACGGTGTTCTATCCGCAAGACGATAAGGATAGCACCCTTACGGGGCTCAACTATCTCGAAACCGACACACTGCGTATGTATATGTCGGCACAACGACAGCTTGAGAAAATTTGGACGCCGCGAGCACAAGGAACCATGTTCCCCATGACCCAAATTCCGCGCGACAAATATCATCTGCCCAGCTTTGCATGGTATGAAGAGCTGCGACCTACCAGTCCTAACGATGTGTTTATATGGAGACCTCGAAGCAAAAGAGCACCCATCAGGCACTAACAAAAAAAACTGAAATAAACATGAGCGACATTATACAACTGCTGCCCGACTCGGTGGCAAACCAGATAGCTGCCGGCGAGGTGATACAACGTCCCGCCAGCGTCATCAAGGAACTTGTAGAGAACGCCATCGATGCAGGAGCCACACAGGTGAGCGTGCTGGTGGTTGATGCCGGACGCACATCAATACAGGTGATTGACAACGGAAAAGGAATGTCGGAAACCGATGCACGCCTGGCCTTCGAGCGCCATGCCACATCAAAGATAACATCGGCTGCCGACCTCTTCTCGCTGCACACCATGGGCTTTCGTGGCGAAGCATTGGCATCAGTGGCTGCTGTGGCTCAGGTAGAACTGAAAACGCGACAAGCAAACAGCGACATCGGCACACACCTCTCTATCGCCGCATCAAAGGTTACGGGGCAAGAACCATGCTCGTGTGCCGTGGGCAGCAACTTCAATGTTGAGAACCTTTTCTACAACGTGCCTGCTCGCCGTAAGTTTTTGAAAGCCAATAGCACCGAACTGAAAAACATTGTTACGGCCTTTGAACGCATAGCATTGGTTTATCCCGATGTTACCTTCCACCTATACAGCAACGAAACCGAACTGTATAACCTGAAGGCGGCTGGCTTGCGCCAACGCATCGTCGACGTGCTGGGCAAACGCATCAACCCCATGCTCATACCCATCAACACAAAGATGTCGATATGCAACATCACTGGCTTTATAGGCAAACCCGAAAGCGCAAAGAAGAAGAGTCAGGGACAATTCTTCTTCGTAAACGGACGCTACATGAAGCACCCCTATTTTCATAAAGTGGTGATGAACGCCTACGACCGCCTGGTGCCTGAAGGCGAACAGGTGCCCTACTTTATTTATTTTGACGTGCCCGCTGAAAACATCGACGTAAACATTCATCCCACAAAGACCGAGATAAAATTTGAAAACGAGCAAGATATTGCCAACGTGCTGATGGCTACAGTAAAAGAGTCGATAGGCATGTTCAGCCAGGTGGCTACCCTCGACTTCGATAATCAAGGTCGCCCCGACATTCCCGTCTTCGACCCTAACGACAACGTGCAAGCGCCAAAGGTAGAATTCAACCCCGACTATAACCCCTTCAACGACACACCGTCAACAGCCTCATCATCGCCCATCGACAATATGCCCAAAGAGGCTGCCATCGACGAGGGATTGTTCGACTCGTCAATGATGTCGGCCTCTACTCAAAGAACCTCAAGCAGCTCGGCCAGCAACAACCTCATGGTTGAAGGCTTAAGAACCAGCAAACCAGCAACAGCGCCACTCTTTCCCGATGAAGATACCGCCCCCGAAAGCGACATCTTTGTATCGAAGGCAAACATGGATGCGAACACGGCGAAGATTTCGAGCACGACATTTCATTCGGGCATCGCGCAAGAAGAAGACACCAAGGCATCGGCCTTGGGTACATCAGCAATAAATACAGGTACCACAGCAACGGCTACTGGCATTGCACAAGAAGAAACCACAACAGCACACTATCAATATAAAGGCAAATATATTATGACGGCGGTGAAGTCGGGACTGATGATTATAGACCAGCATCGCGCTCACACCCGCATCTTATATGAACAGTATCTCAACCGCGTGAAACGTCAACAAACGCAGTCGCAAAAGTTGCTCTTCCCCGAGATGTTGCACCTCACACCCAGCGAACATATCTCACTTGAAAAGGTGATGCCCGAGCTCACAGCCTTAGGTTTTGAGCTTACACACATGGGAGGCGATGCCTATGCCATCAACGCAATGCCTTCAGGGCTCAATGGGCTGAAAGCCGACACCTTGCTACACGATATGATAGCCTCGGCCGAAGAGTGCACATCAAGTGTTATTGACGACATCAATAGCAGTCTGGCGCTCAGCCTCGCACAACATGCGGCCATGCCCTATGGCAATGTGCTCGACAATAACGAGATGGACCTGTTGGTAAACCAATTATTTGCCTGCACAAACTTCAACTATACGCCCAACGGGAAAAGCATTATGACCATCCTTAAGCAAACAGAAATAGAGCATTTGCTGGGATAACATCATCGCCATAACTCTACTCGTACACAATACGATAGAGTCAATAAGAAAGAACACTTTAGAAAGGAGGACACCTCGTATAGGCTAAAATAATGTCGACAAAACGTTATTTTAGCTTTTTTTTGTTGGAAACGTGATATTTTTTTAAGAAAAAAGGAATAGTTTTAAATAATATTATTAACTTTGTATCGATTACGTACGTACGTACGTGCAAGACGATGTTCAACACACTGTTTAAACGATAATTTTTGATTGTTAAATAAATAAAGGTTATGAAAAAATTATTTATCGCATTGGCTTTTGCAGGCATCTCGCTGTCATCAATGGCACAGGATGCTGACCCTACACTGAAGTATAGTGTAGCCACCAATTCATTCTGGAGCAACTGGTTCATCCAGGTAGGTGCTGACTGGAATGCTTGGTATTCAGGCCAGGAGCATGGTCAGGACTTGGCAACTAGTCCTTTCAAGAAATTCCGTTCTAACCCTGGTGTATCAGTTGCTGTAGGCAAGTGGTTCACACCTGGTATTGGTCTGCGCACTAAGCTCTCAGGTATCTGGGGCAAAAACGTTACCGACGACAACAACGATGGCAACGGTAACAAGTACTGGACATTAAACGAGCACGTGCTGTTCAACCTGAGCAACATGTTGTGTGGTTACAATCCTAACCGTGTTTGGAACTTCATTCCCTTCGCTGGTGCTGGTGTAACTCGTTCTATGTCTTACAACACATACGCTATGAACTACAGCGTTGGTATCTTGAACACCTTCCGCGTAAGCAAGAAGGTAGGCATCAACTTCGAGTTGGGTTGGGATCGTCTTGAAGGCGATGCTGACGGATGCGACTACTCTAACGGCAACCGTGGATGGGATAGCCACGACAACAAGCTGTATGCTGAGGTAGGTCTGACTTTCAACCTGGGCAAGGCTTCTTGGGACAAGACTCCCGATGTTGACGCTATCAAGGCTCTCTCACAGTCACAGATCGACGCCCTCAACGCACAGCTCAATGACGCTAACGCAGAGAACGCTCGCTTGAAGAAGCTCCTCGCAGAGAAGAAGGAAGAGCCCACTAAGGGCGTTAAGGAGTTTGCTAACTCTCCCGTTTCTGTATTCTTCAGCATCAACAAGTACAAGATCGCTTCTCGCAAGGATCTCGTTAACGTGAAGGAGATGGCTAAGTATGCTCAGGAGAACGACGCTAACATCCTCGTTACTGGTTATGCTGATAGCGCTACTGGTAAGCCCGCTTACAACCAGAAGCTGTCAGAGAAGCGTGCTAACACTGTTGCTGACGAGATCGTGAAGATGGGCGTAAGCCGCGACAAGATCACTACCGAGGCTAAGGGTGGTGTTAACGATCTGTCACCTATCTCTTACAACCGTCGCGCTACTGTTCAGATCAAGGACTAATACGCAGCGATGCTTGTTAAGCGAAGATAAAACGCTTTAAAAGCAAAATACATACGGCGCTCCCTTTTTAAGGGGGCGCCTTTTTTGTGCCTAATCTGAAAAAGGAACAAAAACCAACAAGGCTCAACACAATATTGAATGAATATCATCTGAAACCCCATCACACCATCACCTTAAACTAACACTATCGTTGTTTAAAACCAGCGTTATCATTATCTCAAACCAGTGTTATCATTATCTCAAGCCAACACTATATTATCCTAAAACAAGCCTAATTATCATGGAAAACGGGCTAAAAATCGTCTCGTAACGGTCGTTCCACATGTTCATGACGGTCGCAGGGCCGACGCATTACTCTAAGACACAGGGCCGACGCATTACTTTTCTCTTTGATAATCAAAGGTATTACCAAAAAAAGT
>ERZ1034753.36-NODE-36-length-42161-cov-10.544768_pt1 | contig 42161 bp, 27 predicted proteins | sample MGYA00520702_ERZ1034753 | MGnify/ENA primary metagenome ERZ1034753 (study PRJEB33766, sample SAMN09781700) | gut metagenome | biome: gut microbiome | host: Homo sapiens | place: Madagascar | study: EMG produced TPA metagenomics assembly of the PRJNA485056 data set...
AGATGGATTAACTTCTTCTTAACTTCCTCTAACTCCTATTTTGACACACCCTCTTTATTTTTAATACATATTTATTATACTATACCCTGTGCCATCATAGCCTTGGCAACCTTAAGGAAGCCAGTAACGTTAGCACCGCGTACATAGTTTACGTAGCCATCAGCCTGTGTGCCATACTTGACACAGTTGGCATGAATCTCGTTCATGATATTATGCAACTTAGTGTCGACCTCTTCGCTGCTCCAACGCAAACGTTCAGAGTTCTGAGTCATCTCAAGACCTGATACAGCAACACCGCCAGCATTGGCAGCCTTACCAGGAGCATAAAGCAATTTAGCATCCTGGAATACCTTGATAGCCTCAGGAGTAGAAGGCATGTTAGCGCCCTCGCTTACGGCTATAATGCCGTTTGCAACAAGAGTGCGTGCATCATCACCGTCAATCTCATTCTGTGTAGCAGAAGGAAGAGCAATGTCTGCCTTCTCGCCCCAAGGACGTGCACCAGCAACATACTTAACGCCATATTCTTCGGCATACTCGCGAATACGTCCGCGCTCAACATTCTTAAGTTCCTTTACATAAGCAAGCTTCTCTGCGTCGATGCCATCTGGATCGTAGATATAGCCATCCGAATCGGAAAGTGTAACTGGAATAGCACCGAGCTGTATAAGCTTCTCTACTGTATACTGTGCCACATTGCCCGAACCACTAACCAATACGCGCTTGCCCTTGATGTCAATGCCACGTGTCTTGAGCATGTTGTCAAGGAAGTAGACATTGCCATAACCAGTAGCCTCAGGACGAATGAGAGAGCCACCAAACTCCTGACCCTTACCGGTAAGAACACCAACAAATGTGTGTGTTAGCTTCTTGTACTGACCGAACATATAGCCAACCTCACGTCCGCCTACACCGATATCGCCAGCAGGAACGTCCTCGTCAGGACCAATATGACGGTAAAGTTCGTTCATGAACGCCTGGCAGAAACGCATAACCTCAGCATTGCTCTTGCCACGTGGCGAGAAGTCGGAACCACCCTTGCCACCACCCATAGGCAATGTTGTAAGGGCATTCTTGAATGTTTGCTCGAAGGCAAGGAACTTCAAGATAGATGGGTTTACTGAAGCGTGGAAACGAATGCCGCCTTTGTACGGGCCAATGGCATTGTTGTGCTGAATACGATAGCCCATGTTGGTCTGAACATTGCCCTTGTCGTCTACCCATGTTACACGGAACGATATAATACGATCTGGAATGCAAAGGCGCTCAATAAGGTTGGCGCGGTCGAATTCTGGGTGACGGTTGTACTCCTCCTCGATAGTTCCGAGGACCTGACTAACGGCCTGTATATATTCAGGCTCGTTAGGGAAGCGCTGCTTTAGGCGCTCTACAGTTTCTAATGCGTTCATTCTTTTATTAGTGTTTAATGTTGTTTTTATTTAAATCTTTTTACCTATCCAAAAGTGATGAGTATTCTTTAACGTCGAGCACATTCTTGTAAGCCGGGCGTATGATTCGTCTGCCCTCCATATTAAGCTCTTCTATACGGTGTGCCATCCAGCCTACGATACGTGCCATGGCGAATATTGGGGTATATATTTCCTGTGGCAAACCAATCATCTCGTATATGAATCCCGAATAGAAATCGACGTTGGCGCATATTGGTTTCTTCGTGTTGCGATGAGCCTTTACACACTTGATGCCTTCTTGCTCGAGCAGACGCAGAAACTCGTACTCTTTCTCGCGGCCTTTTTCCTTTGCCAGTTCGCCTGCAAGACGCTTAAGCTCCTTGGCTCGTGGGTCGCTTAGTGTGTATACTGCATGACCGATGCCATATATAAGTCCGGTCTTGTCGTACACCTCTTTGTTGAGAATACGGTTGAGATATGTGTCAATCTCGTCTACAGAGGTCCAGTCTTGTATCTGTTCCTTAAGGTGATGAATCATATTTATCACCTTGATATTGGCTCCTCCGTGCAGCGGACCCTTAAGCGAACCGATGCCAGCAGCAATGCTTGAGTAGGTGTCGGTACGGCTTGATGACGTTACACGTACCGTGAATGTAGAGTTGTTACCGCCACCGTGTTCTGCCTGAATTATAAGCAAGAGGTCGAGCATACGTGCGTCAAGCTCGGTGAAGTCCTCGTGCTTGAGCATATACAGGAAGTTCTCGGCAATCGACATATTCTCTCTTGGGTGACGTATGTGCAGCGATCTGCCCTGTACACTGTGTCTGTATATATTGTACGCGTATGCGATAATGGTAGGAAAGCGTGCTATAAGCTCCACCGCCTGACGCATAAGGTTGTCTCTTGAGAGGTCGTCTGGGTTTGGGTCGAACGTATACATCTCCAACACACTACGTGCAAGTATGTTCATGATGTTCGAACCTTCGAGGTCGATGATATGCACAATGGTCTTATGATCGAGCGACATATTGTCGTTGATAAGTTCCTTAAAGGCTTCAAGGTCCTCTTTGTCGGGCAGATTGCCTGAGAGTAGAAGGTAGGCAATTTCCTCAAATCCGAAACGGCGCTCATTTATGATAGGAGTTACAAGGTCATCAAGTTCGTAGCCACGATAGAAGAGTTTTCCTTCTGTAGGCTCAAGATGTCCGTCTTCGGCCCGTTCGTAGCCTACAACATTACCTATATTGGTAAGTCCAACAAGTACACCGCTGCCGTCTTCATTGCGTAATCCACGCTTGACACCGTATTTTTGAAACAAAGCGTTGTCTATCTTGCATGAGTTTTTTACCTCGTCAGATAATTTGTATATCAAATATTCCTTGTTCATAAATGCTACCGTTTTATCCTTAAAAAATCTCTCTATTTCTTTTTCGGATACAAAAGTACTAATTATATTTTATTTTGCAACTATTTATTGGTAAAAAATAACGAAATGATTGGTTTTTATTGTAATTAGGATAAAAATGCAGCAAAGTAACAATAAAAAAGAACGCCAACAGCAATTAACTGTTGGCGACCTTCTTTTCTTTCTTTTTCATCATACGTCCTACAAAGTTCCATGTAGGCATTTTCTTTAGAGTGCTACGCATAGGCTGTATATCCCATAGCAGGAAGACAATCAACACGCCTATTGCCACAAAGCAAGTGTAGCCATATAGTTGTCTTATGCTGATAGACATAATGCCTGTCATGTCATAAGGCAGACCTCGTCCTAGGTTGTCGGCTATCTGGTGACGCAGTGCAAAACTATAAAGACCTGAGCATAGGGTGGCTATCGGACCGTTTCGGATAATACCTGCCATAGTCAGTCCCATAAAGAAATGTGCAAATGGCATTGCTTCCTCAAGGTATATGGTAAGTGTTGTAAAGAATATGGCATTGCCGAACGAGCGCATAAACACTGGCAAATACAACGCTTCGATGTTTAGTCCAGGCATTATAAGCAGGTACATCAGCACTGGATATGCTGCGAGTGATGCCACGCCAACTGTCAGTAACTGCGTGTATTTAAGCTTAAAAACCTTAATCCATACCAAGCAGAACAGACATCCTGCCAGTGCCGCTGTCCATTCCACAAAGTTTAGGACATTTGTGGTAAATGTGCCAAAGTGTAATACTCCGCCCGTAAATGCAGTCTGCAGAACCTTAGGTGTAGAACCCATAAACTCTACAAAGGCAAAGAGCACAAGCAACTGCCATAGCCTTTTATACTTCCATGCCTCTGGGGCTATATAGGCATGGCGTATGTTGAGCATACGTCCGATGCACAGGCATAGTGTCAATATAAACATAATAGCTGCTGCCTGCATCTCGGGAGCATTGAGCCAGTTGTAGTATTCGCCGTAGTTGAAAAACCATATAAATTCAATCATTACCAGTGACCACAGCACACAGCCCAAATAGTCGATACTAACAAATGGCAGTGGCTTCATAAAGCGAAAGTTGTGTGTGGTAATCATCACCGTCAGCGCCACCATTAGCAGCAGCCCAATCATAAGCCAGTTAATGATGCGCCAGTCTTGGTATATATATATAAGGTGTTCGGTTATCCACGGCGAGAGGAACATATTGCCGAGCACCAAGCAATATAGTAGCGGGAAGAATATGGCGAAATCACGCTTTGGTGTCATCCACAACTGTATTGTAGACATGCACTCAAAGCATCCACAAAGCTTGAAGAATCCCGCAATATATGCAAGCACGCACATAAGTACCACTGATTGGGTGTACATTATAAGAATGTTGCACACGGCTATCATCAATGCTGCATTGATAAGCAATTGTCTGTTTGTAAAGCGAAACTTCATTCGGAAGAGCATAGGGAAGGGCATGTTTACACCCACCACGTTGCACATCACAATCATTAGCACATCTTCGCGCTTAAGACTGTATTCGCCCATAACCTGACTCATGGCTCCACCGTATATGCCACTCGACATTAGAAAGATGAATGCAAATGCAAGGTATATCCACGGCTGTAGGCGTCGTGGTATATATGGATTGAATGAGGGAACACGAAACGGTCCCTGAAGTGTTGGAGGTCCTGCCATTTGAGTTGTCTTTTTGTTGTTAGGTTCAGCGTATATCAACGTTTGTCCTAACGTTTGTTTCTATTTTTCTATGTTAACGTCTGCGTTCTCTCCGGCACGCAACATAGTTACCAACTTGGGGTCGTTGTTGGTTGTTATCTTTATACGTACAGGCACACGCTGTTCTACCTTTACAAAATTGCCAGTGGCATTGTCTACCGGAATCATAGAGTAGGCACTGCCGGCAGCTGCCGATATCGACTCAACCACGCCATTGAACTTGGCACCGGGCAATGCGTCTGTTGTAAACTCAACCTTGTTTCCTATCTTTATGCCATCCATTTGCGATTCGCGGTAGTTGGCTGTTATCCATACCTCTTTGTCGCTCACGATGCGTGCAAGCATCTGTCCGGGCTGCACAAGCTGACCCTCGTGTATGTCCTTGCGACTCATCACACCATCGCAAGTAGCCACTATTATTGTATACGACAAGTTGAGTCGTGCCAAGTGTACTTGTGCTTCTGCCACACTCTCACCAGCATGTTGTCCGTCTAGTTCGTGGTTTTGCACATTCTTTACCGAAGCAGCTGACTCTCTTCGGCCTTTTGCCTGTTCGTATCGTGCTTTGGCTGCAAGATATCGCGTGTGAGCATTGTCGTACTGTTGGCGTGTTACGGCATCTTTGGCTATCAAAACAGTAAAGCGGTCAAAGTCGGCCTTGGCATTAATCATATCCACACGTGCCTCTTCTATGCCAGCCGAAGCTGTTGAGACGTTGCTTGCTGTTGTGGTCATGCTTGCCGATACAGCCGATGAACCCGACTTACGTCCTTTTAGTCCTGCCTCAGCCTGTGCAAGAGCTAGTCTGAATTCAGCATCTTCTATTATCACGAGTGTATCGCCTTTCTTTACATGCTGAAAGTCGTTGAAACGTATCTCCTTTATAAATCCGGGTACACGTGTGTTGATAGGAGTAATGTGGCGGCACACTTGTGCATCGTCTGTATATTCCATACCCATAGGATGCCAGAAATGGCTGAACGCCCAAACTGCGCATGCAGCTACAATACACACCACTACTACGTTGTAAATTCTTTTTATCTGTTTCTTGTTCATTGCTGTTTATATGTGTTTGTTTATGTCGTTGTTGTTAAATTTCGCCGGCAGCATACTTCAGTTGATAGTATGCGTATAGTATGTTTATTCTTGCGTCTACCTCTTGTAGCTCAGCGTTGAGCCTTATGTTTGATGCGTCCACCATATCGGTTATCAGTGCCAGCTGTCCCAGGTAGCGTGCGTTCACCACGTTATAGTTTTGTCTTGCCAATTCCACGCTCTTGCGTTGTGTGTCAAGCTCGGTATATGTCTGCATATATTTAATGTATGCAGCGTTAGTGCGGTTATCTATAGCTTCGCGTTGCACGTTGTATTGTTGCTGTGCTATCTGTGTTTGGGCAGCAGCTTGTCGCACCTGTTTGTTCTTTTTGTACAGTGCTCCGATGTTGTATTTCACGCCAACGCCTACGTACCAAATATTGAGATTCTTGTCTATGGGTGGTAGCTCGAAGGTTATCGGACCGTCAAAATTGTTGGCAGCTACTATTGCCACCTTTGGCAGAAGCTCGCTCTTAGCTATGCGTTCTTTCTGTTGTGCAATGCCAATGTTCAGTCGGCTCTGTTCGAGCAGTGGCGATGTTGTTGTTGAACGGTTTTGCCATGCTGCTTCTGGATCGCGTGGCAGTGATGCCGATACCAATGTAGTATCAGGTTGAACGTTTGTTTGCTGTGGCAAGGCAAGTGTGTTGCACAGTTGATGGTTCAGCATCTTTCGTGTGTTCTGCAGCTGTTCAAGACCAAGACTAAGTTGCTCCATCTGTAGCTCGTACCGCGTTATGTCGTTTTTTAGAGACATACCTTGCTGCTGACGTTGTTTGATGTCGGCTATCAGTTGTCGAGTCAAACTCATGTTTTCACGATACACGCGCATGCGGTTGTCCACCTTATATAAGTCGAGATACTGTCCGAGAGCTAAGAAGCGTGCTTGTTGACGTGTAAGTACAACACCAGTTTCGGCTTGTTTTTTGCCTAATTCTGCAAGTTTTATGCCGGCACTAAGAGCTCCTCCTGTGTATATAGCCTCTTGTGCTTCAATAGCAAACGAGTTGCCTAAATGAGGGGAATGCAATCCGTGAGCGTTAGAGAAATCACGGTCGGTTAGCAATGCATTGCCAATATAGCTTACCGATAGATTTGCCGACAAATCGGGTAAGCGTTGTGACAATGCCGCGTCTATGCCGTGTTGAGCTGCATCGACGTTTGTTTTGGCTGCGGCAAGTGTGCATGAGCCTTGCTCAACACGTTCAAACAGTTGCTCTAGTGTCATCGGCATTGCTGTCTGTGCGCAGACATTTGGTGTGGCAGCAAGCAATAATAAGGTAGGGAAAATAATGTTCTTTGTCACCTGAAATATATTTAATTGTTATTTTTTCGGGTGCAAAGGTATTACTTTTCGGTTATCTGTGCGTTTTAGATTTTTCCATGTATATGGACTATTAGGGAATATATGTTCGTTTATTTCACATAAAATAGCGATATTTGCAGACGATTATGCCAATAGATATAAACTTTTCAAAAACAACAGAGCCAAGGCTCTTTACTACAGACCTTGGGTCGTATGTATCAGACCCGCAGGTTGTAAACTTTGGTGCCATTATGATATGTCGCCATGGCAAGGCATGTGTGCGTGTCAATTTTGACGAGTGGCAGCTGTACGAAGGTGCTGTGTTGACGTTATTTCCAGGCGACGTTGTAAGCTTAGTGCAACATTGCGAGTTTGAGGTAGAGATGCTTCAATACGATGCTGTTATGTTGCGTGAGGCGAGCTTGCAGCTTGAGCAAACCGTGTACGAGCAGTTGCGGGAAGACCGTTGCCGACAAGACTCACCTGTTGTTACCGATATCATCAACTCCATGTTTCGTCTTTTACACGTCTACTTCGATCAGGTGGGCTGTGTCTGCATTGCCCAGCTTGTGTTGTTGCAGCTCAAGGCGTTCTTCATCGGATTTCATGAGTATTTGCAACGAACCCCTTCGGTACATCGTCAAGACAATTGTTCGCCACGTGTGCGACAATTGTTCAATAGGTTTATGATGCTTGTTGAGAGCGAGTATAAAAAATCGCGCGACGTAAACTATTACGCCGCGCTACTTAATATCACTCCTAAGTATCTCACAGTTATAGTGCGTCAGATAACGGGGCAGACACCCAAGCGCATTATCGACCACTACACGGTGTTGCAGTTGCGTCTTCGCTTGCGCAATAGCGAGCTTAGTATAAAGCAGATAGCATGGGAGTTTAATTTCTCTGATGTGTCTTTCTTCTGTCGTTTCTTCAAGCGGCATACGGGTATGTCGCCTATGGAAATGAGGGAGAATGGTTAGGCATCAGGCCCTACCTCTTATTTCACAAACATATTGCGCTTTGGCATTTTGCTGCCAAAATTCTTGCGCAGCTTCTCAAACAGCGCCATGGTGTCCTTAGAGAATTCGTGTCCTTTCCATGTGCTTGTGTTTGTAATGAATACCCAGCACTCGCCATCGGCATATCTAAGGATAAGCGCAGCCGTTCCAACCAATGAGCCGGTGCGAATCCACGGACCACGTTTAGGTGTGAAGTTCCATCCCAATGAGAACTGATGGTTGGGCATTTCTTGTGTCATCATGCTCACAGCCTGTCGGCTAAGCACGTCTGGCACAGTAGGGTCGCCATCTATGGCAGCTACAAGTCGGCACACCTCTGCAGCCGAAGCAACCCATGCGCCAGCTCCAAGCGACGTTGTGATGTCGTTCTCGCCGTAGCATCTCACCACCATACGACCAGAGTTGTTAAACTCAGCTGCAGGCTCCGAACTTGAGTGCATATAGTATATCGACTCGTTATGTCGGCGGTCCTTAAGATAATTGCCAGCTATATGGAAGTCGTAACAGCCAGCAGGTTCCAGTACAAACTTCTGCATAAATCGTTCGTACGACATGCCAGTTCGCTTCTGTATGATGAGCGACAGCAGTGTGTAGCCAATGTTGCAGTAGCGTTGTGCGGTTCCAGGTGTGTAGCCAAGGTGTCTTTTAAGAACAATACGCAGCAGTGTACGGTGGTCGGGTGGGGTAGTAAGATGATTCTGCTGCATTATGTATCGTGTAGAGAATATTGCATCACCGGCATAATTTGTAAATCCTGCCTTGTGTCGTAACAATTGCTCAACGGTTATGTCGAAGTAGCGTTTGTCTCTGATAGAGTTTACGTAGAAAGTGTCGTTCAGAATGCCTTGCGGTCCAAACACCTTGTCAGACAACTTAACCTTACCCATATCGCGCAACTTCATAATGCCCACTGCCGTTATCAGCTTTGAGCAAGATGCCATGCGCAGTATGTTGGATGGTTCCATAGGTATCTGTTTGTCCTTGTCGGCAAAACCAAATCCGCGTGCATATATCAGCGAGTCGTGCCGCATTATGGCAAGCTGTGCACCATTAATCTCCCATCTTTTAAGGTATCGGCGCATAATAGAGTCCATAGGATGCAACTCTGGTTGTGCCGACATAGCATTGGTAAGGGTGTCGTTTAGATGCACACGGTGTGAAACCTCCTTAATGGAGTCGTTCTCCTTACTGTCCTTGCTTGAGCACGACGCGCATGTACATCGACAGATACACATTATTATAAGTACAACAAAGGTGAGGCACCCCATGCATGAGAGCCTCACCTTTGTGCGATATTGTTTTTTTATTCTGTATCCAAACATTATTTATTATTGGTTTTTTGTATTTAGGAGAGTCCTTCTATCTCTCCGTTCACGATGTCGATGTGCATCGCTGCTGGTACCTTTGGCAATCCAGGCATACGCATTATGTTTCCGGCAACTACAACAATCATCTCTGCACCAGCGTTGATAACGATGTCGCGCACGTTGACATCGAATCCTGATGCCACGCAGTATTGCTTGGTGTCGGTAGAGAATGAATACTGTGTCTTGGCTATGCAGATAGGAAACTTGTCGTAGCCCAACTCCTTAATCATCTGAAGTTTCTTCTTTGCTGGGGCTGCAAACGATACAGAAGCAGCACCGTATATGTTCTTTGCCACCTTCTCTATCTTTTCCTCGGTAGAGTCCTCGTCGTCGTAAACAAACTGCAACGGCTTCGAAGGATTGTTTTCTATGGTGTTTACCACGAGGTTGGCAAGGTCTACAGCTCCAGCGCTGCCTTCTGCATAAGCGTCGTTTTCTGCAAAACCAACACCTATTTCGGCACAATAGTCCTTAACAGCTTGTATCTCTTCTGATACGTCGCCAGCATAGCGGTTGAATGCTACTAGTACAGTCTGACCATACGACTGCAGATTCTTTATGTGCTTGTCGAGGTTGGCAAGACCCTTAACCAGTCCCTCGCGGTTAGGCTTCTTGATATCCTCTACAGCCACACCGCCATGCATCTTCAATCCCTGTGCTGTTGCCACGATAATGGTGAGCTTAGGCTGCAATCCACTCTTACGACACTTGATGTCGTAGAACTTCTCTGCACCCAAATCGGCACCGAATCCAGCCTCTGTTATAACATAATCGCCGTAGGTCATGGCCATCTTTGTAGCAAGTACTGAGTTGCATCCGTGTGCAATGTTGGCAAACGGACCTCCGTGTACAAAGGCAGCTGTATTCTCTGTTGTCTGTACTAAGTTAGGCGAAAGAGCGTCACGCAACAATACGGTTATTGCACCTGCCACGCCAAGGTCTTTAACGGTGAATGGCTTGCCGTCAACAGTATATCCAAGAAGTATATTCTCTATGCGGCGACGCAAATCGTCCTCGTCTTTTGCCAGACATAGGATAGCCATAATCTCTGAAGCTGGTGTAATGTCAAATCCAGATTCGCGAACGATGCCATTGGCTTTGCCTCCCATACCAGTTACAATGTCGCGTAGACCGCGGTCGTTAACGTCGAGCACTCGGTTCCATAACACTTCACGCAAGGCGAATCCATTGTCGCGATTCTGATACATATAGTTGTCAAGAAGTGCGGTTATTGTGTTGTGTGCGGAAGTTATGGCGTGGAAGTCGCCTGTGAAATGTAGGTTTATCTTGTCCATAGGCAGTACCTGTGTTCTGCCGCCTCCGCATGCGCCACCCTTCAGTCCGAATACTGGGCCAAGAGAAGGTTCACGCAGTGCGCATATAGCTTTCTTTCCGATACGGTTCAAGCCGAGTGCCAAACCAATGGTTACGGTTGTCTTGCCTATTCCTGCTTTAGTTGGGGTGATTGCTGTTACGAGAATAAGGTTGCTTTTCCTCACTTTGTCCTCATCTATAAGACGTGTTGGGACTTTTGCCATGTAGTGGCCGTAATGTTCTAGCTCCTTAGCCGGAATGCCATACTTAGTTGCTACTGTTTCAATTTCCTCGAGCTTGGTGCTGCGAGCAATTTCGATGTCTGTCATTGTAAAAATAAAAATATTAGTAGATAACTCAGTGCAAAGGTACTAAAAATAAATTTTATCTAATACTCGTCATCGTCTTTTATTGACTTCTCGAAGATTATTTCTGGGCTTGGCACCCCTCTCTTCATATCTTTATACGCCTTTGTCAGGTCTGAGTTGTCTATTGTAATGTCTGGCCTTACTGGTCGTCCTGGGTTGGTGGTTGAGTGCGAGAAGAGCCATTCGTATGTTTTTCGCATGTATAATATGCGAGCCAAGGCTCCGTGGGATGCACCACGCAGCCAGTCGAAACGTAAGCGTTTGTCGTTGTTGGTATCTTGTAATTCTTGTTACAACAACTTGCGACTGCTTTACCGATACAGCCCTATCGCCTGTTCCATGTATTATCCATAGAGGCAGACGTCCCAGTCCGCTTTTGTCCTTGGCAGAGCATCCTCCGCACAGTGCCATTGCTGCCGCTATCTTGTCAGGATAGGCTGCCGCAAAGTCCATGGTGCCATAACCGCCAAGCGACATTCCTAGCACATACACACGTGTAGAGTCCATGGCATAGTTCTTTTTGGTCCATTCAAGGATGTCATTAAGTTTGTCGGGATTCCAAGCTCCGCCTGGGTTTTGTGGCACAATAACAAGTGCATCTATCTGCCGTCCGCGTACAATTGCATCGAGCGGGCCATATCGGCGTGAGCGATTCATATCCTTGGAACATAGGCTTGCTCCATGCAGAAACATTACAACGGGTGTTGACTCAAGCGAGTAATAATAGTCGGTTGGAGTGTATACCCAAAAGTCATAGCCGCCAGGTATCTCACCTTTTACTGGTCTAAGAAAGTCGTATTGAGCCTTGGCTGTAGTGCTAAAAATCAGCATACAAGCCAAGGCCAATAGTATCATTAATGTATTTTTCTTCATAGTTGTATTGATTTTTAATGTCACTTTTTGGAGGATAACTGCAAAGCTACATTAAAAACTCGAAACAACCAACTTTTTGTGTTTTTTTAGTTATTGCCACTTATTCAACAGTAACGCTCTTTGCCAAGTTTCGTGGCATATCTACGTTAAGTCCTTTGTCTACTGCCACGTAGTAGGCCAGTATCTGTAGCGGCACAACGCTGAGAAGCGGTACAAGGCAATTCTCGGTCTTAGGTATTTCGATAACGTTATCGGCAATCTCGCGAACATGCTCATCGCCTTCTGTCACGATAGCCAAGATGCGGCCTTTGCGCGACTTCACCTCCTGCATATTCGATATAATCTTCTCGTATAGCTTGTGGTGAGTGGCAATAAAGACGATAGGCATGTCCTGGTCGACAAGAGCGATAGGGCCGTGTTTCATCTCGGCAGCCGGATACCCCTCAGCATGTATGTAGCTTATCTCTTTAAGTTTAAGAGCACCCTCAAGAGCTACAGGATAGTTGAAGCCACGTCCAAGGTACAGGAAGTTGTGTGCGTAAGTGAACATTTTGGCAAGGTTGGCTATTTTCTCCGTTACCTCAAGCTCTTTCTCCATCTTTGTAGGAATAAGTGCCAATTCGCCTATAATCTTGTGGTATTCGTTGTCGGAAAGTGTGCCTGTCTCGTGTCCCAATGCCAATGCAAATAGTGTGAGCATGGCAACCTGACCTGTAAACGCCTTGGTACTTGCTACTCCAATCTCGGGGCCAACGTGCAGATAGATACCAGTATCAGTTTCGCGAGCTATGGATGAGCCTACTGCATTGACAATACCAAATATCAAGGCGCCGTGCTGCTTGGCAAGTTGTATTGCGGCTAGAGTGTCTGCTGTCTCGCCACTTTGTGATATAGCTATCACTACATCGTCCTTGTCTACTACAGGGTTGTTGTATCTGAATTCGCTTGCATACTCCACATTTACTCTCTTGCGACACATGCTTTCGATGAGTTGCTTGCCTATGAGTCCGGCATGCCAGCTTGTACCGCATCCCAGGATTATGATGTTGCGTGCGTTTACAAGTCGATCACGATAGTCGCGTAAAGCTGACAGCACAATTCTATTGTTCTCAGGATGCTCAGCGTTGGCTATAAGTCGACCGCTCATAGCGTCGCGTAAGCAGTTGGGCTGTTCGTATATTTCCTTAAGCATAAAGTGGTCGAATCCGCCTTTGCTCAGTTTTGATATGTCCATATCAACTGTCTTGATGTCAAACTGGCATTGCTTGTTGCTATGATTAACTATGTGTAAGCCGTTGTCGATGCTGATGTCGGCTATCTGTCCGTCGTCTAGATATACCACCTTGTCGGTATGCTCAACTATAGGTGTGGCATCACTTGCTATGAAAAACTCTTTATTGTCCTTGCCTACGCCTACAACAAGTGGGCTAGACTGGCGTGCAGCTACCAAATGATGCGGATTCTTCTTCTCTGTCACAACAATGGCGTAAGCACCTATCACGTCGTTAAGTGCAGAGCAAACGGCACTAAGAAGATTTGAGCCATTGTTATTGTAATAGTAGTCGATGAGCTGGCACAGCACCTCGGTGTCTGTGGTGCTGTTAAACATATAGCCACGATCTACTAGTTGCTGCTTCAACACCTGATAGTTCTCAATAATGCCGTTATGAACTATGGCTATATTGCCGTCCATTGACACATGGGGATGCGCGTTTTTTACTGAGGGCTCTCCGTGTGTAGCCCAGCGTGTATGCGCTATACCCACATGACCTTCTATATCCTTGCCATCGACAAGGGTTTCAAGGTTGGCCACTTTGCCAGTTGTCTTGTATACATTCAGTTCGCCTTGATCTTTAACTAAAGCCACGCCGGCACTATCGTAGCCGCGATACTCCAGTTTCTTTAAACCTTCGATAAGAATGGGAAAAGCTTGCTTTTCGCCAATGTATCCAACGATTCCACACATAAATCTAACTCATTAAAATTCAACAATCTTTAAAATATAACTATCTGTTTCTGTGCTTTTCAGATTAATTTTGTGTCTTTATGACATGCAAAAGTAATATAAAATGATAAAACGTCAAAATATTATGCCGAAAAAATATACATATAAATGCAAATGCAGCAAAATTTTAATATAAATAATTGTGGCATTTGTTTTTTTTTCGTACATTTACAACTTTAATAATAATATTATGGAAGCAACATATTTTGAACTGACAGTTCGTCTGTCGCTTGCCCTCATTCTTGGAGGGGCTATAGGCATAGAGCGCGAGTACAGGGCCAAGGAGGCTGGATTCCGCACGCATTTCCTCGTAGCGTTGGGCAGTGCATTGTTCTGCATCGTGTCACAGTATGGTTTTGGTATCGATCTTAAAGACTCGTCGCGTGTGGCGGCTCAGGTGGTCTCGGGTATAGGATTCCTTGGAGCTGGCACCATTATCTTCCAGAAGAATGTGGTGCGTGGACTTACCACAGCTGCCGGATTATGGGTTACGGCTGCCATAGGTTTAGCTTGTGGCACAGGCATGTATGTTGCTGCAGCTGTGGCTACAGCCATGGTGATGCTTGGACTTGAGGTGTTGCACGCTCTTATTCCACAGCACGGTGTAACCACTGTGGAGTTGTCGTTCTCGGCGCCTACCAAGGAGAGTGTGTGGCTTTTCATTAACCGTATAAAGCATGATGGGGGAGAGGTGCAGTCGTATGAGCTGCGCGACCGCCGTACATCAAAGGGCGAATTTATAGATGCCAACATACAGCTAAAGATGAAGCGTGATGAGGCGAGCAATAATCGAATTATCGAATACCTAAGAGAGTTTACTGACGTTACGATGTCGGCTGCCGAGGGATGATATGAGAAATCAGAACAACAAATTAATTAAATAATAACAATGAAACGCTTATTAGTTTTTTTTACAGCATTACTTATGTTTGCTACAACAATGTCGGCTGGCGGCAAGCTCACTGTACGCGATATTACCGGCTCTAAGTTCTCAGCGAAAATGGTGCAAGGTATGAATCCTATTGCAGGAACCGATACCTATGCTCGTATTGAGGGCAAAAAGATTGTGAGTTATTCGTTCAAGACTGGCAAGCAGGTTGGCGTGCTATTCGATGCCGACAACACACTTGGCAAGAAGATCGACAGTTTTGACAGTTACTTGTTTTCGCCTGACGGTAAGCGCATGCTTATACAGACCAAGACAGAGCGCATATACCGCCGCTCTTACAAGGCTGTATTCTACATTTATAATATAGCTTCGCGCCGTCTCGACCCTCTGAGCGATAGTGGTCCGCAGCAGATTCCTACATGGTCGGAGGATGGACAGCAGGTGGCTTTCGTTCGCGACAACAACATATTCCTTGTTAAACTGTTGTACGACAATGCCGAGATTCAGGTAACAAAGGATGGCAAGTTCAACGAGGTTATCAACGGATTGCCCGACTGGGTTAACGAGGAGGAACTTGGCTTCAATAAGGCTCTTACCTTCAATGCCGACGGCACTATGTTGTGTTGGTTGCGCTACGACGAGTCGAAGGTAAAGACCTACTCGCTGCAGATGTACAAAGGTTTGGCTCCTGAGAATGAGGAGTATGCCGACTATCCTGGTGAATACTCTTACAAGTATCCTAAGGCAGGACATGATAACAGTGTGGTTTCGGCTTGGAGCTACGACATAAAGTCGCACAAGATAAATCGCCTTCAGGTGCCTATGGATGCAGACGGTTATATGCCCCGCATCAAGATGACCGATGATCCCACACGCATCATTATCTATACAATGAATCGTCATCAGGACCAGTTGTGTCTCTATTCTGTCAATCCACGCACTACCGTAGCCCAACTTATTATAAAGGAAGAGGTGCCTAAGTATGTCAAGGAAGAGGCTATGGAGAACATACGTTTTATTGGCAACAATATTCTTTTGCCAAGCGATCGTTCGGGCTATATGAACCTTTATGTATATAATATGAACGGTCAGCTTCAGCGTACTATCGGTGGCAACTTCGACATTACAGCTGTATATGGTTATGATGCTAAGACGGGTGATGTTTATTATCAGGCTGCCGCTCTGGGAGCTACCGACAGACAGATATATGTGTCGCACAAGAATGGCAAAACTGTTCGCCTAACAGATAAGGAGGGATGGAACACGGCTGTCTTCTCGGGCGATTACCAGTATTTTGTCAATACATGGAGCGACTACAATACACCTTATATATTTACTACACGCACTCGCGACGGCAAGGTAGTGTCGACTCTTGAGGACAACAGCGACCTACGCAAGACTATTGCCGAGTATGGTTTCTGTAAGCGCGAGGCTTTCTCGTTCACAACATCAGAGGGTGTTACACTTAACGGATGGATGATGAAGCCACAGAACTTTGACGCTTCAAAGAAGTATCCTGTCATTATGCACCAATATAGCGGACCAGGCAGCCAGCAGGTTACCAACGCTTGGAGCGCAGGTTCAATGGGGCAGGGTGGTGCCTTCGACTCGTATCTAGCTCAGCAGGGCTTTATACTTGTTTGTGTTGACGGACGTGGTACAGGCGGACGTGGTGCCGAGTTTGAGAAGTGCACTTACTTGAAGATTGGCGATCTTGAGTCGAAAGACCAGGTTGAGACTGCCTTGTATCTTGGCTCACTGCCATTTGTTGACAAGGATCGCATTGGTATCTGGGGATGGAGCTTTGGAGGATTCAACACTCTTATGAGTATGAGTGAGGGCCGTCCAGTGTTCCGTGCCGGTGTGGCTATAGCCGCTCCTACCAATTGGAAGTTCTACGATACTATATATACCGAACGCTATATGCGCACTCCGAAGGAGAATCCTGACGGTTATGCCACTAATCCTATAGAACGTGTAGCCAAGTTGCATGGTGCGTTGCTCCTTTGCCATGGCACAGCCGATGACAATGTGCATCCGCAGAACGTATACGAGTATGCTGAGGCTCTTGTTCAGGCCGATAAGGACTTCCGCGAGTTATTGTATACCAACCGCAATCACAGTATCTATGGTGCCAATACTCGCAACCACTTGCTGCGTCAGGTAGCCAATTTCTTTATAACAGAATTAAAGTAAATATTTGGTCCTTGACTTAAGAAGAAAAATGATAACGTATATGGATTTATGTAGCCACAGAATCTAAATGAGCCACCAAAAATAACGTCAATTATACGAACTTTATACGTTAGGTCCGTGTAATTGACGTTAATTGTTTATTTGATATTTACAATTTTTAATTGCTTATAATCGTAATAATACCATCATTTTTATTTAAATGATAATATTATTGTTATTTTTTCTTTCCCAACGACTTTAGCCAGCTCAATGGTTTCTTGAGTATTTTGGTCAGAGCACTCGACTGTTTTACAGCTGGTACCGATGCTATCGGCTTGTTGTTCTGTTGCTCCTTACGATCTGTTCGCTGACGATAGCCCTGTTTATGCTCTTCGCCAGGTTTACGTTGCTGCTGACGACGACGCTGTTGGTTGTTGCGCTTAGGTTTTTCGCTATTTTCGCTTGCGTTTTCACTACGCTTGTTAGCGTTCTCATATTTCTTGTTAGCGTTTTCGCTGCGTTTTGGCTTGTTCTCTGTACGCTCATTGCCAGTATTGTCGCTAATCTCAGGCTTACGGCGAGGCTTGCGCTTGCGAGTCTTGTTAGGAGCGTCTGTTGTTTGGGTGTTGTCGACAGTTGTATCTACAGTAGCAGTATCTGTTGTCGGCACGTTATTCTTATCGCTACGACCTCTACCGCGTCCACGTCCATTAGTCTTAGCATTGCCCTCTTTGGTATTGTTGCTGCGTCCACGTCTTGCACGACCATTCTTCGACTTGCTTGGAGCTGCATTGTAGTCGGGGGCTTCGCCTAATCCTTCGGGTAGGGCAACTTTCTCAACCTCACGTCCAAGGAATTTCTCTATCTGCTTGAAACTGTATATCTCGTCTTCTGCAACGAACGTGATGGCTATGCCATCGCGCTGAGCACGTGCAGTACGACCTATGCGGTGAACATAATCCTCAGGGTCGTGTGGCACATCAAAGTTGATAACCATAGCAATGTCGTCGATGTCGATACCGCGGGCTACGATATCGGTAGCTACGAGAACGTCAATTTGGCCCGACTTAAACTTGTACAGTATCTCGTCGCGCTCTGCCTGTTCTAAATCCGAGTGCATCTCTCCCGAGTTAATCTTCATCTGTTGTAGTGTGCGGTTGATAGCCTTTACCTTCTGCTTTTTGCCAGAGAATACAATCACACGGTTGAGGTCGCCCTTACGGAATAGGTCCTTGATGATGCCAATCTTTTGTGTCTCGTAGCACACATATGCGCTTTGCTTTATTTTTTCGGCAGGCTTGCTTACGGCAATCTTTACCTCTACAGGGTTCTTAAGCAGAGTTTTAGCCAACTCTTCTATTTTGTCTGGCATTGTAGCCGAGAACATAATGGTTTGGCATGTTGATGGCAGCTTGCTTGCTATCATCTTTATATCCTCGGCAAATCCCATATCAAGCATACGGTCGGCCTCGTCGAGTACAAAGAATGATACCTTGCTAAGGTCGGCCGAACCAAGTGATATGTGACTTATCAGACGTCCTGGTGTGGCTATCACCACATCGGCACCCATCTGAAAACTCTTTAGTTCTTGGTCGTATCGGTTGCCATCATTGCCACCATATACAGCTACACTACTCACTCCAGAGAGGTAATAGCCAAAGCCCTGCATTGCCTGGTCTATCTGTTGTGCCAGCTCGCGTGTCGGACTCATGATAACGCAGTTGATAGCGTCAGACGGATATCCACCGTCGTCTAGTTTAGAGAGTATAGGAAGTAGGTAGGCAGCGGTCTTGCCAGTGCCTGTTTGTGCAACACCAAGAAGGTCGCGACCTTCGAGGATTGGCGGTATACATTTTTCCTGAATAGGTGTGCATTTGTCAAAACGCATGTCATACAATGCGTCGAGCACGTGGTCGTTGAGTTGTGTTTCGTCGAAATACATTATCGATTTTTGAATTTAAAAATTCCAAATTGACGCATAGGCGTCAATTTGGTGCCTTCTTGTAGCAGAAATAAGCTACAATGGCAAAAATGATGTTAGGAATCCATGCTGCTATTATAGGTGGCGTGTTTGCATTGATGGCAAACGTCGACGACACCGTCTGAAGCATTATATATCCAAAGCTTAGTGCCAAGCCTATACCTAGATACATACCCATACCGCCCTTGCGCTTGCGCGAAGATAGCGACAGGCCGATAGTAGTAAGTATGAACGAGGCAAACGATGAGGCTATACGCTTGTGGTATTCCACTTGATACTGCACCACATTGCTGCTACCACGGTTCATTTGCTTGGAGATATACTCTTTTAGCTCAGGACTTGTGAATGTTTCTTGCTGACCTTTAGAATAGACAAGGTCGGTTGGTTCCATCATTATAACCGTGTCGCGTTGGGCTCCACTTGTTATGTGTTCTTTCAGACCGCGTAGTTCGCGTACCTTCCAGTTGGCAAGAGTCCAGTGATACTTCGAGTCACTTATGGTGTCGTATTGTGCCTCCATAGCCGTCATGTGGCTCACGAGTTTCTTGTTCTCGAACTTGTCGAGCGAGAATCCATAACCCTTCTTCATGTTGTTGTCGTAGTGCTGTATGTAGGCTATTACACCACGATCCACCTGAAGCATAACATTATCGGCAGATGTGTTCTTCTTCTTGTTCTTGTACATTGTTTCGAAGTTCTGTCGGATGACAGTACCATGCGGTATGATGTAGGCACTAAGGAAGAACGATAGTGTGGAGATGAGCACACACGAAATCATATAAGGACGCATCAGTCGCTTGAACGACACGCCGGCTGCAAGCATGGAGATAATCTCCGAATTAGAAGCCAGTTTGGACGTGAAGAATATCACGGCGATAAACACGAACAACGGGCTGAACAGGTTGGCGAAGTAGGGCACGAAATTGGCATAGTAGTCGAACACCACAGCCTTGAGTGGGGCATGGTACTGCGAGAACTTGGCAAGGTTCTCGTTTACGTCAAACACTATTGATATGGAAATAATCAGCGCGATTGAGTAGATGTACGTGCCGATAAACTTGCGTATGATGTACCAGTCGAGCACTTTGATATAGCGTAGCGGGTTGATATAGCCAAGGAATCTGAGAAATCCCAGTTTCTTAGCTATCCAAGCCATAGCGCGGCGCAATGCTATTGTGTGCTCGCGCCACCAGCGCAAGATATGCAGAAGGTGGCGCAGTCGCCTTATGTTCTTTCTTTTCATTTGTTATATTCTCCTTCCGAGATTGTCTATAACGCTACGTTTCCACTGTACAAAGTCGCCTTGCTCGATGTGCTTTCTGGCATCAGTCACCAGTCGCAGGTAGAAGGCAAGGTTGTGTATGCTTGCTATCTGCATAGCGAGTAGCTCTTGTGCCTTAAACAGGTGGTGCAGATATGCCTTAGTATGTATGCGGTCTACATCGCATCCGTCTGGGTCGATAGGCGAGAAGTCGTCCTCCCACTTCTTGTTGCGCATGTTCATAGTGCCGTTGTAGGTAAAGAGCATAGCATTGCGTCCGTTGCGGGTAGGCATAACGCAGTCGAACATGTCTACTCCTCGCTCAATGGCTTCAAGGATGTTCTGTGGTGTACCTACACCCATAAGATAGCGTGGTTTGTCTTTAGGCAGAATCTCGTTAACTACTTCAATCATCTCGTACATCACCTCTGTAGGCTCGCCTACAGCAAGACCGCCGATAGCATTGCCGTCGGCTCCCTTGTCAGCTACATATTTTGCAGCCTCACGGCGTAGGTCTTTATACTTGCATCCCTGTACGATAGGGAAGAGGCTTTGCTTGTGTCCATATAGAGGTTCTGTCTCGTTAAAGCGTTTTATGCAACGATCAAGCCAGCGTTGTGTCATGCCAAGGCTCTTCTTGGCATATTCGTAATCGCTCTCACCTGGAGGACACTCGTCGAATGCCATCATTATGTCGGCACCTATGATGCGCTCAGTATCCATCACGTTCTCTGGTGTAAAGATGTGCTTAGAGCCATCTATATGCGAACGAAACTCGCAACCTTCTTCACGAAGTTTGCGTATACCAGTAAGCGAGAATACCTGGAAACCACCCGAGTCGGTAAGAATAGGGCGGTCCCATGTATTAAACTTGTGCAGACCTCCAGCCTTGCGTAGGGTGTCAAGACCCGGACGTAAGTAAAGGTGATAGGTGTTGCCTAATATTATCTGTGCCTTCACCTGCTCGCGCAGTTCCTGAAAGTGTACACCCTTGACCGAACCTACTGTGCCTACGGGCATAAAGATAGGTGTCTTTATCTGTCCATGGTCAGTGGTTATCAGTCCGGTACGTGCGTCGCTGTACGGGTCGGTGTGTTGCAGTTCAAATGTCATTTCTTTTCTTCTTCAATTTTAAAACTAATGGGGTTGTCTACAATCTCATCGGTCAGGGCAAAGCGCCATACGTCCTGTACGTTCTCAACGTAGTGGAATTCTACCCCTTTGCGGTAAATCTCTGGAATTTCCTCAATGTCCTTACGATTGTCGCGACACATAACGATATCAGTAATGCCGGCTCGCTTGGCAGCCAGAATCTTCTCCTTAATGCCTCCAACAGGCAGAACTTTTCCACGCAGAGTAATCTCGCCAGTCATGGCTGTGTTCTTGCGCACCTTGCGTTGTGTTATTGCCGAGGCAATAGATGTAGCTATTGTAATGCCAGCCGATGGACCATCCTTTGGTGTAGCTCCTTCGGGTACGTGGATATGGATGTTCCAGTTGTCGAAGATGCGATAGTCTACACCAAGCGTATCAATGTGAGCCTTAACATATTCCAAGGCTATAACAGCCGACTCCTTCATTACGTCGCCAAGGTTTCCTGTCAGTGTAAGCTTGCCTGCCTTGCCCTTGCTCAGAGATGTCTCTATAAATAGAATCTCTCCGCCAACGCTTGTCCATGCCAAGCCAGTAACCACTCCTGCATAATCGTTGCCCTGATAGATATCGCGATAGAAAGGTGGCTTTCCAAGAAGGTCCTCTATTTCGTTAGGTGTTATCTTCTCGTATGGCAATGTTTTGTCTAATGCCTTCTTATAGGCAAGTTTGCGTAGAGCCTTGTTCACCTGCTTCTCAAGTTGGCGCACACCACTCTCGCGTGTGTACTGTTCAACTATCTTTTCAATAGCGGCCTTGTTGAATGTAGGCTTTGCACCCTTCTCGTCCAAACCGCAGTTGTCTATCTCGCGCGGTATAAGATGACGCTTGGCAATCTCTATTTTCTCCTCTGTTATGTATCCGCTAACCTCAATCAGCTCCATACGGTCGAGCAACGGACGTGGAATAGAACCGAGGTCGTTGGCTGTAGCTATGAACAGCACCTTAGAGAGGTCATAGTCTACGTCAAGATAGTTGTCGTGGAAGGCGTTGTTCTGCTCTGGGTCGAGCACTTCGAGCAAAGCCGATGATGGGTCGCCGTTTACGGTGTTCTGTGTTACCTTGTCTATCTCGTCAAGTATAAACACGGGGTTAGACGAACCTGCCTTTTGTATATTCTTTATTATACGTCCAGGCATAGCTCCTACGTATGTGCGGCGATGACCTCTAATCTCACTCTCATCGTGCAGACCACCTAATGACATGCGTACATACTTGCGTTTCATTGCCGATGCTATGCTCTTGCCGAGTGAAGTCTTACCAACTCCCGGAGGACCATAGAGACAAATGATTGGCGATTTTAGGTCGCCTCTAAGCTTAAGCACAGCCATATATTCAAGGATACGTTCCTTGACCTTCTCCATACCGTAGTGGTCGTTGTTCAGTATGCGCTGTGCACGCTTTAGGTCAAGGTTGTCAGTTGTATATTCGCCCCAAGGCAGATTGGTCATTGTCTGGAGATAGTTAAACTGGATGCTGTACTCCGGACTCTGTGGGTTAAACATATCCAGCTTGTCAAGCTCCTTCTTAAATACCTTGCCTATCTCCTCAGGCCATTTCTTGTTCTTTGCTTTCTCCTCAAGTTCCTTGCGCTCTGGTGATCCATCGCCATTGCCAAGTTCCTCTTTAATGTTCTTTATTTGTTGTTGTAGGAAGTATTCACGCTGTTGTTCGTCGAGATCCTCTCTAGTTTTCGAGCGGATGTTCTGTTTAAGTTCAAGCAGCTGTAGTTCCTTATGTAGTACACGCAGTGTGCCTATAACACGGTCCTTAAAGCTATTTGTGGCAATAAGTTCCTCCTTGTCTTTAATGTCGAATGGCAGGTTGGTGCACACAAAGTCAACAGCAATAATGTCGTTAGAGATATTGTTGAGTGCAAACTGCGACTCGTCAGGCAAGTCCTCATTCTGACGTATGTAGTTGAGTGTTATAGAGCGAAGGTCTTCCATGGCCGTCTTAAACTCGGTATCCTTAGCGCTTGGCATTTCCTCCATTGCCTGTGTAACCTCGGCCAACATAAATGGTGATGTGCGTGTGACGCGCTTAAGTTTGCAGCGTCCAAGTGCCTGTATTATAGCAGTATGGTTGTTGCTAGGTCCAGGCATCTCAAGTACCTTCACCAGTTTGGCATAAACGCCATAGCTGAAAAGGTCGTTCTCGCCAGGGTGTTCAACTTCTTGGTCTTTCTGACAGAATACGGCAAATGCGGTATCTTGGTTTCTGCGAATTTTGCGGAGCAAGCTAAGGCTCTGCTTTCTGCCTATGATAACAGGCGCTATCACTCCCGGGAACAAAGCCATGTTGCGGGTAGCAAGTATTGGTATTTCGCCATCTACGTGTACGTTTAACATGTTCGTTACGTCACCCTCATAGTCGGCAATCATTTGAATCGATGTATTGGATCTCTTGTTCATATCAAATATAGCTATATCCGTGCAAAGTTACGGAAAAGTTTTCAGATATACACCTAATTAATGATATTTAATGACGAGGTGTGGTGTTGACCACGATTTTTCATGTACCTTTGCACCACAACAATTTATTAACAAACACTTTATCTATGATCAAAAATCTAATTAATGTCAAGCGCCTGTTCTTGACTGCTTGTTGCAGCTTTGCTCTCTCTCTTGGTTGGGCAGCTATAAACGAGAAACCCTTTGTCGTGCCCGAACTTAAGCAGTGGAGTGGGGCAGATGGTATGTTTGCACCATCTGGCAAGTATATTGTCAAAGGTGGCAAGCAAGCCGAGAAGGTTGCACAAGTCTTTGCTGCCGACTATCACAGTCTTGTTGGCAACTCTCTTACGCCTAAGACAGGCAAACCATCTACTGGCGACATCGTCTTAGTGCTAAAGGCCGACAAACTATTGGGCACTGAAGGCTATCGTCTTGATATCAGCGATGTTACAACCATAACAGCTTCTACGGTAGAAGGACTTGTATGGGGAACTCGCACCGTGCTTCAACTTAGCGAGCAGAACCATTCGGCAGCCTTACCTAAAGGCGTTGCTGTTGATGTGCCCGAATATGGCTTGCGTGGCTTTATGATGGATTGTGGCAGAAAGTTTATCCCGATGTCGTATCTGCGCTCGCTTGTCAAGATGATGTCTTATTATAAAATGAACACTCTGCAGATTCATCTCAACGATAATGGTTTCCGCCAGTTCTTTAATGGCGATTGGAATAAGACGCAAGCTGCTTTCCGCCTTGAATGTGATACTTATCCTGGACTTACAGCCAAGGACGGACATTATACTAAGGCCGAGTTTATTGAACTCCAGAAGCTTGCCGAGCAGTATGGCGTCAATGTCATTCCCGAAATTGACGTGCCTGCCCACTCGCTTGCCTTTACTCATTACAAGCCAGAAATAGGTTCTAAGGAATATGGAATGGATCACCTCGACCTTTTCAATCCTGAGACCTATAAGTTTGTTGATGGCTTGTTCAAAGAGTATCTTGAGGGTAAGAATCCTGTGTTCCGTGGTAAGGTGGTTCACATTGGTACCGACGAATATTCTAACGCAAAGAAGGATGTGGTTGAGAAGTTCCGCTACTTCACCGACCACTATATTAAATATGTAGAGTCGTTTGGCAAGCAGGCTGCTGTTTGGGGAGCACTTACTCATGCCAAAGGCGATACTAAGGTTAAGTCGCAGAACGTGATGATGCATTGCTGGTACAATGGATATGCCGATCCTAAGGAGATGAAGCGTCTGGGATATAAGTTGGTGAGCGTGCCCGACGGACTTGTATACATCGTCCCTGCGGCTGGCTATTATTATGATTACCTCAATTGTCGTGAGTTATACAATACATGGACTCCTGCTCAAATAGGTGACGAGAAGTTTGACGAGCGCGACCCTTCTATTCTTGGTGGAATGTTTGCCGTGTGGAACGACCATGCAGGCAATGGCATTACCGTAAAGGATATACACGACCGTCTGTTCCCTGCCTTGCAGACTCTATCTACCAAGTGCTGGACTGGAGCTGCAACATCTCTGCCTTACGATAAGTTCGATAGCCTTCGTTTAAATCTTAGCGAGGCTCCTGCTGTAAACGAGGCTGCTCGTTGGCCTAAAGGCAAGATGCTTGTAATAGATAATCTGTGTCCTGGTCAGACTACTGGTGAGAAGGAAGTTGGCTATGGATATCGTGTTGAATTTACTATTGATGGAGCCGATGAGGCTAAGGGCACACCTCTATTTACATCTGATAATGCCACATTCTACCTTGCCGACCCTCAAGACGGATGTCTCGCATTTGAGCGAGAGGGATATCTTAATAAGTTTAAGTATAAGATAGCAAAGGGCAAGAAGGTGTCTATCGCCATAACAGGCGACAACAAGAAGACCTGCCTGTATGTTGACGGCAAACTGCGTGAGGAGCTTGGTCCACTTGCCATCTATGCTATGCAGCAGAAAGATCTAACCTCTTTCCAAAGCACCGACCCTACAGCTTGGCAACCTGTGATGTATAATCCCTCTGCCAAGATGTACTATCAGCGCACGCTTGTATTCCCGCTTCAGAAGGCAGGCGAGTTTAAGAGTAAGGTTACAGGACTGAAGGTTTCTTTTTAAGCTTATATTGTTATATATATAAAAAGGTGCGGCAGGAGAACATTGTTTGTTTCCTGCCGCACTCGTTTTATAACAATTACGGTTTCTATTAGTTATCCTTATTTTATTAATATCTCACGATATTAAAGTGGATATCATTTATTATCTCACAATTTTCTTTCCGTTCTTTATCACCACACCCTTGTAGTTGTCGCCAACTTCAATACCCTGTAGGTTGTATGTCTTGTTGTTCTCAGGGCGAGTGGTGGTTATTGTCTCTATGCCTGTACCATTATTGTTAATTACATTTGTAATCCACTCTGGTATATATCCAAGGCGATGTTCCATCTGAGCTACGTATAGCGAGCCTGGTGTTACCTCCTCGCCTTGGTTCTCGTTTAGCTTCATCTGGTCTTCCAGGAAATTAACTTCCTTGCCGTGGAAACCAACCATTGTTGGAGGCAGTACCTTATACCAACCATTGTTGGTGTTCTCTACCCACCAGTTGAATGGATTGTCTTGAACACTTGTGGCAAGACAGTTGAAGTTCCATATTGTAAGGTCGTCCAAGTGGTTTGGTATCTGTGCCTTGTCACCACCCATACGGAATCTCATAAATCCTCCTGAACATTGGTCAAAGAGTGATGCACGTGGTTGTGTGGCATGACTCTCAAAGCAAGCGTCATCGCCCCACTTGCAGCACCATATCACATTGCCTATACTATGCTTTGATATACCGCATGCATGATATTGACCGAGGTTTTCTCTTGGTTTCAAGAATTTTGTGTCGGCATTAAGGTAACCGTCGCTATGGTCGTACACGTAGGCGATAAGTCCTCGTGATGAGTTTGCCATACGTACTGACGAGTGACCGCGGTTGCCGCTTATCTCAACGTCTATACAAAGAGAGTTGGCGCAGTCCTGGAATGTCATACACTCGCTTATACTCTCAAAGTCTACACGGCGCATCCATGAGTTTACGCAACGTGTAAACTGCAGTGGTTTGTAGGCACCATCGTCTCTCCATGAGGCATGATGATGGAAAAATTCTGTGCTGTAACCTTGGAACTTTAGGTCTTCTATGCCCACTTCCTCATAATGCGAGTAGGTCTTGATGGTCCAACCATAGTCGGCATTTACTGCGTGCATTATAGGTTCTTCAAAGGTTACCACGTTACCCTCAATCGACTTTATCTGATGGCGGTCTATCACCTCAACACCAGCCAAAAGGTTGGTCATCGACTCTTGCGCCTTATGTCCAAGCAGTTCTTCGTCAATCACCTTCTGGTCGGCATTAAGCATGTGCAGTTTTACCCAATCGCCTACGTGCAACTTCGAAGCATCGTCCACCTCAATTGACATGTCGTTCTTCTTTGCCGAACCAGTAACCTTGGCAAGTATCACATTATCGCCACCACCATTATGACGTATCTGCATCATGTGTGGCGAACTGTACATTACCTTAGGGTCTGTAGGCTGCATTTCTGCAGTCATTGTCAGTGTTGTCTTGTCGCGTCCTGCTCCCTTGATAATGAGGTGTCCCATGCTGATGTCTATACGGTTAGATACCTGCTTCTTGCTACCGTTTTCTTGTACCTCATAGGTATCGTCGTCTATCGAGTGTAGTATAAACTCGCCTTCAGGGAAGTAGATTATAGCATTTGCATTTGGATTAGAGTTGCCTATTGCTTTAATAACCTTCAACAGAGCGTCACGATCCGACTTTCCATCATCAGGCACAGCTCCATAGTCGCACACATTATATATTTTATATCCAAGCTGCTTGGCAAGTGTCTCCACGTCACCGTCAGCAGGCAACGACAATCCGTGATTGTAACCTGCATACGAGAAATCGAGCAGCACATTGTCGTCTGCCTTGTTTACAAACTTCTGCCATGCCGGTGTGTCCTGGGCATGGATGGTTGCGGTAGCTGATAGTGCCGCAAATAGTAAAGAGACTAATTTCTTCATAATATTTGTCCGTTAAATTCACAAGCGAAGCGAGTTATCTTCATATAACTTCCAATAACTACTTTCGCTTGCGAAACTTATATTATTTTACAATCTTCTTTCCGTTTTTCACAACAACTCCCTTATATCCTTCTCCCACTTCTACACCATCAAGGCCGTAAGTCTTCGAAGTCTTCTTGTCCTTTACAATAAGGATGTTGTTGATACCGTTTGCAATATTCTTGGCATCGGTAATCCACTGTGGAGTGTAACCAAGACGTTTTGCCAACTGAGCCTCATAGAGTGAGCCTGGCAACACTTCCTTGCCGTGATTCTCGTTAAGCTTCATCTCGTTTTCCTTGAAGTTGATGCTCTTGCCATGGAATCCTACAAATGTAGGAGGCAATATCTTGTTCCAACCATTCCATACATTTGTAGACCACCAGTTGTACGGGTTAGGATCTGTAGGGTTTGTGGCAAGACAATTGAAGTTCCATACTATAAGATCATCAAGATGGTTAGGCAACTGTGATATGTCGCCACCCATACGGTTCTGCATAAATCCGCCAGTGCAATAGTCTATTAGTGAAGCACGTGGCTGAGTGGCATGAGCCTCAAAGCAGCCATCGTCACCCCATGTGCAGCGCCATATAACATTGCCGATACTTTGTTTTGAGATACCACAGGCATGGAACTGTCCAAGATTCTCCATATAGTTCTCAAACTTAGTGTCTGATGTAAGGTATCCGTCGGTGTGGTCGCTAACCATGCCAATTAATCCATGTGCCGAGTTCTGCATACGTACAGATGAATGACCACGGTTGCCTCTGAATTCAGAATCAAGCATAAAGCAGTTGGAACATTCGGCAAACGTCATACCCTCGCTAACACTTTCAAAGTCTACACGGCGAACCCATGAGTTTACCATTCGCATAAAGTTAAGAGGCTTATATCCACCGTCGTCCTCCCATGAACCATGATGTACAAAGTTAGGTTTGCAGTTGCCTCTGAATGTTAGGTCTTCTACACCCGATTCCTCATAGTGCGAGTATGATATTATGGTCCATCCATAATCCGGATTAACTGCATGGTGCATTGGTTCCTCGAATGTAATGCGATTGCCATCGATCGACTTTATCTGATGACGGTCTATCACCTCAACACCCGATTTCAGGTTTGACATTGAAGTCTGAAGTTTCTTGCCACAAAGTTCTTCATTGATAACCTTATTGTCTGCATTCTTCATATACAGCTTAACCCAGTCGCCTACCTTCAGCTTCGATGTGTCGTCTACGTCAATAGACATATCGCCCTTTTTAGCCGAACTCTTTACATTGGCAAGGAAAGTCTTGTCGCCTCCACCATTGTGACGGATGGATAGCATCACCTGCGAACTGTACAAAGTGTTAGGAGTTGGGGTTTTCATTGGAGCTCCCATTGTAAGGAAGGTCTTGTCGCGTCCTGCACCTTTTATGATTACATGCCCCATAACAAGGTTGATAGGCTCCGACTTCATATTGCCTGTCTTACTATCCTTTACATCATCCTCTTCTGTATGTAGGATATATTCGCCCTCTGGGAAGTAGATAATGGCTTTGGCATTAGGTTTACCTCTACCTATTTTATTAATGATAGCTTCTACAGCAGCACGGTCCGACTTGCCGTCGTCAGGTATAGCACCGTAGTCTTTTACATTATATATTTTATAGCCAAGCTTATTGGCAAGTACATTCACATCGCTTTCATAGTCTGGCAATGTCTTGCCGTGGTCGTATCCTGCATACGAGAAGTCGAGCAATACATTGTCATCGGCATTGTTCACAAACTTGTCCCATGCTGGAGTGTTCTGTGCATTAAGAGAAGTTGTGGCGGATAGAGCCGCAATGATTAATGGAAAGATTCTTTTCATAATTAGTAGTAATGAGAAAAAAGGGTGTGTCAAAATAGGAGTTAGAGGAAGTTAAGAAGAAGTTAATCCATCTACGATGGATGGGAGTTAACAGACAAATGCTTTATTTTCAGCAATTTATACATATGTCCGCTAACTTCCGTTAACTTCGGGCGAAGCCCAAACTTCCGTTAACTCCTATTTTGACACACCCTCTTTGTTTTGTTATTATCTTCTGTTCAATGCCTCCAAGAAGTAGTAGTCGGCATAGTTCAGAGGAACGTCAATCTCGGCACCGTGAGGAATACTTCCTACTGAGTGCATAAGCAACCAGCAACCGTTCTTTCCAAGCTCAGCAAGGTAAGCTGGTGATGAGAGAGATGTCATGATGCGGTCGGCAAGAGCATGGTAGCCATTCTCTGGCAAGTACTTGTCCATCTCGTACAGAGCTGAAGCGATACAAGCTGCTGTAGAAACGTCGCGTGGCTCGTTAGGAATATTAGGAGCGTTGAGATCCCAGTAAGGAACAAGGTCGTTTGGCATGTTCGGATGACGCAACATCATGTTGAGTGTACGTACAGCTTGGTCGAGATACTTCTTGTCCTTGGTATAGCGATAGCATACTGTGAAGCCATAGATAGCCCATGCCTGACCGCGTGCCCATACACTCTCATGAGCATAACCCTGGGCTGTGTGCTTGTGCAAAACCTCACCAGTATTTGGATTGTAGTCGATAACGTGGTAGCAACTGCCATCCTCACGGAAGTGATTCTTCAAGGTTGCGTCTGCATGGCTTGTAGCAACCTTCCAATATGTAGAGTCACCGCTAAGCTTTGTAGCCTCGAACAAAAGCTCAAGGTTCATCATGTTGTCGATGATAACAGGACATGTCCATCCACGCTTCGACTGCCATCCGCGGTCTACGTTCCATGACTGAATAACGCCAGCTCCCTTGCGGAAACGTGTGCTGAGCGACTTAGCTGTCTGAACGATAACCTTCTTGTAAGCCTTTGTTGGGTTGATGCGATAACCGTTAAGGTAGCTGCTGCCAATCATGAAGCCTACGTCGTGGTGCCATGTAAGGTACTGTATAGAGTCGAGGTTCTCGGTAAAGCGTTTTGCCTGCTCTGCCCACTGCTTGTCGTTTGTAAGCTTGTACATTTCCCAGAGGTCGCCTGCAAAGAAGCCTGAACACCAGTCGTCGATAGGAACACATACCAAACGACCCATCTTGTCGATAGTACGTGGGTTGTTTACCTTACCCTTGCGACCTACCTGGTCGAGCATCAATGTATACTGACGAGTGGCAAAGTTTACATCGTCGCTTGCCAACTTGTCCATACGCTCTTTCATCTTCTCGCAGCCAGTCTTGCAGCATTTTTTCTTGCTGCATTCTGTCTTCTGCTTGCAGCACTCTTTCTTGGCTGTTGTCTGTGCAGACATCGGGAGGAATGTTGCTGCCATGAATAGGGCAGCGATTGTCTTGTTAATGTTATTCATTTGTTTTGTTATTAGTTTTTATTAAATTTCTATTTATAGGAGAGAATATGTCCGCTTGCTCGGCTTTGCCGCTTGCCTAAGCAAGAACTTCTGTTAACTTCTGGCGAAGCCTAAACTTCCTTTAACTTCTCTTTTGACACATCCTCTCCTTTTATTATTTATTATTTCTCAAGCTCAACATTGAAGCTAAGTCCGTCCTTACATACAAACTCTATTGTTGTTGTCTTGTTTGTCTGCTCAACGAGCTTTATAGCCTCGTTGCCTTCGAAGTTCCACTTGCCCAACAATGTTACGCGAACCGGAATCTCCAAGCTTGGGTTATGACGCCATGGGCGGCTGTATACACTGCGTTCAACACGCTTGCCATCCTTGTATACGTCGTCGCTTGGACCGCGATACAATGCAAGGTCAGGCTGTGCTACTGTCAGAAGCATCTTCTTTGCGCTAACCATACGTACCATTGCCAAACATGTGGTGTCTGTCTTCAACAGCGGACCTCCAGGAAGCATATCCTTAGGAGTTTCGAAGAGAACGTACGATACAGTGTGAGTAGCGTCCGAGCTTACGATGTGAGCCTGGTTGTCGGCACGCAATACCTTATACGTAGGTGCTGCTGCAAAGGCATCAATCTGCTCGCGAGTTGTGTTAGGTATAACAGCATACTCGTACGAAGCGTTCTTAGGTGCCTTGCCATGGTCGAATACGAGCGATGCCCACATTCCCTCAGTTGGCTTGTCGGTATCTTCTGTACGCGATTCCTGCTTAACCAAACCTGAGAACTTTACAGGCTGTGGTGTATAGTAGCCAGTGCCAAGGTTGTCAAGCCATGACTTTCCATCGCCTACCTTATAATCCTTCCAGTAGTTCTCTGCCTTAGAGTCGGTAGCAGCAATCTGGAATACTGTAGTCTCTGTAGGATGCTGGTCAACGATGTTCTCAATGCCAGTACCAAGACAAACGATAGTATTGTCGAAGAAGTGGTACGACTTGCGTGCGCGCATCGAACCGTTATATTTGTCGTGCTCGTGCAGCTTCATACCGAAGTTGCCGTTAACACCGCGCTGTGACAAACCACCAGCAAAAGCCTCGTCCGAGTAGAGCATCTCCTCAACACCTGATGAAATGTCCACGTTGCGAATCTTTGCCTTCAAGTCTTCCAAAGGCAATACGATTGCTGTTGTGCCAGGAATGTGGTTCCAGTCGAAACCATTCTGTACCCAACCGCTTGACTTTGGTGTTACATTCTCGCCCTTAGGAGCGGTGAGTATCTGCATACTGCCGTAACCAAGGTAACGACCATATAGGTTCTCGCCTACATAGTGCTCTGCTCCCCACAGATAACGGCTTGTTCCACGTACAACAGCCGACCAGTTGTCGCGACGTTGTACTGATGTACATCCATAGCTTAGTGCAAGGTTTCCTTGAGGATCGTCTTCTGGTGCACAGCCAAGCATCTGTATCTTGAGCTTCATCTTCTTGTCGAGAGTTGAGTTGGCTCCATCTGCCAAACGCATGTACATATTACCCATCTCCTTGTCATACTGCTGTGTACCGTCAGGTGTACCTGCCAATGTCATGAAAGCATAGTGGATAGGTGTAAGCTTACCAGTGCCGTTAGGGTGACGGCCAGATAGAGCTAATGGGAAGTGAATCTTGTTGCAGAAGAAGCGCATTGCCATAAGAGCGTTCTTAACAGTTTGATGAGCAAGCTGTCCTACACCAAACTCTGTTCCGCTGAGGATGTATATCATCTGAGTTGCACCGTTCAAACCACCTACCGAGTAGCCAGGATAGTTATTACAGTGATGATAGCCAGAGCCGTCAATCTTAAATGAGTCGTCCAATCCCTTTGCAGGACGGCAACCCCAGTCAAGCCAACGACCGCAAGAGCGCAAGTAGCGTACCTTCTCTGGCGAGTCGTCCATTAGAAGGATAGAACTCATACAACCGATAGATGCAGTATTGAATGTGTCCATGTCGATACCGTTCTCAACAGGCTTTGTATATAGCTCGTTGGTCTGCGAGTACCAAAGCATTGTCTGTACAGCCTCGTCCAGCTTGCCTGCCTCTTTCAATACATTCTTCATAAGGAAGTAGGCAGCATACATATTGCGCACCGAGTAGCCATAGTGGTGGATGTTACCCCAGCAACTGCCCCAACAAACGCCCTGGTCGGTGATGTGCTCGTACATAAGGAGGAACATCTTCTTAAGCTCGTCCTTGTCGGCATCCTCTACAGCGTTGTTGTAAGCGATAGCTATACGCTGCATGAGGGTGAAGTAGTCGGTCATTTCATATCCAGTACGTGTAAGGATGCGCTTGTCCCAAGGCGAGATCATACGCTCGTAAGCCTCGGCATGACGCACAAACCATATAGCCTTACCAGTGATAACTCCCTTCTTCTTGCTGATGCCATACTTGGCAAACTTGGCGCGAATCTCGTTCATCTGCTTAGGATAAAGCTTTGCAGGAGTGTAGATGATATCGCGGAAACGCTGCTCAATAACCTTTATCTCGGCACGCTGCTGATCGGTAAGCGGTGTAAGCTCGATATCTGGCTTGATGTTGTAGAACTTTCTAACCTGCAACCAGTGGTTGGTTGAGCGTACGTTTACGAAAGGAACTTGCTCGTCGGCTGTCTGCTGACGTGGGTCAACCTTGATTGCTGTTATAAGGTGGTCGAAGTAGAGCTTACCCTTTACGTCGGGCGCATCGATACGAATCTCGTTCATGCCAACCTGTGGTTTGCCCTTCATATCGCGCTCGTAGCACACCCAAACACCACGCCAACCCTTGAAGTTGATGTTTATAGGGAATGTAGTACACTGCTTGCCGTCTTTAAGGAAGTTTACCTGAATCTGCTTGCCAGGTGCTGGGGTCTCGTTGTATATCCAAACAATGAAAGCAGCGAGATAATTATCGCGACTGCCTTGAATCTTTGGCTCAAATTGAAGGTCCTTTTTAATATGTAGCGATGCTCCCGGCTGGAATGTCCACTGAAGCGACTTGTTGCCGTTCTTAAAGTGGGTGCCGCTAAGCTCTACAGCCGACTTTTCTGCAGAGATGAACTGCAACTCCGTTTGTTTCTCAAAAGAGAACATACGAGGGTCGTCGTACATCTGAGCTGCTGCATTCTGGCAAACAGATAAACCTGCCATACCAACAAAAGCGGCTAAGATTCTACTTTTAGTTTTTTGATTCATATTAGTATTATGGGTTTTTAGATAACATTTAATATCTGTACCGTCAATGACGGCACAACGGGCTGAAAACCCAATCTGCGCTTAGCCCAGGGCAACACTCTGGGTTAAAGCATTTACTAAACATAACGCCCTGTAAGGGCAAAAGCATTATATACTTTAACGCTTCTGCCCTTACAGGGCGCTGCGCTCTGAGATATATCTATCGAGGGTGTGTCAAAATGGAAGTAAAAGGAAGTTGGGTACAGCCAGAAGTTATCAGAAGTTATCGGACATAAGCATAAATTGCTGAAAACAAAGCATTTGTCAGTTCGCTCGGCTTTGCCGCTTGCCTTAGCAAGAACTTCCATCCATCGTAGATGGATTAATTTCTTCTTAACTTCCGATAACTCCTTTTTGACACATCCTCCTATGTGCTTCTGCCCCTTCGGGGCGTATTGTTTATATCTGCCTATTCTTTAGGCAACACATTGATAGTCAATTCGCGTATAACACGCGACTCATGCTTGTAGTTGCTGTTTGTACCGATGAAGGTTGCAGTATACTTACCCGGCTTTGTGTAAGTATATTTGTACGAATCTGTGCTCTGGCTCATGTTCTTTACTGTCAAGCCCTTGTCTGGTGAACAAGCGTTGGCTACAAAGAGGTTAGATACAAGCCATGAGTTCTTCATAGGCTTGTTTGCACCCGAGCTGTGGATAGCGAAGTTGCCATTCTTGATGTCTGTTAGGTTCCATATACCGCTCACGTTGTTGGTAACCGAGCCATACTCACGGTTTGTTGTCATTGCTCTCTGGTCCTCAAGGTCTTCCTTGCACTGCATGTTGATAGGAGTAAAGCCTAAGTCGCCAGCGTAGAGCTTAGATGTTGTACCGTTCTTCATCTTGTTCTCGATATAGAATTGGCTGAACTCAAAGCGTGGCTGTGCTGCTGTATTCTTCAAGCCTTGGTAGTGGAAAGCAAAAGCAATTCGCTTGCCAAGCAAGTCGGTGATGTTTACCGAGTATTCTGGAGCCTGTTTGATGTTGCCTACAGGAGCCTGTGGCAGTGTGATGTTCTTGCCTTCTTTGTCGGTAAGTCTTGATGCAAAGTCGGTCCATTGGAATTCGTTCATAAGTTTAGCATCTGCCTCAAAGTCGTTGCCTGCAATACCAGGGAAGTTTTCCGACATATACATATGTAGAACATCCTTTGTGCAATCGCCATTTCCATAACGTGCCCATATCTTGAAGTGGAGTGTTGACGACTCTACTTCGTTTGCGTCTACTACAATACGGTCTTTGTTGGCATATGCGCTACCTTCCTCACCACTCCAGAATGAGATGTTGTCAGGATCGCCAGAGATGTTGAATACAACTGGTGTACCTACCTTTACAGTAACCTCATTGCCCTGAACGGTTACGCCTTCCTCAGTCTGAACGCCGACATTCATCGATACGTTTTCCTTAAGCTCGTCGCTGCAGCTTGCCAGCGACGCCATGCCCAAGAGGAGGAATATATAATATTTAATTCGTTTCATTGTTTTAAAATTGTTTAGATATTATGATTTTTGCTTTCGCAGGCTACGGCTTTTTATACCGTAGCCCGCTTAAGTTTATTACCAACCTGGGTTGTTAGATGTGATAAGCTTGTTAACAGCCATCTCGCTCGAAGGAATTGGGAAGTAGAGGTAAGCGTCCGATACATTGAAGTAGTTGAATACGTTGCTTGGACCGAACTTCCAGTTGGTACCTGCCTTGGCACGTGATACAAGTGCGTTCATTGTAGGAACAAACTCGCCCCAACGTATAAGGTCCCAACGACGTGTCATCTCGAAGCAAAGCTCCATAGCGCGCTCGTCCTTAACTGCCTTGCGGAATGTCTCTGTGTCCATTGACATGTCAGGGATTGTTGTGATGTTGGCACGCTTGCGAACCTCGTTGATGCAGTCGTAAGCCAACTGTGTTGGAGCACCGTTAATCTCGTTCTCACACTCGGCTACCATAAGCAATACGTCAGAGTAGCGCAAGATAGGGAAGTTGATTGAGGTGAAGTTCTTGTTCTTCTTCAAGCCTTCCGACTCGTACTCGCGACGCCACTTGGCACATGAGCGGTCGTAATTCTCTGATGCTGTTTTCTTCTCGCAATCTCCCTTAGAGAGGTTTTTCTTTGCGTCAATAATAATACCTTCGCCATACTGGTACGACTTGTCCCAATACTGACCCTTTACCTCAGCAAGCTTGCCAAACTCAAACATACGGCCATCAACACCCTTACCGCTAACCGACTGAGTGTATGTAAATGGAGCAATGTTCCAGTTCATACGGTCGATATCGCCGTTTGCCTCGTACAATTCGTAGAGCTTAGGTGTGCTCCAGAAGAAGGCATATCCATAACCTGGGTCTGACTTGCCTACAAGCGACTCGTCCTTAGAAAGGTCTGGAGCCTGGATACCGATGATGTTGCCAGTACGACCCTCGCTGATGATGTCGGTAGTATAGTTACCTGCAAACTCAGCTTCCCAAATGCTCTCCTTACCAGTAGTATTATACTTGTCAGAGCACTGGTCGATAAAGAAGTCCCAATATTTAGGTGCAAGACCATGACCTTCGCCCATAACCTTCTTGGCATACTCGTCGGCCTTTGTAAAGTAGCCCTTTATCTCGGCCTCGTTAGCTGTCTTGTTCTCGCGGAAGTGCTCGCCTGCACGGAACATATATACACGTGCAAGGATACCCCAAGCAGCCGACTTCGACACGCTACCTGGCAGATAGCTCAATTCTGCTGCTGTTGGAAGGTCGTTAGCTGCCTCGTCCATCTCCTTGCAGATAAAGTCGTATATCTCTGCTCTTGGTGTGCGTGCTATCTGCAATCCTTCTACTGTCTGTGTAGATGTGGTCTTGAAAGGCACATCACCCCAGCACTGTACAAGGTTGAAGTAGTAGAATGCGCGCAAGAAGCGTGTCTGTGCAGTAAACAACTTGTTCTTTGCCTCGCTCAAACCTGGTACCTTAGGCAGATTCTCCAACATAGTGTTGGCACGGTCGATACCGTTGTAGAGTGTATACCACAAGCCAGCCACGTAAGGGTCACTTGTTGTAGCGTTGTTACAAATCATACCTGCATTCGATGGAGCACGGCCCGAACCGCCATATGCTTCAAGATCGTCGCCACCGGCAAGGTAGAAGTACTGGTTGCCATAGAATGTAGGCTGTGTAAGTGTGGCATAGATGCCGCTGAGGAACGACTCAGCCTCTGACTCGTTGTTAAAGTAACTTCCCGACGTGGTGATGGTTGGCTCCTTGTCGAGGAAGTCGCAGCTGCCGAGAGAGAGAAGTGCTGCGCAAGCTATTATAGATGTTTTTAATGCTTTCATAATTTGTTTAGTATATACATTATATATATATGTATTCAGTATTCTTTCTTCTGTCTTAACCCGTTTTTATTCAGATTAGAATCCGATGTGCAAACCGAAGCTGAACTGGCGAGCACGTGGGTAAGCAGAGAAGTCGAGACCCGGTGTAAGGGCGTTGTTACGGATAGAAACCTCAGGATCGTAGCCACTGTAATCAGTGATTGTGAAGAGGTTCTGTGCTGCAAAGTAAACGCGGAGGTTATCGATGTGCAGACGTGTAACTACTGCCTTAGGCAATGTGTAACCCAATGTCAAGGTCTTGAGACGCAAGAATGAGCCATCCTCGATTATACGTGAAGAGAACACCTTGTTAGATGCTGAGTTGATTGCACGTGGGATGTCGCTTGTTGGGTTGTCGAATGTCCAACGGTTGGCATAGCTTGCAAACTGGTTCAAGTCGCGTGATGTGTTCCATGAGCTCTCGAAGAAGAGGCGGTTGGCGTTGAGAATATCGTTGCCATACGACCACTGGAAGAAGATGCTCAAGTCGAAGCCTGCATATGCAAAGTTGTTGGTGAAACCGCCTGTATGTGTAGGCAGACCGTTACCTATAACTGTGCAGTCGTTGCTGTCTACCACGCCGTCACCGTTGATGTCGCGATACTTAGGCATACCTGGCTGTGTGTTGTTCTCGCCTGAGAAGTGAGGCACATTTGCCTTAAGTGTGTATGTATTGCCGCTCTTGTCAAAGTCGTCCAGCTTGTATGTGCCGTCGTAGATGTAGCCGTACATAGTACCCATCGACTTGCCCTTGATAGCGATATAGCTTGACTGCTGGTTGAAGTTCTGGTCGAACTGTGCTGCAGTAAGCAATGCGTTCTGTCCCTCAGCAAGCTCGGTTACGCGGTTCTGGTTGAATGCGATGTTGAAGTTGCTGGTCCACTCAAACTTCTTAGTCTTGATGTTTGTAGTGTTAAGTGTAAGCTCGATACCCTGGTTGCGCACCTTACCGATGTTCTTCATTGCGCTTACGAAGCCCGAAGACAATGGCAAGTTAGAGTTAAGCAACAGGTCGCGGGTGTTCTTGCGATAGAGGTCAACTGTCAAACCAATACGCTCCTGGAGGAAGCTGAGGTCGAAACCAAGGTTCCACTGCTCTGTTGTCTCCCACTTAAGGTCCTTGTTAGGAACTGTAGTAGGTACCATACCTACGTTGCTCTGGTTGCCGTTCAAAGGATATACACCACTTGGGATGCTGCCAAGAGTTACCTGACCATTCCAAGACTTCTGTACGTCCATAAGACCATAAGATGCATACTCGCTTACACGGTTGTTACCAGTGAGACCCCAAGAGAGACGAATCTTAGCATTGTCAATATACATGCGAAGAGGCTTCATAAAGTTCTCCTCAGCCACATTCCATGCCAAAGAACCTGAAGGGAAGTAACCGAAGCGGTTGCCCTTGCGGAACTTAGAAGAACCATCGGCACGCATTGTAAATGTTGCGTAATACTTCGAGTAGTAGTTGTAGTTGAAACGTCCGAAGTACGAAATCATAGACCATGAGCTCTTGGTTGATACTGTTGTAGTAGGAGTACCCTGGCTCATACCTGCCATACCTAAGCTCTCGTTAGGAATGTGGATAGTCTTGAATGAATAGTAGTCGTAGTCAGAGTTCTGCAAAGAGAATCCGAGGAGAGTATTGAAGAAGTGCTTCTTCTTGATGTTTGTCTGATAAGTAAGGGTGTTCTCGTTAAGCCATGTAGCACGAGACGAGCGTACCACGCGCGCGTTTACCTTATCATTAGAGAGGCGGCTACCGTAACGAGTCTTCGAGTTGTTGAAGTTGTCGTTGTTGTAACGGCTGTCGGTGAAACCACCCGAAACCTTAAGCTTCAATCCCTTCATAAACTCATACTCCAAGTATCCGTTGAACTGTGTGTACTGGTTCAATGTGTGGTTGTAAGCGTTGTTGAGGTCCATGTATGGGTTGAAACGATAGTCGTTTGTACCATTTACGTCGTCGTCAGTTGCATTCTCGAGCAATGAACTAAGAGGCAAACCTGGCTGTGTTACCGGACGATAACCCCATACACTATAGAAGAGGTTGTTCATACCAGTGTACGACTGCTGCGAAGGCGAAGCACCATCCTGGTTTGTACGAGAGTAGTTAACGTTGAGGTTAATCTTCAACTTGTCCTTCTTGTATGTGCTACCCATACGACCCTGCAAACGGTTGTAGTTAGAGTTGATAACTATACCGTCCTGATCGAAGTAAGATATAGAAGCGTTGTAGCGTACCTCCTTGCTACCACCGGTAAGGCCGATGCTGTGGTTCTGGATAGGAGCTGTCTGGAAAATCATGTCCTGCCAGTTGTACTGAGCGATGTTCTTGTAATCGTCCAATGTCCACTGCTTGCCTTCATAGTTGGCAAGATACTTTGTCTGCATCTCCTTAGGATACATCTCGTTCTGAAGCTCAACAAACTGGTAAGCATTCATCATATCGATGTTGTTAGAGATTTTCTGCCATCCGTAGCTGCCATCGTATGTAACCTTAGGCTTGCCTTCCTGACCACTCTTTGTAGTGATGATAACAACACCATTAGCGCCACGTGCACCATAGATAGCGGTAGCCGAGGCATCCTTCAATACGTTTACCGACTGGATGTCAAGCGGGTTGATGCTTGATGCAACAGAAGCGTCTTCCACTGGGAAACCGTCTACAACGTACAGAGGAGAGTTCTCTTGAGTAAGCGAGTTGTTACCACGAATCACCATATTCATTTTACCACCAGGCATACCTTCGTTAGAAGATACGTTTACACCAGCAAGGCGTCCACCAAGAGTTTGGTCGAATGATGATACTGGAGTGCTGGTCAAGCCTTTAACATCGGCTTTAGATACAGCACCGGTGAGGTCGCGCTGGCGAACTGGCTGATAACCCACAACGACAACCTCGTTAAGAGTCTTATTGTCTTCCTGCATGGTGATAATCATCTGCTTTCCTGGAGTAGCCTTAACCTCTTGTGGGTTATAGCCAAGGAAAGAGAAAGTAAGCACAGCACCGCGGCTTACGTTGATGGTAAAGTTACCGTCAATATCGGTAACGGCACCAACACTCTTGCTGCCTTTCACTGTGACGCTAACACCAGGCATAGTTTCGCCAGTGTCGTCTTTAACAACTCCCGATACCTTGTCTTGCGCATTAGCTACGGACACGGAAATCAACATCAGAAGCAAAATAGCCCATGACTTGACTGTTTCGGTCTTGAATCTAATTTTCATTTCTTGATAGGTTTAAAGATTTTTATTGTTGTTCTTTAATGAATTAATCATTTGTTTTCATGTCAAACTGCTTGCATAGGCAATTGTGCTTGCAAAATTAAACATGTTTTGCCTCGTGCGTGTGTATGTATGTACATAATTGTTCATATTGTGTACATAGTCAACATTTTTAGCGGTTTTCTGCATGTTTCTTCATTCTTTGTACGTAATTTGAATATAATTGTACGCATTTATTGTTGTTTTATGGTAATGTCTTTTTAAATTTGCAGCCGAATAAACGGTGCGTATACATGGATTGTTTCTAAGTATTACGCAAATGTACAAAATAAACCTATATCTTACAAGCAAAATCTAAAAAAACATAAAGATTTGTTTCAAAACTACCGAATACTAATTAAATACTATAAATAACCTAACTAAAAATATTTTTACTAACATGAACATTAAAAACAAACTTTCAAGTTTGATGTATGCGCCATTAGCACTCGCGCTGTAGGCTGCGTGCTCATCGGACGATGTAGTGGAGAATAATCAACCAACTACACAAGGACAAACATTGACTATTAATGCTACTCCCCTTATACATTATTATATATTAGGCTTGCGCTCAATAGGGTGCAAGCCTTTTTTTTAGTTCCACTTAGCCCCACCCACAACCCCTTCGCCATAGGGAGTGGAGCTATATGCTTTGATAGCTAATGTTCAGCCGTTAAATATGTTTACACAAAATCTGCACCGTTTATTTGTTTTTATGGATTATAATAAGTTTGCAGCGATAACGCATGTCAAATCATTACCTATATAATATGGAAAAGATTACAAGAGAAGAAGCATTAAGACGTTGGAGCTCAGCCAAGGCGCAAAAGAAGGAGTTGGTGGAGAAAATGCGCAAAATGCTATACGAAGATTATAAGGCACGCACTGGCGAAGAGCCTTTAACATTTAATGTGCTGTGATGAAGGAGCTATCATTGGATACCATTAATTCTTGACTTATAAGGTAGAGTAATATATATTAAATGGTCAAAGAATATATATTAAATGGCAAAGTATATTATATTAAATGGCAAAGTATATTATATTA